>ERZ773008.853-NODE-853-length-22173-cov-8.890135_pt1 | contig 22173 bp, 18 predicted proteins | sample MGYA00580664_ERZ773008 | MGnify/ENA primary metagenome ERZ773008 (study PRJEB29015, sample SAMEA2738016) | human oral metagenome | biome: human oral; feature: human-associated habitat; material: dental | place: China | collected 2048 ... | reverse complement strand
CGAGCCGGACGTCCGTCCTCGCCGTTCCGCGTGCGGATCGCCGCCGCGGCAGTCGTTGGTCTCGCGGCCGTGGTCGCCGTCGCTGTCGCCGTGCCCGGTTCCGGCAGCCGGGAGGGCGGCGGCCCGGACGCTGTCTCCCCGACGACCGGCAGTACCGCCGAGGCCGGGCGCCCGTCGCCGACGCCGCACCCCACCGGCACCGGCGGGACGACCAGCCCCAGCGCCTCGAGCGTCGCCGCCGATGACGACCAGGACGGTCCCGTCCCCTCCGCGCCGGCGTCCGCCGCCTCCCCGCCCGCCGTTCCCGACGAGGTCTTCGACGGTGCCGGGACGACCGGCCCCTCCGGCTCCCCCGCCGACGAGACCGACGAGGCTCCTGTGCGCGGCCGGACCGGCGGCGGTCGAGGGACCGCCGGCGCGGACACCGACGGCGGGGCGGCCTACGGTGCGGCCAACTGGCAATCCGGTACGACGGACGAGCAGTCCGGCGGGTCGTCCGAGGAGGGCTCCAGCTCCCCGAGGCAACCGGCCTCCCCGTCGACAGCGTACCTCGAGAAGCCGCCCACGCCGACGCAGGAGGCGAGCGAACCCCCATCCGAGGGCTCGGAGTAATTCCCTCAGTGATCCCCGGCCGAGCGCGCTCGCCCCGCCCGTCGTCTCCGGGACCGTGCGGGGATCTGCGGTCTCAGGCTCCGAGTTCGCGATCGCGTGCGACCGTCGCCTCGAAGGCGTCGATGACGGCGCTGGAGAAGCCGGACCGCTCCATGGCCACCACACCGGCGACCGTCGTCCCGCCCGGGGAGCACACGGCGTCGATCAGGTCGGCGGGTGTGCGGCCCGCCGCGCCGTCGGCCCGCCGGGTCTCCTCGACCTGGACGATGCGCGCCGAGCCGAGGACCGCCTGGGTGACGATCTCGACGGCCTGAGCCTTCGGGATCCCGTCCATGACACCGGCGCGCGCCAGGGCTTCGATGAAGGTGAGCACGAAGGCGGGGGAGGAGCCGGCCAGGCCGACGAAGGCGGAGAAGTTCTTCTCCGCCATGGTCACGGTGCGTCCGACTGCGCTCATCAGGCGGCGCACGTCCTCCAGATCCTCCCGTGTGGCGCTCCTGCCCGCGGCCAGCGCCGTCATCGACTCGCCGGCCGCGGCGGCCATATTCGGCATGGCGCGCACCACCCGGGTTCCGCTCGGTAGCAGGGATTCGATTCGTTCAAGAGTCACACCGGCGGCGATCGAGACGACCAGGGGACGATGGGCGGCGACGGCATCATGGATCTGGACGAGGACGTCCGGCACCACATGGGGCTTGACCGCCAGGACGACCGCATCGCACTGCCTGGCCAGGGCGGCGGAGTTCTCCAGGTGCACCGCTCCGGTCCGCTCCGCCAGGCGCCGGGCCGAGTCGTGAGCGCTGGTGATCGCCAGGTCCTGCGCCCGGACCCCGGATGCGACCGCCCCCCGGATGATCGCATCCGCCATGCTGCCCGCGCCGATGAAGCCGTAGGTCCTCATCCCCCCAGCCTAGTGCGCTGAGCCACGGGAGTCCGGAGGCGGGACGCGACCGCCGCCTCACATCGCGCCGACGATGAGATAGCCGGCGGACACGACGGTCAGGGCGGTGACCAGGCGGTCGAACAGATTCTGATTCATCCGGATGGCCAGACGTCGGCCGGCCAGGGCGGAGACGATGACGACGGGCGCCAGGACGGCGTTCAGCCGCAGGGTCTCGACGCGGATGACGCCCAGGCCGATGGATAGAGGCAGTTTGACGACGTTGACGGCGAAGAAGAACCAGGCGGTCGTGCCCAGGAAAGGGGCCACCGCGAACCGTGAGGCCAGCAGATACATGGTCATCACCGGGCCGCCGGCGTTGGCCGTCATCGTTGTGAACCCCGACAGGGTGCCGTAGAGGAGCCGGCTTGTCCCCCCCCGGGCCACCGACGTCCCGGCGCGGCGCATGAGGGTGAGCGTCACCGCGATCAGGACGAGCAGGAGCGCGCCGATGAGCACCGCCGTCGCCCGGTCGCCGGCGAGCGTCAGGAATCCCGCTCCAAGGACGAGGTCAAGCACAACTCCCGGCACCAGGCGACGCAGGGTGGCCCAGTCGGCGTCATGGCGGTAGGCGGCGATGGCGACCACGTCACCCACGAGTAGCAGGATGAGCAGGGCGCCGGTGGAGGCCCTGGCGGGCAGGACCGCGGCGAACAGAGCCACCGCGAGCGTGGCCGCCCCCGGCAGGGCGGTTTTGGCGATGCCGACGGCGATGGCGGCGACGACCAGCAGGCACCAGCCCGCAGTCGAGACGGTGGGAATCACACTCGAAGTCTAAGGCGTCCACCAGGCGAGAAGTCCGGACAAATGGACGGACTGGTCGGGGCGGATTCGCGGGAGGGGCGGGCGGATCTCAGCCCAGAACCGCCCAGCCGGTCGGCGGTAGGATGACGCCGTCGCGCTCAGGCCGCGGCGGCGAGGCGTCGTGAGTCGAGGCCAGGGGACGGTGGTGGTTCGCGGTGGGCAGCCAGACCTCGGTCTCCTGAAGGCTGAGGGCCGTTATGGCCTCCTCGGCCGCCGCCCCGGGTAGCGGGGATCGCTCGCGCATGCGCAGCGATACGACTGTGTTATTCAGATGAAGCACGTCGACGTCGGCGTCGTGCAGCCACGGCAGCCGGCGCCGCACCGCGATGAGCTCACGATGCAGGGCGCGCATCGCCCCGCCGTCGCGCTGTCGGGGCGAAGCGGGCAGTTCGGGGCGGATGGCGTCGTCCCCGCCCAGACGCTCCTCCTTGACGGCGCGCAGGCCGTCCTCGTCTCCGTAGTAGATCGCGGGCGTGCCCGGCAGGGTCATGAGCAGGGCCAGCGCGTGGGGGGCGCGGCGCTCGTCGGACAGCTGAGAGGCGATCCTGGTCGTGTCGTGGTTGCCGATGAAGGTCCAGGGTACGAAGCTCCTCAGCAGCTCGGCGTTACGGCGCAGTGTCCAGTCCAGCTCGTAGAAGTTCGCCTCGGCCAGCGAGTGCCAGATCGATTGCCACAGCTCGTACTGGGTCACCGAGTCCATGCCCGAGGCGGCCACAATGCCCGCGTAGTCGCCGTGGATGACCTCGCCGACGACGTAGACCCCCGGGTGGGCACGACGTACGCGGGGCAGCACCCGCGTCCAGAAGACGGGGTCGACGGCGTAGGCCGCGTCCAGGCGCCAGCCGTCCACGCCGAGCGAGCACCAGTGGGTCATGATGTCGACGACGAGATCGGCCACCGCCTTGCAGGAGTGGTCGAGCTCGGGCAGCCAGTCCTGACCCTCGAAGCGTTCGTATTCCGGGGCGGTACCGGGGCTCCACGCCCGCGCGCCGCCGGGCCAGGTCAGGCGGAACATGCGGGCCTGCGGCGAGTCGGGGCCGACCCGGGGGAGCGCCGCGAAGGCGGGGTGGTCGATCCCAACATGGTTGAACACGCCGTCGAGCATGACTCGCACGCCCCGGCGGTGGGCCGCCTCGATGAGGGTGAGCAAATCCTCGTTCGTGCCCAGGCGAGGGTCGACGCGCATGTGGTCGACCGTGTCGTAGCCGTGGGACATCGAATGGAAGACGGGGCCGAGCATGAGCACGTTGCAGCCGAGAGCCACGAGATGGTCGAGCCACTCGATGAGGCGCCGCAACCGATGCTCGCCGGCCATCGCTCCGGCGGGCGAGTCCGGATCGTCGGGATCCCCGTGCGGGCACAGCGCGGGCGCTCCCACCGCCCCCAGCGGCATGACGTGCCAGGCGATGGCGTAGCGCACCCACTCCGGCTCGCCCGGAGTTCGCCGAGGCTGTTGGTCGGCGGGGGGGAGGGGCTCGGCGTCGTCGGCGTGCATGCGGTCACGGTACCGCGTGCGGACCGCGGGGAGGGCGGGCATGGGGGTCGCCAGGTGATACCATGTAGTATGTTCCAGTCGGCACGAACGATACTAATGAGTATATCAATTGCGTGCCGCCGTCGAGAATCCAGGAGTCCCACATGAGCGCAGGCACAGCAGGTGCGGCAATGGACCTGCTCACCATCACCGACCTCCACAAGCGCTTCGGCACCGGCGCGCACGCGGTGCACGCCAACAACGCCGTCTCGCTGAACATCCGCGCCGGTCAGATCGTCGGCCTGCTCGGGCACAACGGCGCGGGCAAGACCACGCTGGTCAACCAGATCGTGGGCCTGACGCGCCCCACCTCGGGGTCGATCGTCCTCGACGGCATCGACGCGGTCGCCCGTCCCGCCGCCGCGCGGCGCGTCACGAGTGTCCAGGCCCAGGCCAACGTCCCGATCACCGGGCTCACGCCGCAGCGCGCCATCGAGCTCGTCGGCCGCATTCGCGGGGCGGGGGCGCGCCGTGCCCGCATCCGTGCGGCCCGCCTCATCGAGGTCCTCGACCTGGGCCGGTGGGCCCGCACGCCGGCCCAGAAGGTCTCCGGCGGCATCGCGCGCCTGACAGCCTTCGCCATGTGCGCCGTCGAACCCGGCAGGCTCGTCATCCTCGACGAGCCAACCAACGACGTCGACCCGGTGCGCCGCCGCCTGTTGTGGAGGCAGATCCGCGTGCTGGCCGACGACGGCGCCGCGGTCCTGCTGGTCACCCACAACGTGCGCGAAGCGGCCCGAGCGGTCGACCGTCTCGCCGTGCTCGACTCCGGTCGCGTCATCGCCCGAGGCGCTCCGGACGAGCTCGTCTCCTCTCGAGCCCACCCCGTCGTCCTGGAGGTCCTGGCGCACCCGGGCGCTGTCCTCGAGCCCCCGCCCTGGCTGGGCGTCGACCGGACCGAGGGCTCGCGCACCGTCTTCGGCGTCCCCGCCGGCCGCGAGACCGATGCTGTGGCCTGGGTCTCCCGCCTGCGAGAGGAGGGCGCCATCGAGCGCTACAGCCTCGAACCGACTTCCCTGGAGGACGTCTACGTCGAGCTCACCACACACGCGGACCATCACCACGATCACGATCAGGACGCCGGCAACAAGGAGGAGCAGGCATGAGCGCAACCGCCACCGCACCCATGAGCGAACCCACGACCACGGCCGCACCGGCCGGACAGGAGCAGCTGCCGACGGCCGGCGTATGGCGTCAGACCGCCCTGCTCATGCGGTGGCAGCTGCGCCGCTCGCTGCCCCAGCTTCCGCTGGTCATGGTCGTCCAGACCCTCATGGCGGTCGCCACCGTCCTGGGCTACGGGCTCATCGCCGGCGACGCGGGCCACGAGGCGGGCCTTTACCTGGCCACGGGCGCTCCCGCCATCTCCCTGATCACCATCGGCCTCATCATGGCGCCCCAGTGGGTCAGTCAAGCGCGCACCGAGGGGAGCCTGGACTGGATGCGCACCCTTCCCGTGCCACGGGTCTCCTTCCTCCTGGCGGACCTCCTTCTGTGGACCGTCATGGCCCTGCCCGGCCTCGTTCTGGGCGTCGCCGTGGGGGCCGCCCGTTTCAACGTCGCTCTGGACCCAGCCTGGTGGCTCGTCCCCGGTGCGCTCCTGGTCGCCCTGACGTCCGCGTGCATCGGCTACGCCGTCGCCAATCTCCTCGCCCCGCCGGTGGCGCAGGTTCTCTCACAGGTCCTCGTCTTCGTCATCATGCTCTTCTCGCCTTTCTCCTTCCCGGCCTCTCGACTGCCGGGCTGGGCCCGCGGCGTGCACGAGTGGCTGCCCTTCGAGCCGATGGCACGAGTCGTACGCGCGGGTTTGTGCTCCCAGGAGGCCGTCATGACCGCCCGCGCCTGGATCGTGCTGGGCGTCTGGGCCGTCCTCGCCGTAGCGGCGGCGTCATGGGCCCTGGGGCGCCGATCCTGACGCGGCTACGGAGGCGGTCGTCCGGATCGTCGGCGGCCGCCTCCCCCATGGCTCGTCTACAGTGGGGTCATGGCCACCCGGGACTCTTCACACGCCTCCGGCGACGACGCCCTCGAGGAGGTTCGCGCCGCCACGCGCGCCCTCAACGAGGCGCTCGGCGACTTCACGCGCTCGGCCGCCGAGGCGTCGGCGCGAACGAGCCAGGCCGCCGTCGCCGGATCCATGCGCAAGGCGGCCGACTCGCTCGTGGTGGCCGCGCAGAGGATGGGCGGGACGTCCTCCGGACACGACGGCAGTCGGGGCCGTTCGGAGGAGACCCGCCGCCGACTGCTGGAGGCGGCCGGAAGTGTCTTCGCGGCCAAGGGCTACGAGCGCGCCTCCGTGGCCGATATCGCGGCGGCCGCCGGCTTCACCAAGGGGGCCTTCTACGCTTCCTTCCCCTCCAAGGAGGCGGTCTTCCTCGAGGTGGCCCGCTGCCGCTCCGGGCAGGCTTGGGAGGGCGGGCTCTCCGACGGCGATTGGGTGATCGATCTTGACGAGATTCCCATTGAGGACGTCCTCCTCCAGCTCGAGATCTGCCTGTACGCGGTACGTCACGAGGACTCCCGCGAGGTGCTGGCCGAGGGCTGGCGCCACTCCCTGGAGACCGCGGCCGCTCGGGTGGCCCGGTCTCGGGGAGAGGAGATCGCTACGACGGAGGACACCGAGACCGCTTTCGCCCTCATCGCTGTCACGCTGCTGGGTGCGATCACCTCCGCTGCGACAAGCCCCGACCAGGTTTCGCCCCTCGTGCGGGCGGCCTGCGCCAGGCTGCTCGGGGCGAACCCCGGCTCCGGGGCCCGTACGCCCCCTGAGCCCGGAGGGCCGCGGTCCGCCTCCGGGCCGTGCGACGGCCCGAAGAGCCGAGGCAGGATGGGACCATGAACGAGTCGAATCAGTCGCAGATCCAATCGACCCCGGGCCCCCGTCGGGCCCTCGTCACTGGTGCCTCCACCGGGATCGGCGAGGCCACCGTTCGGCTGCTGCGCTCCCACGGCTGGGAGACGGTCGCCACGGCCCGTCGCGTCGAGCGCCTGGAGGCGCTCGCGGCCGAGACCGGATGCACATGGGTCGCCGCCGACCTTCAGAGCCCGGGCGAGGTCGACGCCCTCGCCGCCCGGGTGCTCGAAGACGGCCCGGTCGACGCCGTGGTCAATAACGCGGGCGGCGCGCTCGGCGCCGACTCGGTCGCCGATGGCGACCCCGAGGAGTGGCTGACCATGTACGAGCGCAATGTTTTGGCGGCGCTGCGCGTCACCCGCGCTTTTCTCCCGCTCATGCGCGAGCGCGGTGGCGACGTCGTCTTCCTCACCTCGACCGCTGCCCACGACACCTACCCCGGCGGAGCGGGATACGTGGCCGCCAAGCATGGCGAGCGGATTATCGCCAACACGTTGCGCGTCGAGCTCGTCGGCGAGCCGGTGCGCGTCATCGAGATCGCGCCGGGCATGGTCGCCACTAGCGAATTCTCCCTCAACCGCTTCCACGGGGACCGTTCGCGCGCGGACGCCGTCTACGCCGGGGTCGAAGGCCCCCTGAGCGCGCAGGATATCGCCGAGTGCATCACCTGGGCGCTGGAGCGCCCCGCCCATGTCAACATCGACTCCATGATCGTGCGCCCGCGGGCCCAGGCGTCCAACACGGTTGTCGCCCGCGGCTGAGATCGGAAGGAGCAGCGATGGGCGCGCCCCGCCCCGCGGCTCCGGATGGCATCCGACCCGTCGCCGGCCCGGATGCCGTCGGTGCTGCCGATACTGCCGTCATCTCGATTCTTCCCCAAGCCGTCCCGCCGTCCGCCGCTGCGAGTCCCGGACGGAGCGCGCCGGCCGCCGACGGCGCGAGACGGTGGGGGCCCGACCAGGATGAGCGGGAGGACGATCAGCCGGTCCCGTGGTTCGGCATCGACGGCCCTCGGCATGGCGACTTTCAGGAGGAGGACGACCCGTACGGGTCGTCCTGGCCCGACGGATCGGCCGCTCCCGTCCCCCGGGGGCCCGATGTCGCAGACTCCGACGCCGACGACGGGGCCCTTGCGGACGAGGACGACGATGACGAGGAGGGCGACGCGGGCTGAGGCGGCCGGGGTCGGGAGCCGGGCGCGGTGAGACGCGGCTTCAACCGGCGTCGGGCGGCCGGACGGGCGAGGGGAGGACACGCTGCCGGGGGCCGGAGCGAATGCGCGCGAGGGAAGCGCGCTTTCACCCGTATATCCCGACGATTCGTCGGAACAATGGCGATCAGATGGATGTGGGCGCCGCCGTCTGAGGACCTCCCGCGCGTCGACGACTCCGTTGCGCACGAGCGTCTGCGCTGCGCGGCCGGACTCGTCAGAACCGCGGAATCATGCGGACCTGGTGAGTCGGTGTCCGCGAGGCGGGCGTACGTTGGACGGTCAGGCGGTCATCCGTCGAGCGCCGTGCGGCATGAGGGCCTGGAGCGGGTGAGAGACGTGTGATCAGGATCTCACAACAGGACGGTGCGAGCGGATCTCGCCATGACGTGCACAATGTGATGCAAGTCCCATTGATATGGGCAAGGTCTCTGATGTGTACTTATATGCACAAGTACTCATATGCACAAGTCGTCCGTGCCGTTGCCGGTTCCAGCACCGGTGACGGGATTCGGGGGGAGCCATGTCTTTCAAAGACGCCGTCGTCTATCAGATCTATCCGCGGTCCTTCCGCGACTCCACGGGGGACGGCGTCGGCGATCTGCGTGGGATCGTCGAGAAGGTCCCCTACATCGCCTCCCTCGGCGTCGACTACGTCTGGCTCAACCCGTTCTTCCCCTCACCCGGGCGGGACAACGGCTATGACGTATCCGACTACTGCGCCGTCGACCCGGTCATGGGCACCCTGGAGGACTTCGACGACCTCGTCGCAGCCCTGGACGCCCACGGCATCGGGGTCATGCTCGACATGGTCCTCAATCACACCTCGACCGAGCACGAGTGGTTCCAGCGGGCTCTGGCCGGGGAGCAGCGCTACCGCGATTACTACTACATCCGCCCCGCGAGAGAGGAAGGATCCCCGCCCACCGAACTGCCCACCAACTGGGTCTCCAAGTTCGGCGGACCCGCCTGGGCGCCCTTCGGCCCCGTTGACGAGGGCGGGCGCCCGCGCTCAGGCGAGTACTACCTCCACCTCTATGACCCGGGTCAGGCCGACCTCGATTGGCACAACCCTGAGGTGCGCGCTCGTGCCGCGGAGGTCGTCAACTTCTGGCGCGCTCGGGGCGTGCGCGCCTTCCGCTTCGATGTCGTCAACCTCATCGGCAAGCCCGAGCCCTTCATCGATGCGCCGGCGGGCACCGATGACCGAGCCGTCTACACCGACGGCCCTCTCGTCCACACCTACCTGCGTGAGCTCAACGAGGCCAGCTTCGGCCAGGACCCCGACTCGGTGACGGTGGGGGAGATGTCCTCGACCAGTATCGCCGCATGCGTGGAGTACACCCGGCCCGAGAATCACGAACTGTCCATGGTTTTCAACTTCCATCACCTCAAGGTCGACTACGCCGAAGGTCGCAAGTGGACGCTTATGACGCCCGACGTTCTGGCCCTCAAGAGGATCCTCAACGACTGGACGCTCGGGCTCCAGGCCGGCGGCGGCTGGAACGCCCTGTTCTGGAACAACCACGACCAGCCCCGCGCCATCAACCGCTTCTGCGACCCCGACCGCTTCCGCTACGAGTCGGCCGCCATGCTCGCCACCGCCATCCACCTCATGCGTGGGACCCCCTACATCTACATGGGCGAGGAGATCGGCATGAGCGACCCCGGCTACACGAGCATCGAGGACTACGTCGACGTCGAGGCCCGCAACGCCTTCATCGAGCTGCTCCAGGAGGGCCGCGAAGCGGACGAGGCCTTCCGGATCGTCCACGCCAAGGCTCGCGACAACGCCCGCACCCCCATGCAGTGGGACGCGAGCACCGGCGCTGGATTCACCGACGGTACCCCCTGGTTGCGCCCCACCGACCAGGCAGAGGTCAACGTCATCCGCGAGGAGGCGTGTGGGCGCATCCTCCCCTACTACAAAAGGCTCATCGCCCTGCGCAAGACCATGCCCGTGGTCTCCGAGGGGACCTACGAGCCCTACGCCCCCGACCACCCGGACGTCCTGGCCTACATTCGCCGCCACGAGCGGCATCATCTGCTGGTCATCTGCAGCTTCCGCGGGCACGAAACCGAGATCGACGTGCCCGAGGACCTTCTCGACGCCGAAGTACTCATCTCCAACTACCCGGCCCCACCGCTGCGTCCGCGGATGCAGTTGCGCCCCTACGAGGCGCTGGCCCTTCTCGGCCCTCGCGTGACGGCCCCCTGACTCCCCTGTAACCGACCCGCACCGAAAGGAAAAATCATGTCCGATGACGCGCATGACAGGCAGATGCGAATCGTCGCACCTGCCACAGGCGAGGCGATCGAACTCGCCGACGTCCCTGATCCCGTCTTCTCCGCCGGGACCATGGGGGAGGGTCTCGGAATCCGGCCGACCACCGGCACAGTTCAGGTGCTCGCCCCGGTGGACGGCACCGTGGTGATGGTGGCCGGCACCGGCCACGCACTCGGCTTCTCCACTCCTCAGGGCCTGGAGGTTCTGCTGCACCTGGGGGTGGACACCGTCGAGCTCGAGGGCAAGCCCTTCGACCTCGGCGTCGCCGCCGGGCAGACCGTCAGCGCCGGCCAGCCCCTGGGCACCATGAACCTGGACGCCATCACCGAGGCCGGCAAGGACACCACCATCATCTTCGCCATCACCAACACCGCGCAGCGACTTTCGGGCATCGACGTCACCACCGGCCCGGTTCAGGCGGGCGACGCCATCGGCCTGGCCATGGCCGCGGACCCCTCGCAGCAGTCCGAGGCCGACTCCGCCCCGGCGGCCGCCGATGAGGCCGCCCGCGACGCGCCCGACGACGGTCTGACCGGCTTCGACGCCACCGCTCACGGCATCATCAAGAACATCGGCGGTCCCGATAACGTCAGCTCGGTGATCCACTGCATCACTCGGGTGCGCTTCTACCTCAAGGATCAGTCGCTGGCAGACGACGCCGCGGTGGCCGACACCGAGGGCGTTATCGACGTGGCCAAGGCCGGCGGCCAGTACCAGGTGGTCATCGGCCCGGAGGTCGAGGACGTCTACGACGCCGTCGTCAAGCAGCTGCCCCACATCGCAGGCGAAGGACAGGACGCCCCGCCCGTCCAGCTCGTCGAGCGCCCCACCACCGCCTGGGGCTGGGTGAAGTTCGGTTTCTCCTCGCTCATCGGAGTCATCACCGGTTCGATGATCCCCATCGTCGGGGTGCTGGCGGCCTCCGGAATCCTCAAGGGACTTCTGGCGCTCCTCGTTCAGTTCAAGGTCGTGGCCGAGGCGTCCGACACCTACCGATTCATCGACGCCATGAGCTCGTCGATGTTCTTCTTCCTCCCCATCATCGTCGGCTTCACCGCCGCTCGGCGTCTGGGCTCGAACCCCATCGTCGTGGCGATCATCGGCGGCGTGCTGTGCTACCCCTCGGTGGTGACCATGGCGACCACCGATGACGAGGGCTATCACATCGTTGCCCAGGTGGGGCGCACCGTGTTCAACGCCGACTTCTTCGGCATTCCCGTCGCGCTGCCGGAGGGCAACGCCTACGCCTACTCGATCTTCCCCATCATCGTGGCCGCCTGGCTGGCCACCAAGGTCGAGCCCCGGCTCAAGAAGGCCCTGCCCGCCGTCATCCGTCCGATTTTCGGGCCCCTGATCGAGATCTTCGTGGTCTCCGCCCTCATCCTGCTGGTCTTCGGACCCATCGTCATGTTCATCTCCGGCGGTATTGCGGCGGCCATCAACGCGGTCCTGGGCTTCAACTACACGCTTGCGGGTCTGCTCATCGGCGGCTTCTACCAGTGCCTGGTCATCTTCGGTCTGCACTGGGCCGTCATTCCCATCATCTCGTCCCAGCTTGCCACCGACGGCTCCTCTCACCTCAACGCGATCGTCTCCGCCACAATGATCGCCCAGGGCGGCGGTGCGCTGGCGGTCTGGCTCAAGATCAAGAACGCCCGCATCAGGAGCATGGCGGCTCCCGCTGCGATCTCCGCTTTCTGCGGCGTCACCGAGCCGGCCATGTACGGTCTCAACCTCAAGTACGGGCGGATTTTCATCACCGCGTCGATCGGCGGCGCCGCCGGCGGCCTGCTCACCGGCCTGTTCAACGTCAACATGTACGGTTTCACCGGCGCCTTCGCCGGGTTCCCGTCCTTCGTCAACCCCGACGGCATGGACTCCAGCTTCACCGGGTTCTGGATCGCCTCCATGGTGACGCTCGTCGTCTCCTTCGCGTGCACGTATTTCTTCGGCTTCAAGCAGTCGGACTTCGAGGAGGGCCAGAGCCATGAGGTCAAGAAGGTGCGTTTGGGACGCCGGGATCCAGTCGGCGCCTGAGGCTTGAGATGATCACGCTCGCAGTGATCGCGCAGCGGTGAGGGCGGGAGCCGGGGATCGGCTCCCGCCCTCACCGCTGCGCCGGCAGGCGCTGGGCGGTGGAGATGAAGCTGAAGGTCCTGGGGGCGTGACGGGACCGGGTGTACTCGAAGGGAACGCCCGCGGAGTCGAAGGAGAACGACTCGACGACTCCCACACAGTCGAGCCCGCTCAGATCCAAGTACTGCAGGTCCTCCTCGTCGGCCGGCTCGATGGTGGCCAGGCGGCAGGAGGAGACGATACCCACCCCGAGTCGGTTCTCCAGATAGGCGTAGACGGAGGACTCGGCCGCCTTCGTCGGTATCTGCGGGACGACCTCGGTGAGGAAGATGTTGCGGTCCATGATGGCCGGCCGCCCGTCGAGCAGGCGCAGACGCGTCAGGGCGAGCGCGCTGGCGCCCTCGGGCAGGCCGGACCGGCCGGCCAGGTCGGCGTCGACGGTCATCATGCTGGACTCCAGCAGCCTGGTGCGTACCTCGATGCCCAGCCGGCGGCCGGCCTCGGCCAGCGATTCGATGCCGGTCAGCAGGAAGTGGGACGTCTGATGATGCTGGCGGAAGATGACCTGGATTCCCCTGCCCTGCATCGCCTGAACATATCCCTGGCTCGCCAGGTACTGGAGCGCCTTGCGCACGGTGTTGCGGGAGATCCCGAAGTCGTGGGCCAGGGAGTTCTCCGATGGCAGGAAGGACAGGAACGGGTACTCGCCCCGTTCGATGCCTGTGCGCAGCGCCGAGTAGATCTCCTCGTACTTCGCCGTGGCCACGTGCCCCCTCCCTCCCGCCCGGCTCTTATCGGGCAACCAGTCATCGGATGACCGGTGGGTCGCTCGTAGCCAACCTTATCCTCTCCCGCCCCTTCGATAACTATTTGCGGCTCGGTGGTAGCGCCGGGCCACGACGTCGGCGATGGCGGGATGCGCTCCCACGGGTGCACTCACGAGTTCCGCGCCGCAATGGTGCAGCGCGTGCGAGAAGCGCCCCTCGGACAGCAGGTAGGCGGCCACGATGACGACCTCGGCGCCCTCCTCGTGCCAGGCGCGCACCCGCCGACGCACGTTCGGCCCGCCCGCTGACAGGTAGGCGGGCCGCACCGGGACGCCCAGCAGTCGGGCGAGTTCCTCGGCGGCCTTCTCGGTTTCGGCGATCGGCCCGTGGCGACGCGAGCCTGCCGCCGCCAGGACGACGCCGTCGACCTCGATGGCTCGCACGCCCTCGCGCGCCAGGGCCTGACGCGTGCGCTCAGCGACGGCCTCCACGATGATCGGCTCCGGCCCCAGGTGGGCGGTGAGCGTGCCCGAGCCGTGCTCGTGCACGAGGCGCGGCAGATCGTGCTCGACGTGGTAGCCCCCGCCCAGGAAGAAGGGCACGATGACCGGATCGGCGCTGCCCGCCAGCGCGTCGGCGGCGCTCGGCGTCTGGAACTCCGTCCAGCCGTACCGCACGTCCACGTCGCCGAGCAGGCTGCCCGTCTGTTCGGCGACGCGCTCCAGGAGAGGGGCGGTCCGTGGTGCGCGGGTGCCATGGCCCACCAGGACGAGAGGCGCAGCGGACACCGCATCCGCTGCCGGCGGGCCCAGGCTCTGCCGGGTCACGAGACCCGGGCCGCCGGGGCGACGGCGGATTCGCGGGCCGGCGTCGGCGTCTCGTGAGGGCGGGCCCCGACAACCGTTCGGGACGAGGGCCTGCGGGCACCGCGCACCGAAGCGGTGGCGAGCAGCGCCCACAGGGGGACGAAGCCCAAGAGAAGGCCCGCGGTGAGCGGACTCGGGGCGTCCAGGGCGGACAGGACCGTGCGCAGGTTGGTGAGCACGATGACCCCGCCGACCGCACTGCCGAGCACCCGGTCGGGCAGCCGCGAGACGAGCCACGCCGCGACCGGCGCGGCGACGAGCCCGCCGGCCAGGAGCGCGCCCACGACCGACAGACTGATACCGGCTGTTCCCAGGCCCAGGAGGAAGCCCGCCGAAGCGGCCACCGTGACAATGAACTCCGAGGTGTCGACCGAGCCGACGACGGTGCGCGGAGCGGTCCGACCACGAGTGAGAAGCGTCGTCGTGGCCACCGGGCCCCAGCCGCCACCGCCGGTGGCGTCGATGAATCCGCCCAGCAGGCCCAGCGGAACGAGGAGACGGGACGAGTGCGGGCTTCTGCGGGTGCCGGCGCCGGTCGGCGGGCGCACCGCGAAGCGAATCAGGACGTAGACACCCAGCGCCAGCAGGATGCCCGAGGTCACCGGCGCAGCCGCGTTCGCGCTCAAACCGGACAGGGCGCCCGCCCCCAGGAGGGCTCCCACCGCTCCCGGACCGCCCAGACGTGCCACGAGTCGCCAATCGGTGTTGCCCAGCCGGTGGTGGGCGGCGCCCGAGATGAGCGTCGTGCCGATCTCCGACAGGTGGACGCTCGCGCTCGTCAGGGCCGGACTGAGCCCCGCCAGCAGGAGCAGGGACGAGGAGGTGACGCCGTAGCCCATGCCCAGGGCGCCATCGACGAGCTGGGAGGCCAGGCCCACGAGGGCCAGGACGAATAGCTTTCTCATGCGTAATCCGATCTGTTTCAGGGGCGGGGGGCGGGTCGGCCCCTGGGCGCGGCCCTCTTCTTCCAGGCGGGACTGACGGTGACGACGTCGCCGATGACGATGACGGCCGGGGCGCTCACGCCGATGGCTTCGGCGACGTCGGGAAGGCGATGCAGGATCGTCGTGGTCACCCGTTGGTCGGGGCGGTAACCGCGCTCGACGGCGGCGGCCGGGGTACGCGGGTCGGCGCCGCGGTCGGTGAGAATGGCGACCGAGCGGCGCAGATGGCGCACCCCCATGAGCAGCACCAGGGTGTGGTCGCGACGCACCGGGACGGTGGAGATCAGGTCCTCGTGCGCTGAGACGACGGAGAAGCCGCGGGCGAGCCCGCGGTGCGTGACCGGAATGCCGGCGGCCGCGGGCACGGCGACCGCGGAGGTCACACCGGGAACGACCTCGACCCTCACGCCCGCCGCCCGGCACGCGAGCACCTCCTCGCCGCCGCGGCCCAGCACATAGGGGTCGCCGCCCTTGAGGCGCACCACCCGATGCCCGGCCAAGGCGCGAGCCACCAGCAGGGCGTCGATGCCGTCTTGGGGAACCAGGTGGTCGCCGGGCCGCTTGGAGGCGTCGATGACCTCGGTGCCCGGGGTCAGACCCCTCAGCAGGTCGCGCGGCGCCAGACGGTCGACGACGACGACATCGGCGCAGGCCAGCAATTCGGCGCCGCGCGCGGTAATCAGACCCGCCTCGCCCGGCCCTCCGCCGACGAGGGCGACCCAGCCGCCGTCGACGCCGTCGTCGACGGTGCCCGCCCGGCGGGTCGAGGTCACGGTCGTGCGCCTTCGTCGTGCGGAGCAGGCGTCCGAGCGGGGATGCGGACGGCGGAGCCGGCCGTGCCGACCGTGCCGATCATGCCCGCCGCCAGAGTCCAGCCGTCCTGCGGGTCGATGAGCAGGAAGGCCCCGTCGGCGCGCGAAGAGGCGTAGTCGGCCGCGGGAAGCGGCTCGGCCAGACGCAGGTGGACGCCCCCGATGTCGTTGAGTTCCAGTGCAGTAGCCGGCGAGACCGTCAGATCATCCAGATCGAGGACGCCCTCGATGCCCGCCACGAGGGCCCGGACGGTGCGGGTGCCGTGCTGGACCAGAACCCGGTCGCGCACATGCAGAGGACGCTCCGACAGCCAGGCGACGTGCGCGCTTATCTCACGCACGAGATCCGGGACGTCGTCGGGCCCGGCGATGACGTCGCCGCGGGCGATGTCGATGTCGTCGGCCAGCTCCAGGGCCACGGACTGCCCGACCCGAGCGACCTCCAGAGGGCGATCTCCCAGGTTGATGCCGGTCACGGCGGTGCGCCGGCCCGACGGCAGGATGACGACCTCGTCGCCCACACGCACAGTTCCGGCGCCGACCCGCCCCGCGTAGCCGCGATAGTCGGTCAGGCCGTCAGCGGCCGCGCCCTGGGGACGGATGACCAGCTGGACGGGCAGGCGGAAAGCGTGGTCGGCCCGCGTGGAGCCCGCCGGCAGGGTTTCCAGGAGCTCCAGGAGGGACGGGCCGTCGTAGAAGGGGGTGCGCTGCGAGCGGTCCACGACGTTGTCCCCTTCGAGGGCGGAGGTGGGCAGGGCGCGCACGTCGGCGACGCCGAGGGATGCGGCGACGTGCTCGACCTGCTCGGCGATCCGAGCGTAGACCTCGGCCGAGAAGCCGACGAGGTCGATCTTGTTGACCGCCACCACCACGTGGGGCGCACCCAGGAGCGCGGACACGGCCAGGTGGCGCCGGGTCTGCTCGAGCACGCCGTGGCGGGCGTCCACCAGTAGGACGACGACGTCGGCCGTCGAGACGCCGGTGACCGTATTGCGCGTGTACTGCACGTGCCCGGGGCAGTCGGCCAGGATGAAGGAGCGCCGCGCGGTGGCGAAGTACCGGTAGGCGACATCGATGGTGATTCCTTGCTCACGCTCGGCCCGCAGCCCATCGGTCAGCAGTGCCAGATCCGCGTGGGTCAGGCCACGGTCGAGGCTGACCCGCTCCACGGCGGCGAGCTGGTCGCGCAGAATCGACTTGGAGTCGAACAGGAGGCGGCCCACGAGGGTGGACTTGCCGTCATCGACGCTGCCGGCCGTGGCCAGGCGCAGGAGTCCGGTCGCCGTGTCGGCGGCCGCCAGGAATCGGCGTGCGGCCTCGTCGGCCGAGCTTCGCGACCCGGCGGGGGAGGCGAGGAGGGAGTCGCTGGTGGTCATGAGTGCCTCTTGGTGACGAGCGGTCGGGAATGCGGGCGATGGGGCGGGCATCAGAAGTACCCCTCCTTCTTTCGGTCCTCCATGGCCGCCTCGCTCAGACGGTCGTCGGCGCGCGTGGCGCCCCTTTCGGTGAGGGCGGAGGCCGCCACCTCGACGGCGATCTCGTGGTTGGTGGCGGCGGTGGACTCCACCGCGCCGGTGCAGGACATGTCGCCCACAGTGCGATAGCGCACGGTGAGCGTGCGCACCTCCTCCCCGCGGTGCGGTCGAGTGACCGAGCTGACCGGCAGCCACATGCCGTCGCGTGAGAAGACCTCGCGCTCATGGGCGTAGTACAGGCTCGGCAGCTCGATGTCCTCTCGCTCGATGTAGCGCCACACGTCCAGCTCGGTCCAATTCGACAGCGGGAAGACGCGCACATGCTCGCCCGGGGCGTGGCGCGAGTTGACCAGGTTCCACAGCTCGGGCCGCTGGTTGCGCGGATCCCACTGGCCGAACTCGTCGCGCAGAGAGACGATGCGCTCCTTGGCGCGAGCCTTCTCCTCGTCGCGCCGCCCCCCGCCGAAGACCCCGTCGAAACCGCCCTCGGCGATGGCGTCGAGCAGGGGGCGGGTCTGCAGCGGGTTGCGAGTGCCGTCGCCGCGCTCGCGCAGACGGCCGTCGTCGATGTAGTCCTGGACCGCGGCGACCACCAGGCGCACCCCGAAGCGCTTGACGACGGCGTCCCGGTAGGCCAGGACCTCCGGGAAGTTGTGGCCGGTGTCCACGTGCAGCAGCGGGAAGGGGACGGGAGCGGGCCAGAAGGCCCTGACCGCCAGGTGCAGCATGACCACGGAGTCCTTCCCGCCGGAGAACAGCAGCACGGGACGGCGGCATTGCGCGACGGTTTCGCGGATGACGGCGATGGATTCAGCCTCCAGCGCGTCGAGCTGGTCCAGAGGGCGGGCCCGCGTCGGGGCCTCGCCTCCGACCGGGGTGCTCACAGGGGGCGCAGGGGGTGCGAGAGGTGCAGAACGTATGATGGGCACAATGGTCTCCGGGGCGGTGATGGTCGAGAGATGGTCGGAGTGGACGGCGCGCTCACAGGTGGATGCCGCACTCGGTCTTGGCGAAGCCGGCCCAGCGCCCCGAGCGGGGGTCCTCCCCGGGAGGGACGCGCCGGGTGCACGGCTCGCAGCCGATCGAGGGGTAGCCGTCGGCCAGCAGCGGGTTGACGACGACGCCGTGCTCGGCGGCGTAGGCGAGCAGCTCGTCGAAGGTCCAGGCGGCCAGCGGGTTGATCTTGACGATCCGGTGCGTCTGGTCGAATCCGACCAGGGGAGTGGTGGTGCGGGTGACGGCGTCCTCCCGACGCACACCGGTGGCCCACGCCTCGTAGCCAGCCAGCGCCCGAGCCAGGGGCTCGACCTTGCGCAGGCGGCAGCACTCTCCCGGATCCCGCGCGTACAGGCGCGGCCCGAAGCGCTCATCCTGCTCGGCCACCGTGAGTGCCGGCAGGACGTCGATGAGTGTGATGTCCATCGTCTCGGCCACGGCGTCGCGGGTCTCCTCGGTCTGGGCGAAGTGGAATCCCGTTTGCAGGAAGAGCGTGTCCACTCCGGGGATCCGGGCGGCGACGACGTGCGGCAGGACGGCGTCGGCCATGGAGCAGGCCACAGCGAGCGTGTCCGGGAAGACGCGGGCCGCCCAGGCGACGACCTCTTCGGCGGGGGCGTCGTCGCCGAGCTCGGCCGCGCCGGAGGCGGCCAGGGCGCGCAACTCGTCCTCGCCGCGGCGAGGCGCGTCGGCCGAGCGCGGGACGTTGGCGCCGCGAGCGATGGCGCGTCCGAAGCGGTTGCGGGCGGATCCGGCGGGGGAGGGCCGGGACCGCGCGCTGGGGCCGCCTCTGGCGCTCCGGACGTCCTGCGCATTCCGGGTGCTCTTGACGGCGGGGGCGCCGGCGGTCATCGGAGGGCCTCCTCATCGGCGCGACGGGTCCACTGGGCGAAGGTCTCCTCGTCGGCGCGGTCGGCGAGGTAGCGGCGCACGACGCGCTCGATGTAGTCGGTCAGGCCGGTCGAGGCCACCTTGAGCCCGCGCACCGTGCGGCCGAACTCGGCCTCGGGGTTGTCCTCGCGGGCCAGGGACCCTCCCAGGTGGACTTGGAACCCCGGGACGCGCTGGCCGTCGACGGTGATGATCTGGCCCTTGAGCCCGATGTCCGCGGTCTGGATGCGCACGCACGAGTTCGGGCAGCCGTTGATAGCCACGCTCAGCGGTCGCTCCAGGTCGGTGTCGGCCAGCCGCGCGTCCAGGTCCGCCGATACGCGAGCGGCCAGGGACTTGGTCTCCACGATCGCGAACTTGCAGTACTCCAGGCCCGTGCACGCCAGCATGGAACGGGCGAACGGGCCGGGATTGGGGTCGATGCCCAGGTCCCTCAGCCCGGTGACGGCATCCTCGACACGGTCCCCGGGCACGTCCAGCAGCAGGACATTCTGCAAGGGCGTGGTGCGCAGCCGGTCCGAGCCCACCGACTCGGCCAGGTCGGCCAGACCGAGCATGACATCGCCGGACAGCCGCCCCAACGGCGCCTTGCCCCCGACCCAGTAGGCGCCGTCGCGCTGGACGTGCACCCCCAAATGGTCGGCCCCGCCGCGCGGCGGGCGCGGGGCCGGACCGTCCGCGAGGCGGTAGTCCAGATAGTTCTCCTCCAGAACCTGGCGGAAGCGCGCGGGTCCCCACTCGGCCATGAGGAACTTCAGACGCGCCTTGTTACGTAGGCGCCGGTAGCCGTAGTCGCGGAAGATACGGACGACGCCCCACCACACATCGCCGACCTGGTCGGGGCGCACGAAGGCGCCCAGGCGTCTACCCAGGAAGGGCGCCGTGGACAGGGCTCCGGCGATCCACAGATCGTAGCCGGGCCCGAGCTCGGGATGATCGACGCCGACGTAGGAGATGTCATTGATCTCGTGAAGGACGTCGAGCGTGGGCGACCCGGTGAAGGCCGTCTTGAACTTGCGGGGCAGGTTGGCGATCTCCGGATTGCCCAGGTAGGTGTCGTGGATCGCGCGAGCCGCCTCGGAGGGGTCGATGACCTCCTCTGGCTCGATACCGGCGACCGGTGAGACCAGGAAGCCTCGCGGAGTGTCCCCGCAGGCCTCGACGGTGGTCAGACCCACCTCGTCCAGGCGGCGCCACAGCTCGGGGATGTTCTCGATCTCCACCCAGTGGAGCTGGAGGTTCTGCCGGTCGGTGATGTCGAGGGTGCCGCGGGCGAACTCGTTGGAGGCGGTGCCGATCACGCGCATCTGACCCGCCGACAGCGTCTGACCGTCCATGCGGATGCGCTGCATGAAGTAGTGGTCCTCCAGCTCGGTGACGTCGAGCCGGGCGGTCCTCCCGCCGTCGATGCCCGGCCTGCGCTGGGTGTACAGGCCCCACCACCGGAAACGGCCGTGCAGATCCGTGGGGTCGATGGACTCGAAGCCGCCGGTAGCGTAGTCGGCGATGATGCGCTCGCGGGCGCCCAGCGGACTGCCGTCCTGTTTGAAGGCCTCGTTCTCATTGAGCGGGTCGCGACCGTCGACGAGCCACTGGCCGTTGGAGCGACCCCGGTGCGGTGGGCGCACATCCCCGGAGGCGCCCGCCTCGGGGGTGGCCCGCTCGGCGGGGCGTGCGCGTGAGGGCCGGGCGCGGGCGGCGGTGCTGGCGGTTGTTGTGCTGGTGGTGCTCATGTCTTCTCCGGAGTGGGATGAATGAGCGTCCGGGATGCCGGTTCCCCTCGTCTTCTAGAGGCGGTCCGCCGTGGCTGCTCCGCTTCGCGGGCATGCGCTGGTCGGTCCCGGACGCTTCGTTGCGCCGGAATCCGTCTGCGGCCGTGCCGCATTGGTCAGGCGCTCGTCAGGCCTGACAACACATGACCCAGCTGCGGGCACGCCGCCGCACCGAGGGGCGGATCCCCTCGGCGGAAGTCGGGCGTGCTGCGGTCATGGCAGTGACGCTAGTGAAAGCAGGGCGACACCCCCTAGGTGGGGAACCTCGCAAGATGACATCGTGTCATTGGCGTGATCCACGAAAACCGGCGGATGTCTCATCTGACGGAAGCGATGCCGGTCGGTGGCTGGTTCCCGTCGACCTCGGTGCGGCTCGCGTCACGCGGAACGGTCTCGCGGGCGTCGTTGAGGGCGCGGCGAATCGCGGTGCGGCTCGCGTCACGCGGAACGGTCCGACGGACCGACGCGGGCGGCCGCTGGCGCACGGTGCGTCGAGAGTGCGTCGAGCGCATCCGGTGCGTCGAATGTGTTGAGGACGACGTCGATGCGGGCGCTCATGGGTGGCCCGCGCCGGGCACCGCTGACTACACTCCAGCCCGTCCAGGCAACGACCCGGCCGGGGCGCCGTCCGCGGCACCTCGGGCATCACCGGAGAGCCTCCCGGAAGAACAGGCGCACCGCCGTCGACTTACGGCTGGTCGCGCCCCATTAGACCCGGGCGGGAGGGGCCCGCACAGCCCCCGACGAGCGGTCCCGCGCCGTCCTCGCCACCTGGCGTCGACACGCGGGGCAAGCGAGGTGGTACCGCGGTGCCGCCCGCCGTCGTCGGCCACCGGCCGGCGCGGGGGCCGGCGTCGTCCTCGTGGCATGCAGATGTTCACGAGTGAGATGCGAGGCGAGACTCCGATGGCCGACACCGCCGACAAGACTGACGAGACGACAGACGAGCGCACCGGCGCCGCCTTCTACCCCCTGCACCGTCCCGGTCAGGAGGTCGACCCCTCACCGTCCTTCCCCGCCATCGAGAAGGACGTGCTGGCCTACTGGAAGGAGAACGACACCTTCCAAGCCTCCATCGACAACCGCAACGAGCCCTGCGACGAGTTCGTCTTCTACGACGGCCCTCCCTTCGCCAACGGCCTTCCCCACTACGGGCACCTGCTGACCGGCTACGTCAAGGACGCCGTCGGCCGCTTCCAGACTCAGGAGGGCAGGCGAGTCGAGCGGCGCTTCGGCTGGGACACCCACGGCCTGCCCGCCGAGCTGGAGGCCCAGCGTCTGCTCGGCATCGACGACGTCACCGAGATCACCCGCCCCGGCGGCATCGGCATCG
>ERZ773008.852-NODE-852-length-22194-cov-4.072496_pt1 | contig 22194 bp, 22 predicted proteins | sample MGYA00580664_ERZ773008 | MGnify/ENA primary metagenome ERZ773008 (study PRJEB29015, sample SAMEA2738016) | human oral metagenome | biome: human oral; feature: human-associated habitat; material: dental | place: China | collected 2048 ... | reverse complement strand
TCACCGCTTAAGCTCTTTTGAACCACGCGACCATCGCGTGGTTTTCTTTATACAAGAAAAAAGAGTAGATTTCTCTACTCTTTTTTCTTTCTTTATGTTTAAGTTGTTTTTTATTTTAATAGATCTTATTCTTGCTCAATGATTCCGTAATGTCCGTCCTTACGGATATACAACAAGCAGAACATATCATCTTCCGCTCTTCTGAATACGAAGAAGTCATGTCCCAACAAATTCATTTGAAGCATAGCTTCCTCTTCAGACATCGGTTTATAAACGAATCTTTTTCTTTTTACGATTTCCATAGTCTCTGTATCAGAAGACGGAGTTTCTATATTTTCATATCGAATGGTATCATGTCCCTTTCGAATCAATTTTTCTTTGTATTTTCTTAGCTGGCGGGCTAATTTTTCTACCGCCAAATCCGCTGCATTGTATAAGTCTTCATCTTGCACTTCGGAACGGATGATTCCTGAACCGAGCGGAATCGTAACTTCTATTTTTTGTGTAGTTCTTGTTGCCGAAACTGCTACTCTCGCCTCTACATCGGTATCAAAAAACTTATCCAACTTACTTAATTTTTCTGTGAGAACCTCTTCCATCGCTTTTGTTATACTTATGTTTTTACCAATCATCTTTAGGTTCATAAAACTTCCTCCCTTGTGAAGATAACCGAAGATTATCTTATTTTAGAAACAACTCATCGTCATTTCTTATTTCTATTATACATCTTTTTCAGACAAAGTACACCTTATTTCGTTGATTTGTTATAATATTCTAACTTTTTTATAAAAATAACAAAAATCGTAAAAGTACTGTTTAAGAAATAATCAATATTTGGTTTCTCTTTTTGTAATAAACGAGTGCAAACTAAATGATATTCTATATTTTTCGAACTTTCATCCACTAATGAAACAAACAGCAATCCATATTCATTGTCAAAGTTTACTGCAAGAACATTACCCACACTAAAATAAGGAGTCTGCTTTGTTTTTTACCTCATCCGGCAAATGTCCTATCTTCCACAAAGAGTATGCAAGAGCAGTCCAATAAATCTCTGCAAAAAAATCATCGGTACAATAATTTTTTCATCTACCAACATATCTGATATAATTTTATCAACACTTACTCCGTCCTTATAGTGTTCTACAACATCGTTGTAAATATCATATCTATCATCACTATCTATAATTTTTTACACCATCTATTGCCATGAGAAACCTCCTATCCGTTCATCCCATCATACTCCATCTCGTTGGTTTCCAAGTTAAACACTATTCCTAATAAATGCCCCCCAAAATAATCCGGAGAGGTAGACAAATCAATAGAAAAATCATTTTCAGAAAAATATACTGAATCCACAAAAATGCTTTTTATTAAGGTTTCTTTTTCAATGATGCTTTGTAAGATGGTTCCATCAGGTAATTTATATCTTCCTTTTCTATCAATCGTCTTACTGATATTATAATTTATTCCATATAAAATACCATTTTCTGATGCCAAAGCAAATTCGATAATTTCATCTTTGTGTTCTTCTATCCAAGAAAGTTTACTTACAACAACATTTTTAGAAATCTCTATATCCTCATCTATTACAATGATACTTTCTTTTCCCCAAATGCATGTTTTAAGTTCTTTTTCTCTCAAATAACCTTCCATAATCATCTCTCCATCACAACTTCAAATTTTTCCTTCCGGGACAGTTTTACAAACCGGAATTTCATTCCTAAATCATTTCTATCAATTCATCAAAATGTAATCCTTATAGTTCTCCCCAAAATCCACACATCCATTTTTCGGTATTCAAAGGATAAATTTCATTCGCTTGGGTTAGCAAAAGCAATATTTTTTCTTTCCGCCTCATTTTTGCATTCTCGCTCTTTAAATCTTCCATTCCTTCAACCAGCTTTTGTGCCTTATTCTTTAATCTGTGCCATTTCTGCCAGTCTTTAACAGACATTCTCTCCGATTTTTCTTTTAATAGTTCTCTTGATAAAATTCTTTCTCTCACTTCTTCCGGATTTTCAGGTTCTCCCAATATTGCCGGCTCTAAATAAATCTCATTTAAAAAATTAACCTCTAAAAATGATTTTATCTTTTCACTCACATAAATTTCCTGATTTTTTAAAGAATCAACGATAAAAATATCTTTTGTCGAGAGAGTAGATTTTACCAACTTTTCTTTTTGCTCATTTTCATCATAATAAGCATATCCTTCCTTCTCCGGAATCAAAGCATATAAATTCCCTAATGTTTGTGACAAATGCTCGTTATGTTTTCTGCAGGTGATATATTCTTCCGCATCCATATCACCCGACGGGTAGATTTTAGGTTCATCTGCAGATAAATCCCATGTCGTCCAATCCAAATTAACAATTCTTTCTTTACGAACCTCTGCAAAATTGAGATTTGAAAAACAGTTCTCCATTCGTTCTTTTACATGCTCTCTTACTACAATAACCGGACGCTCTTTATCATATTGAGTTCTGTATATTTCGGGACAAAAAGGTGCAGTCCTCAACAAACAATGTTCTTTTTTCTTCTTATCAAAATAATAAATTCCTTGCCACAGCACCTCCCCATAAGATGTCCATGGCATTTCTTTGTTCTTGAGTACATAAATCATCACATATTCTCCATAAAAATATCTTTGTTACACGAAAACTTTCCACAAAGTATTTCCCATTTTATTTTTTCGCTAACCGTCTTAACTTTCAACCTATCCTCAAATTCTAATTTATTTCACTATTATCAGTAATATTTTACCATTTTTAAGCTATTTTTTGTACTGTCAGATTTCCTACTTACTTTCAAAACTTTCATTGAAATAGATAAAAAAGAACGAAAAATGTGAATACAAAGTGGTCTATTTTTCTTTATCTTTTCCGTTCCGTTTTCACTACCTTGAACAGCTTATCTTGAAATGTTTCTTTGCTGTTTTGTCAAACGATATCTCGGTTACAAAGGTCTTTCCGTTTATCTTTTTTGTTAGAATACCGTCAGGCTTTTGATGGTGTGGTTGTTCTTCTATCTGTATTTCTTTATTATCTATTTTTTCATCTTCTGCCATTTAGTCCTTCTTTCAACCAATATGAAAAAAGATTTCCTGTATTTAGGAAACCTCTTCTCATATTGGTTGATATTTCTTTTTAGATATTTGTTTTAGGTTATAATTTGTTTCCTTGCTCTATATTCCCTTGTATACCATTCGGACATGATATAGATAAAAGGCACAAATTCCAATGTATTTTGGTCTTTCCTGTCAATACCGTTATTGATAGCGATAAAGCATCTATCATTTCTTCGGAATATCTCCATAGCGTTTCCCTCTTGAAGATAAGATTGGACGCATCAGTTGCTAAAAAGTCTGTTCTTAAAGACACTTCAGAAGGAGATTGAAAAGACTATGTGCCTACTCTCCCGATACGGTCACTCCGTCAAAAATAATTGCTGACGGTGTTACGGAATATCGACGGACTTCCTGCTCATGCGAAAATCTCATCTGATTTTGTATTTTAAATATATTTTCGGAAATTGCTCCTCCTGTCACAAAGGTTTCTGTTCCGTTTTGTACCAATTTTGCCAATCTGAATTCTCCTCCGAAATCTCCTGTGATTTCATCTGCAAGAAAACATGAGAAGGTCAAAATTTCCAAGTAATCTTGTTTTTTATATTCTTCTAACGACTCTTTTCCGCCAAGAACTTCAAAGGTATTGACTGTACCGACATGGTCAATTCCCAAATAATGGCTGAATTTTGCAGTAGTACGAAGCGCTTTGATTTCTCCTTCATACATAAGGTCATACTCTTTCAACACGGTTCCTTCCGCATCTACTGGTCGTGCATAGATGGAGGTTTCCAAATTCGGTTTCATCTTAACGGTAATCGGTTCTTTTGCATCTTTTGATTGAAACGCTTGTCCTATTCTTGCTTTTCCGATATTGGTATATACCATCACATCGGATGCCTGTTGCAAATAGAATTGGAAAAATTCTTCCACTGCATCTCCGCTCAAAATGACTCTCATATCCGATAGGGTTGCATTTCGAACCGCCTTGCTTCTTCCTTCCGTTTCCATCAACTGTTTCTTTGTAATTCGTTCTATCTCCTGCAAATCCATTTCGGTCAAATAATATCCGTTAAAGATTTCTACCGGTTCTTCTCCCTCGTTGCAATCGGTCACTATCTCGAAAGTAAATTCATTTTTCGGGTAAGTGCAATCACAACCTGTTGAAGTCACCACTCTCTTTGTTCCCTCTATCGCAAATACTTCACAGGAATTGACTTTTGAGGTATAGCCATAGTCTTGATAGAACACTTGGTGAAGGTCATCATAGTTTTCATGTAACGATTTGATATTATCCGCCTTTTTCATCTCAGGATATTCTGTCGCTATATTCACAGGCAAAGGATACCACTTGTTCTTGACAAATTTTGCAGAAAATGCCGCTTGCTCTAATTTTTTTGTAAGTTCTTCCACGCTGTCCAAAGGACTCAATACCACATCGGCGTCTCCCTTATATCGTTCTTCGCCCTCTTGAAAATCCACAAATACTCTCACTGCAAACTCATGAATATCTGTTCCGCGATTCATATCCAACTTATCTTTGACAAAAAACAATTCTTTTGAGGCAGACTGTTCTTCTGTGATAATCCAATCGGATACTTCCGTCATGGAAGACAGTATGTTTTTTATTGTTTCAATCATTAGTTCAATCTCCCTTTCGCTTTGATATAAGACCCTCCTGTTGAGGTCTTCACCCATTCTTTCCATCCTTTTCCACAGTATCCGGAACCGGACAGTTTCAATCCCGGAGATACCATGGTAATGGACTCTAACAATTCAGGCACATAACCTGTCAAATATAACGGACTGACAATTCTTCCTGTCAATTTTCCGTCTTTGATTTCTCTTCCTTTGGATGCAACACATTGAATCCCCCAGTTTTTCGGATCTTCCATACCGGAAGAAAAGCCTTCCAACAGGTAACCATACTGAATGGATGCAATCATTTCATCCAAAGAATCTGTCCCTTCTTCAAAGAAGGTGTTCGTCATTCTTGTGTATGCTTTTCTCTTGTAAGATTCCCTCTTTCCGTTTCCTGTCGGCTCTACTCCAAGTTGCAAGGCAGAGAGTTCATCACACATTCCCGTTTTCAAAATTCCCTTGTCGATAATCAAGGTGTCTTTCCCTAAATTTCCCTCATCATCAAACAGATAGGTTGAAACCTCTTCACAAGCAGTTGCTCCATCATGCATAAACACTTTGTCGGACGCTACTCTCTTGTTGACATACTCCTGTCCTTTTGCACGTTCCTTGACAAACATATCCATCTCAGCTCCGTGTCCGAACGCCTCATGTGCAATCAATCCGGTAAAATCGGGATCACAGATGATATCATAAGTGCCCGGAAGAACTTTTTCACTGTGAAGGAGCTCTTTTGCACGTTCTGCGGCTTGATATACCTTTTCTTCCAATTCTTCTATCAATTCTGAACCGCATAGTCCGGAGGCTGCAAGAAAATCATTTTTCGTAGAATGTTCATCTCCTGCAACTGCAACTCCATAACCTGTAGAATATACATAGCTTTGGTACAAGTCTTTGTTCTCCGAAATAAAAATCTTATTCACTTGGGTTGTAGTCAAACTTACTTGCAACTCCAACAAATCAGAATGTTTTTTCATCACATCGGAATGAATCTCACTCAATTTTCGGATGATTTCATCCGGTTTGTCTTCTTCCGGAAGATTTTTTACTTCTGAAAAAAATTCTTTGCTTATCCTCTCATCTTGAGGAACTGCCGGATATTCCAAAAACAAATTGTGTTTCACATATCTTTCTCTGTCTTCTTTTGCGATTTCCTTCACTTTTCGAACCGCTTGATCCACATCCAAATAATTAAAGGAATATTCGCTGAATCCGATATCTTGAAATACTCTTACCACAAATCCTTTTTCTGTATCAGGAGACGGTTTCGCTGAAATTCCGCTCTTTTTTACAGAATAAGAAGAACCTGTGACATCCGTTCCTAAAACAGATACATAGTAAAAATCTTTTCTTAACTCGGATACCAACCTTTTTAATTCTTCTTTTTTACTTAATAAAAATTCAGATGGTTTTACCTTCATCTTTTTCTCCTTCCCATGTCGAACTCTCTTCGACACAAACGATATCTTTTCTATAACATCGTTCTATTTCTATGCCAAACTCAGCAACAGCGTTACCAAAACAGGTACACTGAGCGTCAAAATAAATCCTGTAATAAATGAAATAATTGCCGTTCTTGCATCGGTTGCTTTTGAAATGATCGGCAAGGTCGTATCCATTGCAGTTGCTCCTGAAGGTGCAATCGCCTCTTCGTGACCGATATACTTTGCAATCAACGGAATCAGAACAATCGCAAATACCTCTCTGCAAACATTTGTCAAAAACGCCAATACGCTGAGTTCTTTGGAGTACGGCGTTATCATAATCGCAGAAAGAGAATACCAAGCCATTCCCGCTCCTATCAAAGAAGAGTCTTTCGCTCCATATCCCAAAAACTTTCCACACACAACCGCACCGACCAAACTACCGCTTGCCACCATCAACGGTGTCGAAATTGCTTTTACACCGATTGATTTGATTTGACTCATCACATCTTTATTTTTTCCGATATCTATCCCCACAAAAAACATCAAGAGACATAGTCCCACATCAAGCAAGGTAGAAATATAGGATATTTCCTGTACTACGATGAACTTTCCGCACAAAATACCTGCAATCACTGACATCACGATTATCAAAGTCATCTATCTCACCTTGCCTTTCTGAAATTGTCCATAAATTTTGTTGAATAAAAATACAAACAACACACTGAATCCAATCGTGAACAACGCAAACAGAGCGGATTCTTTTCCGATATTGCCGAAAGAGTCCATAATCTCTTGATTCGTTCCCACATTGATTCCCATCACAAAGAGCAAGAACAATAAACACAGTAATTGGAACTTGTCCAATCTTTCCATCAATCTTTTGCTTACCTTTCCGCTTCTGCCTAATGCAATTCCGGATCCCATCATAAAAAGGTAACACGCCATTCGAAATAACATAACATCCCTCCGCATTATCTTTTGTTTTTTATTTTTGAACACACCAAACTGACTGTCTTCGCTCATTTCTTTCAAGAAATCGCGATACAGTTCATGTATCTTGTCTGGTTCCCCATATCCTCTTTTCAATAAAAGCTGTTCTCAATAAAAACACTTCCTTTTGATGACATGTTCCGTTATTGTCTTCTCCTTACTCTAAGAAATATTATTATTCTCAGATCAGAAAGAAAAACATGCCCATACACACATCAAACATATAGTTTTCTTGGTACCAAATCATTGATACAAGAAAAAAGAGAGACATCTCCTGTCTCTCTTATCTTACCTTGTATTCTTTGCAGTTGCAAGATACTTTTGAAGTTTTCCTACATCATCGGCATTCCGCCACCCATCGGAGGCATTGCAGGTTCTTCTGATTTAATGTCCACTACCGCAGCTTCTGTTGTTAAGAAAGTAGCTGCTACGGAAGAAGCATTTTGTAATGCACTTCTTGTTACTTTTGTAGGGTCGATAATTCCCGCTTCAATCATATTGACATATTCTTCTCTGAATGCGTCGAATCCCATTCCTTTTTCGCCTTTACGAACATTTTCTACAATAACGGCACCTTCCAAACCTGCGTTGATTGCAATTTGTTTCAACGGTTCTTGTAATGCACTTAAGATAATTTTGATACCTGTTTTGATTTCTGTATTTTCTTCTGTCAACAGTTTTTCAACTTCGGAGATAGTTTCAATCAATGCAACTCCACCACCGGATACGATTCCTTCTTCTACCGCAGCTCTTGTTGCATTCAATGCATCTTCCATACGAAGTTTTCTTTCTTTCAATTCAGTTTCTGTTGCCGCTCCGACTTGGATAACCGCAACTCCACCTGCTAATTTTGCAAGGCGTTCTTCCAATTTTTCTCTATCAAACTCAGAAGTAGTGTCTTCGATTTGTCTGCGAATCAATGCTACTCTTTCTTCTATATCGCTTGCACTTCCCGCTCCGTTTACAATAACTGTATTTTCCTTCGTTACTTTGACAGAACCTGCACGACCAAGCATTGTCATATCTGCATCTTTCAATTCCAATCCAACTTCTTCAGAGATTACGGTTCCTCCTGTCAAGATAGCAATATCTTGTAACATTGCTTTTCTGCGATCTCCGAATCCCGGTGCTTTGATTGCAACAACATCAAATGTTCCTCTCAATTTGTTCACTACCAAAGTAGCCAATGCTTCTCCCTCGATATCTTCTGCAATAATCAACAATTTTTTACCTTGTTGTACAATTTGTTCCAATACAGGAAGGATTTCTTGGATATTTGTAATTTTTTTATCTGTGATTAAAATCAACGGATCGGAAAGGTTTGCTTCCATTTTTTCCATATCGGTTGACATGTAAGGAGAAACATATCCTCTGTCAAATTGCATTCCTTCTACTACTTCCAAAGTAGTTCCCATTGTTTTTGATTCTTCTACTGTAATAACACCGTCTTTTCCGACTTTTTCCATTGCATCTGCAATCATTTTTCCTACTTCTTCGTCTCCTGCGGAAATTGCAGCTACTTGTGCAATGGATTCTTTGTTTTCGATTGGACGAGAGTTTGCTTGCAAGGTTTCTACCGCTTTGTCTACTGCTAATTGAATCCCTTTACGAATGAAGATTGGGTTTGCACCGGCTGCCACATTTTTCAATCCTTCGCGAACGATTGCTTGTGTCAATAGTGTCGCTGTAGTTGTTCCGTCTCCTGCAATATCATTTGTTTTTGTCGCTACTTCTTTTACCAGTTGTGCTCCCATGTTTTCGTAAGCATCTTCCAATTCGATTTCTTTTGCAATAGTAACCCCATCATTGGTAATCAACGGACTTCCGAATTTTTTATCTAAAATAACATTTCTTCCTTTCGGTCCGATCGTCACTTTGACTGTATCAGCCAAAATATTTACTCCTCGTTCCAATGCTTTTCTTGCGTCTTCTCCGAATTTAATTTCCTTTGCCATAATTCAAATTCCTCCTTATATTCTCTTTCTCTTATTCCATCTTATTCTACTACAGCTAAAATATCGCTTTGTCTTAGGATAATATACTCTTCTCCTTCTACCTTTACTTCTGTTCCGGCATATTTGGAGAACAACACTTTGTTTCCTTTTTCTACTTCCATTTTGATTTCTTTACCGTCTACTACTCCACCCGGTCCAACTTCTACAACTTCTGCAATTTGCGGTTGTTCTTTTGCGGTTCCTGTCAAAATGATTCCGCTCTTTGTTTTTTCTTCCGCTTCCAACATTTGAATTACTACACGATCTGCTAATGGTCTTATTTTCATTTCCAAAATCCTCCTTATATTTTATACCGAATGAACGATTCTTTCGATATAGAGTTACACTTCAACTTATCGTTGTATTAGCACTCTTTCTTATTGAGTGCTAATCTACGATTATAATAACGAATTTTCGATTACATTTCAAGTCTTTTTTTATTTTTCTACAATGTTTTTACAGAAAAATGCAACTCCTATCGCAAAGTCGGAGTTTTTCTCCATTTCAAAGATTGCTTTCAGTTTTACAAACTACTATTTTTTGTCATATTTTCACTTTTACTCGTTTTAGTTTCCATATTTCATTATGTTAAACTGACTCAAGTAATCATAAAAAAAGAACACTCTTTATCGTGTGACAAAGAATGTTCTCTTAATTCAACATGCACAGAAGTTCTATTTTGCTTCCTGTTCATCTCGAATTTTTTTGCTTTTAATTTTTTTCAATCGGAAGAAATCTTCTCTTTCTTTCTCTTCGATTACTTCCTGAATATATTTTACCGCTTCTTCATAACGTGGAATCTGAATTTTTTCCAATGCATTCGCACGCTTAGCAGTCTTTTTGATTTCCATTGCTATTTTGAAAACGGCATTCTCTACTTCTGCCAACTCATAGATGAGATAACGAAGATTTTTGAATTTCATTACGGTTTGATCTACTGCTTGATTCGTTTGAAAGAAACTGTAATCCGTATGAAGCAACTCATCTCTCTCAAAAACTACTGTCGGAACTTCCAAGCCCATGACACTGCGATACAAGATATCAAAGTTCTCTCTCCCAGGAATGGACATTGCAATTTCATCTGCAGTATTAATCCCGATGGACAGATTGACCATTTGCAATGAGGCATATGCCTCTTCGAACTCTTCTTTGATTTGTTTTTGAAGCGTTTCCGCTTTTCCGACAAGTCCCATTGCCTCTCGAATCAACACAGTTCTTTTTTTATCCAACAGAGAAAATCCGCTTCTGGAAAAAATCAGATTTTCTTTCGCTTTCATCAGATTCGCTTTGGTAGGTGCTAATTCGTTTGCCATTGTACCACCTACTCTCCACAGTAATACTTATCTATCATTTTCGGAGAAAGTCTTTCCAATTCTTCTTTTGGAAGGATGGATAGTATTTCCCATGCAATATCTAATGTTTCTTCGATGGTTCTCTTTTCATCCTGATCTTGCGTCAAGAATCGCTCTTCAAACGCTTTTCCGAACGCCATGAATTTTTGGTCCAATTCGGAAAGGTCATCTTCTCCGATGATTTGTGCCAAAGAACGCACTTCTTGTACTCTTGAATAAGAAGAGAACAATTGGGAAGATACTTCATCATGGTCTTCTCTTGTAAATCCGTCCCCGATACCGTCTTTCATCAAACGAGACAAAGATGGTAATACATTGATTGGAGGGTATACATTTTGTTTTGCCAAATCTCTTGACAATACAATCTGACCTTCTGTAATATATCCTGTCAAGTCGGGAATCGGGTGAGTGATGTCATCATTCGGCATAGTCAAGATTGGCAACAAGGTTACAGAACCTTTTTTGTCCAATACCATTCCTGCTCTCTCATAAAGTGTTGCCAAGTCACTGTATAGATATCCCGGATATCCTTTACGACTCGGTACTTCTTCTCTTGCTGAGGAAAGTTCACGAAGCGCTTCGGCATACGCTGTAATATCTGTCAAAATAACAAGTACATGCATTCCTTCTTCATAAGCAAGGTATTCGGCTGCGGTCAACGCACATCTCGGTGTGGAAATCCGTTCTACCGCCGGATCGTCTGCAAGGTTGACATACATAACAACACGCTCTATTACTCCTGAGCCTTCAAAGGATTGTCTGAAGAAATCCGCATCATCGTGCTTGATTCCCATTGCACCGAACACGATTGCGAAGTTGGACTCTTCTCCTTTTACAGATGCTTGTCTTACGATTTGAGCAGCCAACTCGTTGTGTGGCAATCCGTTTCCTGAGAAAATCGGCAATTTTTGTCCACGAATCAATGTCATCAAGCTGTCAATCGCAGAAATTCCCGTTTCCAAATAGTCTCTCGGATAGGAACGGGCAACCGGGTTCATCGGTCTTCCGTTTACGTTATATCTTTTTGAGGAATAAATCGGACCGATTCCGTCCACACTTTGTCCCAATCCGTTGAACTGTCTTCCCAAAATATCTATTGAAAGTGGAATTTCCAACGGTTTTCCTGTAAAGTTAACCGCTACGTTGTTGGTAGAAACTCCCTGTGTCCCTTGGAATACTTGAGCAACCACCTTGTCGCCTTGAACGGCAACAATTTTTCCGTTTCTCTTCTTACCGTCTTCTAAAGTGATGTTTAGTATTTCGCCATAGGCTGCATTTTTTACGCCCTCTAATACAATTAGGTCTCCCTTTACCCGATTGAGGTGCAAATATTCTCTGTCGCTCATTACTTCACATCCTTCCGTTTTTCATATCTTTTAATCAATCCGTCATAGAAGGTGTCGATGGTATATACCAACTCTCCGATTTTGCTCAAATCACTGTTTGGAATGGTATATTTCATCTTAATCACTTCTTCAAACAACTCTGCGTTTCGAATTTCTCTTTGAGGAATTCCTTCTGCCAACGCATCTTTTGCACGTTGATTTAGATGGTCGATTGTCTTCAACATCAAGTATTGTTTTTGTAGCGGTACAAAGGTATCGTCCGCATGCATCGCATTTTGTTGCAAGAATCCGCGCTTGATGACTTTCGCAATCTCAAGTGTGATTCTTTGATCATCAGGAAGTACATCTTCCCCAACCAATTGTACGATTGCATTCAATTTTTCTTCTTCATGCAATACCAACATCATACGATCTCTGATTTCTGCCAAGTCTTCCGCTACTTCTTGCGCATAAAAATCCTGCAATACTTTTCCATATCCGCTATAGCTTGTCAAATATCCGATCGCAGGATAGTGTCGTGCATACGCCAACTTACGATCCAATGCCAAAAATGCATTCACAAAACGTTTGGTATTTTCTGTAACAGGTTCAGAGAAGTCCCCTCCCGGAGGAGATACTGCACCGATAATGGTAACAGAACCTTCTTCTCCGTCCAATGTGGTAACATAGCCTGCTCTTTCATAAAACTGTGCCAAACGAGACGGTAGATATGCAGGATATCCTTCTTCTGCCGGCATTTCTTCCAAACGTCCTGAAATTTCACGAAGAGCCTCTGCCCAACGAGAAGTGGAGTCCGCCATAATCGCTACGTGATACCCCATATCACGATAGTATTCCGCCATTGTGATTCCTGTATAGATACTTGCCTCACGAGCTGCAACCGGCATATTGGATGTATTTGCAATCAAGATAGTACGATCCATCAGCGGTTTTCCACTTTTCGGATCAATCAGTTTCGGAAAGTCTTCCAAAACCTCTGTCATTTCATTTCCACGTTCTCCGCAACCGATGTATACGATAATATCTGCATCTGACCATTTTGCCAACTGGTGTTGTGTCATTGTTTTTCCCGTACCGAATCCTCCCGGTAACGCAGCTGTTCCGCCTTTTGCAATCGGAAAGAAAATATCCAGTACCCGTTGTCCTGTAATCAACAACTCTTGAATCGGACGTCTTTCACGAACAGGTCGCGGAGTACGAACAGGCCATTTTTGATACAGTTTCAATTCTTTCTCGCCACGATTGGTTGCAACGATTGCAACAACCTCTTCAATATTATATTGTCCTGAAGGTTTTACATCATGAACTTCTCCTCTTACTCCTTGAGGTATCATCAATCGATGTTGAATCAAATCAGTTTCCTGAACTGTTGCATATACTTGTCCTTCTTGAACAAAGTCTCCTTTAGAGATAAGCATTTCCACATCCCATACTTTTTCCATATCAAGAGAAATCAAACCGATTCCCTCTGCGATAAATTCTCCTGAAATTTCTTGGATTCTTTCCAATGGACGCTCGATTCCGTCAAAGATATTTCCAATCATTCCCGGTCCTAATGTCAAAGAAAGAGGACGGTCTGTCGGGATAACGGTTTCTCCTGCTTTCAATCCTTCTGTTTCTTCATAAACCTGAATTGTTCCAACATCGCCTTCCAAAGAAATAACTTCTCCAAGAAGCTTTTTGCTTCCTACCATGACCATTTCACGAACTTCAAAGTCTTTCATTCCGGACGCTTGAACAACCGGCCCGTTGACGGATGTTGTTATTGCTTTTGATTTATCCATTCAATTCAGTCCCTTCTCTTACATAGTTGCTCAAATATTGTCCGATTGGTTCTCTCATATTGTCCATTGTTCTGATGATGGTTTTGTTGATACGAATATCATCTTCCAACACTTCTAAGATGAATCCTCCTATTTCACGAATTTCGCCTTCTTTGAATTGAACGTGCTTGTATCCTCTTTCTGTCAGTAATTCTTGAAATTGGCGTTTTACTTCATCAAAGTTGGACGGACAAATATAGATTGTCACCTGTCTGTCTAAAGCGATTTCATTTTTTGCCAGTGTCTGTCCCAATACTCTCGCAATAAAAGGCGGATAATCCGGTGTCAAAACAAAGTCTCTTGATTTTTCCTCTACTTTTTGAATTAAATCTTGGATAAATAATTCATTTTTTCTCAGATAATTTCTTTTTTCTTCTTGTTTGATGGTAGAGATTCTCTCTAATTTTTGTCTGTCTACACGACGTAGTGCAGAGCGTTTTTCACGATCCAAAGCAGATTCTATTCTTGATTTTTCTTCTTCCAGGAACGCTTGTACTTCCGCTTGTTTTTCAGCCAATTCTTCGCTGATTTCCTGCTCCACTTTTTCATCTATCATATCACTAAATTGCTTTAATTTTTCTTCCAAGGTTATCATGTTATTTAACCTCCTCCCTTACAGCTTAATTCCTACAGATTCGTTAATATACTGTGTAATATAGTTATCATCTCTTATTTGACCATGTCGATCAGGAATTTCGACGATAAGCGGTGTTCGACGGTTCATTCTGATATCAAGCAATTCTGCTTTCGCCATGTCAAACACTCTCTCCGTCACAATCAAAATTCCAACTTCTTCCTTCGATAAAGCAAACTCAATCGCTTCTATCACTTCTTCTCTGTTACTCGCCAAAACGGATTTTACTCCGCCCAAACGCATTCCAACGAGGGTATCGTTGTTATCGGATATGAGCATTGTTCTCATATAATCACTTCCTAAAGTCTTCCCAAAATCATGATAGAAACGATTAGACCGTAAATAGCAATCCCTTCCGCAAGACCAACGAAGATCAATGTTTTACCAAGAATTTTTTCATCTTCGGAAACCGCTCCAAGAGCTGCAGCACCTGCGGCACCTACCGCATATCCTGCTCCGATTGTTGCCATACCTGTTGCCAAAGCTGCACCGATATATCCTAATCCCGCACTTGGATTTGCTGCTGTCTCTCCTGCAGCAAAGATGATTTTCGGCATCATCATGGCAATAGAAGAACCTACCAACGGTGTGAACAATGCCACATTTGCCATAATTACCGTTTTCAAACTGTCTTGTTTTCCACCTTTAATATACAAACGAATTCCCACACCGATTGTGGATAATACAAAAAATATCATTAATGCTAACACATAGTTCATTAGATTTCCCCCTCTTTTTCTATAAATGTTACCGGAACAAATGCACGTCCGTCTCCTTTAAAATATTTTCCAAATAACTCATAATACTCTAAACGAAGTCCTTGAATCAATACAATCAAGCCTTCCAATCCGATGATAATAATGTTTCCGAGTATCATGATAAAGATACCGATTGCTTTATTGTTTACCATGTTCGCCATTGTGGTGAACGCCAAGAACAAACCGACGTGGTTCAATGCAAATGCTCCTACCCGAATGAACGAAATTGTGTTTGATAAGAAACTCAAAATCGTTTCTATCAAGTTAAATCCGCCTTCAATATAGTAAGAAGACTTTCCTTCTTCATAGTGCGGTTTTTCTTTGTTCATCATTGCATACAACGGCACTCGAAGCAAAATCATTCCCAACGAAATAACGGAAATGACCACCAATACGATAGAAGGAATCACATTGGAACCTAATACTGTCTGTAACAATCCTACCAACAATGCAATGTAGAACGCCAAGCCTGCGAATCCATGATTTCCGAAAATCATTTCATCCTTCTTACCTTCTACACCAAGGTTATACATAGACATTCCAAAACTGATTAACAATAGAATAACCCCGAATCCAATCGCTGTGTACAGCACTTGGTTGATGTTTTCCATCGGTCTTACAAGCAATGCCGGAATGACTTCTTCCAATCCGAAGATACTTCCGTACAGAAAACCGAATATCGTCGAGCTGACCCCGATTCGTTTCAAAATCTCTCCGTATGGAGACGGTTTTTTCTTTGGAGACAACAAGAACCCAATCACTATGAACACAAGCCCTTGTCCGACATCTCCGAACATCGCTCCAAATAAGATCAAGTAAGTAATTCCTAAGAAGAAAGTAGGATCCAACTCATTGTAGTTTGGAATTCCATACATGTTTACCAATAATTCAAACGGTTTGATCAAACTGTTATTTCTCAGTCTGGTCGGCGGAATAATTTCTCTTTCCACCTCTTTTGAGTCAAGGGGATGAACAATGATGTTTTCGTGTTTACGAAGCAAGTCCTGTTCTACCTCTTTCCAATCCAATTCCGAAATCCATCCGGTAAAATAGAAAAAGTTTTTGGTTACTGCAACATTGTTCTGTAATTCATGAATTTCTTTTTCCAACTGAAGCTCTGAATTCAACAAAACAATTTCTTCCAAATACTGTGTTTGAATTCCTTTCACAACAGCTAACCTGTCTTCTTTCTTTTCCTTTAAAACATCTACCTGCTTCTTAATGTCTTTGGCTACCTCGCTTACCACACCGGTAAGTTCTTCCGGAATGGCAATTTCTCTAAAGTTCAAGGATTTCAGTATTTTACTTGTTTCTTCTTCATTTTGTTTCGGTGTAAAAATCAAATAAGATTCCGTTCCTGCCGAACTCCCGATATGAAGTACTACTGCCGGAATATTTTCATAGTTATCGCGCAACTTAATGCGACGCTCTTTCGTCAATGTTCCGATATGATAATTGAAATGTTCCATATTTTGAATTTCAGAAATATCAAAATCCATATCTTTCAAAAATTCAATACTCTCAAGAAATTCTTCCTTATCACGAATTTCTTTATCTTCAAAAAGACGATCCTTGCTCAACGGCTTCAAGGATTGATAAATCTCTCTGATACGATTTGCTACCTTATCAAATTCGTAGTGTTCATCCACTTCTTTTTTTACCGGAATTTTCACATCCAACAACTGTTCAATTTGTACGATGTCTTCATCCAATGATTTGAAATCAATCTTTTCCGGACGATATCTTGTGAATCTGCCCAAATCACGAATAGGATCTTCGTACTTTGACAACACCGACATCGTTAAGGAATCAGCAATCTTATCCTTGGTATAGTTTTTAATATGCAATTTTTCGCTTAAAATCAAATTTTTTAAGATATCATGCATATCTTCGATTGGAGCAACGATATTCATAAGCTTCATCTTTTCTACTGCCATTTTTCAATCACCTTCCTTCCTTTCTCATTTCTGTTGTTGTAGGTATTATATACTTCCATTTATCTGCTTCTTTGTATTTCGCACTTTCTACTACAGTAACTATATTCAAGTTTTCATATTCCAACAGACGCACATACTCAATTAAAGGAGCAATGCTCATCGGATGTTTCTTTGAAATCTCTTTCATCTTTTTCGACAAATATTGCGAAATCATACGCTGACCGTAGATATATTCATCTTTCTCCAACATCCCACGATAACTTTTATCAAAAAACTCCTTAAACTGTGTGTCAAAGTTATTAGAATAAATCATATCTTTCATTTTATTGAAGCTTAATTTCATTCCGCCTTTTAAGGTATAATTCAAGATTTCTTCATCTGATAACTTATAATTTTTCTTCGCCCGATAAATCCATTGCCCGTTTGTAAAATCAATAAAAGCGCCAACACTTTCATTGACGATATCACGGTCTTCCTTATCTAACTTTTCCGCTTTTTGAATCAAATTCAAAAAGTAGACATAGTCCACATTCATTTCGATATGAAACTCTCTTTTTTTGACATCTTCTTTGGTTACATTTCTGAAGGCATCCTCCAAAATTGTCCCCTGAAAATGCAGAATGAACTCATCTACGTTATCCGATCTTAACAATCGATCATAATCCAAGTTCAAATACGACTTTGTATCATAAAGATTCTTTTTGATATCTTGGATTGGCCTTTTTTGACTAAGTCCGCGTAAAATGACTTGTACATTCTCCACCTCATGTCGAAACAAAATTGCCTTCAACAAGTCCTTATACTCTTTTTTCAAATAAAAAGAGAGACTACGCACCCTATCCACACCATAATTTCGAATTCTGATTTCCAACTCTCCACGGTGAATCTCTTTGAGATTCGCATCCTTCAGAGCCTCTCGATAAATTGTGTTGTTGTACAGGTATTGTGCAATTTCTCTTGTTGAATTCAATCGAAATAATTGTTCATAATCTTGCTGTTGCAATAGATCTCCTCGCATAGATTGGATTTTCGTATTCAGTGCCGAAAATTTACTTGCACTTCCCATACCTATCCCTCCATACTTCTTAATATCATGCGAAAAGTTTCTTCACTAATCTTATCGGCATATTCTTGATATCGTGCATCCAATCTCTTAGAACGCTCTTCGCCTTCTTCTCGAATAACCTTTTCTTCCTCCAAAATTTCCGCTTTCGCTTTTTCTCGATACGCTTCAATTTCTTCCTTATTCTTTGCTTCCATTTCAGACTTTAGTTTTAAAAGCAAATCTTTTTTCTGACGCCCAAGCAAATCAAGTTCTTCTTGTGCTTCTTCTTGTCTTTTAATTGCATTTCTGTCTATTTGAATAATGGATTTGATGATTTGTTCCACCCTTACCACCCCTTTCTTTCAAAATTCCCGTCCGGTAAAAAGCTCAAGGGTATGAATCCTTTGTGATAAGCTAATTTTACCCGACTTTAAGGCCTAATGACATAATATACCTATTTTTACAAAAAATCAAAAAATATATTTTTCAAAAAACTTTGATTTTTATAAAGGAAATCGTTTGTTATAAGATTCCTATCTGTTATAATCACTATTTTCGCTATTTTTTTTACAAAAATCATACCAATTTACCTTATTTATTACTAAATTAAGCTTTAGTTTTATCGGTTTTCTATCTGTTTTTATTATATTTTTATTCAAAATCAGTACTTATACAGCATCTTTTTATTTTACAAAATTCACATACCTATAAAACAAATCTTTCTGTGTTTTACAAAGTGATAGGATAAGAAATACATCTCAAGTTTCTTAGCATCTCAAAAGTCTGTTCAACTGAATAAAAAAGAGCCTTCTGAAAGGCTCTTAGAAATGATATGGTTTCCGAAAAATCAGGCAATAATAAAACTGAAATGGAGAAATAAGCAGTTTTCCAAGCGGAAGATTTTCAAAATAGTCTTTACTTATCACACCTTTTTTGCCTTGTCCTCCCGCATACACCCAAAATGGAACTGAAAGCAGCATGTATAAAACGGATAAAGGAGGAATGATTAATATAATAGCAATTCCGATAACACCAAAGATTATGCTAAACATAGTCAACCCCCACATAAAATCCGCAAATGACATTATTATCCCTCCTTATTTTTTATTTATTTCATCGCTAATATACACCTTATCTTTTAAAAAATATACCTATCTTATTGAACATCCTAAAATATGATATTGAAGTCAAGTATTGTATCTTTATCATACAAAAACATTGTAACCTGCTCTGAAATACAGAAGTTAACAGTAACATAACTAAAAATAAAAGGCTGCAAGCACTCATTCTCACAAACTTGTAACACCCTCAACTTCGATGAAAATTTGCATCAAAATTTTTGTGAACTTATTATACAAATTGTTTTTTACAATATATCTATTTTTATCAAAACTTTTTGTCATATCCACTGTTTTTGATAGAGCAAGTTTTTTATCCGCTTGCTCTATCTTCCGTATTATTTTTGATTCAAAATTATGATTTATTCCTTATTGTATTTCTATTTTTTCTCTCTAAAGAAGTACTTTCCACTTTCCGTATCCTTCTTCATCCATTTTGTCCATCGGAATAAAACGAAGTGATGCACTGTTGATACAATAACGAAGTCCACCCAACTCTTTCGGTCCGTCTACAAAGACATGACCTAAGTGAGATTGTCCGTTCTTACTTCTGACTTCCACTCTCTGCATATTGTGACTCAAATCTTCTACATACTGTAATGACTCCTGATCAATCGGTCTTGAAAATGCCGGCCAACCACATCCGGAATCAAATTTGTCATCTGATAGAAACAGCGGTTCTCCTGTTGTAATATCCACATAAATCCCTTTTTCAAAGGTATCGAAATACTCATTGTCAAAAGGAGGCTCTGTATGAGAATGTTGTGTAACCACATACTGTAAGTCTGTCAAATGTTCCATCAAAAAATCATCATCCGGCTTTTCGTAGACTTCCTCAATTTTCGGTTTTTTGTTCGGAATATCCGTTAAATCCACATGACAGTAGCCCCCCGGATTTTTATCCAAATACTGTTGATGGTATTCTTCTGCACGCACAAAGTTGCGTAGAGGCTCCACTTCAACAACAATCGGTTTATCATACTCCTGTTGTTTTGTGGCAACAAAGGCTTTGATTGCCTCCTCTTCCTCTCCTACAAAATAAATTCCTGTACGATACTGCGTTCCGACATCTCCTCCCTGTTTGTTGACAGAGATCGGATCAATGATTTTGAAAAATGCGTCCAACAACATAGTAAGTGATAGTTTCTCTTCGTTATAGACAATGTGAACTGTTTCACTGTGTCCCGTCTGTTTCAAAGTTTCATAAGTTGCCTTATCGGACTCTCCGTTTGCATATCCGACTTCTGTAGACAATACTCCCAGCATTTCATGGAAGTATGCCTCTACTCCCCAAAAGCAACCCCCTGCTAAATAAATCTCTCTCTTTTCCATCCTCTACACCTTTCCTTTCTTTCCCATTTTTAGAACTCATGATACAAGACAGCAACATCCTGTTTTGTACCTGTATACCAAGATGAAGTTGCTCTTCCATCACTCTATTGTTTCAAGTCTTTGATTGTTTCTTTCATCTCAAACATTTCCGGACTGTAGTACATACTTGTCGGAGATGCGACAAACAACACGACATCCGGTTGATATTCTTCCACATACTTCTTGATACTTTGTGGACGATTTTCTTTTCGAATATCCAACATTCTTAGCTCCGACACATTCAAGCTCAAAAAACCCGCAATCGGCATCGCAAAAGAATCTTTGATAACCAATACCTTTGTTCCATTTTTTACATTACGGTTTTGAATCCAATCCTCCGATGCGCCCCAATCCATAAAGACAATATATTTATCTTGAAAAATATCTTCCTCCGTGATATATCCGTAAAACAAAAAGCTCTCTTCAAATGTTCCTTCTCTTTTCTTAATCTGTTTCCCTTCCCGATTCCACTTCGTGTAGGACAACGACGTGTCAAACTTCGGAAGTAAGACCGACACATCATCTTTCTTATCATAAAATGCCGTTCCCACTCTCTTTGCGTGAGAACCCAAATATGCTTTCTCCCATTTCTTTTCGTTATACTGCTCACGATTGGTAGAAAGGGATACATTCTCCAAAGCCACATCCTTTTGCTCTAAAAACTTTACAATTTGTTGATACCCCCAAAAAGCCGTCGGAATCCTCCAATGTGTATCCGTCTTAAAAAAATCTTTCTGTTCTCTTAGGACAGTATCTCCGTTTCCCTGAACCGCCAAGGTATTCAAATCCAAGACAGAAATCTGTTTTTCTCTCAAGCGGTTGACAAACTCATCTGCCGTCTGATTTCCATAATCCGCCACTCCGACAGGAAAAACGGTAGAATTTTTCAAATGCTTGTACGGACATTGGACATAGACAAACGGAATATTTTTTGATTCTAAAAATTCGTTCAGTTGTTCAAACGAATCGACAAAAGAATCGACTTCCACCGGACTGTCAACCACATAGTACAACATATTGTCTTCTCCGACAAATACCGTTCTTGCTCTGTCAGCATCATCCACTACATGACGATGAAGTTTCTTTTGAATCGTACCGTATTGATTCAAAAACTTCTGCCTGTCAAAAAACTGCTCGTTATATCTCTTCTCTTCCTTCAAAATTGCCTGTTTCACATTTCTATCATTTTCAAAAAAACTTTGTTTCGTCGAAAAAGATTCACGGTATGCTGCAAAAAAAACAGTCGGGCTGTAAAAATTGTTTTGAATGAAATAATATCCCAAAAAGCAAAAGAACAGTACAGTCAAAACACTGTTTCTTATTTTTTTGATTTTGTCCTTTGATGTATTCAACTGACCGTTCCTCCTCTCCTTCTCTTTTACAACCTTGCCATATCCGACATACCCTAACACAACTCAATTCAGAAATATCCTATCCGAACTTTCTTCCTCTAAGAACAAAACTTCTCTAAAAATTAAAGTAGATAAACGGATTGTAACTTCCCTTGATAATATATACGACCGCACCATAAAACAGTACAGTAATTGCAACCATTACAACACCATGGCATCCCAATTGAACCTTCCATTTTCTATTCTCTGTCCATTGTTCCAACAAAGGAAATAACGGCACGCTTGCCACGATACTCATAACAAACGCAAGACCGTACTCTCTTACATAGAACAAACTTCGTC
>ERZ773008.850-NODE-850-length-22206-cov-8.919778_pt1 | contig 22206 bp, 21 predicted proteins | sample MGYA00580664_ERZ773008 | MGnify/ENA primary metagenome ERZ773008 (study PRJEB29015, sample SAMEA2738016) | human oral metagenome | biome: human oral; feature: human-associated habitat; material: dental | place: China | collected 2048 ... | reverse complement strand
CGCTTTGAAAGCGGATAGTCAAAAGGCAATTCAGCGTTTGCAGGCACATAATATCGATGTATATATCATGAGTGGCGATAATCCGAATGTAGTGCAATACATTGCTAATCAGCTTGGGATTCAACATGCGCAGGGCAATATGTCGCCACGCGATAAAGCAAGTGCGGTCAAAATTCTACAAGAAAATGGCAACGTGGTCGCCATGGTGGGGGATGGCATAAATGACGCACCGGCACTCACAGCCGCCAATGTGAGCTTCGCCATGCATGATGGTGCGGATGTGGCGCAACACAGTGCGTCGGCAACCCTGATGCAGCATTCGGTCAATCAGTTGGTGGATGCCTTACTGATCTCCCGCGCGACCTTGAAAAACATTAAACAAAATTTATTTTTTGCGTTTATTTATAACGTGTTAGGCATTCCGTTAGCCGCATTGGGTTTGCTCAGCCCAGTGGTTGCCGGCACGGCGATGGCGATGAGTTCTATTTCCGTATTAAGCAATGCGTTACGCTTGAAAAAGACGAAAATCACATAGGCAAGTCATATTCAACTTGAGGAACTTCGGGCATAATAAGCATCATTTTGTGATGCAATAAGAAGAATAACATGTTGAATAAAATTGATTTATGGCTGATGAATCATCAGCCTAATCCTCAGTTGAAAGGAATCAAACGTTTTTGGGTCGAGTTCTGGTTTTTCGGTTTGAAAGAAGCCCGAGCCTGTCTATTTGCCGGTGTGTTTTTTATCGCCATGTTCCTCATGCCGAAAAACGGTATTGCCGGCATTCCCCGTTACGATTTATTGTTAATTTTTGCTTTAGCGGTGCAATATCTGATGTTTCATTTCAAGCTGGAAACATTAGATGAAATCAAATCCATCACCCTGTTTCACCTCGTGGGTTTTGCTTTGGAATTGTTCAAAACCTCCTCTTCCATTCAATCTTGGGCGTATCCTGATTTTGCTTACACTAAAATCTTCGGCGTGCCTTTATTCACAGGATTTATGTATGCCGCGGTAGGCAGTTATATTATTCAGGCGTGGCGTTTGTTTGGTTTACAAATTCGCAGTCATCCGCCTTATGTTTTATCGACACTGACCGCGGTTCTCATTTATCTAAATTTTTTCACCCATCATTACATTGGTGATTATCGGTGGTATTTGGCGGCGTTCGCATTGGGGCTTTACGCCCGCACCGTGGTATATTTCACGCCTTATGATAAACCTCGCCGCATGCCGTTGTTACTGTCTTTTATGTTGATTGGCTTCTTTATTTGGTTAGCGGAAAATCTCGGCACGCTGATTGGCATTTGGCGTTATCCAAATCAAATCGGTGCCTGGTCTTTGGTGCACGTGAGCAAGTGGAGCGCTTGGGCGTTATTGGTCATCATGACATTTACCATCGTGGCAAATCTCAAACATATTAAGCAAACGATTCGGGTGTCGCGGGATTAGGAAAGAAAAAAGTGCGGTCAAAAAATACAATGAATTTTGACCGCACTTTTTTATTCGTTGGAATAAATCAATTCCGGAGATTGATTGTCGTTGATGACGCTTTCGTTGACCACCACTTTTTCTAATCCTTCTAAAGAAGGCAAGTCGTACATGGTGTCGAGCAAGACGCCTTCGATGATGGAGCGTAAGCCACGAGCGCCGGTTTTACGGGCGAGGGCTTTTTTCGCCATGGCGGTTAAGGCTTCTTTGGTGAATTCCAGTTTCACGTCTTCCAACCCAAACAACGCTTGATATTGTTTACACAAGGCATTTTTCGGTTCGGTCAGAATACGCACAAGGGCTTCTTCATCTAATTCGCTTAACGGCGCAACTACCGGTAAACGTCCGATAAATTCCGGGATTAAGCCGTATTTCATTAAATCGTCCGGCTCCACCTGTTTGAACAAGTCCGTCAACGTGGCTTTGTCTTTTTCACTTTTGATTTCGGCGCCGAAACCAATAGCAGTGGCAACGCTGGTGCGTTTTTCAATGACTTTATCCAAGCCGGCAAAAGCACCACCGCAAATAAACAGAATTTTTGAGGTATTGATACGCAACATTTCTTGTTGCGGGTGTTTGCGCCCACCTTGTGGAGGAATGGACGCAACGGTGCCCTCAATAAGTTTTAATAAGGCTTGTTGTACGCCTTCACCGGAAACATCACGGGTGATGGACGGATTCTCCGATTTGCGGGTGATTTTGTCGATTTCGTCAATATAGATAATACCTTGCTCTGCACGTTCAATGTCGTAATCACAGTTTTGTAGTAATTTTTGTAACACGTTTTCCACGTCTTCGCCCACGTAACCGGCTTCCGTCAAGGTGGTAGCATCCGCCATGGCGAAAGGCACGTTTAACATACGCGCCATGGTTTCCGCTAATAGGGTTTTACCGCTACCGGTCGGGCCGATAAGTAAAATATTACTTTTACCCAATTCCACATCATCGGTTTGATGTTTGGTGCGCAGACGTTTGTAGTGGTTATATACCGCCACTGCTAACACTTTTTTCGCGTAATCTTGGCCGATAACATAATCGTCTAAATGCGCGCGGATTTTGTGTGGTGTCGGTAACTCCTGCTCTTTTGGCGTTTCCGCTTCAGCTTCTGTTTCTTCGCTATGTTCTTCATTAAGCAACATATCGTGACACAATTCGATACATTCATTACAAATGTAACCGGACGTGCCGGCGATTAATTTATTGACTTCCTCTTGTTCTTTGCCACAGAAAGAACAATGCAATTCTTTATCTTTTGCCATTTTTATCTCTTAACGTTTAGTGAACACTTCATCGACCAAGCCGTAATTTTTGGCTTCTTCGGCAGACATGAAGTTGTCGCGGTCGGTGTCTTTTTCAATGGTTTCAATGGGTTGTCCGGTGTGGAAAGCCAAGCGTTCATTTAATGTGCTTTTGATTTTCAAGATTTCTTGCGCATGAATTTGAATATCCGATGCTTGTCCGCGGAAACCGCCGAGAGGTTGGTGGATCATCACGCGAGCATGAGGCAATGCGCCACGTTTGCCCGCTGCGCCACCGGCTAATAAGAAAGCCCCCATGGAACAGGCTTGTCCAACACAAAGGGTTCGTACATCCGGTTTGATGAATTGCATGGTGTCGTAAATTGCCATACCGGCAGTAACGGAGCCGCCCGGTGAGTTAATATATAAATTGATGTCTTTATCGGGATCTTCCGATTCAAGGAAAAGTAGCTGTGCCACAATCAGGTTGGCCATATTGTCTTCCACTTCACCGCTTAGGAAAATGACGCGATCTTTTAATAGACGGGAATAAATATCATAAGCGCGTTCGCCGCGGGAAGTTTGGTCAACGACCATAGGAATTACACTCATATGTTCCTCAATTTTAGCTGATAGGTGAAAAAAGTGCGGTTAAAAAAAACAACGTTTTTTGCGCGTTGATTTTATGAATAGTACCGCGGAAACCACGAGGTTTCGTCGAGAATGGGGGGTATTCTACCTGAAAATTTACCTTTGCTGAATTGCTATTCGGACAAAAATAATAGTGCGGGCATCCTTTGCAAAAAATTCGTTTGAAAAAATAACCGCACTTTAGACGTAAAAATGCTCTGGCCGATGTTATTGCACGCTACTTTTTAGCCGGATCATCTTTTAATGTGTTGTAGTCAACCAACCCACGCCAGTTAAACACTTTAATCGGTTGTTTTTTCGGATTGAAAAAATCTTCTTGGCTTAAATGGCTTTCTTTAATGCCTAACCATTGTGCAAAACCGTGAATAAAGTTAAAAGCACTTTGCGGGTTTTTAATCATCGTTCTTTTATTATCGTCGCTGGAAAAACGAACAAACGGCACTTCGTAACTTTGTTTGTATTCTTTATTATTTAACATGGAAAGATTTTTTCCTTCGCCTAAATGGGCTAAACCATGATCCGAAAAATAAATGACGGAATAGCTTTGGTTTTGTTCTTTCAGAATCGTATTAATCTCCGATAATAATGTGTCCGTTTGTTTTAAAGTGTCTAAATAACATGACATTTCTTGGCTGACTAAATGGAATTTCGGCGCTTCGCCATTTAAATGCGCACAAAATGTCGGATGGGAACCGATTAAATGTAAAACAATCAATTTGGTTTGATCTTTATCTTTCGCCAATAACTGTTTTAACGGTTCCAATAATACGGTGTCCGGAGTGTTGCCTGAATCATAGCCCCCTTTTTTGGTAAAGAAATATTCATCAGCCTGAATACCGATACGCGATGCCATGGTGTCCCATTCGCCGACTTTGCCTTGGTTGGATAACCAATAGGTTTTGTAATGGGCAAGCTTAGCGAGAGAAATAATATTATCTGTGTAAACTGTGTCTTCGTTATTATTGATAGAGCGGTAAAGTGTGCGTTGTAAAGACGGTTGCGTGTTCGGACCAGCGGCGACGTAAAGGTTAAAAATCAAACCGTTAACGTCTTCTAAAAACGGCGTGGTTTTTTGAGGATAACCATATAATGACGTGTAATCACGACGCATACTTTCGCCGATAATTAACACATAATTTTGATATTTGGGCTCAACAGAAAGGATATTCCATTCCGGTGTTTTGGTTAATGCGTCGTTTAATAAATCCCGTTGGGTTAAATAGGTATGATTAACTTTAAGGGTATTCGCAATAAAACTGATAGGATAAAAATGAGAGGCTTTAAAAAAGTCCGCTATGCTAAATTCTTTTTCTTTGTCCGTATTGGTGATTTCTTTTGAAACAGGTTGATATAAAGCAAATGCAAGAAGAATAAAATAAATAAGATAATATGCCGATTTATTATTTTTACTTGGTGTGATATGGCGGTTGATAAATAATAAAACAATAAATAAAAGAAGATAAAAGAAAGTGAAAATATAAATGGATAACGGCATTGCGCGAAAGAAGCCTAAGGTTTCGCTAAAGTTGGTTTCATAGACGGAGGCAATGACGCCAATAGATGCCGGGCCATATAATATGCCTGAAGGGATGTAACCAAAGGCGATAACAAAAACAAAAATCAACGCAATCAGAAAGAATTTATTGCTGTGTTTTTTTAAAGTAAAAAGCAATAATCCCAATGCCAAAATGCTTAACGCGTTGGTGAGATAATTATCCAAAATTCCCAATGCAATGTGAGAAAGGAAAGCAAAGCTCAATAACAGTAAAACAAAAGTGAAATTGTGATAGAGGATGTGAGATTTTTTTAGCTGAGACATCTAGTTTACCGGTTATGTTTTTTTATAAGGCAAAATTTTAGTCTCTTTGTTCCCTAAAATGAAGTATTTCATTGCAATACATTAGGTTATAACCGTTCATTATGAGAGATGCGATTTTTTTATTTGCATTTAAGCCCATTAATTTTGATAATGTGGCTATTTTTGAGAAATGGATGCAAGTAGGAATGATTAAAATGGCGTAATTTCTCATTTGGTTAAAAGGAAATATTATGAATATTCAGCAGGTTATAAAAGAAAATCGCTTGGAGCTTTTGTTCCAACAAGGCTCATTCGGTATTGAAAAAGAAAGTCAACGCGTGCACGCAGACGGGTCTATTGTGGTTACCGAGCACCCAAAGTGTTTTGGCAGCCGTTCTTATCATCCTTACATTCAAACAGATTTTGCTGAAAGCCAACTTGAGTTAATCACCCCGCCAAATAAAAAGATTGAAGATAGCCTGCGTTGGTTATCCGCTATTCATGAAGTGGTGTTACGCTCCTTGCCGGAAGATGAGTTTATTTTCCCGTTGAGTATGCCGGCTGGTTTGCCACCGGAAGATCAAATCAAAGTGGCACAACTGGAAAATCCGGCAGATGTAGCCTACCGCGAGCATTTAGTGGCATCTTATGGCAAAAACAAACAAATGGTCAGCGGTATTCACTATAATTTCCAACTCGATCCAACCTTTATTCAACAGCTTTTTGCAGGACAAAATACATATCAAAGTGCAGTCGATTTTCAAAACGATTTATATTTAAAGGTTGCCCGCAATTTCTTACGTTACCAATGGATTCTCGTCTATTTATTAGCTGCTACGCCAACGGTTGATGCCAATTATTTCCGTCACGGCACACCACTAAAAGCGGGGCAGTATGTACGTAGTTTGCGATCCAGTCAATATGGTTACGTGAATGACCCGAGTGTCAAAGTGTCTTATGACAGCCTGAACGATTATGTGAAAACCTTAGAACACGCGGTCAGTAGTGGACAGCTTATTGCCGAAAAAGAATTTTATTCCAACGTGCGTTTACGTGGTGCGAAACATGCCCGCGAATTGCTACAAAACGGCATTCAATATTTGGAATTCCGTCTGTTCGACCTAAACCCCTTTGAGGCTTATGGTATCGCATTAAATGACGCCAAATTCGTGCATTATTTTATTTTATTAATGGCGTGGTTGGACGAAGAATCTCTGGCAAGTGCGGTGGATTTAGGCAAAGAAAAATTAGCCCAAGTGGCGTGGGAAAATCCGCTGTCGGCAACGGCTTTCCAAGCGGAAGGGGAGCGCGTTTTACAGCAATTGCTGGCGATGTTGACAGAAATTAATGCTGACGTGGAAATTGAAGCAATCGTCAAGGATAAACTGGCTCAGTTTGCTGAACCGAGCCAAACCCTCAGTGCCCGTTTGGTCAATGCCATCGAAGCGTATGGCGGCTATCAAAAACTGGGCGCGGAACTGGCGATTCGTTATAAGCAACAGGCGTTCGAACGTTTTTATGCTTTGTCTGCTTTCGACAACATGGAGCTTTCCACGCAAGCCCTGATGTTTGATGCCATTCAAAAAGGTCTGAAAATGGAGATTTTAGACGAGCGCGATCAATTTTTAAGTCTGCAATTCGGCGACCACTTGGAATATGTGAAAAACGGCAACATGACCTCCCACGACAGCTACATTTCGCCACTCATTATGGAAAATAAAGTGGTGACCAAAAAAGTCTTGGCGAAAGCCGGCTTTAACGTGCCGCAAAGCGTGGAATTTACCAGCGTTGAACAAGCCGTGGCCAATTACGCTTTATTTGCAGGACGTGCCGTAGTGATTAAACCGAAATCCACTAATTACGGTTTGGGCATCAGTATTTTCCAACAGGGTGTGCATGATCATGAGGATTTTGCCAAAGCCATTGAAATTGCCTTCCGTGAAGATAAAGAAGTGATGGTGGAATATTACCTCACCGGCACGGAATACCGTTTCTTCGTGCTAGGCGATGAAACCCTTGCCGTATTGTTGCGCGTACCGGCAAATGTCATTGGCGACGGCGTGCATACGGTAGCAGAATTAGTGGCACAGAAAAACGATCATCCGTTGCGTGGCGATGGTAGTCGTACACCATTGAAAAAAATTGCGTTGGGTGATATCGAACAGTTACAGTTAAAAGAGCAGGGCTTAACCGTAGACAGCGTACCGGCGAAAGATCAGTTAGTACAGTTGCGTGCCAATTCCAATATCAGCACCGGTGGTGATTCTATTGACATGACCGACCAAATGCACCCAAGCTACAAAGCTTTGGCGGTCGGTATTACCAAAGCCATGGGTGCCGCCGTGTGTGGCGTGGATTTAATCATTCCCGATTTAACCAAACCCGCTGAGCCGCACCTGCAATCTTGGGGCGTGATTGAAGCCAACTTCAACCCGATGATGATGATGCACATCTTCCCGTACGCCGGCCAATCCCGTCGGGTGACGCAAAATGTGCTGAAGATGCTTTTTCCGGAGTTGAAATAATATTCCAAGAACGCAAAGGCGAATCTGAGGATTCGCCTTTTTGTTTGGCCTAAAAGTGCGGTCGTTTTTTGTCGCGTTTTTTCGTATGCAAAAACACGTGGAAAATCCACCGCACTTTGGGTAAAAGAAAACCGTCTTTGGAGGCAAAGACGGTTTTTGTTAGTAATATCTGATTATTTTAATAAATCAGGTTTACTGGAAGATGATGTACCAACTTCTTCTTCAAAACTGATGATTTGTTTGAAGGCTTCTAATAGTTCATCACGACTTCCTACTTCATAGTATTGTTTATCATCAACACATTGTTGCCATGCCTTCTTTTGGTTTGCAGGAGGGTTGAAACCAAATGCGACAAATGCAATCCGAGTATTTAGTATAGGGTAACGTGAGTCTTGTAATTTATTTACTTTCTCACGAATTTTTGTACATAGCCCACCGTTAATGAGATTAATTAATGTATTGAATGTCGGGGCATTGTCTTCACCATCAGATAATACCAGCAATACACGTCTAGTATTGGAGGCTGCTGGAGCTAATGTTTTATCATTGATGTTATCTACTAACAGGTTTGTGCCAATAAGCATTCCGGATGTAACTGCAGTACCTCCCTCCGGCTTTATTGAATTAAAGGCTTGAGACACATCTGACCACTTTTTCTTTTCTTCATTAAACCCAAACCATGCTTGGGTTGTTGCAACATTTGTATTCCCGCCCAAACAGTAATTACCATTCTCATATTCAAATGGGTAATTTCTTTTTGTACCATCAAATTTATCTATTTCAGCCAGTGTTCCTGGAATATCTAACATCTGATCAAACATTAAGGTTACGCTATCCCATAAACTATGTCCTCGTTGAGGATTGCTAGGATAATAAATTTTTTCATTTATTGCTAATTTTAAAACTCTAGATGGATCATCTTTAATACTACAAGAACGAACCGAATATTTTTTACCTATAGAGTTTGTGAGTTGTACAGAAGGACACGTTGAAGGATTTATTCTATGACCAAAAATTGATGCATGATCACCGCTAATGTTAAATGTCTGATTCCCAGACTTCATTTTGTATGGTAACACGCATTTTTCTTTTACGCCTCTTTCACGAGCTCCTTGGGCAAATGCGGCAAATCCTATGCGGTTATAAGGACTAACACTTTCATTAGGTTTTTCTGGTAATAATAGACTAGAAACAGTTTTTACAACGTCTCGTAAGTCACTTATTTTAGTTGTTTTCCCTTTTAATCTATCTTTCATTGAGCCAGAAAGGTCGGTTACCATCATTAGGTCAACAGGAACCGCAATAGATCTTTCTTTAACCGCATAGGTCACACCTGAATTAATACTTGTTCTGCCATTGTCTGGTTTGTTTGCGCTATCCAGTGAATGATTCCAAGGTAGCCAAGATCTACGTTCCACACTTCCTTGTACCATACAGGCAACGGTCTTTTGACGTCCATTGGCATTAGTATGTTGAGCATCTGTCGCTTTACAGTTTGTGTCAAAATCTTTGGGAATTGTGATCGGTGCGCTTGTCGGGTCACTATCTTTACCATAAGAACGTAAGTAAACTTTTACGATGCCTTGAACCAACTCCTGATTACGCTTTTGTTGTTGAGCATGAAGTTTTCTGTCTTCAGGGTTTGAAGAATTACCTCCCATGTCTTTTATTTCTTGGGAATTAACATGTTGGCGAGTTACATCGGAATGCTTTTGGTTATCTCTAGATAAATTATTTTCAGCTACAAGTAACAACGCTGACTGATCGGTTGCTTGTGCTAATCGGGCGCGGTCTAACAACATACCGGTTCCATCAACAGTAAATGCAATTAAAAATAGTAAAGGAAACGCCAACAACGCTGTTATGACAGCATAAACACCTTGTTGATTGTGATAAAACTGTTTGCATTTATTTAATAATTGTGTGGTTAACTGAAATTTCTTATTCATAAAAGTTGCTCCCTAAATTAACGTGAACGTGCAACTGAGAAAGAAGATGAACTTAATAAGCCAAGGGATTGACTCTCTTTATTTACAATCAAACTTTGGAACAAACTACCGACTTCAGTGCATAGCGTTACTTGATATAACGGAATTTTTCTTTCATTATTAACTTCTGAACGTGGAGATAAATCTTTTAACTTATCTAAACTTTGATATGGTTTACATCTTGTTGAATTCGTTAATATTTGGTAGTTATCTGACGACCAACGTTCCAAAACAACCTCTATTTTCTTAGCGTTTCTATCTCCAGCCAATAATAAATTAGCGAGTTGCTGGAATTGATTAAGATCGCCCGAACTTGTTAAAACTACATCGCCATTTTCAGTACCATCGGAGAGCTCCCCACCATTATCTCCATATAATTCTGTACGCTCGCGTAGAATACTTACTAATGAATAAGACGCATTATCTAATTTCCCTTGCGTTGTGCGTAAAATAACTAAATCTGTTAAAAAAGCAAAAACGAATGTTAAGAGGATCATCATAAAAATAAATTCAATGGTTACTGCACCTTTTTTATTATGGATGAAACGATTAACATCATGTAAAAAATAATTTTTCATATTTCTATACCATATGGTTTTCTTTAGCAAAATAATCAAGGATGATCTTGAACTCCTTAAGGTGGAGTTACCCCTCCGTTTATAGAGTTACCTCTATTAAATTGGAATTGTGAACGATTGTATTCTTGTACGGCAACAAATTCTCTCGTTAGTGCATTATTAACAATAGACTTTGGCATAAATGGTAAATCAATCATAAATTCATATTGGTATGTGAGACGATAGTGTGCCAGGGTTGATAATGTCCCATTTGGATCGTTAATTTCTTTACCATTATTATCCAAAATTGGTTTATTATTTTTATCTAATAATTTTTTATAATTTCCATCTAATAACGCTTGAATACAAGATTTGCCTTTATTTCTATCACAATCTACATACTTAACAGTGATGTCATATGGTTTTCCATTAGTTGATTTTTTGCCTATAGTCGCTAAATAACCTATTGGTGAGTCATCTTGTAAAATAGCTTGTTCTTTGAGTGCTTTTTCAAATGCATCCGCATAATTGCCACCATTTATATTTTGGTTTTTAGCTGTTTTAATACTTTGTGTAATTGCCAGATCCCAGTATGCAGTTGTAATAGCGACACGGCAAAACTCTAAAATTAAACTGACGAGAAAGAAATAAAACGCAACCGTCAAGGCGAACTCGACGGTTGATGCTCCTTTCTTATTTGATAGGAATTTTTTCATTATAAAACCTTATTTATCTAGCGATATTGTTAGCGACACGTTCGGTTTTTTTCAATGCATTAATTAAGTCATCAGGAGATGAATTGATATTTTCTTTGATAATAATATCTTTGGCATAGTCGATGTCATTGTTTTTTACTAGAGCAAAAATTAAGTTATGCACTAAACGTTGTTCTCTCACACCATTTAAATATTGAGGCAATAATAATGAAACTGCATTGCGGTAATCACCATTAACAATACTTAGCATCGCTAAATTATTTACAGCGACTGCATCATTTAAAAAGTATTCACGAGCTTTATTAATATCTTCACTAGCTTTATTCGGGTTGTTCATTAATGCATAAGTAACACCACGAATATTATAGACCTCACCATTTTTAGGTGATGCTGCTAGTAAGCTATTTTCAACTTCAAGTGCTTCTTGATATCTTTTTAACTGATTTAGATTTCTTGCTTGTAGAATTTTAGCTTTTTCTGTTAAGTTACCAGCATTCGCTAATAGTGGTTTTAAATATAATAGAGAAGAGCTGCTGTCACCTTTTTTATAGTAGGTTTCAGCCAGTTTATAACGAATAACTGGATCTTCTTTATTTTTCAATACGTCACGATACATATTGATCAATGCGTCATTATTTTGTGTGCTTTGATAAAGCGTTTCTTTTGCAGTAACTTTATCTGCGCTTAATGGTTTTTTATTCAGTATTGCAGAACAAGCAGTGACAGACAGAACCATACCGCAAAATAAAACTGTTTTGATAGATTTAGAATACATGTGGAAATACCCTCATTACACCAGGTGCTAAGATTAAGATGATAATTGGAAACATAATAAATAGAATCAAAGGGATACTCATTTTTGCAGAGAGAGTACCAAGTTTTTCTTCTATTGCTAGTAATTGTAGTTCTCTAATATCAGACGATAATTGAATTAATTGATGATAAATAGAGGAACCGAAATTTAAACTTTGTTGCATTACCGTACAGAACATTCTAATTTCTGTTGTTGGTAAGGAAATCGAAAGATCCTGTAATGCCTGAGACATCCCCGTAATTTCTGATTTACGAATGATACGTAGCATGACATAAGTTAAATCAGGATTTAATGTTCTAAAGTCATTTGCTACCTGCTTAAGAGCGGCTTCAATACTAATACCTGTTTGGACATTAACTGCTACCAAATCAATAAAACCGGCAAGATCATTCATGATCTTTTTAATTTTACTTTTTAGAATTGATCCAATAAGTATTCCTGGAATAATAATCGTAGATATTAAAATTAATAGGAAACCAACCAATAAAGATGAAGAGTCCGGCTCACCATCTTTTAATAGGTATAAATAATAAAGAATGCAGGCTGTCAGCATAATAAATAATTTGAGTTTCATATTCTTATCAATCAGACCTAATGTTTTTAATATTGGGTTGTTATTGATTAGTAAAAGCTCAAGTTCTATTTGTTGCTTTGTTTTACCTTTATGATCTTCATCATTGTTGGTATCTTTTGGTCTTTCTCCCAAAATAATTTCTTTACTATATTGGAATTTCTTTCTTGCAGAAAGGGCTATAAATAATATAACTAGGCCAAAGATGGTCAGTAATGCATAAAGTAGGAATATCTTAAGTGTCATGTTGACTTCCTCATTAAACCCCAAATAATTAACATTCCAAGGGCTACACTTCCGAATACATAATACAAAACATATTTTCCACTAGGATCATTCATTAAAAAATCAAAATTATCCGGCATAGTAAATTGCATGAAGAAAAAGAAAAATACAGGGAAACAAGCTACTATCATTGCTGACATACGAGCCTCGGATGTCATGGCTTTCTTTTTCTGATCCATTTTATTACTGTCGGCAATGACGCGTCCTAACCGTGAAATTACTTCTCTAATTTGTCCACCTTTGCTTAAGTTGGTGCGAATAATCGTAATAAAGAAATAAAATTCTTTGTAAGGGTAGCGACTATAGCTATCTTCAAAGACGGCCATAGGATCTTCACCAATTGCTAAACGTTTATGGATACTTTTAAACTCTTCTCCCAGTTGACCGGTCAAGTCTTTACCACATCGTTCTAATGCTTGTAGTAAACCGGCACCTGAAGTTGCCGCAGCATTCAAGATTTGAATTACTTCAGGGAACATTGTATTAAAGATCTTTTGATTTCGGCGTTGACCCAATTTCCAAACTATTAAGATAAAACTTATGACAAAAATACCAAGGAAAGCAACTCTATCCATTTTTATATACACAATATTAAGTATAAATAAAATAAAGAATATAAAACTACTTATAATGATATTTTTTAATAAGTTTTTTTTATCTCCAGCAATAAAGTAATAACCCCATAATGTACTTTTGGCTTTGAGCATTTTAATAAACGCGGCCATTTTGCTTTCGGAAGCATCATATTGGTTGATTTTTCTTTTAGTAGTAAACCAACCTCGTACAGTGTAGAGTAATAGTAATACTCCAAATGATACTATTGCATAGTACAGATATGTCATGATTTAACCTCGCCAAAAATACTTTGTAATTCTGAGCTAAGATTAAAAACTTGCGCATTCTGGTATACTATTGAACGAGTTAATAAACCGTGATTAATGAATTCACCAATAATTTTACCGTTCTTATCACGATATTTACTTGGTTTGTAGGAAAAAATGTCTTGTAATACGATCTGACCATTTTCCATACCCATTAATTCGGTGATATTCATTATTTTTCTTGAACCATCGTTTAAACGGGAGGCTTGTACAATAATATTTACTGCAGAGGATATATTACGACGAATTGCTTCCAGTGGTAGAGATGCATTGGACATCATTACCATACTTTCCAAACGGGAAGTTGCATCACGCGGACTGTTGGCGTGCAGTGTTGACATTGAGCCATCATGACCTGTGTTCATCGCTTGTAACATTTGGAATGCTTCTGCACCACGACATTCACCCACGATAATTCGCTCCGGACGCATACGCAAAGCATTAATTACCAAGTCTTGCATACTGACCTCTCCAGTACGCTCTACACCTGCTAAACGAGTTTCTAAACGTACTACATGAGGCTGTTCCAAACGTAACTCTGCCGTATCTTCCAATGTAATAACTCGCTCGGTGTGGGAAATATAATTAGATAAAGCGTTAAGTAACGTTGTCTTACCTGATCCAGTACCACCTGATACAATAATATTTACACGAGATCTTGACGCAATAATTAGAAAATTAGCCATTTCACGAGTCATTGAACCGAAGTTTACAAGCTCTTGTAGGGTTTTCTTATTCTTACTGAATTTACGAATTGAAATAGACGTTCCATCTAACGCAATCGGTGCGATAACTACGTTTAAACGACTACCATCGGGTAAACGAGAATCCACTAAGGGACTACCATCATCAATACGGCGACCGACTCTAGCAACTAGGCGTTTAGCGATATCTGTTAATTGTTCGTTACTAACAAAAGTTTTATCTGTTTTTTGTAGGATACCTGCACGTTCAATCCAAACATCATCTGGACCATTAACCAAGATGTCATTAACGGTATCATCAGCCATTAATTCTCGTAGTGGTCCGTAGCCCTCGATCTCATCAGCAACAATTTCTGCCATTACTAAAGTATCGGCAGCAGTTAAATAAGTACCGCTTTTATTTGAAACTCGATTAACAATCTGAACTAGTTCATTTACCAGTAAGTTTCTTTCACTTTGAAGCTCATCAATCTTTTCAATATCAAGATTGCTTAATACTTCAGTTCTGAAGAATATTTGTTGTTCTTTGGTTAACATTTTAGTTGTTACTTACTTATTTATTTGATTAATTTCGCAAAAATAGAAGAAATTGAACTCTGTTTTTCTTTTGGTTTAGTGTTTCTAGATACCGCACCTATAACTTTCATCATCAGAGAGTTAATTTCTTTTTGCCCGTTACGACCTAAATTAATTCCCAAGACAGTTTTAGTATTTGTATTTTTTATGAATGGAATTACAGCATCTACTTGGGAGCCAACTAATGTTTCAATATCATTTTTAGCCATTAACTTAGCTGTTTCCAATCTATTATCTGAAATACAAATAAAAGTACGAATTGGTTTTCCTGTTGTGCTACGAACTCGTTCACACTCGTCTAAAAATTGTTTTGCCAGGCGTAAAGAACCAATGCGACGTTCAACAACTAATACAAAGCTATTATAAGCCTCAAGGAAATTAATAAAGTTATCTTTTTTGACGTTATAAATAGGTTGGTCGTAAATAATAAAATTATATTTTTCGGCCGCACCGCTTGTTAATGTAACTAAGTCGCCATTAAATAAATCTAAGTTAGACGTGTATTCAACAATGTTTCCTGATAATTTCTTATCAAATAATAAATCTAAATCTTGGGAGCCATTTGAACCTTGTGCTAATAACACAGGAATCTTTTTATTTACAACAATTTCATTGGCAATATGTGAACTAATTAAGCTCGCACCAATACCTCCCTTACAGCTTAATACTGCAATTTTTACAGTGTCTCGCACACGGGGAACATTCACACCTGAGATAATTTTATTTACCATTTGGCTTAGTTGTGTATGAGAGTTAAAGTAAAGGATACCTTCATCTAATAATTTTTGAGATAGGGAGATAGAATCACTATCACCAATAATACAACACCATACATTTTGTGGAACTGCACTAAAGACACGTTCAACAATAGTTTTCACATCTGTCTCATTAGTAATGTCAATAATGACACCGATAGAATCTTCTGCTGAAAAGGAAATCTCATCAGATGAAGCAAAAAAATCTTTTTTAATTACTTCAACATTCTCTAGTCCACGAGTGCGCAATATTTGCGCTACTTCAGATTGAATTTCTTCACGGCTTGAAACAACAACGATGGTACGTGCACTGTCGACCGTAATAGTTTCTTGATCCAGTAATAACATACAAATACCTTCTATTAATATTTCAATTGAACACGTTGATTATTTTTAATTGCACAAGATGTATCATTTGCATTCCAAAAAACAACTTCCCCTCTTCTTAGAGTGCAATGAGTCTTTTTCGGTGCGATTTGTGCAACTTCAACATACATCGGATAGGTTGCCGTTTTATGTGCTTTTTTCTCAATATAAATAGACTTACTATTTACACCATCTTTAACTAATCTTGTTCGAATTTTTACCGCGGCTTTTTTGGCCGTGGCATCACGCCAAACAATATTTACTTGCTTTTGATTATTACTACCAATGTCACGAATTACAGCATTATATAAATTGCTGTAACTCACATTGGAATAATCCGATAATACGTAGCGGTTAACTAGTTGAGTACGATTAAACTCACTATTTTGTGTTGGTTGCGCTACACTCGTATCTTTAACTAGTTCATTTATTGCAAATGTGGTTGCCGGAGCAGTAATTGAGGCCAAAGCAATGGTGGCCGAAATAACTAATTTTCTCATTGAATAAACCCACTATTTTTTAGGAAGTTAGAAGTCAATGTTTTGTGATAAACATTTTTTAATGGTGTTGTATGGAAAAATCTCTCCATTGTTCCGGTTTGTTCAAAGTCAGGATAGACGATATCTTTTTCATCTACCGGCTTAACTACGTTTACAGTAGCCACAATAACCAATTCTTTCTTTTCGCGATCAGTTGTGGCATTTCGGAAAAATGAACCTAAGATAGGAATATCACCTAAAAATGGCACTTTATTGATTCCTTCTATATCATTTGAACTAAATAAACCACCAATGATAAAACTTTCACCGTTAGCTACTTCAAATAAAGACTTCGCTTTACGTGTGTTAAAGTAAGGGATGCTACCTACGCCTTCAAAGTTATAGTTACCCGCAATTGTACTCACTGTTTGATCTAATGCTAAACGAATACGGTTATTTTTCTGTAATTTGGCACCAACCAATAGTTTTACACCGAATTCTTTATAGATAATTGTTGGAGAGCCTTCTTTGTCACGCTGTGCAAATGGAATTTCGCCCCCCACCAAAATATCGGCCGTTTCACCGGATAACATTGAGATGTTTGGTTCAGCTAAGATTTTGCCATTGGTTTGGTTATCTAGCGCATTAATAAAAGCAGATATACCTTGAGCATCTAAACGCAATATACCTTGAGTGCCGTTAAATCCACCCGCGGCACTAAAGTTTCCACCTAGTAGTGGGCCATTTCCTGCAACGTGACTCCAGTTAATTCCCATAGCTTCGGAAAGTTTTTTATTCACTTCTACGACAGAAAGTTTCACATTAATTTGGGTTGTATCTCTAACATTTGTTGAATCAATTACACCATCATATTGGTATTTATCCAGAAACGGTAAATGTTCTTCCTCACCGTCTCGTTTGAATTTTGTTTCGGTTACTTTTCTACCGGTTCCCAACGCTTCACCTACGATACGGCGAACTTCATCGCTTTCTTCTTGGGTACGGGCTTTACCTTCGATTACATAGGCCTTACCAACTTTCTTTACAGAAAGATCAGTATTTGGGAAGCGGGCTTTAAGTTGTTTATTTGTGTCTGTAATGCCTGCAACAGCAGTATCTACATTTACCGTATCTGAAGTCAAAGGACGTCCGTCGGCACCAAAAGCGGTGACTTCTGCTTTACCTTCGTCTTTGGCATAAATGATAAAAGTGTTGTCGTCTAAAATTTCATAGTCGGCAACATTTGGAGAAGATACGAAGATAGTATCGATTTTTTCTTTAGTTTGAACTAATTGTGTAGCACCTTTTTCTAGTGAGAAATTTTGTGCGTAAGCGTTCAACGAGAACATGGCTCCGAGAGCGGCATAGCATACTAATTTTTTGCTAAAAGCATGGTTCCAAGTTAGCATCTTATTGACCTCTTAATTTTCTAATAAATACGCCGCGTGAATCGATATCTTGAGTACTATTCTCGGCAGGTAAAATGACTAATTTTGATTCTCTATCTAGCGAGTAGAATTTTTTTGCTTGTTCAGCTGTTACTTTTAACGCCACATAACCGGCATATTCTTGGCTATTTGGAATACCATCAGTACCTTTTTCTGAATCTGGTGTGTTTTCATCAACTGGGGTTGTGAATTTTTTAGCGTGTAAAACTAACACTTTTCCAGATACTTTCACTAGATCTTTACGATCATAAGTGTTGCGTGAGTCACCGGATATTTGTTGGCTATATACAGCAATATTGTCACCACCGGTAATTGTGTTGAGAATGTAGTCTTCACCTTGTTTAAGGTAAACACGATAAGCGACTTCTTGATTTGGATCGAGACTGGCTGTATAGAATCTTGGATCATTTGGTGAAATGATGGTTTTGCTAGATAGCAAGGAACCGGATTTCATATTCTCAGCGATTAAATAGCCTTGCAAACCTTGTACGCTATTAGTCGCAACGATGCGTTTTAGGTCATTATTAACTAGCGGACTATCTTCCACCACAGAAATTTCACTCAATGCATAATCATCCGCTTGTAGCAAATGGCCTTTTGAAACATCATTTTTAAGTTCTGCGATGAGAATGAGTTTTTCCGGTTTTTTTTCTGCTTCCGGAGCCGGCTGAGTAATCGTTTGTTGATGTTCGGTACGTTCGCCTTCAGTTGGCATAAACATGATGCCACCGATACCAACAATCAATATGATCACCGAAATGAGTAAGAGCGTTCTATAATTCATTTTTTACCCTTATTTGTTTTAATAGAATAAGTAAACCTATCAAATACTTGATAGGGCTAGGTTTGTTATAAAGCCGAAGCTAATTGCTACACCATAAGGCAAGCCGTTTTGTTTAATCGACTTGCGGAAGAATAGCCAGCCGATAATGATGAGTAGTAATCCGGCAAATGCCGTAAAAAAGAAAAATGAAATAATCTCGTTATTAGGAATAGCCAACATTAGGACTGAAATAAGTTTAATGTCACCAGCACCCATTATTCCTAACGTGAAGATCAGAAAACCAATGGCTAAAGTACATAATGCGGGAATCAAGAAAATGGTCTGATATTTTAATAAACTAAGCGGAATAATTGTGATTAGCAATAGAAAAATGATCCGATTACTGATGACTCTAGAACGAATATCGGTAATAGATAAAGTGATTAACAGTAGAATGGTAATAATTACTAACAGATTAATAAGCCAGTTCATTATGTATTCGTCATTATATTAGTTCTTACTAAGTATGGTAGAAAGTACAAGCTCGGTGAACTCATTAAATTTATTGGTTAATACCTTAACGAAACTATGCTCACCGTATAATACGGCAACAACAAGTGTAGCAATGGCCAAACCAACTAAACCATATTCAATAGATGTGATTCCTCGTTGATTTTTATGAAACTTACATAAAAAAAAGACTACTACGAAATGAGAGTAATCCAATAAACTTTTCATAATAACTATACAACTAATAAATTAAGGTCGGTTTCCGGTTCCTTAAGAAACCGACCAAAATACAACTTAACTATTATTTATCAAGTGAAGCAGCTTTCATAGTTTCAGTTAAGCTACCGAACTTAGTTTTTAATGTATTGATAAAGCCAGAGTCGCCGTAGAATACGAAAACAATCATTGCTGCTACCGCTACTGCGATTAAACCGTATTCGATTGCAGTTACACCAGCTTCGTTGTTTTTGAAAGAACGGAATGCTTCAGTTGCTTTGATATATGCTTTAGTAGTTAATGCGTTTAACATTTTTAAATGCTCCTAATTTTGAGTTTGTTTGTAGAAAATAAAATTTAAGAATTCTTTTGTAAGAATTAATGTCATTTATTTAATAAGTTGTGGAATTAAATAAACGAGGTGCATTATAGTCTTGAAAAATAAAAAAGCAAATTTTCAAAAACAATAAAGGCGTTATATATAAATTTCTATTTTTGTGATAAATTTTTGTTTCTTATCATTGGGTTATGACCTTATGTAAGTGGCGATTTTTGGGGTATATGAATTGGTTTTACAGTAAATTTACAAATTTTAATCTTTATTACAAAAAAACAGATTTAAATATATGTAAATTTGAACATGGGTATTTTTTCACCATTCAGTATCGAAAAGGTTTTAACAAATTTCAGGAAATAATAACCCTATTTAGAACAGGTTTATTATTATAGACAAAAGAGAATTATTTGTAATAAATCAATTTTGACTCTTTTAATGTTTTCGTCTGTTTTGATGTGCGTGTGCATATAACCTTCCTATAAGTTGTGCTATATTGTGTTTACTTTATTCCTCCTATTTATTGAGGTCATATTTTGCAACCTTTTAGTCAAACTTTTACGCTTGAGCCGCAAGATAATGAACGCTTGCGTTCCTTATGTGGTGCCGCAGATGCTCACTTGGCGCTTATTGAAAAAACATTCAACCTGTCGATTTCCCGTCGTGGCTTTGATTTCACTATTCAACCGCAAGACACCAATCCTGCGTCACATTATGTCGGTGTAGTACAAAGTGCGGTGGATTTAATTCGCGATTTATATGCGCAAACAGCGCCTGTGCGGGGGCAGATCAAAGAGTTGGATTTAGAAGATATTCATATCGCATTAATGGAAAGTCGGGCGTTGGCGCAAGGCGATGCGGAATCTGTCGCAGATCATCGCGATGAAAATACAGTGTATAGCACTACCATTAAAACCAAACGGGGCTTAATTAAGCCGCGCGGGCCAAATCAAATTCAGTATTTGCACAATATTTTGCGTTATGACATCAGTTTCGGTATCGGGCCTGCGGGGACGGGAAAAACCTTTTTAGCGGTTGCCGCCGCGGTAGAAGCCTTAGAACGACAGGAAATTCGTCGTATCTTGTTGACCCGCCCTGCGGTGGAAGCCGGTGAAAAACTGGGTTTTCTGCCGGGCGATTTAGGGCAAAAGATCGAGCCGTATTTGCGCCCGCTCTATGATGCGTTATTTGAAATGTTAGGTTTTGAGCGTGTGCAAAAACTCATGGAGCGCAATGTCATTGAGATTGCGCCGTTGGCGTATATGCGCGGCCGAACTTTAAACGACAGCTTCATTATTTTGGACGAAAGTCAAAACACCACCGTGGAACAAATGAAAATGTTTTTGACCCGTATCGGCTTTAATTCGAAAGCGGTGATTACCGGCGACATTACGCAAATTGACCTGCCTCGTTCGCAAAAATCCGGTTTGCGTCATGCCATTGAAGTGTTGTCCGGCGTGGAAGAGTTAAGTTTTAATTACTTCGACAGCAAAGACATTGTACGCCATCCGGTGGTGGCGAAAGTGGTGCAAGCGTATGACGCTTGGGATGCGCAGGAAGAAATCCGCCGCCGTGAATTGGCGGAGCAACGTCAAGCAGAGCGCCAAGAAAAAACGGAGCGCCAAGAAAAAGCCGAGCGCGAAGAATAAACTGAGAGAGAAGAATAAACTGAGAGAAGAAAAAGTGCGGTCAGAAATTACAATGAATTTAGGAGAGCAACATGGGTAAGATGATCATTGATTTACAAATCGCTTGCGAACAAGAAAGCGGCTTGCCAACCGCAGAACAAATCGAACAATGGGCGACAGCCGCAGTACAACCGCAGAGTGACGAAGTGGAAATGACCGTGCGCATTGTGGATGAAGCGGAAAGCCATGCGTTGAATTTGAATTATCGCGGCAAAGATCGTCCGACCAATGTGTTGTCTTTCCCTTTTGAATGCCCTGATGAAGTTGAACTACCGTTACTCGGCGATTTGGTGATTTGCCGCCAAGTAGTAGAGCGTGAAGCGCAGGAACAAGACAAACCTCTCATGGCGCATTGGGCGCACATGGTGGTGCACGGCAGCTTGCATTTGCTTGGTTATGATCATATTGAAGATGATGAAGCGGAAGAAATGGAAAGCCTGGAAACCCAAATCATGACAGAGCTGGGCTTTGCAGATCCGTATTTGAGCGAGAAATGAGCCGAGCATTCCTCATTTTAGTGGGCGAGGATGATTTTCTCGCCCACCAATTAAACCACAACCTTTCGCTTAAAAGTGCGGTCTGGATTGGCGATGTTTCGCCGCACTTTGCCACCCAATCCTCTTTTCCTTTTAGCAAAACGAAAAATCTGCTCGGTAGTGAATTTCCTGCCATCATTTATGATGCGCGCCAAGGCATTCACTTGGATGCCCTCGCCATTGCGGCAGGCACGTTGCAGGACGGTGGTCAGCTATTATTGTTGTTGAATCATTGGGCGGGTTTAGCTAATCAACCCGACAGCGACAGCCTGCGTTGGTCGGGCGAAAAACACGCCATAAACACACCGCACTTTAT
>ERZ773008.848-NODE-848-length-22222-cov-4.639645_pt1 | contig 22222 bp, 14 predicted proteins | sample MGYA00580664_ERZ773008 | MGnify/ENA primary metagenome ERZ773008 (study PRJEB29015, sample SAMEA2738016) | human oral metagenome | biome: human oral; feature: human-associated habitat; material: dental | place: China | collected 2048 ... | reverse complement strand
ACTTACGGTATTCCCTACGTCATTACCGAACACAGCAGCACCATTACCCGCAACCACTCACACCAGCCACCAGAGCAGCGCCTTCGACGTAGAACTCGCGCAGCTCACCCGCAACAACCTTGTTGAGGCACGCCACCGCGGCCGCCTCATCCTGCTGGGCCCCAACGGCGATGTGCAGCTAGCCCTCGGTGATATTCACGAGCCCTTCTACCTGCGCTCCGCCGCCAAGCCCCTGCAGGCCATCGGATCGATGAAGGCGGGCGCACCCCTGCGCGGCTCCCAGGTCGCCATCGCCTGCGGTTCGCACCGCGGTACCTTCGAGCAGATGCGCGCCGTGCAGGATGTACTCACCCAGGGCAGCACCGATACCAACCCGCTCACCCCGGCACACCTGGCGCTCAAGCCCACGCTCCCCTCCGATCAGCAGGCACGCCAGGCAATGACCCAGGCGAACCTCGCCGCTACCGCCCTGGCGCACCCCTGCTCCGGCAAGCACGCCGCATTCCTGTGGGCGTGCACCGCCAAGCTGGAGCGCGGCGACCTCGAAGAGGGCTCGCAGAACTGGACCCTGCACAACTACCTCGACCCCGCGCACCCGCTGCAGCAGGTCATCACCGAAGAAATTGAGGCGTTCACCGGCGAGCCGGTAGCCGCCATCGGCGTTGACGGCTGCGGCGCCCCCGTGCACGCCGTCTCCCTGGCCGGTGCCGCACGCGCCTACTCGACCCTCGGCTCGGCAATCCGTAACCTCGGGGCGGATGCGCGCGCCTCCACGGTCGCGACCGCCATGGTGGATTACCCCGAGCTGATTCAGGCGCCTGGCTCCCCCGACACCGTGCTCAGCGAAGAGCTGGATGCAATCGTCAAGGGCGGCGCGGAGGGCGTGCTCTGCATTGGTCTGCGTTCGGGCGCGTCCGTGGTGGTGAAGATGAGCGACGGTTCGCACCGCGCCATGTACGCCGTGGCTCTGCGTGCACTGCAAGCTGGCGGCTACCTGAGCGCCGTGGAATGCGAGCGCCTACTCGCGCTGGTGGTTCGCCCGGTGACCGGCGGCTACGTAGACGGTGAGCCGGTTGTGGTGGGTGAGCTACACGTGCATGAGGAGCTTTTCACCCGTGAGGATTCGGCTCCCGGCGACCCCGAAGAGAACGCCCAGGAAGAGAACTAGTCGTGGCGATTCGGCGTAAGACTAGTGAGGAAGCGGGCATGGCGGCAGTACACGAAGTGCGTGCCTTCTTTGAGGCGCAGCGTGCGGCAACCGGCGAGGCTGCAGATTCGCAGGCCCGAGGCGAGTACCTGCTGAACAGCTACCTACTGAACAGTGCCGGGGTGGAGCAGGCGTTTGCCGCGCTCCCCCGCTCGGTGCGCGCTACCTTTGTGCGCTTCACCCTTGAAGAGCTGGCGACCCTCGCCCCTGGCAATAGCGTGGAGGTGCGTGTACCCCCGCTGGGCGTGACCCAGTGCGTGGCGGGTCCTCGCCATACACGCGGTACCCCGCCGTCCGTGGTGGAGGCGCGCCCGCTCGTGTGGGCGGCGCTGGTGCTGGGTGCGTGTTCGTGGGAGCAGGCGGTGGCTGCCGGTGCGCTCGATGCTTCGGGTGAGCGCAGTGACCTTTCGGGTTTGTTGCCGCTCTTCTAGAATTTGCTACGAGACCGCAGGCCCACGCAGTTTCGTGATTTGGCGTGTTCGTTGCCCGTTCTAGTCGTCCATCCTGAGGTATTTAGCGTATCCTTCACCACGTCACCTCTGAAACCCGGTACACTTTTAAAGGTCTGGTGTATGCTACGGCACACGCAGGCAGGTGTGAGTGCGGCAACACGCCCTAATCTTGCGCCTGCACAGACGCATCCGCAGTCCCAACGTCGAAAAGAAGTGAATTGATTCGCCCCGACGGAAAACTCACTCACGACCTCGATCCGATTGACCACGGCCCCAAGGACGCCTGCGGCGTCTTCGGCGTCTGGGCACCCGGCGAGGACGTGGCAAAGCTAACCTACTACGGCCTGTACGCACTCCAGCACCGCGGCCAGGAATCAGCAGGTATCGCAACCAGTAACGGCAAACGTATCCACGTGTACAAAGATATGGGACTCGTCTCCCAGGTCTTTGACGAAGCCACCCTCAGCTCCATGCCCGGCGACCACGCTATCGGCCATGCCCGATACTCCACCACCGGCGCATCCCACTGGGCTAACGCACAGCCCACCCTCGGTACCACCCCGCACGGCACGCTCTGCCTGGCGCACAACGGTAACCTCACCAACTCGGCTGATCTCTACGAGCGTCTGATTGAAAAGAACGGCGGCAAGCCCCCCAAGCACGGCGAACTCGCCCAGGGCAACACCACCGACACCGCACTCGTCACCGCCCTGCTGGCGGAACACGACTTCGACTCCCTCGAAGAAGCAGCACTCGACCTGCTGCCGACCCTACGCGGTGCTTTCTGCCTCACCTTCATGGATGAGCACACCCTCTACGCCGCACGCGACCCGCAGGGCGTTCGCCCCCTCGTACTCGGTCGCCTGGAGCGCGGCTGGGTTGTCGCATCCGAAACCGCGGCACTTGATATTGTCGGCGCGTCCTTCGTGCGTGAAGTTGAGCCCGGCGAATTCCTCACCATCGACGAGAACGGTCTGCGTTCCCAGCGCTTCGCAGAAGCTAAGCCCGCAGGTTGTGTCTTCGAGTACGTTTACCTTGCTCGCCCGGACACCACCATCTCCGGCCGTAGCGTCTACGAATCCCGCGTAGAAATGGGCCGCCAGCTCGCTCGTGAGCACGCTGTTGAAGCTGACCTGGTCATGCCCACCCCCGAATCCGGTGTTCCCGCCGCAATCGGTTACGCCGAAGAGTCCGGCATTCCCTACGGTAACGGCCTGGTCAAGAACGCCTACGTGGGTCGAACCTTCATTCAGCCCTCGCAGACCATCCGCCAGCTCGGTATCCGTCTGAAGCTGAACCCGCTCAAGTCCGTGGTTGCCGGCAAGCGCCTCGTCGTCATTGACGACTCCATTGTTCGCGGTAACACCCAGCGCGCCCTCGTGCGTATGCTCCGCGAAGCCGGCGCGAAGGAAGTGCACGTGCGCATCTCCTCCCCGCCCGTGAAGTGGCCCTGCTTCTACGGTATTGACTTCGCCTCCCGCGCGGAACTGATCGCTAACGGCCTGTCCGTGGACGAAATCGCCTCCTCCCTGGGCGCCGACTCTCTCGGCTTCATCTCCCAGGACGGCATGATGGCAGCCACCGAGCAGCCCGCCGAAAACATGTGTACCGCATGCTTCACCGGCGAATACCCGATTGAGCTGCCCAGCGAGGAACGACGCGGCAAGTCCCTCTTCGACTCCGAGGAGAAGGGCAAGGGCGGCCCCCTCGCCGGTAAGGCTGCTGAGGTGACCGTGGAACGCCCCGTTCCCTCCAAGCCCGAGCACGCCGAGGCTGTCTCCATTGAAACCCGCGAAGGCACCGAAACTCTCGAAACGAAGTTCGACCCCTCCGCAGTACAGATTGCCGAAGACGATGCCGGTATGGGCATGTGCAACCCCGGCCCCGACGCCGACCTCGAGGCACTGCTCACCGAGCAGGACCGCACCCCCGCAAACTCCTCCGCTACCACTACCCCGAAGGAATCCTAATGAGCGAGAACACCACCACCGTAACCTACGCAAGCGCAGGTGTTGACGTAGAGGCTGGCGATCGCGCCGTTGAGCTGATGAAGGGCGCTATCAAGGCGACCCACAACTCCTCCGTCGTTGGTGGCGTGGGCGGCTTCGCGGGCCTGTACGACGTCTCCGAGCTCGTCAAGTACCGCAAGCCCTACCTGGCTACCTCCACCGACGGTGTGGGCACCAAGGTCGCTATTGCGCAGGCACTGGATATTCACGACACCATCGGTTACGACCTGGTCGGCATGGTCGTGGACGACATTGTCGTGTGCGGTGCGAAGCCGCTGTTCATGACCGACTACATTGCCACCGGCAAGGTCGTTCCCGAACGTATCGCTGACATTGTGCGCGGTATCGCTGGCGCATGTGCACAGGCTGGTACCGCACTGGTCGGCGGCGAAACCGCTGAGCACCCCGGCCTGCTCGCAGAGGACGAGTACGACGTTGCGGGCGCAGCAACCGGTCTGGTTGAGGCAGACGAGCTGCTCGGCCCCGAGCGCGTGCGTGAGGGCGACGTGCTGATCGCTATGGCGTCCTCCGGTATTCACTCCAACGGCTACTCCCTGGTCCGCAAGGTCCTGAACGTTGCCGGCTGGGGCCTGGAGCGCCAGGTGGACGAGCTGGGCCGTACCATCGGTGAAGAGCTGCTCGAACCCACCCGCGTGTACGCGGCAGACTGCCTGGATTTGGCGGCAGCATTCCCCGTCAACGGCGAAGACGGCACCACCGGCAGCGGTGTGCGCGGCTTCTCCCACGTGACCGGCGGCGGCCTGGCTGCTAACCTGGCTCGCGTTCTGCCCCAGGGCCTGGAGGGCCGCGTGGACCGCTCCACCTGGCAGATTCCCGCAATCTTCTCCCTAATCGGTTCGCTGGGCAACGTGCCCCTTGCCGACCTGGAGCGCACCCTGAACCTGGGCGTGGGCATGATTGCTATCGTTGACCCCTCCGTGGCTGAGGCTGCTACCAAGCGCCTGAACGACCGCGGCATCCCCTCCTGGATTATGGGTGACGTTGTTGCCGCCGGCGAGCCCGAGGCTAACAACCCCGATTACGTTCAGGGCGCTAAGGGCGTGGACGGCGGCGCGGTTCGCCTGCTGGGCTCCTACGCTTCCTAAGGAGGCTTTCTCCAGTAGACAGCGAGCGCTAGTTTGCTGGTGCTGATGATTCGATGGGCCGGGGCGGTCACCATGCGGTGGCCGCCCCGGTCTTTTGTGTGCCTACCGGCAGGGTGCGCTGTCAGCACTGCCAGCTATGAGTACCACCAGGTTTTTATTTATTTTCACGCGCATTTCGGTTGGTTTTTATCTTTTAATATCAACCACATTTTTAATGCATTTCAGTGCTTACACCACAGTGTTAAAACATCTACTTATCACCCCACTTTCCAAGGGCACCACGTAGCTCACCTCGCATACCTAAACATTCAAGTTTCACTTACATAAACCCTTAATGATTAGGCACTATTCAGCCTGTATGGGTTGATTTTATGCACATTAACCCAAGAAAACTGCCTTAAAAATCCCTAAAGCTCACCCTGAAGTGATACCTTAGAAATGTACGTTGCACACCGTCCAAAATGAGTTCTTCCGGGACGAAAAAGGGTCAAATAAACGCTATTCCCTCACCCCATTCATTACTTCAGCGCGCCCAAAAACAGGCCCCTTTTGCCGCCCAGTAAAAACTCCATACGCACCTTGTGCACCTACAGACGGAGACAGCAGTACACATCACGCAGTCCGTATACCACCTACATCAGGAGAACCAGATGGGGCTTCCATACATCGGCGCATGCCGCGCTGAAACACCTCCTCGCCACTACCCCGATAACCGTCGCCGCACGCGCCCCGCACACGCAGCCATGAGCCTGCTCACCGCCGGCGCACTCCTCTTCGGAGGCGACCTGCCCGCCGTCCTCGCGCAGGCACCCAGCGACGAAGCCATCCTGGCAGCAGCCCAGGCGGCACCCCAAATCGAAGGGCCCGTCAGCCCCCTCAATCTGATGCGCAATGGCGCAGCACGCCCTAACACCCCCACCGCGCCTGCTCCAGGTACGCTCCCCCAGCAGAAGTTCGACCGCTTCATCGTCACCTACACCGACGAAGCCAAGCAGCGTAAGCAGCAGAACGAAGGCAATCGGGATGCAATCCAAGACATTGCTAATGACGTTAAAGACACCGTTGATATTGCCAGTGAATCTCTGAACATCGACACCCAAACCCTGCGCAGTACCTCCACCAATGACGCCGTCATCCAAACCTCCAAAACCCTCAACAAAAATGAGGCGAAGGAGTTCATGGCGAAGGTCGCCTCCGACCCGGACGTAGCTTCCGTCGAACCCGACTACATCAACTACCCCGCTGCAGAAGGCGACATCACCTTCCAGTACAACGACCCGCAGTACAGCAAGCAGTGGAACCTCACCAACCCCACCACCGGCGTTCAGAACACCGGTAACGCACGCCTGCGCCGCGGCGCATACGTGAAGGTCGCCGTACTCGACACCGGCTACGTACCGCACCCCGACCTGGTCACCGGCATGGCGAACGGCTATGACTTCGTCAGCGACCCCCTCAGCGCCCGCGACGGCGACGGCCGCGACCCCAATCCCAGGGATGAAGGCGACTACGCGCCCTACAACCTCTGTAAGGATCAGGCGAACGCCCACATCTCCACCTGGCACGGCACCAGCGTTGCCGGCATTATCGGCGCCCGCGGCAACAACGGCATGGGCATGGTTGGTACCGCCGACCTCGCCCGCGTGCAGCCCGTGCGCGTGCTGGGCCGATGCGGTGGCCGCACCTCCGACATTGCCGACGCCATCATCTGGGCAGCCGGCGGACACGTTGACGGCGTACCGGATAACACCTACCCCGCCAAGATCATCAACATGTCTATCGGCACTGTGACCCGCTGCCCCGCCGCTTACCAGCGCGCGATCGACATTGCCCGCTCCAAGGGCGCAATCGTGGTCGCCGCAGCGGGTAACGGCAACACGGAAGCCTCCAAGTACGCACCCGCCAACTGCATGGGCGTTATCACGGTTGGCGCAACCACCAAGGCTGGCACGCGAGCGTCATTCTCAAACTACGGCACGAGGGTTAACATCTCGGCGCCGGGTGAGGACATTCTCACCCTGTCCATGAAAAGCCTCAACCGCCCGGATTACACTAAGTTCAGCTACGACTACGAGAGCGGCACTTCCATGGCGGCACCTCATGTCTCCGCTCTGCTGGCGCAGCAGCTGGTCAACGGCACCTCCATGACCACCAAGCAGGTCGAGGAGGCGTTTACTCTCACGGGGACGAACCGCATCAAGTGCGATAAGTACTTCTGTGGACGAGGCATTATCAACAGCTTCAAACTGGCTAAACAAGCTGGAAACCTGGACGCGAATGGTAAGGTGACCTTCCTGCGGCCGCGCAAGGTCATTTCTAAGGGTCTGAGCGCCGGAGCGTCTAACACCAAGATTGCGGACGACACCGGGGCCGTAGCCACCACCGAGGAAAACCGCACCGATGCCCACAGCCAGATTCCTGACGACCGGATTCCCGGCGCCCCCGCCACGGAAATCCCCGAAGATGCCCAGGTCTATGACCTGAACGGTGACGCCGAACCCATCACCCAGGACGAGCCGCTGGTCACCAACCCCGCGCAGAAGCCCCGCGAGGTCAATGAACAATAAGCTATCCGCTACGGACGCCACACCGGGCCCAGCCGACAGCGCATAGCGAAGCCCCCGATGAAAGAAATCATCGGGGGCTTTTCACGTCTACAACGAGGTTCAGCTAGTGGAGATGATTAGCGGTGGTTACCGCTCGCGAAACCCAGGTATCCGGTGTTCGGGTAGGTGTTCGCAGAAGCACCGTACCAGGAGCGGTAACGGGAGGTGTGGCCGTGACGCGGACGCGACGGGTAGGAGGGGCGAGTGACCGGGCGGGACGGGCGAGTCACCGGGCGGGAGGGGCGGGTAGCCTTAGGCGCCGGGGTTGCCTTCGGAGCCGGGGCCTGCTGACGCTTGGCGTCCTCTTCAGCCTTCTTGCGGGCTGCCTCTTCAGCTGCCTTCTTACGTGCGGCCTCCTCCTCAGCCTTCTTGCGTGCCGCCTCAGCCGCAGCAGCATCGGCAACCTCGCGGTCGGAGCGGACCTGCTGAACCGCACGCGCCGCATTCACAATGCCGGAACCGCACGCGGACTGGTCACACTCAACACCCTGAGAGGTGGACTGCAGAACCTTCTTCGCCTGAGCGTAGGTCAGCTTCGGGTCGACCGCCTTCATGAGCGCCACAATACCGGCAACATGCGGTGCCGCCATGGAAGTGCCCTGGTACTCGGCGTAGTCAGCCTTACCGGGAGCGGTCTTACCGGCGTTCAGGGTGGAGAGAATACCGCCACCCCAGTAGCGGCGGTCGCCACCGGGTGCGCTCACGTCCACGCGGGAGCCGTAGTTGGAGAAGTAGGAGCGCTTGCCGTTCTTATCGGTCGCACCAACGTTGATGACGTCCTCACAGTTGCCGGGGCTAGACTTCGAGGCATCAAAGTTGTTGTTACCCGCTGCGACAACCACGATGGAGCCGCGCTTATTCGCCTGAGCAATCGCCTGGCGGTACGGGGTGGTGCAGGTGCCCTCGCTACCGATGGACATGTTAATGACCTGGGCGGGGTTCTGGTTTGCGGGTACGCCGCGCACGCTACCACCAGCAGCCCAAATAATGCCGTCGGTAATGTCCGAATCGAAGCCGCCGCAGGCGCCCAGAACGCGCACGGGCACGATCTTCGCCTCGGGTGCCACACCGGCGATGCCCTCGTTGTTGTTTGCGATAGCGGCGATAGTGCCCGCCACATGGGTGCCGTGCCAGTCGGAGGCGGTCGCCTTCGAACCGGTGAAGCACTGGTTATCTACGGTCCAGTTACCGGCATCGGTCGGGTCGGAGTCGCGGCCGTCGCCATCGTTGGAGAACGCCGACTCAGCGATGAAGTCGTAGCCGGGCAGCACGTTAGCGTCCAGGTCCGGGTGGGCGGTAATGCCGGAGTCTAGCACCGCCACGGTCACACCCTTGCCGCGGGTGGTGCCCCACGCCTCCAGCGCGGAGACGCCCTTCTCACCGGTGAGGGACCACATGCGGTTCATCTTCGGGTCGTTGATCTTGACGGTTTCTGCGGTGCTATCCACGGTGGCGTAGCGGCGCATATCGGGCGAGACGGAGGCGACCTTGGAGTTCGCACTCAGGGCGTCCATGTACTGCTGCGCCTGGGCGGGGGTGAGCTCCGCGGAGGTGGTGACCACGCTGGCATCCAGCGCGGTGGAGCGGACGTAGCTGGTCTTAATGTTCAGTAGCTCGTCGATGCTCTGCACCTCGGAGGTGATGCCCGCGTAGAGTGCGTCGGCCCAGGTTGCCTGCTGGGTGCCGGCGGCTGCGGACCAGTCGATCTGGTCTGCGGTGGCATCGGTGGAGGCGGCGTTCTTCGCCTCATCGGTGTAGGTGATGATGAAGCGGTTGTACGCCACGGGCGCGGCCTGCGCGGTATTGGAGATCTGGGCGGTGTTAGAAGCCTGTGCCGCCGCAGATGCCTTGGGCTGGGTGGCCTGCGCGGTGGGTGCCGCCACGGCGGGGATCACGCTTGCCGAGAGCAGGCAGGTTGCGGTGACGAAGCTCAGCAGGGAACGCTGTGAGGAGCGTGCCTGCGAGGGGCGAGCAATGCGAAGCATGGACGTCCTTGAGGTGAGTGGTACCGGGTGCGCACGGTGCGGCGTAGCGTTGCCGACTCGCGTTGAGGGCGTGCGCTCGGTACGAGTGAATACGGAAGAGTGAGGTGTTGGTGCATTGTGTGGGCTGTGATTTGGTTTCACAATGTGCATGCACGGGTACGCACCGTGAGATACTCTAGCACCCTTTTTGGGTTACTTTATGAATAAAATAACCTTTGTGATGCAGATCATTTTATGCAAAGATGAGCAAAATTTAAATCTTCACTTTAAGGCGCCAGAATACCTCGACTAGGCATTTCTTTATCTGCATTTACATGAAGGAAAAATCTCATTATTTACGCCACACTATCGAGCTTTAGCCGCTATATACCTGGAAAAAGGTGCTAGGATAGCGATATCTCACCACATAAACTACTTCCGAAGAACTCCCGCACGGGGGTTTTAGAGAAAAATACACATCAATGCAGTGATGTGCATTTTCTTTTTCTATTCGCTCCTCACAAGCAAATACACAAAAGAATGCAGATATTTTCTCGAAGGTGCATTTATGTGGGTGAATAACCAACCCACTTGCCGCTTCCGGCACTCACATACGCAAAGGACCCCGATGTCTTTTACCACTCACCCCTCAGCACGCGGCATCGCACGCACCGCACTGAGCCTGGGTACTGCAGCAACACTCGTCGCAACCCTGGGCGCACCCGCATCCTTCGCGGCACCCGCAAAGGCTAACAGCGCCGAACGTGCCAAGGCGCACACCACCATCTCCTCCCTCAGCTTCAAGCAGCAGAAGGCAGGCTTCAACCGCTTCGTTATCACCTACACCGATAGCGCACTAAACGCGGGCGGCGTCAACTGGGCAAGCCCCGCAGGCACCCAGGTCGCCACCTGGAGCGACTCCCTCTACCAGGGCCTCACCTCCGAGGTGAAGAGCGTCGACGACCTCTTCAAAATCAAAACCAACTACGTGCGCACCACCGCCCAGAAGGCAACCGTGGTGACCGTCTCCTCCAAGCTCACCGCAGAGCAGGCGGAGAAGTACATGGCAACCCTGAGCTCCAACCCCTCCGTCGCATCGGTTGAGCCCGACCTGCTGCGCCGCTCCACCGCGCGCACTCGTACCGCTACCACCTCCAAGGTGGCTCAGGTAGCTCAGGCCGCTCAGGCGTCGAACCAGGTTGTAGCGCCCAACGATACCCTCTACCCGCAGCAGTGGAACCTGCACGGTACCAAGGGCCTGGGCGCGCCCGAGGCGTGGAAGACCACCCAGGGTGCTGGCGTGACCGTTGCTGTGATTGACTCCGGCATCGTCAAGCACCCCGACCTGGACGCGAACGTTCTGCCCGGCTACGACTTCATCACCGAGCCCTCCATCGCCCGTGACGGCAACGGCCGCGACTCCGACCCGACCGACCAGGGCAACTGGGAAGAAGCAGGTGTCTGCGGTGCTGACTCCGAGGCAAGCGAGTCGAACTGGCACGGCACCCACGTTGCCGGTTCCATCGCCGCAATTATGAACAATAAGCGCGGTATCGTCGGCGTGGCGCCCTCCACCAAGATCCTGCCCGTGCGTGCTCTGGGCATGTGCGGCGGCTACGACTCCGACATTGCGGATGCAATGGTTTGGGCGGCTGGCGGCACCGTTGAGGGCGTTCCCGCGAACTCTAACCCCGCCAAGATCATTAACCTCTCCCTCGGCGGCGAGGGTACCTGCCCCGCAACCTACTCTAAGGCTATTGCTGAGGTGAACAAGCGCGGCGCGATTCTCGTCGTTGCAGCTGGTAACGATGGTCAGGACACCTCCAAGGTCGCTCCGGCTAACTGCGGCGGCTCGATTGTGGTGGGCGCTACCGACCAGGAGGGTAAGCGTAGCGACTTCTCCAACTACGGCAAGCTCGTTGATGTGAGCGCCCCCGGTAGCGGCATCATGTCCACCGTGGATCTGGGTACCACCGTGTCCACCGGCGCAGGCTACACCGAGTACGACGGCACCTCCATGGCGGCACCCCAGGTTGCCGGCGTGATTGCGCTGATGAAGTCCGTGGATCCCTCGCTGAACGCTGAGCGTGCAAAGCAGATTCTGAAGCAGAGCTCCAAGCCGCTCACCTGCGATGTGAACGCTTGCGGCTCCGGCATTGTGAACGCGGCGAGCGCACTGGCTGCTCTGCAGGGCAAGAAGGACCCGAACCCTGCTGCGAAGCCCTGGCCGAAGCGTGCCCCCAAGCACCCGACCCGTGCGGCACGTGTTGGTTACGTGACCAACCCGGCTGTTAACCACAACCCGCCGTTCCTGATTACTGCTCACGGCCTGATTCCCGGTCAGTAATCGGTGCGTTATCCTTTGGAAGCCGGTGAGCCAATAGGCTTCTGAAGGCAGATATGTACAAAAAGCCCCCGTTGAGTTTTCTCAGCGGGGGCTTTTCGTGAACAGAATGCTACCGCTTGTGGTGCGGCAGCTTGCATCTCCCACCCACCCTCACGACTGACGGGTGGGAGAAGTTGTATAGGTAGCCCCTAGCGAACTAGCCACTAGTGAACTGGCCGCTAGGGTAGGCGGGCTAGGGGCGTACCTGGGAGGCGGGCACACCGGTGCGGATACCGGCAACCTCCATGCGAGCGGACTCGTAGCTCACCGCACGCAAACCGGATGAGGCGGCGATTGTTTGAGTCTTTTCTCGCGTATTTTCCTGCCACCGAGTGGGTAGAAAAACCCAGCGGCGCTGAACCGCGAAGCTGATCGGGATCAGAATCAGTTCGGTCAGGATCTTGGCGACCAGCAGGGACGCGCCCAGGCCGGTCAGAGCTTCCATCAGAGCCGCGTTGGCTGCGAGGATGCCCACCGCCAGCACGGTGTAACGTACCAGCGAGGAGGATGCGGAGGGGCGTGCACCCCCGTCGTGCATGAGCATTCGGTTGACGGTGAAGTTCGTCAGCGCCGAAATGATGCGGGCACCGACCACGGCCGCCAGTAGCGGAACGCCCATGCCCACCAGGACGAACAGGGCGATAGCATCCACGAGGAAGCCGGTCAGGAAAGACGAAGCCAGGAAGGCAAGCAGTGGTGCGTAAATCAGCGCCGAGTCCTGCAGCGGCCTAAAGTGGCTGGTCGGGTTGCCGGGCTCGTAGACCTTCACGATGGGCACCTGCACCAGGTCCACATCCGCGCGGGTTGCGCGCAGCAGCATGGAGAACTCGTACTCGTACTTATCGCCGGGGATCTGCAGCAGCCAGTCCAGGATTTGCGGGGTGAAGCCGCGCAGGCCGGTCTGGGTGTCTGCCACGCGGGCGCCGGTCGCCAGGGCGAAGAAGCCTACGGTTGCGCTGTTGCCAATCTTGGAGCGTAGCGGCACCTTGGTGCCTTCTTCGCCGGCGTTGGGGTCGGGCTTGGTACGCACACCGAGCACGATGCTCTTCTGGCCTGCCGACGCCGCGGTTTCGGTGCGCACACCCACGCGGAAGATGTCCTGGGGTAGGTGCTGGCCGTCCGCATCGGCGGTGACGATGACCTCGCCGGGGCGGTTTGCTTTCGCCCAGGCGATGCCGGTGCGCAGTGCCGCACCCTTGCCCTTGTTGGAGGGGTGGGTCTGCACGGTCACGCCGTCGATACGCAGTTCGGTAAAGATCGGTGCGTAGGTGCTGCCGGATCCGTCGTCAATGACGAGGATTTCGGCTCCCGGGTCCTGTTCGCGCAGGGCCCAGGCAAGGCGGACCAATGACTGGTCCGGCTTATAGGTGGGTATCAGGATAATCACGATGCGCTCCCTGCAATGTAGAGGATGTCACTGGTGCCACGCTCCTTGGTGCCACCCTGGGGGCGGTTGACCAGCTCGTTGTTGAAGACCATGGCGGAGGAGCCGCCACCATCCAGGTTGTAGGCGCTGACGCAGCCGAGGTCCTTGAACATCTGCGCGAACTCGGGCATGGTCACGCCGCGCGAATAGTTGGTGGAGCGGCCGTCAACCACGATGAAGACCAGGTGGTTGGTGCCAAGCACACCCACGCCAGTTCGCGGCTGGTTGCCCTGGATGGAGTGGTTACCAAAGTTGGTGTCCACCTCGACGCTGTCGATACCGTCGACAACCGCGGAGTCCTTGACCAGTGCCGGGCCGAAGGAGAGGGTGTTCCACACGCCTTCGTTGACGAGGGTCTGGGCGTTGGTTGCGGTTTCGTCGTAGAGCTTGACGGAGCCGTCGCGGTAGAAGGCCAAACCCTCGCGAGCGCCGGAGTCACGGTAGACAACACCGTTTCGAATCACGATGCCGGTTGTACGGAAGCCGTAGTAGTCACCGTTGATCGCCCAGATGCCGTTGTGTTCGGAGGCGATGTTCGAGGGGGTGTCGATAATGTTCTGGCCGAACTTGTTGTTGGCGAAGGCGCTTCGCAGCAGGGTTGCGTTGTCGAGCTTGATGTCTGCTACAAAGGAGACGACCGCATCCGAGCCGCTGCCGGTGGTGTTGGAGGTGATGGTAATCGAGCCTTCGTTAGCGGTGAGGCTCTGACCGTTGACCTTCACGCCGGTCAGTTCGGTGGGGTCTGGGGTGGCGGAACCGGAGGCGCTTGCGTTTGCCTGGGCCGCTGCCGCCTCGTAGGCGGTGGTGTCTTCAATTTCGGTGTGCTCTGCCAGGTAGCGGTTGTAGGCCCAGCCTGCGCCGCCTCCGACTACTGCGAGTGCGCCGATGCCGCCGCCGATGAAGATTCGACGGGTGAGCTTCTTCTTGGCTAGCTTCTGCTCTGCGGCGGTTTGCGCTGCGTTAGCTTGTTCTGCTGCGGTCTGGGTGGCCTGGTCAATGTTCTGAGTCATGTTCTGTTCGTTGTTCATGTCTCTAGAATGCTGGTCTATTCTCTGTGCCAGGCATGACTAAGCTATGCAGAAGCTATGTATGTTTATTCATTTCAAACTTTTTTATTACTGACTATGCTCTATTACCAGATGGACTTATGCGCACCTATGTATAAACATGTATATTAGCTTTGTGCTCCGCACAGTTACAACCCCCGTGGGCTACCCGCCCTCGCGCATCCACCCGGGTGCATCCGCACAAACTGCGGGCACGAAAAAACCGGCTGAGCACCCCGTGCGGGGTCTCAAGCCGGTTCATCATCTGTCGAATACGATCGGTCGATATGCACCGAATCATTCCGCGTATTCTTTATGCCTCATCCTCGTAGGACGCGTACTTTTCTGCGTATGCCGAGTAGTCGTCCTCGTCGTCATAGCGACGGCGGGACGAATCGGAGGACTTCGTTTTCTTCGCGCTACTGAGCTCGCGCTCGAGTGCGCTGTAGTCGGTCTCGGGGCTGAAGTACTTCATCTCCCGAGCCTGCCTTGTTGCTTTAGCCTTCTGACGGCCGCGCCCCATGGCGTGACCCCCTCTTTCATCCTGTCCGAGGCGAACAGCACGCGCGGCGCATCGCTCTCGGATCGTTCAACAGTCTTTACTACACTATAGAGTACCCTGTTTCAGCCCTGAATGTCTCGCTGAACGTCACCTATTTTGCGTATCAGAGCACTTCTTCGCACCGGAACAACCGTTTTATTTTGCACCCGCGGCGAGCGCAGCGTAGCCTCCGCCTCACTGTGAGCGCCCAAAGCCCACTCTTTGCCCGCACACCAGATACCACAGAGCCCCGCGCCGGACGTATCACTACATCCGTTGCGGGGCGTGTGTCTCTGCCTCCGGCTCACTCACAAGACCGGGTTCAGAGAGGGTACCGTACCAGTCATGACATCCAGCACGGGGCTTGAGGGGCGCTCCTTCCGCTTAGCTTGCGGTGAAGGTGCGGTGAAGGAGCTGCTAGCTTGCGGTGAAAGAGCCCAGCGAGGTGGCGTTAGACGCCAGGGTGGTGCTGGAGGCATCCACGCTATCGGTGGTGGTGTACACGGTGTAGCTCTGACCCTTGGTGATCTTGGAACTAGAGACCAGGATCAGCGCGGTGCTGGAGTTAGTCACCTTGTAGTTCGCCACCACGTTACCGGAGGAGTCTGCCACCTGTACGGTGGTGCCTGCGCTCAGGTTCGATACATTGCTGATCTTCACGTAGCCGCTGGTGGAGTTGGTCGAGGGCGCCTCGAACATGTCACCGGAGTTAGCCGCGGTCACGGTCGCGCCGTTGAGCAGCAGGTCGCCGTTGGTATCCAGGGAGGCGTTGCCACCGGTGAAGGGACCGTTCACGATCAGAGTGCCGCCCGAGAGCGTTGCCGTGCCGTTGGAGTCGATGCCGTCGCCGTTCGCATTCACGGTGACGGTACCGCCGGTGATGTTGATGGTTGCGTCGACCACCTCGAAGGTGCCGCCGCCACCGCCCATGCCACCGCCAGCCGGGGGCTGGCCCATGGAGCCGGAGGGAGCCTGACCGCCACCTGCGGGTGCCTGGGGTGCAGACTGGTTACCCTGTGCAGCCTGCTTGCTCTGGGTGGTCTGCGTGGCCTGCGTGGTGGAGGTCGAAGCCGACTTGGTACTGGTCGAGTCAGTAGTGGTCGTGGTGCTGTACGAGGCATTGATACCGTCATCCGAGCTGGTCACGTTCACGGTACCGTCCAGAATGTTGATGTACTGCGCCTCAATACCCTCGTTCGACTGGGTAATGTTCAGGGTACCGCCGGAGATTTCCAGCACGCGCTCAGCCTTGAAACCGTCATCACCTGCGGAGATGTTCACGGTACCGCCGCTCAGGCGTACCCAGCCGCGGTTGCCGTCGGTGTCATTGGTTGCTTTGATACCGTCCTGGCTTGCGGTCACGGTGATGGTACCGTCCAGGATATCGACGTAGTCCTTACCCTTGATGCCGGTGTTTGCCGCGCTCACTTCCAGGGTGCCGGAGGCAATGACCAGGCCGTCAGTGGTGTGGATACCCTCTTCGTACTTGCCCTCAACCTTCAGGGTGCCTTCGCCCGCCAGGGTCAGGTCACTCTTGGAGTAGATGGCTGCGTCGGGGCTGCCGCTGGCGGTATCGGAGTAGGAGGAGCCGTCAGAGACGGTGTTGGTGGTGCCCGAGGCGGTGTAGATAACGACCTCGTCCGCCTCAACAACGTTGATCGCCGCACCGGTGGAGTTGGTGATGGTCGCGTTGTTCAGGATCAGGCGGACCATGTCGCTATCGGCCGCCTCAACCTTGATCTGGCCGCTGTAGGTGCCGGTGAGCTTGTAGTTACCCGCCTTGGTGATGGTGATGACCCCATCGCTGACGGTCACGCCGTCGGTCGCGGTCGGGTTAGAAAGATCGATAGTAACTTCGCTGGAGGAGTCCCAGGTCAGATCCTTGGCGGAATAGTGGGTGTCCTCGGCGAGCTTTGCGCCGCTCTTCACGTCGGTGGAGAAGGTGTCTGACACCTTCGAGGTGGTGTCCGAAGTGCTCGAAGCGGAGGTGCTGGTTGCGCTAGCGGCAGTAGCACTGGTATTCGAGGTCGAGGTTGCCGAGCAGCCAGTCAACGCCAGGGCTGCCAGGAGGGTAATGGAGGTTGCGCTCTTAATCATATTGCTCTTTTTCACGGGTTTTCCTTTGTGTTTGGGGTGACTACTCGCGTAGAGCCAGCGCCACAGGGGTAAGACGTATGTGAAATGCGAATATGTGTGAGAGCCGTTATTGCCTGTGTGGGGCGAATAAAGCCGGTATTGTGTTCGGTTCGGGGGTTTATAGATGAGGGCCTGGAGGTGCGGGTAAGGTAGGTGCGCTACCCTACCCGCACATCCCGGGTTGCCGTTTTAGGCGGCTGCGAAACGCTCGGTCAGCAGCTTCTGGTAGTCCTCTTCGGTCAGGGCGTCCACGTTGAGGCGGGTGCCGTTGACCGGTTCCAGGTGCATCCAGTTCTTGATGGTTTCAGCCCACTTGTTGCTTGCCAGCTGCGGGTTCAGCGCCGCCATACCGGTTGCGAACTTGGAGATCTTCGCGGGGGTGACGCCAGCATCCCAGAGGTGCTGGTCTGCTACGGAGGGTTCCACACCGGACTTGGTTTCGATGATGACCGCGTTCGGCAGGCCGTAGGTGGTTCCGACCAGGTTGCCGTGGTAGTTGCGGTAGTTCACGCCCGCCATGAGGATGTTCTCGGACAGGGGCGTCCAGGTCAGGTTGGTATCTACCGTCATACGGGAGGCGACCGGGTTCTTCTCGCTCTGCGGCAGGAAGACCGTGGTGCGGTGGTAGCCGGTGGTCAGAACCGCCTCCAGCTTCTCGACCGGGCCCGCGAGGATGTCGCCGAGTGCTTCGGTGATGTACTCGTGGCCTTCCGCTGTGAGCGTATCGCGCTTCTCGAAGGTGTACGGGATACGCTTCTTGACGGTCATATCCTGCTCACCGTCGGTCTTGACCTCCAGGAAGGTCAGCTCCGAGTCCAGGTAGCTACGGGTACGAATCTTGAAGGTGTCGTCGCGGCTGTAGGCTGCCGAGTGATAGCTCTGCATCTGCGGGGTGTCGAAGTAGACCGAGTCGTAGGCGAAGTCGCGCTGACCCTTGATTTCCATGACGGAGGCGTCTGCGTCGAGCGTGGAGAGTACCTTGGCGGCGGTTTCTGCGTCGACAATGTACTTGCGGTCCACGCGGGTCTGCATGGCGGCCTTCTCGTTCATGGCTTCGAGGCTGATGCTCTTCCACTCTGCGGGGATGATGTTTGCGGCTGCGTTAGTCATGGGTCTTTGTCCTTCTGGGGTGCCGCCCGGCGCGTATTGGGCTGTGCGCTGGGGGCGGCGTGTCGTGGGTATCGGAGATGTTTGTGCAGTAGGAGTGAATCGGAGGCTTAGATACCGGCTAGTCTTATTTGCCTACCGGGGTGCGCTGGAGCGGAACCATCCGAGTGTCCAGCGTGGCGTGCGCCTCGGCGGTAGGTGCTACCGGCTGGCGGGTTGCGCTAATCTGTGACGCTGCCGCCTCCACTGCCGCGGGGGTGCCGCCCTCGGGGGTTTCCTTGGGCTGGTAGGTGACGGTGGCGCGGGTCAGGTTGTTCACCATGTCCAGCTCGGTGATCTTCACAGAGGTGACGGTGTAGCCCAGGTGCTTGCTCAGGTAGCTCTTGAGTTCTTCCTCGTCGCTGATGGCGCGATCGGCGGTAACGGTTTGAGTCAGTTCCTTAGAGACCGGGGTGCTGCGCGAGTCAAGAACCGCGATCAGGGCGACCAGGGTAGCCATGAGGCCGAAGGCGATGTACGCCGGGCTGATATTCACACCCGCGATCATGCCGACCGAGAGGGCTACGAAGTAGTAGCCGACCTCGCGCTGGCTCAGGGCGGTGGAACGCAATCGGATAATCGACAGGACACCGAAGAGGCCCATACCCATAGCGGATGCGTTCGATCCGGCGGATACCAACGCCACCGAGACGGTGAAGATGCCGGCATTGATGACCGCGTAGGAAATCATCAGTTCGCGGTTGCGGTGCCGCACCATGTAGAGGGTGCAGAGGGCTGCGATGGCTATCGCATCGGCAAGCGCCATGATGAGGATGTTCATTGGGTTCTCCAGCTTCGTATCGTGATATCCGCTGTGCTCTTCGCTATCTGTTCTTCAGCTCTAAGCTGTGCGTTTTTCGTTTTCTGCTTGGTATCTAGAATCCCGGTTGATGCTGTGTTTGCCCTGTGTCAGTCTTAACTTAGAGTTAAGTGTTCACCATCTCGCATAAAATAACTTGTCAAGAGCTCACGTGCAGGTAATTTTTTCCTTTTTCGTACACTGCTCCACCTATCCTCAACAGCCTGCAAAGGCACAAAAAATGGGCTCCCTCCGAGATGGAGGGAGCCCATAAAAGCAGCTAAAAACTTAGCGACTAGGCGTTATTATGCCTTCTTGCGCATGCGGGTTACCACGATGGTCGCGCCACCAGCACCCAGAGCAATCAGGCCCAGGCCAGCAGCGGTCATCGCACCGGATGCACCGGTCTTAGCCAGGGAAGAAGAGCTCTTGGAGGATGCGTTAGTAGCATTCTCGTAGTCAACCGGCCATTCGCAACCGATGCCGTCGTGGTCAGCATCGAACTTCTCGCGGAAGTCAGGGTGGTCCTTGCGGATCGGTGCCAGGCCTGCAGCCTCAACGTCGGCGCAGTTCTGGAAGCGGTGGCTCTCGGTAGCGTTATCAGAGTTCTGGCTAGAGGAAAGGCGGGTAACAGAGGTCTGACCGCCAGAGTTCTGACCACCATTGTTCTGGTCATCTACAGAGTTGGAGTTCTCGTAGTCAGCGGGCTGCTCACAACCAACGCCGTCACCGTCAGCGTCGAACTTCTCGCGGAAGTCCGGGTGATTCTTGCTAATCGGTGCCAGACCTGCGGCCTCAACGGCGGCACAGTTCTGGAAGCGGTGGCTCTCTGCAGGCTGGGGAGCCGCGTTCTCGTCAGCAGGCTTAGAGGATTCCTCAGCAGGTGCGGAAGTCTCTTCAGCAGGCTTGGGAGCCTCGGTGGTCGGATTCTGGGTGGGAGCCGGGGTCGAGTCCTCGGAGGGAGCCGGGGTCGGATCCTGAGTGGGTTCCGGAGTCGGGGCCTGGGTGGGCTCGGGAGCGGGCTGCTCTGCAACCTTAATGGTCACGGTAGCTGCCTTACCGCCACGGGGAACGTCGCCGTCCTTCAGGGAGCCGGACAGCAGGTAAATGTCAACGGAAACGCTGCCGTGCAGCTCTTCCTGCCAGGGGATGGTAACGGAGAAGTTGCCATCGCTATCAGCGTGGATTTCCAGGTAGTCCTGGCCGTTAATCTTAACGGCACCCTTGTTCAGCTTCAGTGCCAGAACGGAACCGGAGGTACCGTCAGCGGTCTTGAAGCCCTCGCCGCCAATGTTCAGACCCTGGCCCTCAACCCATACGTCGGGGGCAATGAACTGTGCAGAGTCTGCGTAGGTGTGGACAACCTGAGGCGCACCTTCAACAGCGAAGGTTGCGGGGACGGAAGTAGCAACGAGGCCACAGCCGATGAGTGCGGTGGCGCCGATGCGTGCGATGTTGTTTCGAATGTTCATGCCCCCCATTCTAACGAGCGAAGCTTGGGATACCGGCTCCCAAGACGCTAATTTGCCATGACCTGACTCACAAATAGGGGTTTTCTTGAAGGTTTCTTGAAGGCATAGTTGAACTATATAAGCCTTTTACACCGCCGTGCACCCCTAAAGCCTCAACTTCACGTTGAAGAAACTAACAAGTACATACCCCACCCCATCGGCACGACCCAACAGCAAAAACCACCCCGTTAAACGCGAAAATCCCCTCCACCCAAACGCTCAAAAGCATTCAGGGGAAGGGACCCTCACGCACCACCCCACCGGGCGGCGGCACTAGTTTTAGGAGTTCTTGCGGTTGCGCACAGCAGACACGCCAGCAACACCCAGGCCCAGAGCTACCAGGCCCATACCAGCAATGGTGAAGGCATTGGAAGCACCGGTGTTCGCAAGGGAGGAGCGCTGAGCGCGGCTCGAAGTGTAGTTGCTCGAAGAGGAGGAGCCGCTACCCAGGTTGTCCAGACCGCCGGAGTTGCGGGAAGAAGAACCCGAAGAAACGTTGAAGGAAGAACCGTTGGTCACCTCGCTATTGATGACCTCGCAACCCAGGCCGTTACCATCGTTGTCGAACTTCTTGCGGAAATCCGGGTGGCTCTCGTGGATAGGTGCCAGGCCAGCGGCGGCAACCTCTGCACAGTTCGCAAAGCGAGTGCTCTCAGCCGAAGCGCTCACCTGCTCGGTAGCGGAGGTGGAATCACCCAGCTGATCCTTCGCATCGTTCGCAACGGATGCGTGCTGATCAGCAGCACCCGAGGCAGAAGCAGATGCCGAAGCGGAGGGGGTCGCCACCACAGATGCGGAAGCCGACGCGGTAGCCGAGGGGCTCACCGAAGCGGTTGCGGAAGCCTTCTCATCGGCGCGGTTCTTAATCTCAGCATCCACGGAGGCAACAACCTCATCAGCGGCAGTAGCCGAAGCAGTCGCAGTAGCCGAGGCAGTAGCAGATGCGGAAGGTGCCGCAGAAGCGGAGGGGGTAGCCACCACAGAAGCGGTTGCAGAAGCGGAAGCGCTCGCAGAAGCAGATGCGGTTGCGGAGGGGGTTGCTTCCTGAACGGAACGAGCCTCAATCTTCACGGTAGCTGCCTTACCGCCGCGAGCGGTGTCGTTGTCCTTCAGGGAGCCGGAGAGCAGGTAGACGTCCACGGAGATGCGCTCGTCCAGGTCATCCTGCCAGGGAATGGAAACGGAGAAGTTGCCCTTCTCATCAGCCTGAACTTCCAGGTAGTCCTTGCCGTCAATCTTGACGGAGCCCTTGTTCAGCTTGATAGCGATGATGGAGCCGGAGGTGCCGTCCTGGGTCAGGAAGCCTTCGCCGGTAACCTTCAGGGTTTCACCTTTGTACCAGACCTCAGAAATGTGAGAGGTTGCCTTGTCGGAGTAGACGTGAGTAACGGACTCTTCACCGTTCTGAGCGAACGTTGCGGGGATTGCGGTGACCGCCAGACCGCAACCGATCAGGGCGGTGGCACCGAAGCGAGTGATAGTGTGTCGAATGTCCATCCCATCATTTTATCCCCGCGTGGTGGGTGTATCCGCCTGTCCAGGGGCTATTTGCAATGACTTGCAACACAAAATAGCACTTTCGTGCACTTAATCTTGGGTCGGTGCACGCGCGGTAAGATTCGCCGAAGAAACAGCATTCGCTGAAGAAATAGCGTTCACCGGAGAAACAGTGCCGCCTAGACCTGTGTAACGGCCTCGGCACCCTTAAACGTCAACCTCATCGAGCATGAGTTCCAGCGCCTCACCCACGCCGGTGCGCCACAAGTAAGTAGCCTTCGCATCCGCACGACCCGGGCCGCCGTTAATGACGGCAACCGGCTTGCCGGCGCGCAGAGCCTCCAGCACGATCTTGTAACTGCTCATAACCGCCACCGAGGAGCCCACCAC
>ERZ773008.847-NODE-847-length-22230-cov-8.763112_pt1 | contig 22230 bp, 17 predicted proteins | sample MGYA00580664_ERZ773008 | MGnify/ENA primary metagenome ERZ773008 (study PRJEB29015, sample SAMEA2738016) | human oral metagenome | biome: human oral; feature: human-associated habitat; material: dental | place: China | collected 2048 ... | reverse complement strand
CGCCGGCCATCCACCAGTGCCAGAAACGCACCGACTCCTCGGCGTCGCCGTTGACGCCCTCCGCGATGTCACGTCTGATGCCTCGGCGCTCTGCGACGTCGTCGCAGGTCTGAACCCATACGTGCGCGTCAATGAGGTCGCTGACCGCGCGCAGACCGGCTCCGGTTCCCTCGACGACGACCAGGGGAGAGCCTGCCGGGACGCGGATGGAGCCTTCGCGACCGTGCTCCCGCCACTTGTCCGGTACGAGGTCGAGGCAGCCGGCCTGACGCAACTGGGTCAGGGTGTCGACGTACAGCTGGTCCCAGTCGTAGAGCGGCTCGTTCCAGATGAGGTCGTCAAGGTGGAAGGCTTGCGCGCCGGGGACGGCCGTGGCCAGTGCCGTGGTGAGCGTGGTCTTGCCGGATCCGCCTCGCCCGTCGACCGCGATGATCGCAGGCCTTCCCTTCGGTATACCGACAAGGTGCATCAGGTGCGTGACGAGGTCGGCGATTGCGCTGACCTGCCACTGAGTGACTGCCGGCTCCTCAGGTTGAAGCTCGATGGACTGGTCGCCGTTCACCCATCGGAGGCTGTCGCTGTCAGCGAGTTTCTTCTGGTTGCCGCACATCGTAGGCTCCTTCAGGGAACGGCTCATGAGGGTCAGGTCGAGGAGCTGTCCGAACTTCTCGCCGGCCTGTGGAATGGTGCCGACAGTACTGAAACCATAGCGCTCATGCAGGTGAATCGAGGCCGTGTTGCCCGCCTCGATGAGAGCGATCATGGTGCGGTCCCCGGCCTCCCGCGAGGCCTCGATCAGTGCGGCCAGAAGCCTGGAACCGAGGCCGTGCCCCTGAGCAGCTGGGTTCAGGTAGATCGAGTTCTCGACCGTGCGGGCGTAGCCCTCATAGGAGTGCCAGGGGCCAGCGACCGCGAAGCCGACGACGTCCTGCGGCTTGCCACTGACATGGGCAACGAGAGCCGTTCCGCGCTGGACCATGGGGGCAAGCCATGCCTCGGCCCCAGCAGAGTCCTGCTCGATGTTGGTCCAGATGGCCAGGGACTCCCGCACGGCGGCATTGCGGATCTTGCGGATGGCCGAGGAGTCCGCCATGGTCGCCGGGCGGATCCGGTAGGTCTGTACCGCTTCGGCGTGTCCATAGCCCTTTGTCTCACTCGGGGGCATCGTCATTCCCCTCGTCGACGTACTGGGCGAGGTATCGGCCCGTCAGAGTCGTTCGGTCCGCCACCATCTGCGCCGGCGTGCCGGCGAACACGATGCGACCGCCGTCATGGCCGGCTCCGGGGCCGAGGTCGATGATCCAGTCGGCGTTCGCCATGACGGCCTGATGGTGCTCAATGACGACGACGCTGCGTCCGGAGTCCACGATCCTGTCCAGTAGCGCGAGCATGGCCTCGATATCAGCCGGGTGGAGTCCGACGGTCGGTTCATCGAGGACGATGACACGGCCTTCTTGCCCCAGGTGGACGGCGAGCTTGAGCCGCTGGCGCTCACCACCGGACAGGGTGGTCAGCGCCTGGCCGAGGCGGAGGTAGCCGAGCCCGACGTCCTCCATCCGTGCCAGGATTCTGGATGCTGCCGGCAGACGCGTCTCGCCCTGGGAGAAGAACTCCAATGCATCCTTGGCACTCATGTCCAGGACGTCGGCAATACTGCACCCGCCAAGACGGTAGGCAAGCACCTCGTCGTTGAAACGGCGCCCCTCGCAGGCCTCGCAGCGGGACTCCACAGTCTCCATGAAGCCGAGCTGCGTCTCGATGACACCCGTTCCGCCGCATACCGGGCAGGCGCCTTCTGAATTGGCCGAAAAATGTGCGGGCTTCGCACCCTTGCCCCTGTTCGCCTTGGCAAAAGCCTTGCGAACGGGGTCGAGCAGTCCGGTGTAGGTAGCGGGATTCGACCGCCGTGAGCCCTTGATCGGTGCTTGGTCGATCGTCACCACCCCGCCCATGGGGGAGAGGTGGCCATGAATGAGGCTCGACTTTCCGGATCCGGCAACTCCTGTGACGACGGTAAGAACTCCCACGGGAATATCAACGTCGACGTCGCGAAGATTGTTGGTCTTGGCATGATGAATACTCATCATTGCCGTGGGGGAGCGATGGCTGCTCTTGATCCGCGCCCGGTCGGCCATGTGACGTCCGGTGAGAGTATCGGAATCGAGCAGGTCCGCAACGGTTCCCTCGAAGCAGATCTGACCGCCCCGGCTACCGGCCCCCGGCCCCAGGTCCACCACATGGTCGGCGATCCGGATCGTCTCGGGTTTGTGCTCAATGACGAGCACGGTGTTTCCCTTGTCTCGCAATGACAGCAGCAGCTCATTCATCTGGTGGAGGTCGTGCGGGTGCAAACCGATACTGGGCTCATCGAAGACGTAGGTGACGTCGGTGAGGGCAGAGCTCAGGTGGCGCACGAGCTTGGTGCGCTGGGCCTCACCGCCTGAGAGCGTTGAGGCCGGACGGTCAAGCGACAGATAACCCAGTCCGATGGACACGAAGGCGTCCAATGTTTCTTTAAGGTTCTCAAGTAGGGGAGCGGCATCGGTCAGGATTTCCTGGAGGTGAGTGATCCACTGCGCAAGATCAGAGATCTGCATGGCGCAGGCATCGGCAATGGACTTCCCGTCGATGAGGCAGGCACGGGCCGGTTCGGCCAGCCGGGTCCCATCGCACTGCGGGCAGGTCCCGAAGACAACAGCCCGTTCCACGAAGGCACGAATATGGGGTTGCAGCGCCTCCGGCTCCTTGGAGAGCATCGACTTGCGGATTCTGGAGACGAGTCCCTCGTAGGTGATGTTGATGCCGCCAACCTTGATCCTGGTCGGTTCCTTGTAGAGCAGGTCATCGCGCTGCTTGGCCGTGAAGGTGGAGACCGGCTTGTCCGCCGGGAAGAAACCGGACTCGGTGAAGCTGCGCGCCTGCCAACCGCCCGCCGCGTAGCCGGGAGCGGTGATCGCGCCGTCTCGCAGGGAGAGCGTCTCGTCGAGCACCTGCGTCAGGTCGATGTCGGAGACCCTGCCCACGCCTTCGCAGCGCGGGCACATCCCGCCTTGGACGGTGAATGTCTTGCGTTCAACGACCTTGCGTCCGCTGCGCTGCGTAGTGACCGCACCGCCACCGGTGACGGACGGGACGTTGAAGGCGAAGGCCTGGGGCGAACCGATGTGCGGCGTGCCGTGCGTCGAGTACAGGACCCGCAGCAGGGCTCCGACGTCGCTGACGGTGCCAAGGGTTGAACGCGGGTTGGATCCCATACGCTCCTGGTCCACGGCGATCGCCGGCGTCAGTCCTTCCATGCGGTCGACGTCGGGACGCGCGCTGGCGTCCATGAATCCCTGGACGAAGGCCGGGTAGGTCTCATTGATGAGACGACGCGACTCGGCAGCGATCGTGGCGAAGACGAGCGAGCTCTTACCCGAGCCCGACACGCCGGTGAACACCGTGAGCCTGCGCTTGGGGACCACGACGTCGACGCCCCGAAGGTTGTTCTCACGAGCCCCGACGACGCAGACGACATCGTGATTATCAGCAGGGACCCGTTCAGTCGTCTTTCCGTCAGCCTCTCCAGCAGTCACAGGAGTGATTGTGCCGGAATCGCCGCATCATGGCGATGCCGCTCATCCTGATCTATCGCCGATAATGTACATTATGTCATTCTACTTGAATGGGGGTCCCCTGATGTCCCTCACCTGCCAGCAACCACCCCGCGCGCACGTGTGTCGCGTGAGATACAGGCTCCGTGTAGCCTTCACGGAGCGCGCCAGCAGGCTCGCCCGCCGACTCTTTCATCAGGGAGCCTCATGTTCCTCGCCCTGCGCGAGATCCGCCACGAACCCATTCGTTTCGGGCTCATCATCTCCGTTATCGTACTGGTGGCCTACCTCACTTTCTTCCTGGCCTCGTTGGCAGTTGGGCTGGCCCATCTCTACCGCGCCGGTATCGATGGGTGGGGCTCAGGAAGCGTTGCCATCACCGACGCCTCCAACGAGAACCTCTCCGCCTCAAGACTGAGTGACGAACAGCTGAGCACCGCCAAGAACCTGGCACATGAGCACAGCACCACAGCGTCGACCCTCATGAGCACTGCTGCCGTCGCCCAGGCCCCAGACGTGAAGGATGAGGACGGCGAGGCGCTGCGTGACGATGTCTTCGCCTTCGGCGTCGACCTGGACGGCGCTCTCGGCCCGACCGTGGCCAGCGGTCGAGCGATCTCCAACCCCGAGACGGAGATCCTCGTGGATGACTCTCTCGAGGCCAAGGGGCTCGAGCTCGGCGACACGATCCAGCTTCTGGGGTCCGATCACAGCTGGACCATCGTTGGCTTCACCCACGACACGACCTTCCAGTCAGCTCCCGTCGTCACGCTGGATGACCAGGCCCTGAGCCGGTACGGCCCCACCAGCCTGTCCCCCGCGGTCTCCGCCGTCGTGTTCAAGGCCGACCTGGCCGGTGACAGCAAGGCCATGAAGTCCGCCCAGGACGCGGGTCTGACGATCCTGACCAGTGAGGAGCTCATCCAGACGCTTCCCGGCTACTCGGCACAGGTCCTCACCTTCAGTCTCATGATCGGCTCGCTGGTCATCATCGCCTCCACAGTGCTGGGCATCTTCATCTACGTGCTGACACTGCAGAAGAGGCCAGTTCTGGGAATCCTCAAGGCACGTGGTGTGCCAACCGGCTATCTCATCCGGTCCGGCTGCGCACAGACCCTCGTACTGTCGGTTGCCGGCATCAGCATCGGGCTGCTTCTGACGGTGACGACCTCCCTGGTCCTGCCCAGCGCCGTCCCCTTCCGACTCTCCGGACTCCTCGACTTGCTCATCGCCGCCGCCTTCGTGCTCGTCTCGGTCATCGGCGGACTCATCTCCGTGCGGGTCATCTCCCGTATCGACCCCGTGGAGGCCATCTCATGACGACACCGACAGCGGCTAGCCAGGCGGCAGGCCAAGGAGTAGGCGCAGTCATGTCCCTGGAGTCGGTGACCCGGGACTACCGTCAGGGCGATGAGACCGTTCATGCACTGCGCAGCACCGACCTTCAGCTGCGCGCCGGCGAGCTGGTCGGGATCCTGGGCCCCTCCGGCTCGGGCAAGTCAACGCTCCTGACCATCATGGGTGGCCTACGCACCCCCTCCAGCGGCACCGTCACCATCTCGGGTGAGCCGTTCTCCTCCCTACTGGAGAAGCGCAGGGCCAGGCTCAGGCTTCGACGCATCGGTTTCGTTCTCCAGGCCTCCGGCCTGGTCCCCTTCCTGAGGATCAACGACCAGTTCGGCCTGTATGACCGGGTGACGCGTTCAAAGGGCGATACCGACAGGCGGGATCATCTCCTGAACTCGCTCGGCATCTCGAAGCGAGCACACGCCTACCCCTCCGAGCTCTCTGGGGGTGAGCGCCAGCGCGCAGCCATCGCCGTGGCGCTCTACCATGACCCAGACATTATTCTGGCCGATGAGCCGACCGCGGCCCTGGATACCCGACGAGCCCAGGACGTCGCCCACCTCCTCGCCGATCAGACCCACGAGCTGGGCAAGGCTACCGTCATGGTCACTCACGACGAGCGGCTCCTACCCATGTGCGACCGGGTCCTGGTCATGCACGACGGCGTTCTGACCGAAAGGACGGGGCCAGCGCGTGAGGCGGATGAGAACAAACCGGTTCAGGTGACCGAACAGGATGAGTCGGCCTGAGACTGCGCTGGCCCCTTGTGTTCCGGAGAACTACAGTCGGGAGTCGTGTCCACGATCCCGAACTCCGACCACTTCCCCACCGCTGTCTTCCTCGGTGACTCCGTCACCACCGGCTGGCGGGCGCTGAGCCACCCGCGCAACCGCTGGACCTCACTGGTGTGTGAGCACCAACGGTGGCGGGAGGTGAACCTGGCGGCTGACGGCCTCGGGTTCTTCGCGCGACGCGGAGGCCACCTGCCCGGCGGCCAGCGCTCGCCGTCGTGCCGGGACAGTACCTGGCTGGAGGCGGTCCTACGCTGCGAGCCAGACGTCGTCACGGTCAGCCTGGGCCTCAACGACGCCGCCTTCCTCCCATCCCAGCGAGAGCTGGTCGAGCAGGCGATCGACCACGATCTCACCTTCATTTCCACCCGGTTGCGAGGCGCCTCGGTCATCATCGCCCCGTACTTCCCCTCCCTGGAGACCGGCCCACGGTTCCAGGCCATACACCGACTCGTTCACGAAAGAGCCACGTCACTGGGCCTGACCTCGACCGACGCTCTGACCACCGCAATCAGCGGTGACGAAGACCGTTTGGCCATCGACGGGATCCACCCCGATGACGCCGGCCATGCCCAGATGGCCCGCGCCATGATCGCCTTCTACGCCGGGCTCCTACCGGGCGCATAACGCTCCTGTCCACGTTTACGCAGGTCAGTTGGGTAATGATCCCCTCGAGGCATATGCTTGAGAGCAGATCGCACCAACCGTGAACGACCAAGGAGCTCGAGGACCCACTAGTGGAGTCATATCGCGAACCCACACTGGCAGATGTTGCCCAGGCTGCAGGCGTCTCGCTGACGACAGTCTCCCGCGTACTGAACAACCGCGGTTACCTCTCCCAGGAGACACGGGAGCGGGTAGCCGAGGCGATCGCACAGCTCAACTACCGCCCCAATCAGATCGCCCGAGCCCTGCACGGCAAGTCCACACACTCAATCGGGCTGATCGTCCCGACCGTCGCCCTGCCCTTCTTCGGTGAGCTCACCGAGCATGTCGAGGACTTCCTGGCCGACCACGGCTACAGGACACTTGTCTGCAACTCCATGGGAAAGGCAGATCGAGAACGTGAGTACCTCGACCTGCTGGTGTCGCACCGGGTTGACGGCATCATCTCCAGCGCCCACAACGACGGCCTGGCCGACTACAGCTCGATTCATCTGCCCGTGGTCAGTGTGGACCGGGACCTCTCCCCCACTGTCCCCAACGTCCGCTGCGACAACGAGGCCGGTGGTCGTCTCGCAGCCGAGCACCTGCTCAAGAGAGGAGCACGCCGTCCGGCGCTGCTGACCTCTCGCACCGGAATCCATAACCTGAGGGAGAAGGGGTACCGCCAGGTGCTCCAACAGGCCGGTATCGAGCCGGTGGTCCTCACCGTCGACTTCAACACTCCCAACGCCGAGCGCCCGGACCTCATCCGCGAGCGGCTCGATCTCGTTGCCGACGACATTGATGCAGTCTTCGCCACCGATGATCTCGCTGCCGCGCAGGTAGTGGAGTGGGCCGCCGAGCGCGACCTGAGGATTCCTGATGACTTCAAGGTCGTCGGGTTCGACGGCACGATCGCCATGCAGCATGCCCTGCCATCGTTGACCACGATCCAGCAACCCATTGCCAAGCTGGCCCGAGCCGCAGCCGACCTGCTCCTGAATCGGATCGAGTCCATGGCCTCAGTGGCTTCGAGCGAGGACCACTCCGGCCAGCCCCGGACGAAGCTACGAGTCCCCTCCCCGATGGAAGTCAGACTGTTGTCCGGACATACCTCTTAGCGAATCAGCGGAGGTGCCTTGAGGTCCCGACGTTGAGACGTCGGGACCTCAAGGCACTTTGTCACAGAGGAGAAGGTCGCTCTCAGCGGCTTCAGGCCTTGGCCTCCACAGTGTCGGCCTGAGCGTCCGCCGTGTCGCCGCCGGACTCATCGGTCTTACGGACGACGTCGAAGAGGGCATCACCTCGGTGGATCGTTCCGGCGCCGTGCTCCTCGATACCCTCGTAGCCCTGAGCGTTGGAGACGACGATCGGAGTGACGGTCTGGTAGCCGGCGGCACCGACCGCGGCCCAGTCGACGTCCACCAGCGGCATGCCGCGCAGGACCTTGTCGCCGGCCTTGACCTTGGGGCTGAAGTGCTTGCCCTCAAGCTGGACGGTGTCCATACCGATGTGGATGAGCAGCTCGACGCCGCTGGCGGCGCGCAGTCCGTAGGCGTGACCGGTCGGGAAGGCCACGAGGACCTCGCCGTCGACCGGGGAGACGACCGGCCCCTCAGCTGGAGCGATCGCCATGCCCGGGCCGAGCATCCCGGAGGCGAAGGTCTGGTCCTCCACCTCAGACAGTGGCATCGCGCGTCCCTGGATCGGTGCAGTCACAGTGAAGTCCTCGGTGGCCTCGGCGGGCAACTCGACGGTCTCTGCGTGCTCGGCCATGGCCTCGGCCTCCAGAGCGGCCTCATCCGCGTCCTCAACATCGTCTCCGGCCAGCGAGGCCCTGCCGCGGGTGGTGCCGTAGGCGAAGGCAGCGGCAAACGCGGCGATGAAGACGATCACCTCGAGGACGAGGTACTTGACGATGTCGTCAGGAACAATCGAGACGAAGCCGACGAAGCCGGCAGCCCCCAGAGCCTGGTTGTGGATGTCGAGCAGAGCGACCGCGGCGCCTCCGAGGGAGGCCACGCCCATACCGATGAAGAAGGGCCAGCGCAGGCGCAGGTTGACACCGAAGATGGCGGGCTCGGTGATACCGACGATCGCGGAGACACCACCGGCACCGGCCAACCCCTTCATCTTGGAGTCCTTGGTCAGGAAGAAGACCGCCAAGGTCACGGCACCCTGAGCAACATTTGCCATGGAGGCGATCGGGAAGATGAAGGATCCGGGACCGCCGCCGCTCATCTGTGCGATGAGGGGCAACTCCACCGCCGGGAAGGACTGGTGCAGCCCGGTGACGACAATCGGTGAGTAGACCAGGCCGAACAGGAACCCGCCTACGGGTCCGGCGGTCGTGTACAGCCAGCTCAGGCCGTTGGTGATGCCGTCGGAGAGCTCACGTGCCAGCGGGCCGACGACGACAAAGGTGAGGAAGCCGGTGACAAGTAGCGTGATGAGTGGGGTCAGCAGGAAATCGGCCGTTCCGGACAGACGCTTGTGGAGCCACTTCTCGATGTACGCCAGCAACCAGGAGACGCACAGGACGGGGATGACCATTGCCTGGTAGCCGATCTTGTCCACGGTCAGGCCGAAGAGGTGCCACACCTCGATGGAGCCGGCCTCCCGGGCCGTCTCGATCTCGTAGGCGCTGGTCAGCTGGGTGGAAACCATGGCGGCACCCATGGCGGCGCCGAGGTAGACGTTGCCTCCGAAGCGCTTGACCGCCGAGAAGCCGACGAGGACCGGGAGGAATGCGAAGGCCGCGGAGGAGACGAGGTTGATGACGTCATCGTAGTCAGCGAGCCACGCGAACCTGTCGACGAGTCCGTAGGCGCCTGTGGGGTTGTCCGGGGCCACGAACGCCGGAGAGGTGAAGAAGTCGGCCGTGAGGACGTTGTGGATCGCCATCATGAGACCGCCGGCGACCAGGGCCGGAAGCAGCGGCACGAAGATGTCGGCGATAGCCTTGATGAAGCGGGACAGTGGGTTACCACTCTTGGCCGCCTGCTCCTTGGCCTCGTCCTTGGAGACCTCCTTGACCCCTCCGGTGTGAATCATCTCGGAGAAGACGAGGTCAACGTCTCCCGGTCCGACGATGATCTGGAACATGCCGCCCGCGATGAAGGTGCCCTTGAGATCGGGGTCCTTATCGAGAGCCTTCTGGTCGACCTTGTCCATGTCGTTGAGGACAAGACGCAGACGGGTTGCGCAGTGCGCTGCTGCGTTGATGTTGTCGGCGCCACCGACGTACGTCAGGACGTCCTTCGCCACGCGGGCGTGATCCATTGCCACCCGGGGTTCCTTTCTCGTGATGGGACCGCGAGAACTGGGAGGGCTGGGAAACCCATTGGTCGGGAACGTCGCTGACTCCCGGCGGCCACACCTGTGTCAATCGATCGTCACAGTACAGTGCGTCACAACACCCTGCAACTGGAGAGAGAAGCCTCGGTCAATTCCTCGTGTCAGGACTGCGGAACCACCATTTCCCCCGTCATGGCGGGGCTATCAGAGGGCATCAGGTCTCGGTGGGAAAGTCCTGGTGCTGGCGGATGTCAGCTCGAGGGGCCTCTCCACCAGAAGTCGTGCTCCCGAGCTACTGACATCGACGAAGCTGCGCAGCGTGAAGGCCAGGATCCCGTCGCCGACGAAGACCTCGGTCAATGAGCGGTCATGGACGATCTCCAGCACCGGCTCACACCCTTCAGGAAGGGTGACTGTACGTACGGCACCATACTGGGTGTAACGGGAGGTCGAACGATCCACCCGAAGCGCTCCCTCGTCCAGGACTATGTCCACATGGGACTGGTCAGAACCGATCCGAAGCCCCCAAGCGCCTGAGCCGGGCGCCGCATTGGCCTCAAGACGCAGCTGCCAGCTGCGGTGCCCGCGCAGCTCGACTACCTCGTACTGACCGGTCTCCAGAGGCCTACCCACCAGAGCCGACTGTCCGGCGTCGTCGGGCAGGTCTGTTGCGGGTCGCTGGATGAGTCGGCCGTTCCTCAGACTGAGTGCTCGAGGCAGGCTCAGTGCGTGGACCCACCGACCGGTCTGGATCGAGGGCTGATCGTCCTCGGAGGCGTTACCGGCCCACCCGGTCAGCAGAACCGGTCCCGGTTCGGAGGGGCGGCGGGCGAAGGCCTGCGGGGCGTAGAACTCGAAGCCCCGGTCGACCTCGTGGAAGGTTCCGTCGGTGTCCCACAGCTCGGTGCCCACGAGGTGCCCCACCGTGTAGACGCAGGGGAAGATGTTCTCGAAGCCCTCTCGCTCCGGGGTAATACCCTGGGGGCACCAGATGAGGACGTCCCAGTCCTCGCCGGTGTCCTCGTCCTTCACCCGAACCAGGCCGGGGCACTCCCACATGTAGCCGAAGGAGTCGAAGGCCCCTCCCGCCCCCGGGAAGCTGAGCTCGCCCTCGAGCTCCCAAGCGACCAGGTCCCGGGAGCGGTACAGGACCGCAGCACCGGTCTCGTTGGTGCGCTGGACCCCGATGAGCATTCGGTACTCCCCCGGCCGGTCGGGGTCGCGGAAGACCTGCGGGTCACGGAAGTGGGCCGTGTAACCCTGCGAGTGGGTGGGGATGAGAGGGTTGCCGGGCCACTTGGTGAAGGAGGTCAGGTCGTTGCTGGTGACCAGGCACTGGCTGGCGGTGCGCTCGTCGGTGACTGGGTCCTTGAGGTTGCCGGTGTAGAAGAGCTGATAGGCGGCCTGGGCGGGGGCAAGGTCCAGCTCGCGGCCTTCCAGGACGATCGCGTTGCCGGAGTAGGCGCCGGAGCGGTCGTAGAAGGAGTCCGGGATGATGGTCGGCTCATGGTGGTGCCAGTGCAGCAGATCCGTCGAGGAGGAGTGCCCCCAGTAGACCAACTTGCGATGAGGGTGGAACGGACTGAGCTGGTAGAAGGCGTGATAGGTGGCTCCATCAACCAGGAGCCCGTTGGGGTCATTGAGTCGTCCTACCGGCGGAACGACGTGGAAACTCGGATAGTCCGGGTCATCGGCCGCAGCGGAAGTAGCAATCGCATCCAGGGCCAGGCCCTTGAGGTCCTCAGTCACGATCGGATGTTAGCAGGACCACTCCCCCTCACTGGACTGGACGCTCGGTGAGCAGGCGCGGCAGATTCAGCTGACGCCAGTAGAAGTTCAGTGGAAGTAAGGGACGATGAGCCACAGGCCGAACAGCGCGATCATGGCGGCGATGGAGATGAAGACAACGGCCAGGATCTGAGCCAAGCGCACGCCCTCGACCTCGCCGGCCTCGTGCTTGGCGTGCACGGTGGCCATCATACGAGCCGCCAGTGAGCAGATGATGAGGATGAAAGCCGTGCCCAATACCGTCACCGCAGTCACCAGTCCCAAGGAGCCCCAGTCGATCGTCATGCCGGTCATGCCATGGATCCTGTCGTCATCCTCTGAGCGCTCTCCTGATCGGTCGTACCATTGACGATCTCGGAGCGCACCTCCTCCCGTGTGCGCGGCTCACGTCCCAGCTCCGGGTTCTGCTTGACGACGACGACCTCAGAGGCATCGTTGACGTTCGAGAAGTCCACGCGGTTATGGCCGGCCTGCCGGATGATCGCTAGGGCCCCGAGAATGAGCAGGCAGATGACGGCGATCGTGCCCGGAACCCCTCCCTTGACCGCGACGTAGGACGTGGCGGCGCCCACCAGGCCTGAGCACGGAAGCGTCACCAGCCAGGCGATCCCCATCTTGCCGGCCGTTGCCCATGACACCTTGGTTCCCCGGCCGATCCCCGAGCCCAGGATCGACCCGGTGCAGATGTGGGTGGTGGACAGGGCGAACCCCAGATGCGAGGAGGCCAGGATCGCTACCGTTGAGGCGGTCTCGGAGGCGAAGCCCTGGGGAGCCTCGACATGCACCAGCCCGCGTCCCATGGTGCGCATGATGCGCCACCCTCCGGAGTAGGTCCCCAGGCCGATGGCGAGTCCGGCTGCGGTGATGACCCACCAGTGTGGTCCGGTACCGGCCTCCTGGTAGCCGCCGGCTACGAGTGCGAGGGTGATGACCCCCATGGTCTTCTGTCCGTCGGAGGTTCCGTGGGACAGGGCCACCAGTGAGGCGGTGACTCGCTGGCTGTTGCGGAAGAGTCTCTGGGAGTATGGGTTGGTCGGATGGGCGATGCGATAGGCGAGCGCTGTGGCCAGTGCCGCGGCCACTCCGGCCACCATCGGTGCGATGACGGCCGGCAGGATGATCTTGGAGATCACTGTTCCCCAGTGAACACCCTGGATTCCGGCTGCCACGACCACCGCCCCGATGAGTCCCCCGAACAGCGCGTGCGACGATGACGACGGCAATCCGAACAGCCATGTCGCCAGGTTCCACAGGATGGCGCCGGCCAGACCCGCGAAGATCATGGCCGGCGCCGCCTGGATCACTGCGTCGTCGAACATGCCGTGAGAGATGGTCTTGGAGACCTCGGTGGACAGACAGGCGCCGATCACGTTGAGCACGGCAGCGACCAGGACCGCCCGCTTGGGCGTGAAGGCTCCTGTCGCCACCGACGTCGCCATGGCATTGGACGAGTCGTGGAAACCGTTGGTGAAGTCGAAGGCAAGGGCGGTCACGACAACAACGATCACGAGGAAGAGAATGGTGCTCATACCGTTCCCGATGGGAGATTGGGTGACCCTCTCCACCGCCCTGACGGGCGGCCGCAGAGGCCCGGGCCGCTTGAGCGCAACCCACCAGTATTGTTACCCGCTGATCGCCCTGCTGCCTAACCAATCGCTGTCGAGGCTTGCCACCAGTATCTGACGCTTCCTGCATACGTCACACCCACGGACCAGCAACACGGCCTTTCGTCCCAACGAGGACCTAACATCCCTGAGCCGATTGTCACGTCCCACAAAGACCTCTCGACATAGTGGTATTCCCCAGAAAGAGGGGCGCGTCACGATAAGGTCGCCACATGGCAGCGGACACCACGAACAGCCTGGACAGCATCCACAGCGGGGCTCTTCCCGGACAGGGGAACGACACCGCGTCGACGACCGATATCGACCTGGGAATCGATCTGGGAACGACTCGAACCGTCGTCTCACGCGCGGATCGGGGAAACTACCCGGTTCTCAGCTTCGCCGACGAGCACGGCGACGAGCACGACTTCGTCCCCTCACTGACGGCGCTGCGCGGCGGCGAGCTCGTCCACGGGTTCGCCGCCCGACAGGCGGCCCACGAGGGGGCTCCGCTGCTGCGCAGCCTCAAACGGGTTCTGGCCTCCCCCACGCTGACGGCCTCCACCCCAGTGACGCTAGGTGAGCAGTCCTTTTCCGTTTTGGAGGTTCTCACCAGCTACCTGCGTCACCTCAAAGCCGAGCTCGCGAAGCAGGACGTGGATATCAGTCGTGCCCGGGCGGTCGTCGCGGTGCCGGCCCACGCCTACGGAGCCCAGCGCCTGTTGACCCTTGAGGCCTTCCAGCAGGCGGGCTTCTGTGTCGCCGCCATGCTCAACGAGCCCAGCGCAGCAGGCTTCGAGTACACGCACCGCAAGGCCACCACCGTCTCCTCCAAGCGCACTCGGGTCCTGGTCTACGACCTGGGAGGGGGCACCTTCGACACCTCACTGGTCGATGTCGTCGGTACCTCGCACGAGGTCCTGGCATCCCACGGGCTGGGTGACCTCGGTGGCGATGACGTCGATCTGCTCATGGCCACGAATGTGCTAAACAGGGCGGGTATCGCCGAGGAGGATCTCTCCCCCACCGAGCTCGACGACCTGCTGGACCAGTGCCGAGACGCCAAGGAGCACCTCACCCCCCAGAGCCGCCGGGTGCTCATCGTCCTGCGGGGGCAGGACATCGTCCTTCCCGTGACTGGTCTTTATCAGGCCTGCACCCCGCTCGTCGAGCGCTCCCTGGCCACGATGGCTCCGCTGGTCGGCAGACTTGATGACGGCAGCCCGGATCTGACGGATATCGCAGGCGTCTACCTGGTCGGGGGCGCCTCCGGTCTTCCTTTGGTCCCCCGGCTCCTGCGTGAGCGCTTCGGTCGAAGGGTCCACCGCTCCCCCTACCCGGGGGCTTCCACGGCCATCGGCCTGGCGATCGCGGCGGACCGCACCAGCGACTACGATCTCACCGACAGGCTCTCACGCGGCTTCGGCGTCTTCCGTGAGGCCGACGGCGGCCACCGGCTCACCTTCGACGCGATCCTCAACCCCGAGTCGATTCAGGCCTCTCCCGGCGGTCGGGAGGGAACCGTCCTGACCCGCGAGTACGACGCCGCCCACAACATCGGCTGGTACCGCTTCGTGGAGTGCGCCGACGTCGACGACTCCGGTGAGCCGCGCGGCGAGATCGCCCCCTACCAGGACATCGTCTTTCCGTTCGAGGCGTCCTTGCGGGAGGTGGATGATCAGGAGCTGCGCACCTGCTCCGTGGAGCGACGAGATCGCGGCCCCCGGATTCAAGAGCACTACCGCATCGATGAGGCCGGCCTGGTCCGAGTCACTATCACCGACCTCACCGACGGGTACAGCCGCCGCTACGTCCTGGGGCAACGCACTGAGTAGGTGCCGGCCCCAGGAGCGGGTCAGGAGTGCGCAGCGTCGGAGACCCGGGTGAGAGCCCGGGTTTCCTCGTCACTGAGCTCGAGGGTCAGGGCATCCACGATCGGCCGCAGCTGCTTGAGGTTGCGTGCGGAGGCCAACGGAGCGACGACGCCCGGCCGGTCACGCAACCAGGCCAACGCCACGGCGGCGGGCTCCACCCCATGGTTCGCAGCCACCTGTGTTACGACGTCAACGACGTCGTAACACTCGGGCTGCTGGTAGTCCGCAACCATGCCGGCACGATCACCGTCGATCACCTCGCCCCGACGGTACTTACCCGTGAGGAAGCCTGCAGCCAGGGCGAAGTAGGGCATCATCCCCATACCGAGTTCGGCCGCGACCTGTCCTCTACCGCCTGAGCCTTCGACGTCGTCACGGTGGAGGAGATTGTAGTGGGGTTGTAGGACGATGGGCCGGGCACTCCCCTGGGAGTCGGCGATGGCGAACCACTGTCGGATGCGCTCGGGCGTGTAGTTGGACAGTCCCACGTGCCGGATCCTGCCGGCACGGCGAGCCTCCTCGAAGGCGGCCACAGTCTCCTCCAGCGGGGTGGACTCGTCGTCGAAGTGTGCGTAGTAGATGTCGACAACGTCAGTACGTAGGCGCAGCAGGGACTCCTCCAGCGCCAGACGGATGTTGTCGGTGCTCAGACCGGGCCTGTCGGGCTTGGTGGAGACCTTCGTGGCCAGCACGATGCGATCGCGTGCGGGGCGTGAGGCGAGCCAGCTCCCGATGACGGTCTCCGACTCTCCTCCGGAGTTGCCCGGGGCCCAGTAGGAGTATCCGTCGGCGGTGTCGATGAGGTTTCCCCCGGCATGCAGGTAGGCATCGAGCACCTCGAAGGAGGTGGATTCGTCGGCTGTCCAGCCGAAGACATTGCCGCCCAGCCCGATGGGGCTGATCCTGAGGTCGGCGAGCGGGCGAGTCGGTGCTTCAGTCATGTTCTCTCCTGATCTCCGAGCGCCATCGGGAACTGCTCCGCGACGGCGTTCGTCCATTCATAGGTCGGACCAACAGAGCCAGAATAGATTCGAGGCTGGAACCATTACCGCGGTTCCAGCCTCGGCGAACAGCCCCTTCGAGCAGTCCCTCCTGGAGCTCAGATGGCTTGCTGCCGCTTGGCCTCGCGGCGCCTGGCCAACTCGTCCTCAACAAGTGGCGTGCCTAGCGCCTGTGCGTGGTCGACGGGCAGGTCAGCCAGCGCTCCCTCGACCTCGTGCCACACCCGCCCCACGGCAATGCCGAAGACGCCCTGACCACCGGCGACGAGGTCGACGACCTCGTCCGCGGATGTGCACTCGTAGACCGAGGCGCCGTCACTCATCAGGGTGATGGATGCCAGGTCCTCCACACCACGAGAGTGCAGTGCGCTGACGGCCGTACGAATCTGCTGCAGAGAGACTCCGGTGTCCAGAAGCCGCTTGACAACCTTGAGTACCAGGATGTCCCGGAAGGAGTAGAGACGCTGGGAGCCCGACCCCTTGGCACTGCGGATCGATGGCTCAACCAAGCCGGTACGGGCCCAGTAGTCGAGCTGCCGATAGGTGATGCCGGCGGCGCGGCACGCGACCGGCCCCCGGTAGCCCGAGTCGGCGTCGAGCTGAGGAAGCGGGTCGCCGAACAGCATGCCCTGAGTACGCTGAGGCCTTGCTACCGCGCTGGCTTCATTCATGCTCACGAGCTGCTCCTGTCACCAAAAGAGACGCGTCTGAAACCGACGCGGCGGCTCGCCTCTTGCGGCCACGGCTCCACGATAGGGCCAGTGAGAGCGATGCTCAACGAAGGGCACGCCCCATCTCGATGTGCCGTCAGGCATGAATCTCTAGATGAGGTCGAGCATCCGAGCCATAACACCAGCAGTTCCCCGAGATAGAGCCGTTTCAGCAGTAGCACATCCCGTGGCAAAGGTGCTACAGATCACAACTTCAGTCACACGCGTCACATCAGTCCCGCGTGTCGTCGGCAAGATCGTGAGTCTCAGACAGCATCCGCCGCCACTGCGCAAGCTTCTCAGCCCCACGGTCATCGCTGAGATCGACAGCCCTGAGACGAGTCAACGAGCTGCTGGCATGCACTGGGAACCGGTGATAGCCACTCAGAAGGAGCCCCTCGCCCGGAGTGCAGGAGACTGTCATGACCTTGTCCTCACGCTCGGGCACCTCGACGACGAGCCTGGCGACAATGCGAGCGTCATCATCGACGTCAAGCTCGGTGCGCCCGATGCGCCCACCCAGGGCCTCGACAACGTCATCGAGGAGCCTGGGCCAGGACGGCGACCGGTATGAGTCGTGCGCATGCAGCACCAGCCCTTCATGCGCAGTCACTGGAATCGCCAGCATCGCCGGCCCACCGTCCTCCACGAGAACCGCGACCAGGCCGTCATCAGGATTGGTGGACCTGACACCCACCAACTGCATCAATGGCACGTTCCAACCCTAAGACGCGGCGCTTACCCCTGTCCCGCGAACACGCATACGGCGAGTGCTGACTTTCGTCGACACTCGTCCTTGCCGTGAGCACCCGACTCCGACACACACCTGTCGGCGCACAGTCACCCCAGCGCGTCGACGGCACGCCGCAGCAGGATCGTGTGCAGGTCCGCCACGAGCTCGGCCAGCTCCCGTGCCGTCTCCTCACCGGCACTCCGGGAACGGGACCGACGTGGAGCCACCGCCTGGTCAATCGTGTCCGCCTCACGCTCGGCCGAAGCGCGCACCGCGCGCAGGTTGCGCAGGGGCACGCCCTTACGGGTGATCTCCATAGCCAGGCGTACGGTTCTCAGGTTCTGCTGGCTGTAGCGCCCTCGGACGTCGGGACTGATGAGCCCGACGGAGACGAGCTCCTCGATCTGCGACTCGCTGGCACCGGAGTGGGTCAGGAGCGCCTCGAGATCCATGGGGCCGTCGTCGACGATCTGCCCGTCGCGGGCGACCACCCGAGCGACAGGCTGAGGCGCGGGGGCCTCTGCGTCTGCATCGAGGTGAGCCAGACGATCACGAATGACGTGCAAAGGAAGGTACTCGTCCCGCTGCACCGCCAAGGCATAGCGCAGTCGCTCCAGGTCTGCTTGCGAGTAGCGACGGTAACCGTTTCCGACCCGATGGGGACTGATGAGCCCCTCCCCCTCGAGATAGCGAACCTTAGAGATCGACAGGGCGGGAAACTCCACTTTGAGGAGATCCACGACCTGCCCGATCTTCATCACGGGCTCTCGGGAGATTCCGCGGGGCCAGCTCCCGCCGGCCGGGCGCTCAGAGGCCTCGAGCAAGGAGGAGGACGAGGCTCGCTTCTTGCTTCGTGCAGTTGCGGCACTCACCGAGACGCGGCTCCGCTCTGGGGGCCGGGGTGGTAGGTCATCCGGTACTTGCCGATCTGGACCTCGTCACCAGAGCGGAGAGCCACCTGCTCCACGCGCGTGCGGTTGACGTAGGTGCCATTGAGAGAACCGGAGTCACGGACCCCGTAGCCCCCATCGGGAAGAGATGAGAAGACCGCGTGCTTTCTGGAGACCGTGACGTCGTCGAGGAATATGTCGGCACGCGGGTGGCGTCCCACAGTCGTCTCCTCAGCGTCCAGAAGGAACCGCGCACCGGTGGTCGGCCCGTGGTGGACGAGGAGAAGCGCCGTTCCCGACGGTAGGGCAGCGATCGCGGCGGCGTCCTGCTGACTCAGCCCCACCACCGGGGAGTCGACTGCGTTGGCGACGTCGACGACCCCGAAGGTCTGTGTGGAGGAGGGATCCTGCTCGATCGGACTGCTCGACATTATTCCTGCCCCTCGGTTCGTTGCGGCGCCCGGTGCGCCGCCTCAGGGACCACCATACCGTTCGTTGCACCGCCGTCGAGTCAACACCACGACGCAGCCCTCCATGATTGGCCAGCAGCCTACCCGCTGCGCGCCCGCGACGATGCCCGTAAGGTGACTGGGAGCACCGATCGAAGGTCTCAAACAGGTAACGGCCTCGCATTGATGATGCTCAGGCTAGGACAAAGGTCTCGCGGCATGGCGATGGCTCGAGCCCTTCAGAGAACCGCCGCCGAGCCAGTGCGTCGAGCAGTCAGAGCGCGTCGCAGGTCGTCCAGGCTCTTGAGGACGAGCCGACGCAGGGCCGTCGGCGCATCGGGGTGCGTCGCGAGCCAGTCCTCGACTGCTTGGGCATCCACCTCGTCCCCGCAGGCGGGGAAGAGCCCGACGACCAACCGGGTGGCGATCTCCTGGCCGCGCCCGGCCCACAGCCCTTGGATCTCCCGGAGGTAACGGGGGGTGAAGGACGCGGTCAGCTCGCGGTGGGCGTCGACGGCGAAGCCGGCCACCAGGGCGTCGATGTGGTCGTTGCTCAGCGTGGTGTCGCTGAGGAGCCTCTCGAAGACCTCGGCCTTGAGGTCCTGGTGGGGCATCGAGCTGGAGGCCTGCAGGTGATGGGTGATGCCGCTGGCCGTCGGGTCCGCCTTCCGCTGTGCCTCGAGCTCATTGGCACTGACAGCGTCCAGCCGCGCCAATGCGGTCAGGGCCCGCCACCGCATGTCCGCGTCCAGCTCCAGTCCTGGCAGGGCTCCGTCCAGGATCTCTCGTGCACGAGCGGCCACCTGGGCACTGCCCGCCTCACCGAGCAGCCGCGCCTGCCCTGCTGCCTCCAGCCAGGCGCGGACGCGCACGATCTGGGCGTCGGATCCCGGCGCGGCGGCACGGAGCCTGCCCCATCCGCCGGGCAGGACGGCCGGCTCCCCCTCCGTGGAGGGCCCGGTCGAGTCATCGGCCACGAGGCGTTCCAGGAGCGCACGACGCGTGTGCTGGTCGGCGTATCTGCAGGCGACCCGCAGCGCCTGGTTCAGCAGGACGGTCAGGGTACTCGGCTCGGTGTCATCGTCGGCGTGCGCCAGAACGGCCTGGACGAACAGTGCCGCATCGATGACCGCGTCGCGGACGAGGTTGTGCAGCATCGACCAGGCCAAGGCCCTCGCCATGGGGTCACGCAGGGAGCCGAGCGAGGCGGTCAGGCATGACAGCGAGGTGTCGTCGGGCCGCACGACGGCGTAGGTGAGGTCCTCGTCGTTGACGATGACGAGATCGGGAGCGGGCAGTCCCACGGCCTCGACGACGTCGAGGCTCGCGGCCTCCAGGACCACCGGCAGGCGGTGGGTGCGTACCAGCGCTCCGTCCCCGTCGAAGGAGTACAGGCCGACGACGAGCGTGTGCGGACGCAGCACGCTCTGCCCGCTCACCGGGTCGGTCCCCTCCTGTTGCAGGGTCAGGGAGACGATGCGTCCCTCATGAACGACCAGCTCGTCGGTGATGACTGAGGGGCCTGCGATGTGGAGCCAGGCATGAGCCCAGTTCTGCATGTCACGGCCCGAGACCTGGGAGAGCACGTGTAGGAAGTCGTCCAGGGAGGCGTTGCCGTAGGCTCTACGCTCGAAGAGGAGACCCGCGGCCTTGAAGAAGGCCTCCTGGCCGACGTGGGCGACGAGCTGCTTGAGGACGGCGGCCCCCTTGGCGTAGGTGATGCCGTCGAAGGCCTGCCGGGCGGCCTCGACGTCGTCGACCCGAGCGACGATGGGGTGGGTAGTGGCCGGCCGGGAGTCCTCCAAATAGGCCCAGGCCTTACGGGTGGAGGCGAAGCTCACCCAGGCCTCGGTGTAGCCGGCCGCCTCGGCCTCGGCCCAGGTGCCCTGGTGATCGGCGAAGGACTCCTTGAGCCAGGTGTCCTCCCACCAGGTGGGGGTCACGAGGTCGCCGAACCACATGTGACACATCTCGTGGAGGATCGTGTTGGCGCGTCCGGCCCTCTGGGAGCGGGTGACCGGCCCCCTGAAGAGGTAGAGCTCCTCGTTGAAGGTGACGCAGCCCGGGTTCTCCATGGCTCCGAGGTTGTACTCCGGGACGAGCACGCTGTCGTAGGAGTCCCAGGGGAAGCCGTAGGCGTAGGCCCGGTCATAGAGGTGCAGGCCGGCCCGGGTCAGGTCGAGGAGCTCTGCGGCATCGAGGTGCTCGGCCAGGCTGGCGCGGCAGGACCACGACAGCGGGATCGTCAGGCCCGGCCGGCTCGGGGACGTCCATTGCCCGGTCACTCGGTGCCAGGGGCCGGCCGCCAGTGCGGTGAGGTAGCTGGGCAGGGGTCTGGAGACGGCGAAGGACGTCGTCTCACAGCCGCAGTCCGTACCTGTCGCGGCCTGGGGGCTCGATCCTCCTGCTTGCGGGCAGGTGTTGGACATGACCGTCCAGCCGCGGGGGTGCGTGACCTCCAGCGAGAAGCGGGTCTTGATGTCCGGCTGCTCCATGACCGGCCAGGCCCGGCGCGCGTCGGAGGGCTCGAAGTGGGTGTAGAGGTAGGTGGCGCCGTCGACCGGGTCGTGGAAGCGGTGCAGCCCCTGACCCGAGTTGGAGTAGAGGCCGCGCGCCGTGATCTCCACCGTGTGCTCGCCCGGGTCGAGGACGGGCAGCTCGATACGGGCCCCATCCCAGATCACCGGGGCTGGTTGCCCGTCGATGCTGAGGGAGTCGACCGCCTGCCCCACGAAGTCCACCCAGAGTCCTTCGGTGCGTTGCCTGATGTCCAGGCTCATCAGGCAACGCACGCTGAAGGCGGCCTCGTGGCGATCGATGGCCCTGGTCACGTCCACGGCCACGTGGGTGGAGGGCACCTGGCACACGGAGGATCGCCAGGCGGCCTCCTCGTGACGCAGGTTCGTGGGGCTGTCGGAGCGGGCGGGCGCGGTGGTCGTCATGCGGCAAAATCTAGCGGCATGCGGTCGCGGCCGAGACCTCAGCGAGCCTGGTACGAGGTGGGTACTAGGCCTCGCCAAACCTCAGTCCCACTTCTCCTCGGTGCGCTCGGGCGTGGCCCACAGGGTGTGGTAGACGCCCTCGACGTCGTCGGTGCGGTGGTAGGTGTGAGAGCCGAAGAAGTCTCGCTGCCCCTGGATGAGGGCGGCCGGCAGGCGCCGTGAGCGCAGCTGGTCGACGTAGGCCAGGGAGGAGGCGAAGGCCGGGGCGGGGACGCCGGTGGTGGCGGAGGTGGCCACGACCTGGCGCCAGGCGGGCAGGACCGTCGCCAGGGAGGAGGCGAAGACCGGCGCCGTGAGCAGACTGGCCAGAGAGGGGTTCTCGGCGTAGGCGCGGGTGATGTCGTCCAGGAAGCGGGCGCGGATGATGCAGCCGCCTCGCCAGATGCGGGCCATGGCACCCAGGTCGATGTTCCAGTCGAACTGCTTGGAGGCGGTGGCGATCTCATCGAAGCCCTGGGCGTAGGCGGCGATCTTGGAGCCGTAGAGGGCCTGCCTGACGGCGTCCA
>ERZ773008.845-NODE-845-length-22256-cov-4.101617_pt1 | contig 22256 bp, 21 predicted proteins | sample MGYA00580664_ERZ773008 | MGnify/ENA primary metagenome ERZ773008 (study PRJEB29015, sample SAMEA2738016) | human oral metagenome | biome: human oral; feature: human-associated habitat; material: dental | place: China | collected 2048 ... | reverse complement strand
CATGAAAGCTAAGGGGAGAAAAACCGGAGAACAGTTATCCATCGTATTTTTTTAAAAGACAGAACACAAAGGAAGGAGTTTGCAATGAGTAATCAGATGAATTTTGAACTGCCTGAGTTGTATGATAAGTTTTTATCAGAACTGGGAGAGACAGGAGAATTTGTAATAGAAAATAGCGGTATCATTTTATATTCAAAGGCGGATTTGGTAGAAAGAAATACTACTTATCAGATAGAAGAATGGGAGCCGGATTTTTTTATGATTGGACAGGAAGGTGACTTGGCTTTCTTTATCAAAAAAGATTCTGATGATACCGTTTATATGAATGACTTAGGCGCTTTGGGATCGATTGAAATGAATCCCATAGCGTCAGATGTATATGAGTTTATTCAGAATGCCAAAGAGGATTTTGACGGAATGCGAAAATAATACCAAAAATAAGACATATTTAGACAACTTAATTATTTTGTATAAAGAAGATTGCACACTAGATGCGTGGATGTGTTGTGTATTGCTCATAATTGGGAAGGTTAAAAACACAATTTATGTAAAGTAAACTTGACAAAGATGCAGAGATAGATTACAATAGTATAAAGGAAATTTGACATAATGAGGGCGATGTATTTGAAAAATAAATTAGATGAATTGAGAAAGTTGAACGGTTTAACTCAAGAAGAATTTGCAAAAGAATTAAGAGTTTCAAGACAGACTGTTAGTGCGATAGAAAATGGTAAATATAATCCATCTTTAGAGTTAGCGTTTGAGATAGCACTATATTTCAATATGACAATAGAAGAGATTTTTACTTATGAAAAGGAGGAAAAACATGAAAAAAAGTAATCTAATTTATGGTTTGATTTATACTATCGTAGCTGGAATATTCTTGTATATAGCCATTTCCTTTGATAATAAAATGTCGGGTATATTTTATGGAATGGCAGGTGCGTTCTGTTGTAGTGGTATTGTTACTATCATTCGATATTTTTATCGGGAAAAGAATACAGACAAGTCTCAAGAAAAATTAGAAATGGAAGAAATAGAACAGGATGATGAATTAAAACAAAAACTGAGAGATAGGGCAGGAAAATATACTTATTGGATTGGGATGGTGATTATAGCACTATCTATTATTGTGTATTCTGTGCTTGGTGTTTTGAATATCATGGATACAGAACATATTGTAATTTATTTAGCAGCATATTTGATTAGCCAAGTGTTTATCGGTATTATGGTTTTTAACCATCTATTGAAAAAATACGACTGATAAATTTTTAAATGAAATTATCTTGTGTAAACAGTAAATCAAAAAGGTTTACTGTTTTTTTATGAGTGAAGAAAAATAGAACTGTGATATAGGAAAAGTGTCAATCAAAAAGATATTTGATAGAATGTTCTTTGGCAAACATTAGTCAGATTGTCAAAAATAACTCCTACTGTTAATAATTAGGTTACAAAGTTAATAAATCTGACAGGAAAGAAAAATGATGCAGAGGAATCCTTGAAATGATTACTATCTTGATTATTATCTATGGAATGCTTATGGTAAAAGAAATAACAGGCAATGCATGGGGATGTGTATTTATGTTTGTATTCTTATGGAATGCTTTTTAAAAACAAAAAATGAGACATAGTGAATGTTTGGTAACTATCGTAATGGAAAGGAAAGCTTTTTCAAGTATTTTATAACATTAGATTGTGCATTCTGTTATAAAATACAGCAATGTTTATTTGAACAAAAAACTCCCACAACCACACTTCTATGAACTAATGTTGCATAAGAATATGTGAGTTGTGGGAGTTTTTATTTTATTGTATGTTATGTTCTTGCATTGCTTTTTATCGTCATACAAGAATGGTTTTACTTTCTGTCCGATTCAGTAAACAGACCTTTTTTAATACGCAACAACAACGTTTCGATACGTTTGTCGTTGATTTTGATTGCTTTGAGCTCTACATTACCGATTTGAATCCCGAGCGGATCACCTTCTTGAGCAGGTAATTTTCCGAGACCCTCCAGCAAAAGACCTCCCATTGTTTCATTGACATCGGTCGGCAAGTCCAAATTCAGTTGTTCATTGACATCCTGTATTGCAGTAAAACCGTCTATTTTATAGGTAGTATCGCTGATTGGGATGATTTCTTCAATTTCGTCTTCTTCTTCATCATCTTCATCTGAAATATCTCCTACAATTTGTTCTAAGATATCTTCCAGTGTGAGTATACCTGAAAATCCGCCATACTCATCAATTACAATCGCAAACGGTTGTCTGTCGCGTTGCATTTCCAGCAAGATTTCATCAAGTGCCTTGTATTCATGCACGATATACGATTCTCTAAGCAAGCCTCTGATATTAATCAGTTCCAAGTTTCCCTTACGAACCTGTGCAAAAAGATCCTTTATGTGCAAAATTCCGATGACATTATCAATATCTTTTTCATAGATTGGAATTCTGGAATATCGTTCCTCGATAATTTGGTCCAAAATGATACCGATTTCTTCATTGACATCCAGAACAAAGGCTGCCGCTCTTGGTGTCATAACATCTTTGGCTTTTGTTTCATTCAGTCTAAGCACCTTGGAAATCATATCTTTTTCCAAAGGAGTAACATTGAATTGCTCATTCTCCAAAATTTGCGGAAGTAGCTGGTCTTTTTCGATATCATCAGCATTTCGAGCAATACGCTCCTTAATTCCAAGTTGATTGTTTGCTACAATACCCAAAGGTGGTTTTAAAAAATTTTGCAATAAACTCCCGACTCCGTCATCCATACTGTTGTGCCTCCTATATCATCTTATCAATGCATTATCTTTGATTATTATATCATGTATTTGATAATAATCAATATGAAGAACATTCCATTTCTTTTTCACAAAAAGTTGATTTGTTTCAAACATCAGAGGATAGATTGATGATTGCGAATCGTTTTGATAGCAAAGACTCGCTTTGATAAAAGACAATATGAATACTGAAGAAATAAATGGGAAGTAATACGAAAGTGAATGAAATTTTTGTAAATTTGAATGGGAAACAATCATCTATTTGACCGTGTTTCTATATGAGAAATCGGAATAGAGAAATAGAGTGGTCAAACTATGAACAGTGCCTTAATATGATGATAGAGGGCAAGTGAAATAGATAATACGATAAACAATGAACAGAGAGTATCTTTTTCAGCAACTTTTCATCTGCTAAAGAATAATATGACAATAGATGTCAAGTTATTGTGATATAATGAAAATAGGAGATGTTAATACTATGAAAGACAATAGATTATTCAGGATACTATACTATATTTTAGAAAAAGGAAAAGTTACGGCAAGTGAGCTTGCTGATAAATTTGAGGTGTCGGTCAGAACAATTTATCGCGATATCGATTCTCTCAGCAGTTCAGGTATTCCCATCTATGCCACACAGGGAAAGGGTGGGGGAATAGAGATTGCAGAAGATTTTGTATTGAGCAAATCGCTGCTTTCCAATCAGGAGAAACAACAGATTATGTCCGCTCTTCATGGATTAGACAGTATAGCAAAACAACATGAGAATGAACTCTTGATAAAACTGTCAGCACTGTTCAACATAAAAAATACGAATTGGATAGAGGTTGATTTTAATAATTGGCAAAACAACAAGTTATACGAAAAAACTTTTTATGATATTAAATCTGCAATTTTAAGTAAACATATGATTTCATTCTCATACTTCAGTAGTAACGAAGAAGAAACAAGGAGAAGAGTGAAACCGGCGAGATTACTTTTTAAGGGTCAGGACTGGTATCTATATGCGTTGTGTTTGTTCAGAAATGATTTTAGATATTTTAAATTGTCTCGTATAAAAAATTTGGAGATTCAAGATGAGATGTTTGAAGACAGTTTTGAGAATTTGATGCTGAACAAAGAAATGCCATATAAAAATACAGTTAATCTCAAAGTCAAGTTTGACCGTAAAGTTGCCTTTCGTGTGTATGATGAGTTAAAGGGACAAATCACAGAGGACGATGATGGGAATTTATATACAGAAATAGAGATACCGAACGACTACGTCCTATACAGTTATATTTTTTCATTTGGAGATGGTGCAGAAGTATTGGAACCGAAAGAGATACGAATGCAGATTAAAGAAATGATAAATAAAATGGCAAAAAAATATATAATATGACAGATGGTGTCATGTTTCTTCTTGTAAAATGAACTTATCTAATGTAAGGAGGATTGAATCATGAAGTATGAATGGAGAAAACAAGAAAAAAGTATTTATGGTGTAAAACAAACACCGATTGTGATAGACATACCACCGGGAAGATTTATTTTGATAAGAGGGACAGGTAATCCCAATGAAGCTGATTTTTCGGATAGAATATCTGCATTGTATTCACTTGCCTATGCCATTAAAATGTTGTTTAAATCTACTGTGAAAAGTAAATCTGATAATGAGATTACAGATTTTACTGTGTATCCGTTGGAGGGACTTTGGAAAAAGTCGGAAGGACAAGAGTTTGATAAAAATAAACTGAAATACACATTGATGATTAAGCAACCTGATTTTATTACACAAGAACTATTTGCAGAGGCGCTTGAAAATGTGAAAAAGAAAAAGCCCAATGATTTATATGAGGAGATAGATTTTCAAAAAATAGAAGATGGCAAATCCATTCAAATGTTACATGTCGGAAGTTATGATGATGAGCCTCAGTCATTTGAGAGGATGGATCAGTTTGCAAGTGAATGTAAGCTTACAAGAACAGACGATTTCCACAGAGAAATATATTTGAGCAATAAAAATAGAACATCCGAAGAGAAACAAAAAACGATATTGAGATACTCGGTAAAATAGGAGGAATTGATGATGCCAAGACCAACGACAAAAAATGATTTAATGGCTGCTGCCAAAGAAAACTATGAAAAGTTAAATTTACTGATTTCAAAGATGAGTCAGGAAGAATTAAGTACGCCGTTCGATTTTTCAAAGGATGAAAAGAAAAAAGAAGCTCATTGGAAAAGGGACAAGAACTTAAGAGATATTTTCATTCATCTCTATGAATGGCATCAGCTTATTTTAAATTGGGTACATTCCAATCAACAAGGAGAAGAAAAAACGTTTTTGCCTAAACCGTATAACTGGAAAACTTATGGTGATATGAATGTCGAATTTTGGAAAAAACATCAGAATACTTCTCTTGAAGATGCTACGGATATGCTTCATAAATCCCATAATGAAGTCTTGGAGTTAGCCGAAACATTCAGTAATGAAGAATTGTTTTCCAAAGGTGTATATAAGTGGACGGGAGGCAGTACACTCGGTTCGTATTTTGTAAGTGCAACTTCAAGTCATTATGAGTGGGCGATGAAAAAGCTAAAAGCTCATCAGAAAAATGTAAGCATTAAATGAAACAAATGCAAATCACCAATGAATAAGAGCAGAGACTGATACATCATTTCATCGCAGTAAGATACAATGGATGGTATGAGGGAGTAAAAAGAGTGAATACTTCCTCCTTTCATGCTTAATACAAATCTGTTGCAGTGCAGAAAAGGCATTGTTTTTGTAATGTTTTTGGAAAAAAGATTGACGAAAAAAATTTTTTCCACTATACTGGGGATAATTTCATATAGAGCGAAGAAAAAGAGAAAAGCAAGTGTTCCTTTGCAGAGAGTCAGTGTTTGGTGTGAATTGACAGGGAATTTGTAATATACACTTTGGAGCTTGTATTTGAACGAGAGTAGGGTACACGGCAGCTACCGTTATGAGCAAAATGAAGTGATGTCGATTCGGCATAATCAGGGTGGTACCGCGGACAATTCGCCCCTGTTGTAAAAACAGGTGTGGATTGCTTTTTTTATGGAAAAATTTTGGAGTTTGCCGTTTGAGCAAATGAGTTTTCGCACCTTAGAATCGTTTGAAAAGAGAATGTTTGAAAAAAGTTGGGAGGAATTAAGATGAAAAATGTGTATGATGTACTGTTAGAGCGTGGATTTATTGCACAGGCAACGCATGAAGAAGAAATCAGAGAGTTGCTTGGCAAAGAGAAAGTTACTTTTTATACAGGATATGACCCAACCGCCGACAGTTTGCATGTGGGACATTTCTTGCAAGCGATGGCAATGAGACATCTTCAGTTGGCGGGGCATAGACCGATTATTTTGATTGGTGGAGGAACTGCGATGATTGGTGATCCGTCCGGACGTTCGGATATGCGTTCCATGATGACAGAAGAAACCATCCGTCACAACAGTGAATGTTTTAAGAAACAACTTTCTAAATTTATTGATTTTACAGATGATAAGGCAATTATGGTAAACAATGCGGATTGGTTGATGAAGTTGGAGTATATTCCTTTTATCCGTGATATCGGAGTACATTTTTCTGTCAATCGGATGTTGTCGGCGGATTGTTTCAAAACTCGTATGCAAAGTGAGGCGGGCTTATCGTTCTTAGAATTTAACTATATGTTGATGCAGGCGTACGATTTCTACAAATTGAATGAGTTGTATGACTGTAAGTTGGAGTTCGGAGGAGATGACCAATGGTCTAACATCATTGCAGGAACGGATTTGATTCGTCGAAAAACAGCAAAATCCGCTTATGGAATGACATTTCAACTGTTGACTCGTTCCGACGGAGTGAAAATGGGCAAAACCATGTCCGGAGCAGTGTGGCTTGATCCGGAAAAAACTTCGCCGTATGAATTCTATCAATATTGGAGAAATATTGAAGATGCTTCTGTTGAAAAATGTTTGGCATTGCTTACTTTCTTACCGATGGAAGAGGTTCGCCGTTTGGGAGCGTTGCAAGATGCGGAAATCAACAAGGCAAAAGAAGTATTGGCATTTGAAGTAACCAAAATCGTGCATAGTGAAGAAGAAGCAATCAAGGCGCAAGAGGCTGCAAGACAGTTGTTCGGCAAGGGTGGAACAAGTGCGGATGCTCCGACAACAGAATTGACCAAAGAAGAGTTGGAACAAGGAATTGGAATTTTGGACTTGTTGAAACAAGTGGGATTGTCACCATCAAACAGCGAAGGCCGTCGTTTGGTGATGCAAGGTTCTGTTGCGGTAAACGATGAAATTATCAAAGAACCGAAAACAATCATAGATGATTCGTTCTTACAAGACGGAGTGATTATGCTTCGAAAAGGAAAGAAAAAATTCCATCAAATTAAAATGAAATAGTTAAGAAAGAGATGATTAGATTGAACAGAGTAATTGCCACCTGAAATTCTATTTTTTCAATGAACTTCGGGTGGCTGTACTCAAAGCGGAAAGCCTCTTTTGTTTTTAGGATACTTTGTGAGAGGTTTTCCGAAAATATTATAATATTTTTCTTGAAATCTATAATGGAGTATGATATTATAGTCAAGTAGTTAAATGCAGGTGTGGCGAAACGGCAGACGCACTGGACTCAAAATCCAGCGGTGGCAACACCGTGTGGGTTCAAATCCCACCACCTGCACCATACATATTTTGTTAAGAAAGATTCATTGGAAAATGGGTACTTTCTATTTTTTTTGTTTTTTTATAAGGAAGATTCGGGCCTATAAGACAAAAAGAGTTGATAAACTCACTGTATCAATTGATGTATCAATATGTATGATAGATTATATTGCTGTTTACCAATAGATTGTTATGGACAGGAACAATAGGAGCAACTCACCTATTGTTCCTGTTTTCTTCGCTCAAAACACCTTCCATATAATGTTTTCTGCAGAGGCCGACATAAGATTCATTGCCACCGAGTTGCACCTGCTCTCCATCTCTTAGCACTTTGCCTTCTGAAATTCTTGCATTAAATTTTGCTTTACATCCGCACCAACAAACAGTGGGGATTTCTTCAATTACGTCACAAAGCTCAATTAGTCTTCTGCTACCCTCAAATAATTCTCCCTTAAAATCTGTTTTAAGACCGTAACAAATAACAGGGATATTATAATAATCTACAATATATGCAAAAGTTTCTGCTTGTTTTGTTTTCATGAACTGTGCTTCATCAATAATAATACAACTACAGTGATGTAATATCGTCTTATCATCTTCTACATCTTTTAGAAAGTCTTCAATAAAGATACAGTTTGATTCAATTCCAATTCTGGATTTAATGATTTTTTCTCCATCTCTACTGTCAAGTTTCGGCTTCAGTAAGATAGCGTTCTTTTCTTTTTCCGCATAATTATACCGCACCATTAGTGCGTTAGCAGTTTTACTGGAGCCCATTACACCGAATCTGAAATATAATTTTGCCATTTTAAAATCTCCTTTTATGATTCTGTTTATCTCAGTTAAAATAATATCAAATCCATGTTCTGAACTAATGATAAATCATAGTTTTCTTTTTCAATCAGCAATCCTATTTTTGGAGAGCTTGTGTTTGTCAGCTACCATATTATCATTTTTTTTTGTAAGCAGGGTGACTTTTGTCGAATATTTTATGAATTGTGTTTTTTTATAGAAGAGAAGAAATTTTTTGAGGAGAAAATAATATATTTATAGATTATTTTATGCTATGATAAATGAATCGGAATACATTTTATATGAAGTTGAAAATGTATTCACATTGCAACAAAAATATAAAATGAGTCGGTTTATAACAGCTGATGAATATTTTATGGGGAAACAATGCGTTTTGTGGGAGTTTTGGACATACTTGTTCTTTCTTTGTGCGAATGAAGGGTTTTGGAATTATCACAATAGGCATCAAGAGTATTTTGCAGGAAAGAAAGAGGAAAGAATCAAGTGAGTTTTTTAGAAGTGTTGGTAGAAGTATTGAAATTATTTATTATTGTCATATTCGGATATGTCATCGGTAAAAAAGGATTGATTACAAAGGACGGTCAAAAGCAAATCAGCTCGGTATTGCTGTATATCGCAATGCCTTGTGCAATTATTCGCGGGATGCAAATTCCTTTTTCAATGGATCGTTTTTCGGTAGGAGTATCCATTATTCTGATTATGGCAGTAACCTATTTTTTGACAGTCTGTCTTTCTTTTGTGTTAATTCGTTTCCTTCCGTGCGAGGGAAAAGAAAAAGATGTGTTTCAGGCATCTATGATTTTGCCGAATGTAGGATATATGGGCTTTGCGATGATCGGACAACTTCTTGGAGAAGATAAGGTGTTTTTTGCAACTCTTGCAAGTTTATCATTTGAGTTTATGGCATGGAGTGTGGGAATGTATCTTGTTGCCAGAAACGGCGATATTGATATGAAACATAATGTGATAAAAAAAAGCATTGTTAATCCGGGGGTGTTGTCTGTGTTGGCAGGTTTCACGCTGTTTCTATTACAAATTTCTATTCCGGAGCCTTTGAAGGGAGCGGTCAATTCTACAGGAGCGATGATGTCACCTTTGGCGATGATTATTATCGGAATTTCTCTATCGAGAGCAAAAATCAGTGAGTTTATTTTCAATTACAAAATTTATTTGGTGAGCCTTTGTAAACTGATACTGCTTCCGATGGCAATGTTTGTGCTGTATTCTTTGATTGGATTGAAAGATATTCAAATTACAGTTCCTATTATTTTGATTTCAATGCCGACGGCAAGCTATGTGACAATTTTTGCAACAAATGTTGGAAGTGATGATGTGTTAGCTTCGCAAGTTGCATCGGTATGTACCATTCTTTCCATGATTACCATTCCTTTCGTGGTTGGATTTTTGAAGATTGGCGCTTAGTTTTCGGACAAGGAAGAAGTATCGGAGAAAATGAAACGAAAGCAAGGGGATTTCGTTTGAGTTCTATGTTAGAAACCATATTGGTTGTAAAAACATATCAGTTACAAAAATCCCATCAAATGATGATAAATGTAAAAATATCCTTTGGTCTTGCTTGACTTGAAGCGAAAGAATGCTACATTGATTTAAGAGAGAGTAACAGTGCGGACAGAAATTTGAAATGAGAATACAAGGAAAGCCAAACAGAGAATAGGATGAAAGAAGATTGTGAGGATGAAATTTGGGAAGAGAATGGAACTGTGTAGGGGACGGAATTTATCAGCGAAAGGGAGTATCTGACTTTTCTTTGCGCCAAATTTATGAAAGCGGACAGGCATTTCGATTCAAAGAAGTTAGAGAAGATACTTTTTTGGTTGTTCATCAACAACATTGGGCAATTGTTTCCGAGCAAGGGGACACAATAACCTTGCAAAATACAACACTTCAAGAGTGTGAGGATGTATGGAACAGATACTTTGATTTGGAGCGGGATTATCATACTTTGAAACAATCTTTTTTGGGGTTGGATGATTATTTGGACAAGGCGATTTCTTTCGGAGAGGGACTTCGCATCTTAAATCAAGATATCTTTGAGATGATTATTACCTTTATTATTTCGGCAAACAATCATATTCCGCGAATTAAAAACAGTATCACTAAAATTTGTGAATTTGCGGGAACACCGATTGGAGAGTATGATGGAGAGGTAATTTATGCTTTTCCAAAAGCGGAGCAGGTACAAAAGCTTTCTCAGGAACAGTGGGATGGTATCAAGTTGGGATATCGTGAGAAGTATATCAAAAAAACGGTAGATATGATTGTGAATCAGGAGATTGACATAGCAAAGTTGCCTTCGTTAGATACCTTGGAAGCACAAAAGGAATTGATGAAGTTATCGGGAGTGGGAGAGAAGGTTGCCGATTGCATTCTGTTGTTTTCGATGGCGAAATACGACGCATTTCCGATGGATACCTGGATGAAAAAGGTGATGCAACGTTATTATCCCGATGAATCGATGGGGAACATCAGACGGGTACGAAGTTTGGGAGTGGAATTGTTCGGCTCATTTGCAGGGATTGCACAACAATATTTGTTTTATTATGAAAGGGAACAGAGCAAAAGGAGGAAGTAATGGACTTTTTTTCGGGTTTCGGATTGTTGTATGTGATTACAATTTGGTTTACGATTATCATTGTCTTTTTGGAGAACAGGGAGCCGTCCAAGACGGCACTTTGGATTATCGTGTTGGCATTCTTGCCCGGAATAGGATTTTTGTTGTATCTTTTGTTTGGTGAGAATGTTCGGTCGAAACAGTATATTCGTGCACAAAAAGTGGCTGAAAATTTTTTGGAATCCGGCGAGTTGAAAGATGTGGTGAAGTTTGAGCGTCTGGTGGATGAACAAAGAAAATTGGCAGAATCGGAGATGATTTTTCAGAATGAAGATCAAAAAGTGATACGGCTGATTTTAAACGCAGGAGGATTGCCGGTCACGAAGAACAACCATGTTACCTTGTTCAAAGAAGGAGTCGAAAAGTTTCATCATTTGCTGGAAGATATTGAACGTGCCGAGAAGCACATCCACATGGAATATTTTATTATCAAAAATTCCGAAATCGGAAGAAAGATTCGCGATGCATTGATTCGAAAGGCACAACAGGGAGTAGAGGTTCGTTTGATTTATGATGATGTAGGTTGTCGAAATTTATATCAGAACCCGGAATTCTTTCGTGGAATGAGAGAGGCGGGATGTGAAATATCGTCCTACTTTTTGGAGAAATTTCCCTATATCTACCGCAATATCAATCGAAGAGACCACCGCAAGGTGGTGATTATTGACGGAAAAGTTGGTTATATCGGAGGAATTAACATAGGAGATGAGTATATTCACAAGAGCAAAAAATTCGGCTTTTGGAGAGATACACATTTGAGGATAGAAGGAGAAGCGGTCTATTCTTTGCAACTGACCTTTTTGCTTGCATGGTATATGTTGACGGAAGAAAAAATTCAGACAGTCGATTTATTTCCAGAATTTGAAAACCAATCTGATGAGAACAAATCCGACCGTTCTGTTGTTCAAATCGCAACTTCGGAGGCAAGTACCCCGCAAGAGACCATTTATCAGGCATATTTTTCAGGAATCGGAAGCGCAGAGGAGACCATCTGTATTCAGACACCGTATTTTGTTCCGGACGAAGCATTGCTTACCGCGTTGAAGACAGCATTGCTTTCAGGGGTAAAGGTCAAAATTATGTTTCCGTCCTTTCCTGACCATTTTGTGGTATACCATGCATCACATTCCTATTTAGAGGAAGTGATGGAGCTTGGTGCAGAAGTTTATTTTTACAAAAAAGGATTCCTCCATTCCAAAGTTTTGGTGGTAGACCATTCTTTTGCAAGTGTAGGAACCTTGAATATGGATATTCGGAGTTTTTCAACCAATGCGGAAATCAATGCGTTCTTGTATGATGATGATACCGTAGATGAGCTGTATAATATGTTTCAAGAAGATTTGAAAGATTGTATCAAAGTAGAGTATGCTCAATACAAGAAGAAGAGTTTTTTCAAGAAAATGTTGGAAGGATTTTGTCGGTTGTTCTCTCCGTTGTTATAGAGAAGGGATTTTAGAATGAAAGAGAGATTGAAAAAGCTGAAAGTTGCAGAGCTGAAAGAACTTGCATCAGACTGTGGTATTTCCATAAAAGAAAAGCACAAAAAAGATGAGTTCGTTGCTATGTTGCTCGAGGAGTCGTATAACGAAATAGTAAGAGAATATTTTGATAAGAGAGACAACAGCCTTTTGTCGAAAGAGGAGCAGGAAAACCCATCTTCAAATCAGAAAGAATCCTCTCAGCAAGAGCAAGAGATGAACAGTACCCGTCATAACTTGTATGACAAAAAAGAATATGAGAGAATCATTCAGGACAAAGATTCGGCAACGGCAGAAGGAATTTTGGAAATTCTTCCGGACGGATTTGGATTTTTACGAGGACCGAACTATATTTCGACCGAAAATGATGTTTATGTCAGTCCGGCACAAATTCGACGATTTAATATGAAAACGGGAGACAAACTCCTTGGAATTGTTCGACCGAAAAATAAGAATGAGCGTTTTGATGCACTTTTGTATGTCAAATCCGTCAACGGAATCAAACCGGATATCGCTTCAAAGAGAAAAGATTTTGAGAAATTGGTTCCGATTTATCCGGACACACGATTGAAATTGGCGCATTGTGATGTATCGCCTTCCGTCCGTTTGGTGGATATTTTTACACCGATCGGAAAAGGGCAGCGCGGTCTGATTGTTGCGCCGCCAAAAGCAGGTAAGACAACTTTACTCAAGCAGATTGCCAATGCAATTTTGAAGAATCATTCCGAAGTAGAGTTGATTGTGCTTTTGATTGATGAACGACCGGAAGAAGTGACGGATATTCGTGAATCGGTACAGGCAGATGTGATTTCATCCACTTTTGATGAGTTGCCGTCCAACCATATCAAAGTAGCAGAGATGGTGTTGGCAAGGGCCAAAAATTTGGTAGAACACGGAAGAGATGTCGTGATTTTGATGGACAGTATCACACGATTGGCAAGAGCATACAACCTGACCATCGTTCCGACAGGGAGAACATTATCAGGCGGATTGGATCCCGGTGCACTCTATGGACCCAAGAAATTTTTCGGAGCGGCAAGAAATGTGCGTGCAGGAGGTTCTCTGACCATTTTGGCAACCGCATTGATTGATACAGGCTCAAGGATGGACGATATGATCTATGAAGAATTCAAGGGAACCGGTAACATGGAACTTCATTTAGACCGCAAATTGGCAGAAAAAAGATTGTTCCCGGCTATGGATATCGACCGTTCCGGCACAAGAAAAGAAGAGCTGTTACTGGATGTAAAAGAATATGAGAAAATCTTAAAATTACGAAGAATTCTATCCAACAAATCATCTCAAGAAGCAATTGAAACAGTTCTTCGAGCAAACTATATCACAAAGGATACCGATGAACTGTTGGACAAAGTCCTTTCCTACTATGAAAAATAAAAGATATTCTATTTGCACAGATATCTTGTTCGTTTCAGAGAATGCTTGAATATGAATCCTTAATTTTTCTATCATTTCCATCATAGGGTAATACAAAAATCCAATAGAACTGCCATAACTTTAAATTTGAAAAAGCACTCTCTTTTTAACATCGTCCTATTTGAACAGGAACAGATGAGTAGGATGATGAAACCATGAACAGCAGCTTAAAATGATGACAGAGAGCAAGTGAAATAAGCACAAGTGATGTAGGTAACAGTATCAAAATTCAGAAACAAGCAAAAAGAGAAAGCAGTTGATTATTCTCCTCAATACAGTATAATATAAAATATGTTATACTGTATTGAAAATGGAGGTCATATTATGAAATGCAAGAAAGTATTATCCGTTATTTTGGCGTGTACATTGCTGTCAACCAATGCACCGCTGTCCTTGTTTGCCGAAACAAACAACAACATTTCAAAGAACAATGTCATACAGACAGGCACCTATGATGATATAGGAGAGCATTGGGCAAAAGAAAAAATTTACTACCTGCAAAAATATGATATTATCAACGACCAATGGAAGAACAGCAGTCTATTTATGCCCGAAGAAAAAATGACAAGAGCACAAAGTGCGGAACTTATCTTAAAAACAAACCTTTCCAAAGAAATTTTTACAAAAGAAATCCAATCCCGACAAACAGAAAAAGATTATTTTACAGACATTGCAACTCACCCGTTAAGTACATACATCAATTTATCACAACAATATAACATCATAGCGGGTTATTCAGACAATACCTTTCGAGCAGACAACCTTGTAACAAGAGAAGAATTTGTCACCATGCTGAATCAGTCACAAAGTGTGCTACAAAACATAGCCGACCGAAACAAAGAAACACCGAAGTTCACAGATGTGAAAGCAGACAGATGGTCAAACAAAAACATCATAACATGTGCAAAAGCAAACATAGTGACGGGATATCCTGACAAGACATTCAGACCTAAAGACACCATCACAAGAGCAGAGGCATATATAATTATCAACAACTGCCATCAAGAACTGTACAGCAAATATAAAGGACTTGTCGGAACAGCCACATACAATAATCAAGCACAACCGAATATCACAGTTCATTTGATTCAAGAAAAAGACAACAAAATCATCCAAACCGTAAAAACAAATCAATACGGACAGTATAGATTCAGTACGGAACATCAAATACCGCAAGGAAACTATATGATTCAAGCCGAATATCAGAACAAAACGGCAGAACTCAAAAACATCACCATACCGAGAACAACACCGTGGATACAAGAAAATATCAATATAGAAAATCAATCCGTCGGAATCGAAGAAAACCGAAATCGCAACATCGCCGGCAAAAAAGACAATGAAAAAAGCGGCAGCGAAAAAGACAATCACAGCGGACAAGGCAATACCAACCAAAAAACATATCAACTAAAAGTGGTATCGACACAAGGAGGAATCATTCTGTCCCAAACACAAGGACGATATTCAAAGGGACAATCCGTATCGTTGAAAGCAAAAGCATATCAAGAACATAAACATATTTTCAACGAATGGCTCAGTACAGACGGCGGGACATTTGAAAACAAAAAAGAACAGAACACCACCTTCGTCATGCCCGACCGGGATACTACAATCACGGCAGAATTTATTACCGTTCGAGAATATCTGGACGACGAATTCAAAAAACAACTCGGACTTGATCCAAGCAAAAGAGATAACGACGGAGACGGACTGAGAGACGGATTCGAATACATGGTACAAACAGATCCGCTTCAAAAAGACACAGACCGTAACGGAACAAGCGATGCAGACGAAGACTACGACAAAGACGGGCTTACCAACCTACAGGAACAACAGTTGGAAACAGACCCAAGTGATGATGACACAGACGGAGACGGATTGTCTGACGGCGACGAAGTGACAAAACACCAAACCAATCCACTTATTCAAGATACCGACGGAGACGGACTCACCGATGATGAAGAATTGCGATTGGGACTTAATCCGACAGAAGTCATGACAGACGGAACAACGCATGACGGCGAAAAAAGAATCAGACAAACCACGAGCGAAAATGCAATGACAGACAGTATATATCAAAGTGAAAATCCGTTCGTTCCGTCCGTTACGGGAGAAGTAGCCGGAGACATCAACAAAAATGTCAGATTGAACCGTATCGAACATCAAATAGTGGGGAATAATCACGCAATCGTGAGTGATGCCGTAGAAATTACAACAGAATATCAGCAAAATCAGGCATTAAAATATCCGTTAGAATTGAGCTTCAAATGTTCGGATGATTACAAAGGCGACTTAAGAAACCTTGCCATAGCAACCTTCTCAAAAGAAGAAGGCATGGAACTCATCCAAAGTGATGTAGACATCAACAACAAAATAATCAAAGGAACCATCCAATGGGAAGGAATCTACTTTGTGATAGATATCGATCAATTTCTCAAACGACTCGGAATTGATGTTTTCCAAAATATCAACCAAAACAAACTTGCAGAAAAGAGAACACAAATTGATAACAAAGCCGTATCGGATATCAAAAAAGAACTGCAAAAAAATATTGCGACAACACAAACCAAAGAGAAATTACCGCAATTAAATAACAATGTCACAAAAAATCAAGATAACAATCTCGGTATAGGTGTACCTGCGGATCATTCTGTGTCAAAAAGCAAAGAGATAGATAAAAATATCAAGCAAAACAGTAATGAAAAGCAACAACAGAATCAACCGTCAAATCAAGAGAAAAAAGAATATGGCGGTTCCGAAACTTCATATCGTACCGATACAATATCCGATGATTCTACAAACAATGCAGAAGAATATACCGAACAAAATGCAGATAAGATAACAGCGGACAGAACAAACAAAACTGTAAAAACAACCGAAATCGCAGAAACAGCAGATAAAGATAATATAGAAACAGAATATGACAACACAGCAGGACATTCTATAGAAGAAAACGCAGAAAAAACAGACAATATATCAAAAAATCAAAAAGAAACGATAAAAGGACAAGACAACATAACAGAAAATCAGACAACGAACAGTACAGAAACAAAAGAAGAAACATTATCAACCTTACCGCAAGAACTGCTATCCGTTAAACAAAACCCATCTGCAACCAATAAAGTAGATATTGTATTTGTAGTAGATTTATCTTTTTCGTTTGACGCCGAAAAACGTGAAGAATATCCAAACACTGTATCGAAAGGATTTCAGTCATTTGTTCAAAAGATATCCAACAATAAAAATATCAATGCCCGATATTCTTTTATTGAAATAAATCGTCCATTGATACAACATAAAAATGGAAATTCCAACTGGTTTGGAAATGGCGAATCCTTCCTTGATGTGGGTAATAGATTTTTTTCTTCACAGAATGGAAATTTTTGGTCTGGAACTAACACAAAAGAGACAGTAGATGCAATTATGAAAGCATATCAACTGGATTGGAGAGAAGATGCAAATAAAATTGTAATCCTGATAGCAGATCCCGTAGGGATGTATTTTGTTTCATTAAATGAAGATATTACTGATTATGATGTAAACTTTGATGAAATAGCAGAACTGTTTGTCCAAAAAGGAATTGTTGTTTGTTCCTGTAATGAATTAAGAGATTTTCAAGGATTTGCAGAAAAAACAGGTGGCGGGTATGTTAATTTTTATGAAGAAGCATATTTCAAAGATGGTTTTTGGATTAAAAAATATCGTTCTGGACAAGAGTTTGCAAACAAACTATATCACTTTATACTATCCAAATTAAACAAAAAAACGACTGATACCGTTTTCTTAGATGATTATCAAATGATCAAACTCACAAAACCGGTTGAAGAAGCAGATACAAACGATAGTGACGGAGACGGTTTGACAGATAAAGAAGAACTTGGAACACAAGTACAAAGAAACCTGTATCAATATATCAAACAGTTACTCGCAAGATACGATATTGATCCGAAATACTACACCGGTAAAAAGACAATCGACACATGGAAATACAGCTCCAACCCGACATTGATTGATAGCGATTATGACGGTATTCCCGACGGACCGATAGACTATGACGGAGCACGGGTACAACCGGACGAATATCCGAAAGACGAACTCGACTATAGACAGCGTCTAAGAAAAATCCAAACATATCAAGATAGCGATTACGAAGATATGTATGATGAAGAGTATGGTATGGATGATGATAGCTATAATATAACCGGAGAAGATAATTATTCTGCAAACGCAGAAGAACCGGATGACTTGGCATATCTGTTGCTGAGAACACCCGCCCGAGTGAAACCGAATGAAAAAATAGAAAAATACAACCACAATACCTTCAGCGGAAAAGTAAACAGCAAAGACTTTATCTTCCCCGTAACCTTTGATGTAGATTATCGTACCTTCTTTCCGAAAAAAAACAACCGAAAATATCATGAAGATTTGTCCAAACTCGGAATCCTGTACTCCATGCTTGCATATGGTGACGGAAGCATAAAATTATACGGAGAAAGAAAATTTCGCATCGAAGAAACCATGCAAAAATTCGGACTGAAAGATATCCGAGTCTACAGTCTTGCAAACAGCTATCGAGACGACGACATCACAAAAGCAATCGTAGGACACAGACTCGTAACACACGAAGGCGAAACCAAAGACATCGTCGTAGTAGTAATCAGAGGAACAAACGGAACCATACAGGAATGGTCAAGCAATTTTGATGTCGGAGCAGACACGGCAGACTATTGGGATAGAAACAACCCTGATTGGAAAAACAAAAAACATCACAAAGGATTCGATGTCGCAGCCAACAGACTCGACAAACATTTGCAACAATATATCAACCGACTTGGGTCAAAGCACCAAATCGTAACCTACTTTACAGGACACTCAAGAGCGGCGGCGGTTGCAAATATATTGGGAAAAAGATACGAAAACAAACCCGATATTAAATCCTTTACCTACACCTTTGCAACACCGAACACAACAACAGGCAAAGCAACGGCAAGCACCGTCTACAATATTGTAAACAAAGATGACCTTGTACCGTGTCTTCCGCTATCCAAATGGGGATTCAAAAAATATGGCAAAACCTATGCAGTGAGTATAAAAGATAATTATGAATATGACGGTAAGAAAACCTACACAAAAAAAGAAAAGAAAGAGACATGGGAATATCTATTTCAAAAGGGTAACTATAACTCCAACGGAAAACAACAAGATACCGTAACAGAATTCGGTAGAGTGATTCCCTCAAGAGAAGAAATATACAAAAAACCGACACAAAAAGATCAAACCTATGTCTACAAACAAGAATATGATACAGAAGAACAAGTAAGACAAGCTTATGAAAAACAAAAACAGAAATACGGAAACAGAATCAATCGCTTTACCGAATTACAAATAGTAAAAGCAGAAAAAATAATACAACGCCCAAAACCAAATCAACCATCCAAAAAGACGGTATATAAAATGGGAGTCAAACAGAATGGAGCAACAGTAATGATGATATTAAGCGATGTTACTGCCAGAGAGCAGCATATCTATGGACAACAGAAACCGGGTAAGTATGACAAGCGTGGTGTCGGAGAGTATAAATTTAAAAATATTGTCGCTGATTTAGGATTTTATGTTGCACCGAAATACTATATAGCAAGAGAAAATTTTTTACATTCAGGTGCAGACTCACAAGGAGGAATACCGGCATTTTTCAATCTGGGTGGAATGGTTGATACCCACACACCGGCAAGTTATTGGATAATAGCAAATGATAGTAAAGGGTTAATTACAAAAAAAGAAACTAAGTAGAAGGGAAGTATTATGATAAAAATATATTTAAAATCCGTTCTAATAAGCAGTATTCCTGTCCTGTTAGGGGGATGGTGTTTTTTTAATATTGACAATGCTCTTGTAATTTTAATTGCTCCAATCATAGGATTTATTATATCGTGGATATATATATATGAGTATGTGCATTCTAAAAAAGACAGAATAAAGTTATTTTTGTTAAATCCGATTTTTTACTTTTGGATTTTTGTTTCAGTAGCCTTGTTATGGTGGTGTATAGATGCTGCTAAAAATGGATTCCATCCATGGAATTATTAGAAGAGTATGGTTAATAATCAGCAATATACGGACAACAATTCGTATATTGCTGTACATAAGATGGAATGGTTGATACCCACACACCTGCAAGTTATTGGATAATAGTTAATGACAGTAAAGGATTGATTACAAAAAAGAAACCGAGGAGGAAATAAGCAATGTTCAAGGTCTATTTAAAAACATTATTAATATCAATCATTTGTATAGGATTACCTATATTAGATTTTTTCTACTTTCAATTATTGAGTGATGAAGTAGTATTTTTTATTATCGGTATGCCAGTAATTGGTTTAATTATTTCATGGTTGTATATATTGAAACATATTGACTCTACTAAAAATAGAGTAGTAGTATTTTTATTGAATCCAGTGATTTATTTGTGGGTTAGCATTGTGATGTGGATGTATCTTTTTGTAAAAAGCACCTCTGAAAATGGATTTTACCCGGGAAATTTTTAAGAGAGTGTATTTAATAATTGGCAATATACGGATAATAATTCGTATATTGCTGTACATAAGGCGATACCCACACACCTGCAAGTTATTGGATAATAGCAAATGATAGTAAAGGGTTAATTACAAAGAATAAAAAAAGGAGAAGATAGTCATGTTATTAAGTCCATATTTAAAATCAATTTTAATATCATTTATTGGTACAGGAATAGGATGGGGGTTGACCTATATTGGTGCGTTCGGTGAGTTTGGTGAGTTTGGTTTATTTGGAGGACCGATGATAGGCTTGATAATATCATGGAAATACACATCAACATGTGTAGATTCCAAGCAAGATAGATTGTTATTGTTGTTTTTAAATCCGATTCTTTATTTATTAGTTTTCTTTACAGTATTTTTAATATGTTTGCGCATAGATATTGCAAGGAATGGATTTCATCCATGGAATTATTAGCAGAGTGTAGTTAATAATCGGCAATATACGGATAGTAATTCGTATATTGCCGTACATAAGGTGGAATGAATGATACTCATACACCTGCAAGCTATTGGATAATAGCAAATGACAGTAAAGGGTTAATTACAAAAAAAGAAAATAAATAAAGGAGGAATTACCATGGTAGAAGTATATTTCAAATCGATTTTAATATCTATTCCTTTTGCAGCAATAGGATGTTGGTTAGCTTTTTGTTGGGATTGGGAGATGTATGGGCTTTTTGGAGGACCAATAATAGGTTTGATAATGGCATGGATATATATATGTAAGCATATAGATTCTACTAAAAATAGAATAAGATTGTTTTTATTAAATCCAGTACTTTATTTTTTTATTTTTGAATTAATAATGATATATTTATTTTCTATTACAGAAATTCATCCTGGAAATATTTAAAAGATTGTAAATTAAGCAATATACGGATAGTCATTCGTATATTGCTGTACATAAGGTGGAATGGATGATACCCATACCCCGGCAACGTACTATTTAATAGCAAATGATAGCAAAGAGTTAATTACAAAGAAAAAATAAAAAAACAAATAAGGGGGAAGTAACATGAGAAATGTATATATAATGTCGATTTTAATAGCTATTCCTTTTGGAGCAATAGGATTTTTTTCGTGTGTTTTTGAGCAAGGGGGTTTACATCTACTTCTTGGAGTACCATCTATAGGTTTGATACTGGCATGGATATATATATATAAGCATGTAGATTCTACCAAAAATAGAATAAAATTATTTTTATTAAATCCAGTTTTGTACTATTTCATTTTTATGTTGTGGGTAGTTTATGATTTTTCCATAAGAGATAGAGGTTTTTGGCAGGTTTGATAAATAATGAAACTTTTGGTTATATAAAATTAAGCAATATACGGATAATAATTCGTATATTGCTGTACATAAGGTGGAATGGATGATACCCATACCCCTTAGCTATTGGATAATAGCTAATGACAGCAAAGGATTGATTACAAAGAAAAGAAAAACAAAATAATTCATGGAGGAAATAGCATGTCAGTAGTATATTTGAAATCAATTTTAATATCCGTTCTTTGTGCGGCAATAGGTTTTTTGTTAGGTATCGTAACTTTTTGGAGTGTTTATGGTGCATTTTGTTTTTTAATAGGACCAATTATAGGATTAATAATAGCGTGGATATATATATAAGCATATAGATTCTACTAAAAATAGAATAAAATTGTTTTTATTAAATCCAGTTTTGTACTATTTAATTTTTCTTATAGTAATATTGACATTATTGTATATAGAAGTTGCTGAAAATGGATTTCATCCGTGGAATTATTAGAAGAGTACAATTAATAATCGGCAATATACGGATAAATAATTCGTATACTGCTGTACATAAGGTGGGATGGTTGATACCCATACACTTGCAGGCTATTGGATAATAGCTAATGACAGCAAGCATTTG
>ERZ773008.843-NODE-843-length-22264-cov-10.096673_pt1 | contig 22264 bp, 19 predicted proteins | sample MGYA00580664_ERZ773008 | MGnify/ENA primary metagenome ERZ773008 (study PRJEB29015, sample SAMEA2738016) | human oral metagenome | biome: human oral; feature: human-associated habitat; material: dental | place: China | collected 2048 ... | reverse complement strand
TAAAGGTTTGATAATGAGATATGAGTATCTTGATGTAACTTGGATTGGAATGCTCCTATTAGGGTTTATCTCCAAGTTCCTCAAAAAAGTTTAAACACATTTAATTATAAAAGATGTTAAATAAAGCCCTTACTGCTGTAAGCGAAGTAGAAAACGCTTACCACACTTGGAAAACACTTCCTTTAGCTTCGCGTAAAGAAAGTATTGTTCGTATCAAGGAAAAGCTCCTCACTCATACAGAACAGTATGCCAGCGCCATTACTACCGATATGAATAAGCCTTTGGCACAATCTGTTGCTGAAGTAAAGAAATGTGCTACACTATGTGATTATTACCTAACCCACATAGACGACTTTCTCCGCCCTCAACCCCTGCAAAGCAGCTGGACAGAGAGTTATGTACGCTTAGACCCCTTAGGAGTACTCTTGGCGGTCATGCCTTGGAACTTTCCCTTTTGGCAAGTATTCCGTGTAGCTATTCCCAACCTGCTATTAGGAAATGTATTAGTGGTAAAACACGCCTCCAATGTCCCTACCTCCGCAGCACTGTTGGAAGAAATCTTCCTTGATGAATCCTTAGGTTTTCCTATCTATAAAAACCTATCTTTACCAAGCCAATATGTAGAGGAAATCATCGCCCATCCTGCGATCAAGGGTGTTACCCTCACCGGAAGTGAGCCCGCGGGTAGGTCAGTCGCCCAGTGTGCAGGTAAGCACCTCAAGAAATCTGTTTTGGAACTCGGAGGCAGTGCCGCCTTTATCGTTTGTGAAGATGCAGATCTCACAAAAGCCGTTACTACAGCAGTCAATGCCCGTATGCAGAATGCCGGACAAAGCTGTATTGCAGGCAAGCGTATCTTAGTGCAAGAATCCATAGCCCAATCCTTTATAGAAGCCTTTACCGAAAAAGTAAAAGCCCTCAAACAAGGCGACAAATACGATCTTAATACCGAAATAGGTGCTATGGCAAGGGAAGACTTGGCAATAGAAATAGAAGAAATGGTCAATCAGAGCCTCGCCGAGGGAGCTACCCTACGCTGTGGAGGGAAGCGTACCGGTGCTTTCTACACTCCTACAGTGCTTACAGACGTGACTCCTACCATGCAAGTATTCAAGGAAGAGACCTTTGGCCCAGTAGCGGTTATCTCTACCTTCCGAGATTTTGAAGAGGCCATTGCCCTGAGCAACCAATCTGATTTTGGCTTAGGAGTAGCCATTTTCTCCCAGAATGTAGATTTTGTAAAATCACAAGCCCCTCGCTTTGACGAAGGTGCGGTATATATCAACGAAATGCTCATCAGTGATCCACATTTGCCCTTTGGCGGTATCAAGAACTCAGGCTATGGCCGTGAGCTCTCCTACTTTGGTGTATGGGAGTTTGCCAATATTAAAACTGTAGTGGTGAAGTAGAAATTTTGTTATTAAACTCAATTAGTTCCATTTTTTATTTCTAAACAAATGAAATTTTACTCATTCCTAATATTATTATCGCTCTTTTTTTGTTCTCCCAAAGAACAAAAAAGCAATGCAAAAAACAATGAAAATGAAATTCTGAAAATTGAATATTTTTATGTGAAACCTGACATTCCTATAAATGTTGGTAAAGTAGCATTAGAGAGAGTTGAAATTACTAAAAATAGATATCTAATCTATGAAGAAAACTACAATGAGGGCGTTCAGCTTAAAAATTCCATCATAGTGGATATACCTTTCAATGCAGATAGTCTATTTTCATCAATACCTAAAGCATATCTCAATAATGCTAAAGCATATCCTTTTTTAAATTTTAAAAATATCTATAATCGTCAATATGAACGTTTCTATATTTTTAGGCAGAAAGATACTATTGTATGGAATATTAAATACCAACTGCTCCCTGAAGATTTCATTTTTTACAAAAATTTTCAAGAACTTAGATTTGAACAATTAAGAAATAAGAAAAGATAAGTTCAACTATTTGTGATACTAAAACTTATGAAATTAAGGCTATTTATACTAATACTACTCTTTTCTGCTTGTATTACAAATAGATCTCAACAAGAATTTTCTATAGAGGAAAAAGTTACTAATGATACTATTTATGAAGGAAGATATAAGCGGATAGCTAAAGATTCACTTATTATTCGAGGGAAAGACACTGCAACAATTAATGAATTAAGAATTTACCAATTTGATAATAATACTGATGTTTCACATACTTATTGGGGATATTTCAAAAAAGATATTGACCCAGAAGTTCCTGATTATAAGCATATAATTCCTATACGAGAATATTATTTTAGAAATAATAAACTCATATCCGAGACTTTCCATTTTCCTAAAAAAGATAGTATGATTTATGGGAGAGATACAGAACAATGCCTTGAATTAGAAATTAATTATGATGAAAAAGGGAATATTATAGGAAGATCTTGTAATGGTATAGCCTCAAATGAGGATATTAATACAGGTTTTGGTGTGGGAACAGCTTATGTTTACAAAGATAATAAGCTTGTAAAAGAACTTTATTTCCATAATGCTAAGAGAGGCGATGATTATATCCTCCATAAGATATATAATGGCAAAGGAGGGTATAAGGAAATCTATACTAATAACTATATGCTATATGAGAATGATAGCGTTGTTCTTTCTCCTAAAGAAATAAAAAGACGTATAAAGACTAAGAAGTAGCAACTATTATGATCTTGTGATTGAACTTTATGTATGGAGGGGCTTCTGCTTATTTCTCATAATTATAAAATTTCTGTAGAATCTTTTAAATCTACTTTTTATGGATATATTGAACTATATTAAGATATCTTTTTTCTCGCTTGTATTCCTATCTTGTGAAAGTCGTATTGAACAAATAAGTCATCAAAACTTTGATGCTATAATTATAAAGAATTGTCCAGATAGTACCTTTATTCCTAAAAATATTCAATATTCTATTTTCAAGAAAGGTAGTAACTTTCAAGAAAAAATCTGTGATTATTATAGTTTTTCAGTTGTCCCTTTTATGGAAAATGCGCAACGATGCTTTAGTGTAATCCCTAATTTTGACAATAGTTTTGAGGTAGATGGTAATATAGAAATTATCCTTGACAATGATTATTATTATCGTTTTGAAGTGGATACAATAATGTATGACACCATACGCAGGCCTACTGTACTTCCTATGGTTTATAAATTATATATCTATAGAAAAACAGAAGCTAAGGTGAATGATTCTATCTATAAATTTAACAATGGGAGTAAATGGATTCTTCCTTTTAATTTAGCGAAAAGAAAATAATACTTCTTGAATTTAAGTAATAAAATCCCCTTGTAAGTATATCCTTCATACGTATAAGGGGAAATATAATCTATAAAAAGGAATATTTATTATTGGTTATCAAACAACCACTGTAGTATATGCTGTTCCCTCTGGTCAAAAGCAATCCCCCTACGAGCCATCACACGCTCGGCTACGGCAAAAGCCTCGTCCAAACGATATTTATCAGCAGAAGTTCCCCAAGCAAAGTTGGGGATATATTTGCTTGGAAATCCAGCAGAAAAAAGATTGGCAAACACCCCTACAGTGGTACCACTATTGATTTGGGTATTGATAGCCGTTTTCGAATGGTCTCCCATCAGTACCCCACAGAATTGCAACCCTGAAGAAGTATAATCTCCCTTCTGGTAGTCCCATAGCTGTATGGTATTATAAGTATTTTTGAGGTTGGAAACATTGGTATCCGCCCCAAGGTTACACCACTGACCCAATACGGAATTGCCTAAGAAACCATCGTGCCCCTTGTTAGAATACCCCCAGATAACGGAGTTAGAAATCTCTCCTCCTACCTTACTATAAGGACCTATGGTGGTCGCTCCATAGAGCTTAGCTCCCATATTCACGGTAGCGTGCTCGCATAGGGCTATAGGCCCTCGCAGATGGCTCCCCTCCATTACTTCGGCGTCCTTTCCTATGTAGATTTTCCCTTTTTGACAATTAAGGGTAGCAAACTCAATCTTGGCACCTTCTTCTATAAAGAGGTCTGCCTTATCGCCCAAGAAGCCATTGGTTGGCGAAAGCGGTACAGAGGTACGCCCCTTTGTAAGTAACTCAAAATCAAAATCTATCGCCTTGTCATTGTAGGTAAAAAGGTCGGTAGGTTTTTCAAAAACTACCAAAGGCTCTTCCCACTCTATAGGAGGTATGGATGAAAGTGTAATACTTTTTCCCACGAAAGCCAAGGTCCTCCCTTGATACGTAATAGACTCCCCTACCTCGAGAGAGCGCAATTGCTCTAAAAGTCGAGGAGTAGGCAAGAAATTAGCAAAAATATAGAGGGTTACCTCTTCTGATACACCTGTATAAGGGTACTTTCCTTGGAGGTAATCCGCAGTTAGGTAATCCACTCGTGTTATCCCCAAAAGTCGTTGCCAGCGCTCAGCAAAAGTTAAAACACCTGCACGCAACTCAGCCGAAGGACGAGTAAAAGTAAAAGGGAAAAAATCCTTTATAATGTTTTTATCCTCAAAGAGAAGTCGTTCTATTTTCATATTAGTAGCTTACATAGTCTGTAATTTCCAACCCATAGCCAGACATCCCTATATAGCGAGAAGGTTCTGAGTTGGTAAGGAGTTTCATGTGAGAGATACCAAGATCTATGAGAATCTGAGCGCCGATCCCTATATCCTTCACCTGAGAAGAAGGCACTTGCAAAGGAGCTTGTTTGCCTTCCTGAGCTGCCTTGATGGCTTGGATGCGATGAAGAAGATTTTGAGAATAGGCTCCTTGGTTGATGACAATGAAAGCCCCTTTACCAGCTGCATCTATTTGTTGGAAGATACGATTGAGCTCGTTGTCTTTTTTACGCAAAAGCTCTAAAATATCATTGCTGATAAAGTTGGCATGAATACGGGTAAGCACCGGTTCATCCTTAGCCCAAGTACCCTTGGTAAAAGCCAAGTGAATCTGTCCATTGGTAGTTTGTTCATAAGCACGAAGACGAAATTGTCCATAATCCGTATCTATCGAAAAATCTTCTTTTTTAACAATAAGACTATCATGACGCATACGATAGGCTACCAAGTCTTCTATGGAAATAATCTTAAGATTATGTTTCTCAGCTACTTTCACAAGTTGTGGCAAGCGTGCCATGGAACCATCCTCGTTGAGGATTTCAATAAGAATCCCTGCAGGTTCGAGTCCTGCCAAGCGCGCCAAATCGACCGCTGCCTCGGTATGGCCTGTACGACGAAGTACCCCACCTTCTTTAGCTCTGAGGGGGAATATATGTCCTGGGCGACCAAAGTCCTCTGGCTTGGTCTGAGGTTTTACTAATGCCTTAATCGTCTTAGCTCGGTCAAATACAGAAATTCCTGTAGTACAGCCCTCTCCCTTGAGGTCTATAGAAACCGTAAATTGAGTATGGTGCAGTACAGTGTTGTTCTCCACCATCATGTCCAAGCCTAATTCCTTACAACGCTTCTCTAACAAAGGTGCGCAGAGTAAGCCTCGCCCATGCTGAGTCATAAAGTTAATCATTTCAGGAGTCACTTTTTCAGCAGCTGCGATAAAGTCTCCTTCGTTTTCTCGGTCTTCATCATCGACTACGATGATGATTTTACCTTGTTTGATATCCTCAATAGCCTCTTCTATGGTATTGAGTTTTATTTCCTGGTTCATTAATTTACTATTTATATATTGTTATGACATTTCCTTGAATTACCACAGCCTCAAATCTTTACTGCTTTCTGCGTTAGAGAAATTCAGTATCAGGGTAAAGGTCAGTCCCTTAAAAACTGCATCTTGACGGAAAGGCATCGAATACCCTACATAAGCCTGATGAATATTGAAAAAGGAAAGCCCTACACGCGGTTGGAAGGCATGGGTATTGAGCGAGGCACCTATTCCTAAGAGGACAAGGCTAAACTCATACCCTATCTCAGGCACTATTTCCATTTTGGACTGCTTACGACCCTCTTCGGTAAAAGTGTTTTGTGCCCCCAAATGTACTCCCGCATAGAGCGAACGGCTTACCCAATTATACTCTGTATTGAGAGACGCCCCTACAAAGCCCAAGTTATGGGAACGATTGGTATGGGTAAAGGCCGCCCTTACTCCCCAATATTCAAAATCATCAAAACCTTGTGCTCCAGCCCATAAGGGAAGAAACAACAAAAAGAATAATAACTTTCTCATAGAATCCCTTTTAAAAATTTCCCTTGCAAAAGTACAACTTTTTTTCCAATCCCTTACACTTTTAAAAGGATTATTTCTCTAAAAAAATTAACAATTCACTATTCACCATTAATCATTAATTTTTTGTACCTTTGTCCCTGCGAATAAATAATACTAAAAATTATGTATCCACCTGAAATAGTGGCTCCTATGATAGCGGAGCTTGAAAGTGTTGGTTTTGAATCACTTCACAGTGTAGAAAGTGTAGATGAGGCTATTAAGCGCCCTGGTACTACCCTTGTTGTGGTAAATTCTGTATGTGGTTGTGCGGCAAGAAATGCTCGCCCTGCAGTAGTGTTAAGCCTTAAAAATGCTAAGAAGCCTGATCACTTGGTGACTGTCTTTGCAGGCTTTGATATAGAGGCTACTGCACAAATGAGAGATTATATGCTTCCTTTTCCTCCTTCTTCTCCAAGCATTGCCCTCTTCAAAGATGGAGAGCTCGTGCATATGTTGGAAAGACACCATATAGAGGGACGTATAGCCGAGGTAATCGCCGAAAACTTAGAAGCTGCTTATAACGAATTCTGTTAAATAAGAAGTTAAAAATCCAATGAAAGGCCTTTCATTGGATTTTTCTTTATACAATCTAAAATGAAAAAAGCACTAAAAGAAAAATATGAACTCCTAAAAGAAAAGGCTTTTACCATTATCTATGGTAGAGACACTGTTGCAGGAAAGCTTTTTGACCTTATTCTCTTAGGGTTTATCCTTGTGAGTGTTTTTTTAGCCATTTTTGAGAGTATCAAAACTGTAGACAAACATATACACACTCTACTGGTAGTATTGGAGTGGATGATTACCATTTTCTTCACTATAGAGTATATCCTGCGCATCATCTGTACCCCCAAGTGGAAGCGATATATCTTCAGCTTTTATGGTATTATAGATCTAATTTCTATCTTACCTGTATACCTTTCTTTCTTTGTAGTAGAATCCAAATTTTTATCTATTATCCGCATTCTTAGGCTATTACGTATCTTTAGGATTTTGGACTTGGTGCAGTTCACCCAGCAGGCCAATCAGCTAAGAAAGGCATTGAAGAATAGCCAGACTAAGATATTGGTATTCATCTATTTTGTACTGGTACTCTGTGTTATTTTAGGAGCTTTTATGTATATGATAGAGCCCCATGACAAGGCCTTTACAAGTATTCCTCGTAGTATCTATTGGTGTATTGTAACACTCACCACTGTAGGTTATGGAGATGTAGTGCCCACCACTACTTTTGGACAAATTATGGCTTCGATCATCATGATATTAGGGTATGGTATCATAGCTGTACCTACAGGTATTGTGACCTCTGAGTACTCGCGTTTCTATAGAAAAAAGGAGGAACAAAAGCCTCATTATTCTCACAGAACTGCCCCCACCAAGTACTCCCATAGCCACACCCATGGTTACTGTAGACATTGTGGAACCTATCCCCTACCCAATGATGCCTTATATTGCCATAAATGTGGGGCAAAACAATGATTCTTTTCACCCTTCATTCTCCAGATTTCACTCACTAAAAGATTGCATTTCTACAAGTTTGCGATATGTGCCATTTTTGGCCATCAGGGAGGTGTGATTTCCTTGTTCTATGATTTTTCCCTTTTCCATCACCACAATAATATCGGCATTTTGAATCGTAGAAAGACGGTGTGCAATAACTACAGAAGTACGATTCAACATCATTTTTTCTAAGGCATTCTGCACTAATTTTTCACTTTCAGTATCCAAGGCAGAAGTAGCCTCATCCAGTATCATAATAGGAGGATTTTTCAGCACTGCACGGGCTATACTCAAGCGCTGCTTCTGTCCGCCGGAGAGCTTTCCGCCCATATCTCCAATATTGGTCTGGAACTTATTAGGTAGATCATTGATAAAGTTGTAGGCATTAGCTACCTTGGCAGCCTCCTCTATTTCTTGGGAAGAAGCATCTGCCTTTCCTATAAGGAGATTATTGGTAATAGTGTCATTGAAGAGAATAGAATCCTGAGAAACAATTCCTATAAGGTCTCTAAGAGAATGAATCTTGATATCGCGGATATCTATTCCATCGAAAGAGATACTTCCCTTATCCACATCGTAGAAGCGAGCAATCAGGTTCGCAATTGTACTCTTTCCACTCCCTGACTGTCCTACCAGTGCCACTGTTTTCCCCTTAGGAATTTCCAAAGAAAAATCCTTTAGGACATATTCGTTGTCATACTTAAACCAAATATTTTTGAGTGAGATAGCTGACTGAAAATCTTTTTTCTCAAGAGCATTTTCCTTATCGAAAATAGGATTAGTAGCATGAATCACCTCCAATACACGAAGAGCAGCAGCATCTCCTTGTCTAAGCTGATAAGAAGCTCTACTAATTGCCTTAGCAGGGGTAAGAATATTATAAGCTAATCCCATATAGGCAATGAACTCCGAACCTCCTAAAGTCTTATCAACCAACACCATAGTACCTCCAAACCATAAGAGAATTCCTATAGCTAAAATCCCTAAGAATTCACTAATAGGAGAGGCCAAATTCTGGCGATAAGAAAGATTGTTCGCATGAGATAGAAAACGCTTAGTAGAGTCAGTAAAGCGCTTTATAAAGACCTTCTGAGCATTAAAGGACTTAATAATACGCAGCCCTGTGATAGATTCTTCTATAATAGAAAGAAAATACCCTTGTTCGGCTTGTATACGTCCAGAATGTTTTTTAAGCGACTTTCCTACTCGTGAAATAGCTAATCCCGCCAAAGGAATAAAAATGAAGACAAAAAGAGTCAATTTCATACTTATCCCACACATAATGATAATAGTGAAAATAATTGTAAGAGGCTCTCTTACAATTAGTTCTAATATGCTAAGATAAGAAACCTGAAATTCATTGATATCGCCTGTGATACGTGCGATTACATCACCTTTTCGTTTTTCTGAAAAATAGGATATAGGTAAAGAAATGATTTTCTTATACATCATATCACGTAAGTCCTTCAGCACTCCATTACGTAAAAGATTAATAAAAATAATGGCTAAGTAATTAAAAATATTCTTCAAAAAGAATAAAAATAATACCAAGGCAATAATATAGGAAAGTGCTTGTACGGGGTCTCCTCCTGTATGCTGTGTTACCTGATAGTTCAGATATTCCTTAAAATAGGTATTAGCTTCCGATATCCCCTTATACACTGGTTTTTGATAGATCCTTGCATTGTTATCAAATAGCACCTCCAACATAGGTATCAGGGCTACAAAAGACAAAGAGCTAAAAAGTGCATAGAGAACATTAAAGAAAATATTCAAAAATATATACCTCTTATAAGGCAATACATAAGGATAGAGTCGTTTGATATTGGCTACGTTCATTCAATAATATATAAGAAAATCAATCTTTTACCTAAATCATTTGGTTATTATAAGTTCCATTCTTTGACAATTTTCTGAATCTTGTCTAGAAGTTCTTTCTGTGTTTGCTCAAAAGCTTCAACAGAAGGAAGGGGTGCATTGACACTGAAATAGAACTTGATTTTAGGCTCTGTACCACTAGGGCGTGCTGCGACCTTAGTTCCCTTATCAGTATAATAAATCAATACATTGGATTTTGGAATATCAATTTTCGTCTCCTCTCCTGTAAGAAGATTTCTACTTATGGAAGTCTGATAATCCTCTATACGGATCACCTGCTCTCCTACAAGAGTTTTCACAGGGTTTTCACGGAGATTCTTCATCATTTGAGCAATTTCTTCAGCTCCACTTACCCCCTTCTTCACTACTGAGATCAGATGCTCTTGGTATAATCCAAATTCTTGATACATTTTGAGCATTTCCTTGAAGAAAGAGCTTCCTTTAGCCTTAGCTTCAGCGGCAATATTCATGGCCAATAGGGAGGATGTTTCTGCATCTTTGTCACGTACAAAGTCTCCTACCATAAAGCCAAAACTTTCCTCTCCCCCACCGATAAACTGCTGGTTAGGGAAATCCTTAATCATCTTGGCAATCCACTTGAAGCCAGTAAGCCCTTCCTTATATTCTACTCCATATCCCTGAGCTAATCCTCGCATCAGTGGTGTAGAAACGATAGTAGAAGCGATGAACTCATGTCCGGTTTTTTCTCCTTTTTCTTTCCACTTGTCCAAGAGATACTTAGTCATCATGAGCATAGTTTGGTTTCCATTGAGTAATACCATCTTGCCATGAAGGTCTCGTACAGCGATTCCTATACGGTCACTATCTGGATCTGTACCAAATACAATGTCTGCGCCGACTTCTTCTGCTTTTTTCAGCGCCAAGGTAAGTGCCTCAGGTTCTTCCGGATTAGGCGATTTCACGGTAGGGAAACTTCCATCAGGAGTAGCTTGCTCTTCTACTATATATAGTGAGGTATAGCCCGCACGGTCGAAAAGTTTAGGAATAATCGTTACAGAAGTACCATGTAGGGGGGTATACACAATCTTCAAATCTGTTTTTCCTTGGATAGGGAAATTAGCCTTGTCAAGAGATGCATTTATGAAAGCCTCATCCACCTCTTTATCCACCTTTTCGATAAGAGATTCGTTTGCAACAAACTGAATATCAGAGAACTGAATCTTATCAATTGCTTCCATAATCTCCTTGTCCTGAGGGGGTACCAATTGTCCACCATCTGTCCAATACACCTTATATCCGTTATATTCCGGAGGATTGTGAGAAGCGGTAAGCACGACCCCACTGTGGCATTTTAAGAAGCGAATGGCGAAAGAAAGTTCAGGAGTAGGCCGTAGTTCTGAGAAGAGAAATACCTTAATTCCATTGGCAGAGAAAACATCTGCTACTATCTTGGCAAATTCTTGTGAATTATGACGGCAGTCATAAGCAATAGCCACCCTTACTTGCTCATTGGGATATACCTTTTTTAGGTAATTGCTAAGCCCTTGTGTATTTTTACCTAAGGTATAGCGATTCATGCGATTGGTACCTATTCCCATGATACCACGCATCCCTCCTGTACCAAACTCCAAATTCTTGTGAAAACACTCTATCAACTCCTCTGGATTTCCTTCAAGGAGCTGACGCACAGTCTCTTGTGTAGCAGCATCAAAGGCTGGAGTAAGCCATGATTGCGCATTTGTTTTACTTTTCTCTAATAAGTTCATAATTTATTATTATTTTCCACTGATTCAATTTCTTATTTTTTCAACTTTTTAAAATCCTCAGGATTAAACAATGTAAGTTGATTCTCTTGCAAACGATTGATAGTATCAAAGATCCTTTGACGAATAGGCTGAGGGAGGGTGTAATAAGAAGCATCTATTTGAGTTTCCTTTCCTATATCATCTGGAGAATCCTGATGGCGAATAGCCGTTTTCTCCCCCTTGTGATAAGCTAGAATTTTAACCTTTGCACGGTCGGGGTCTCCATCGGTAGGAGTAGCCCCATAGACGATGACAGGATCCACATAACCATCCTTGTCCAAGTCGGTAAAAGAAACAAATTTTGTCCAAAACCAAATAGAGAATTCCCATCCTTCCCACTCAGGGCGATAGTCATAAAGTAGCTTTACCTGACGAAAAGCATCCTTATCTTCTATAAGATGAAAGGCCTTAATCTTGTCATTAATAACTTCACCTTCACTATTTTTTTTATAATTCCTTTCTTTTTTTGAAGAAGTATTGTAGAGCTTGTTCTCTGTAAATACCCAGAAATGTTTTCCCTCCCTATCTTGATAGGTATAAACCTTCACAATAGGATAGGTTATTCCTAATTTTCTCTGTATCTTAGTAGGGAATTGCTTTTGTATCTGCTCATCATCCAAGAGTTGTGCCTGCGAAGGATCTTGAGCATGTGCAAGTAATGTACAAAAAAAGCCCCAGAGAAAGTATTTTCTCATATTCTTTAATCTTAAAATTAATCTTTCATTTGATTTACTTGCTTAATGATGGTATACAGAGAAGCAAACACACCAAAGAGTGCCCCTAATACAGTACCCCAAGGGGATATACTAAGGAATTTTTCGTCTAAATAAGTTCCCAAATAGGTACAAAGAACTATAATTACCGCCATTTGAATACCTATTTGGGAAAATTTTACCCAATTATTTAAGTTCTTTCTTTGCTGGTTCATTGTTAAAAGTAGTCCCTCCTTTCACTCCCATTTTACAAGTCACATTGAAGACAGCCCCTGGTTCTATAGCCAGCTTATCGGTCTGTACTTCTCCTTCTATAACTGCAGTAGTCTTAAGGCTAAGAGTACTTTTTACCACCAGAGTTCCATTGATTGTCCCCTCTACATCAGCATTGGTACAGATTATATTTCCTTTGATAACACCCGTTTTTCCTACTACAAGTCTGCCAGAGGTTTGTATAGTTCCCTCTATTTCCCCATCTATACGGAAATCAGCACCTGAATTTACTTCACCTTTGATTTTGGTACCTGCTACGATGCGGTTACTTCCCGCTACTGAATTGTCTACTGCCATATTTTTTTTATTTTCTTTATTAAACATTGTAAGTTATTTTTTTAAATATTCTTCTTTATTTTTGTACATCTGAAGTATCGCATAATTTTCTGACGAAATTACGAAAAATTCTTTGAAAAACCTATCTTTTTCTTCATTTTTTTCTTCCTGTTTGTTCTTTTTCCCTTTCGCCAGCTTTTCTTGTTGCTTCTCTTGGAAGAAAGCGTTGATCCTTTCGACAAATCTCTCGGCCATCTCTCTCGACATAAAGCCGTGAAGGACAGTCCATTGCTTATTAGCATCGTAGACATCCTTACTCATAGAGATATAAGCAAAGCCATTTTCTTCCAAATAATTCTTAAGTTGCTCTTTTTGAGCCTCATTATCAAAATGCTCTAAGACAATCTTCCAAGAAGAAGCCTTCTGATCTGTATCGAAATCAGGCTTATTTTCTTCTTTTTTAAGTACCTCAAGAGATTCATTCACATAATCAGCCTGTTTGGTATTAGGGTATTCCTTGGCTATAGCCTCTAACTCTCTTACATAAGTTTCTTTCCCCTCCAACCTACCTAAGGCCTTGGCTCGAAGGAGTTCCCAGTCAGGGGCTTGAGGAGAAGTCTTGAAAGCTGCTTTTTGAGCATCAATAGCTGCGATCACCTCTTGATATTGCTGATTATCAAACTGTTGCTGCAACTGGGAGAATTGTTCTTGCAATTGTTTTTCATTGGTACTCACCTGACCTGTAACCACTTTAGTATATTCAGAAGTAGGATAAGCAGCCAGTAGCTGGTTTTTGTAAGCTTCTGCTTGAGCGGGGTGGTTTTGTTGATGTATTTTATATAATTGGTAAAGAGCCTTTTCCCTTAGCTTATCATCGTGTGTTATTGCAAGAAGTTGGGTAAGCCTATCCTTGGCGAGCTTCTCATCCTTAAACTTTTCCCAGTAGAGTTCTCCTACACCATAGAGAGCCATTTCCTTATCCCTTTCCAATTGCTTCATTTGCTCCTCGGAAGGAAGCTTACTGAGGTATTCTTCAGGAGTAATTGTTTTGGAAGAAAGACTATCTTTTTGATTTTCAGCTATATTTTCTACGACTAACTGATGAGACCAACGCCAATTATCCACAAGAGGGCGATCCCCAAACTGCTCTTTGAACCCTTGTTTTCCATAAGCAACGGTCTGAGGTGAGTAGAAGTAAAAACCATCCTGAGAAGGCTGTGCCTGATGACGCACTACCTTTCCAAAGTCTGTGATTGCTACAGTATGTTTGTTTTCAGGTTGTTGTAAAGAATCTATATGTTTTTGGAAATAAGCTATTCTCTCCTGTTGAGGCATTTTCATGATATGGGAGAGACTATCGGCCTTAGCGATTGTATTTTCGAAAACAGTTATCTGAGAGAGGTTATCCCTTTTCCTACGCATATAGAGGTATTCAAGTGTATTCTTAGGGATATACACCAAAGTACTATCATAATGATTGTAAGCCAAAGGATATTTTTTAGACTTGAAGTAGAGTTCGCCCAAATGCTCGTGAGTACGCTTCTTTAGACCTTCATTTTCTTTGTTTTTAGCCAAAGACCGCAAAAAGTAATCAATGGCTTCCTTATCTTTGTTTTCCCCCTCGGCATAGAGAGCATGTTGGAAATATACCAAATCTAGCAAGTTCTTATGCTCATAGAGTTTTTCCATTTTGCGCAACTTCTCTACATAAGCGATTTTTTCTTCAGGAGAGAGTCTCTGAGTACGAGCCTTACCTATCTGAGCCTCCACCCATAGTCGGCGAGGGATATTCCAATTAAGATCGATTGTTTTTTGATAATATACCTGGGCAGAATCCCGCTGAGCAGTGGCCTCGAAGAGCTGTCCTGTGATGAAGAGATAGCGTCCTCTTTGTGCTTTGTTACGAGTCTCCACACTGGCAAGTTTCAGTGCCTGAATGGCTTGAGGATATTGTTTGAGATTGATATATGCCTGAGCGAGAATGGCATGTAGGTTAGCCCGTTCCTTACGCTTAGGTTTTTCTTCTTCAAGGAGTTTTTCAATAGAAGAAATTGCCAACTGTTCCCTTCCTAATTGTATATGTGTTTTCTCCCTCCACACAGCGGCATTGTACCGTTGGTTAGTTTCCCCATAGTTGGTAAGCAAATGATTAAAAGCCTCTAAGGCAGGCAAGTAGCGGCCATTATAATAACGAGCTTTTCCCAAGAGCATATAGGCATCGTCAATCTTTCTGTTTTTTTGTTTGCCATCGAAAACCATAGAGTGGCGCTGAATAGCCTTGATAGCCTTTTCCTCAGCCCTATCAAAATGAGCATTGCCTTCCCCTTTGAGCTGATAGCCTTCTGAAAGCGCTTCGAGTTCTACAGGGAGAATTTCAAAATAATTTTCAACAAGCTTTTCAGAAAGTTCTTTTTTTCCTTCCTCAAGAGCTAAATTACCATTGTACAAGACATTATACATCGTCGGAATCATACGAAACTGACGATTATAATAGGTATCCGATTTAGTGGTACAGCCTATAAAGAGAGCTGTCAATAGAATACAAGTAAAGAATTTGTGCAACTTCATCTAATGAAATAATAACAAGGCGCAAGTTAGTCATTTTTTTTCAAATAACAAGCAAAATTAAATATTTTATAAGATATGAAACAAAATAAGGTGTTGGAGTAAGAATTCTCCAACACCTTAATCAAATTAAATTAATTAACATGAAAAAACACAAAAACAGTTTTTCAAAACAGTTCTATCCTAAGTACGTCTTTAGGATTTTACTTCTAGAAGTATGCTTGAGCCTACGGATCGCTTTTTCCTTGATTTGGCGTACACGTTCGCGAGTAAGTTCGAAGGTTTCACCTATTTCCTCCAAGGTCATAGGATAGTTTTCCCCTAAGCCAAAGTATAAGCGAATCACGTCCGCTTCGCGAGGTGTAAGGGTTTCCAAGGCGCGTTCTATCTCAGTCTTGAGCGACTCATGCATCAGTTCCTTATCGGGATTGGGAGATTCCCCACTGCGCAAGACATCATATAGGTTGGAATCCTCCCCTTCTACCAAAGGCGCATCCATGGAGATGTGTCGTCCGGAATTTTTCATAGACTCCTTTACATCATTCACGGACATATCCAATTCTTTAGCAATTTCCTCAGCAGAAGGGACACGCTCGTGAGTCTGTTCTAAGTAGGCATACATCTTATTGATTTTGTTGATAGAGCCTATCTTGTTCAGCGGCAAGCGAACGATACGAGATTGCTCGGCCAGCGCCTGTAGAATGGACTGACGAATCCACCAAACAGCGTAGGAAATAAACTTAAATCCGCGAGTTTCATCAAAACGTTGGGCAGCCTTGATCAGTCCCATATTCCCTTCGTTGATAAGGTCAGGGAGCGTAAGTCCTTGATTTTGATACTGTTTAGCTACCGAAACCACAAAGCGAAGATTCGCCTTAGTGAGTCGTTCTAAGGCTATTTTGTCACCTGCTTTGATACGTTGGGCAAGCTCCACTTCCTCATCAGCGGAGATCAGATCCACCTTTCCTATCTCTTGGAGATACTTATCCAAAGAAGCTGTTTCCCTATTGGTAACTTGTTTGGTAATTTTAAGTTGTCTCATCTATAATTATATAATTTACTAATTATCAATATTTTATAAATAAATTTTCTTACTAATTTAGATTTTTGTTTAGAATTCTCTTCTTTTTCTATTCTCATTAGGAGCATGAGGAGATACCATAAAATCATAATAAGCTGATTGATGGAGATACTTATGACGAAGTTCCTTAAGAAGCTCTTGTTCTTTCCCTGATTCGAAAGTCCAATCCTCCTTTACGATCCTATCATGAGCGATAAATCTGTTGAGATCTCCAGGACTTTTTATTCCATCTGTCATTTTAGAAAGCTCTCTAAAGGTTGTATCTTCTAAGTATTTTTTTACATTTCTCAGCAGCGTATCTCTTATTACATAGGTTTTTCTGATATTATCATAATCAATACAATCGTTCTCTATAAGAAATGACGCATATCTTATCATCCACTGCAAAGGCAAATAGCAGTACTCCCCCTTTAGAGTTCTCCCCCCTAAAATATTTCCCGTTCTACTCTCAAATCTTATTTCTTTTTCTTGATACCATCCTTCTTTTATCATTTTTTTACGTAGCCCTTCAACTTTACCCTTGGCTATTTGAATATATTCATAATGATTAGTATCACAATCATAACTTCCTCCTACATCTGAATGAGCTCCTGGAAGATTTTTCTCTATTCCTAAAAAGGGAGGCAATCGCGTAAGAGAGAAATACTTACGTATCTCATCCAGTGCTGTAAAATGGACTACAAACTTTGCCCTGCTTATATCATCTAAATGTAATAAGTGGATATATTTTTCAAAATCAGTATAAATATCCATATTTCTAGGATTATAAGAAGCTACTGTATCATAAATTCCTACAAAACGAATATTAATCTCACTCACTAATTCTCCTAATCCTAACCTATTAAGCGCTATTCTTAAATAGCTCTGTTCTTTTTCCTTGTAGGATGTTTCTCGGAAGAGCGATTTTTCTACCAAAAGATGTTTGTTGCGAGAAATCTGATAGATGAAATGCCTCTCAGCCGCAGCCCCACGACTAAACCCAAAGACATCAAGAGTAAGAGTAATTTTTTTTATTTTTTTTATTTTTCTTCTCTCTTCAGATTTCTTTTTTTTACCAAAGGATCTATTAATTCTTTTTGCCAGTTCTTCACTTCCTTTTTTTACCTTAGGAAGAATCCCTGTTATACCATCTGCATGAGATATACCTGGATAACTAATATCATCCTCTAAATCTCTTGTTCCTACTCCTTCTATGTAAATAGCATATTTTTTTCTATCTGCATTTAGGTACATTCTTGCCACATTAGTATGATCATTTTGATAACTCACATCGGAACCATATCCTTTCCCCCAAAGATCATCTAAAAAATATTTTTCATAAAAATCATCCTCCTCATACACTTTCTCTTCTTTCAGCTTCTTTTCCTTATCCTTTTGATTTTGAAAATAACTTTTTTTAATACGCTCTTTTTCCCTTCTTTGCTGCTCATTTAGTTCTATACTCGTCATCATAAAGTTCTTATACTTTCTTGCATCTGTATTGTACAAATTGTTAGCTGTTCCATCAAAAAATAAGCCAAACTGTAAATGTAGCACTTCCTCCTCTTTCTCTTGATAACTCCCTGAATTATAAACAAATGAATATCCCATAATTTTTATATTTACTTATATTTCACTATCCTCAAAGATAAAAAAATCACCATTACAGATCCACTCCTTTCGTCCCCCTACTTTGAGGTAGCAAAAAAAATCCGTCTTGGAGCTATTAACCCCTAATACCAATTCTCCCACTTCATTTTCCTGCCCTCTAAAAGCTTTTGTAAAAACATCCATAACTTCCTTAACATTAAATACAATTCCTGCGCTATAAATAGCCCCTTGTTCATCATACCATTTGATATAAACAAAAGCTGGGATAGAGCGATCTGATAAGTAGGTATAGCGAAACTTTTCAGGGATTTTATATTTTTCTATTTGATTCTCTTTCCATACACGTTCGCCAAAGAGTTCTTCCATCTCCCGATTGAGTCCCGAATAAAAATAAGAATGAATGTATTTAGTCTTATCCCTTGTTTCAAGAGTCATTTTCCATTTATACTTCTTACGATAACTATCCCACAATCCATAGGGAATATTGAAAAGATCTTCTTCTGCTATATAACTATCCCTTGCTGGGGTTGCACATTCATTATATTCCATAACAACTCTTTCCTTTGGCATCCCCTTTTTGATCACATATCTACGCCTCTCTATTGTATTTTCAAGAGGAATAGTCACATTGGGATTTTCCATCATGCTATTAGCCTGATCTTCGGACACAAAGTCTATAACCTTTATCTTTGTAGCTTGATAACGCCCCACTTCTTCTACCCTACCCCAATTATGCAACCAAACTAAAACAACCCCCCCAGGAGCCAATCCTACTGTGATATTATACTCCTGTACCTCGGGAGCCGGATTTTCTTTATTCTTAGAAAAAACATATACCTTTTCCTCCAAAAGTTGTGCTATTTTTACAGAGTCCAAAGGTTGGTCATCTAAGAGATATTCACACCCTTCCACATAGGAAAGCCAAGAAACATCCAGATGCGTCGGGACTCCCTTAGGTTTTCCTTCGACAGAAGCAAAAAGGCCTGATACACCGTCATCTATAGAAAAGTGAGGAAAAGGTTCATCTTTTTCTGCTTCATAAGAATACCCTCCTCCAAATACACTCCCCCCATCTTTACCATATACAGCTCCCCTATATACCGTTACAGGATAGCCTGCTACTGTTTTTACAGAAGCTCTCCAATGAAATTTTCTATTCATATCTTCTTTTTTACAAGAAATTAGAATTAAAAATGATAAAAAAAACATTATACTCCTTCCCATATGCTACTCATTATCAAATTATCAAAAAAAATATTACCCCTACAAAACCAACCATAAACAATAAGAATTATGTTAACAAAAATCATTCCAAATTATATTTAATTAATTGTTTTTAACATATAAAACAGATAATATGACTATATTTAACTACAATGTATTTTTAATAACATATTTTATATTTTTACAAAGCCTATTTGTCAGGTTCTCTGACAAGTAGCTAAAGAAGAGTGACAAAGATAAATATGACATTTTTTCTTATTTTATTTTGAAAGCTTAAAAAAAAACGTATCTTTGTATCCTAATTGAAATTTATAAATTCCACCTCATGTTGATAGCTCCTTCACTTTTAGCGGCTGACTTTGCCAACCTACAAAGAGATATAGAAATGGTCAATGAAAGTCAGGCAGACTGGTTTCATCTTGATATTATGGATGGGCTCTTTGTCCCGAATATCTCTTATGGCATGCCTGTGGTAAAAGCCATCAAAGAACATGCCAAAAAACCATTGGATGTGCACCTTATGATTGTAGACCCTGATCGTTATATTCATACTTTTGCCCAGCTGGGAAGCAACTTTCTTTCGGTACATTATGAAGCTTGTACTCACCTACACCGTACGGTACAAGCTATCCGACAGGAAGGGATGAAAGCAGGAGTTGCTCTAAACCCTCATACTCCTATAGCAGCCTTGGAAGATATCATTACTGATGTAGATTTGCTCCTTATCATGAGTGTAAACCCAGGCTTCGGAGGACAATCCTTTATAGAAAACACCTATAAAAAGGTAAATCAAGCCAAAGAACTCATTACTAAGACAGGCTCTAAAGCCTTGATAGAGGTAGATGGTGGTGTCAATGCAACCAATACACCTAAGCTTGTGGCAGCTGGAGCAGATGTATTAGTGGCAGGAAGTTTTGTATTCAATGCTCCTGACCCTAAAAAGACAATAGAAGCACTCAAAAGATCTGTATAAAAACTATTTGGCTGAAGCCTACCCAATTACTAATAAAAGTAAAATAAGTATTGAAAAGAGAGGTTTATATGTTAATTATCTCAACATTCTGAAACTTTTTATGGGTATATAATGATTTTTTACGTATCTTTGCTTTTGATTAATCATTAATTTTTTAAAAAACGAAAAAAAAATAAATATGGAAGTAGAACAAGGGTATAAGATAACATCTGCTCCAGAGTGGGCAAATACCTTAACCGATGCGCAAATCATAGAAATCTGCAAAGATTCTGATTTTGCTACAGAGCAAATAGAAGAAGGGAGAGACTTCTGCTATCTACTTAATAAATACTATTATGTAGATGACCAGAAGAATACCGACTATGCCCTAATGGCTTACACCCTTACCCAACCGGAGAACTTAGAACGTGCTTCGGTGAACGATATGATTTTGGAAGAGAATGAGTACTACGAAATCAATCGTATAGCGGTTATTCGTGAAGGAGAATATATAGATAAGCTCCCTGATACCAATATAAAAGTACTTGACAATGAGAATAATAGCAATGGAGGTGTCATCAGTAAATCCAAGAAAATAAATGTCTCCATCCGTGACCTTAGGCTCTATGATATTCTTATTTTAGAGGATTCACGTACTAAAGTATTTTCAGAAAAGGAGTTTGTCCGTCGTGATTTTGTCAAACATATATTTGTCACTCCTGATACGTATTGGGCTTATGGGCACTACCATTACAAATTCATCAACAATCGTGAGAAAAAAGTAGCCTACAAGGAATTTTTCTTTCGTGATGCTGAGGGCAATGCCTTAGACCAACCTATTAAGTACTTAGAAAAAGGAGAAGTATTGGAGATCAAACACACCAACTATATCAATCCTGTAGATCCCAATAGAGAGATCTTCCCCTTCATCGACTTTGCTACTGAGAGCACTTGGAAAGATCTCTCGAACTATATCTACCCCTTGTATAAGGATGTATTAGAACAATCGGATCTGAAAAGCTTTGCTCCTGACTTGATAGAAAAATTGGACAAACTTGCTACCTTGGATGAGAAGATCCAATTTGCTATTGAGTATGTACAGAATAACATCTACTATACCTACAATGCAGATGAGATGAATGGGCACAAGCCTCAAGAGCCTGCTATTACTTATCACAATAAGCAAGGAGATTGTAAAGCTAAATGTGTATTGCTAAAAACCATTCTTGATTACTTAGGTGTAGAAGCGAGTGTGGTACTGGTAAATTATAACGCAGATTTTTACCTAAAATACTACCTTCCTTCCCTACTCTCCTTCAATCATGTAATTGTCAAGATACACTACAAGGGAGAAGATTATTTTGTAGATGCTACCTCTCGTAATGAGTTTGGTCGATTGGAAAAAAGGACAGTGCTTAGCTTCTGCCACTATATGGAAATCAAGGAAAATGCTACCCTAAGTATCCGAAAACCTACCTATTTTGCACTGCCTTGTATAGATGAGCATGTCAAAGTAGTCGTTCAGGAAGGAAAAGGAAAAATAACCCTTAGAACTACCTATCGCTACAACCGTGCCAACAATATGAGAGGCTACTTCAAACAGACCAATAAGAAGGAACTTATAGATGGTTGGAATCGATTCCTTTTCTATAATCTCAATTACGTAAACGATCGTAGTGAACAGGATATCAGGGAGATATTCAAGGATGTAAGTATCAAGATAGAAAAGGATGACAAGGAGGAAAACGAATTGGTTATCGCTTATGAGGCTACCATCCTAAAGCCTTACTTTACGAACAAAGAAGGCGAAGAGTTCCTTATGTATTTTGACCATAGTGTACTAAAGAAAGATCTTATAGACTTCCGCCACAAGGACAGCAGCTATTGGCACAACTATGACAGTGAGCATTATCTGATAGAGCTCTATGCTGATAAGCCTATCAATACCAAGGAGAAATACACCATCCAAGAGTTGGAGCTCTCCAATGAATTTTTCTCTTATTCGAGCAAAAAGACAATTGATAAGACTTCAGGAAAGGTGGAAATACTCTATAATCCTCTAACAAATATAGAGATTACTTTGGATAAAATCCAAAGTATCCAAGAAGCTTATCACAGTATAGGAGATAGTAACTTTGGTTTAGGCATCGATATCCTTCCAAAGGGATTCTTTGGCAAGATAAAATCTTGGTTCGGATAAATCAGACAGAAATTAAGGTAAAAAAGAGGGGCGCCGCAAGCGGCG
>ERZ773008.840-NODE-840-length-22291-cov-12.558374_pt1 | contig 22291 bp, 22 predicted proteins | sample MGYA00580664_ERZ773008 | MGnify/ENA primary metagenome ERZ773008 (study PRJEB29015, sample SAMEA2738016) | human oral metagenome | biome: human oral; feature: human-associated habitat; material: dental | place: China | collected 2048 ... | reverse complement strand
TAGAGCGTTCGACTGAAAATCGAAAGGTCACCGGATCGACGCCGGTCGGAGCCACCAGCAAGTCCCCGAAGCGTAAGCTTCGGGGTTTTTGTTTTGCCCATGAGCTTTGCCCAGGGCAGGGACGCTTGCGTTTTGCCTGGGGCGGGGGCCACTTTTCAGAACGTCCATGCGACAGCTCCACACGCGCGACCACCAGGCCCCACCAGACAAATTTCGCACGTAGTTTCCAACGGTCATTTTTCACGTACACCAGAAAACGTTGCAATCCCAACGATCTTTATTCAAAGCTTGGAGCACCGTCGAGAGAGTTGCGTGCGAAATTGCTGGAGACCGTGAGACCCCAAGACCCCATAGCGTGACCTCGCCACCAAACGGGGGGAATTACGCCATCCAAGGATCCGACACGCCGACGACACGCGGCCATCGGGCTTCGCATGGCGCAAAACCCCCACCCACCCCCAGTGATCAACACGTCACGCTCCATGATCCCGAGAGCAAGGCGGAATGCGCGGCCTACACCACCAACAGAACTGAGCGAAAAGGTGATGCCAGACAACTTCCTGCCCAACAAGAGCCGCGACCTCTGATCACGAGGTCGGGGCTGAGTCTTACGCGAACGCGCCCAAACGAGGCTCGAGACTCCGGGAGAGTGAGGTGGAGACCGGCGGCGAGCGGTCGCGTGGGCGCGTCCATTTACACAGGATGTTTCACAGGAGTGAGAGATAAAGAGCTCCTGAGGAACAGTGACGAGCGCAACAGGCTTTAACTGTCTTCGAGCGCGTTTGGATGACCATTTTTCGACGAACGTGTGCGCGGCTGTTTGCGCCTGCCCGAGCACCGCCGAAAGGACTTCTACCCTTCGTCAGAATCATCTTGCGGCGGGCCAAGGCTCGAGGACGAATTGTTCCTCGTCCCAGTCGTCGTCGTGGATGTAGGCGCCGTCGAGACACTCGACCATCTCGGAGGAGCGGGTGCAGGCTTCAACGGCCTCGAGGATGTCGAGCGCGATGAGAGTGCGACCGTCTGCATCGTCTAGGCGGTCCGTATCGACGACGAGGGTGACATGCGCGAGGGCCTTGGAGAGGTGGAAGGGGTTCACGCGGAGTTCCCAGACGTCGTTCCAACGGCCGACGTGGAGGGTCGGGGTAGTCACCTGCCACGTGGTGCCGATGTTGACGTCCGTGAGCTCGAAGGAAATGTCGCGGATGCGGGCACTCCAGTCGGCGATGCAGAGCTCGCAGGTGCCCGAGGTGACGTCCTTGCGATACTCGCTGCCCACGTGCGTGATACGCGCGCGGATCTGCGTCTTGCCGTCCACGCCCGCGCCTTGCTGCGTCACCTGTACCGCGTTCATGTCCTCACCCTCTCCTTCATCTGCTTGTGGGTAGCCGAGCAGGATACGGCAGGGAGGGCAAGGAATGCAAGGCCCCCCATTGCTACAGGCAATGAACGAACTCAGCCCCAACCTCGCATCAACGAGGTCGGGGCTGAGTTCATCTGTTCTGTATCTCCTTAGCAATCTCCCAGGAGTTCCTCGCCGAGCATGTCGTAGAAGGATGTTTCCGGGAGAATTTCGATCCCCGTGCCCTTGAGGGCGTATTGCTCAGCCTTCTTCTGCTTATTACTCTTTCCGTCTTTGATGCTCGCACAGTAGTCGTTATTGCCGAGAATCAGATAGCGCGTCGCCTTGGTGACTTTGTCCTGATTAATGCCGCCCAGGTCGGCGACGATCTGCATGGCTTCGGCGCGGGTGAACTTCTCGAGCTTGCCCGTGAAAACGCAAGCGCACCCGAAGATTGGGCTGTCCTCATCGATTTTCTGGGCGTCCCCCTGAATATCGGCGGCCTTGACGCTGTGGCTGCCGCCCGTGTGACGTCCCTCAGACACCGTGCGACACCGCGTGCGCATCGAACGGAACAGTTCTTGAAATCGCTCTTCACTTCCGTAACGCTCGAGGGCTTCAGCCTTGATGCGTGCGAAGCACTCGGCGGTTGCCACAACGTCACCCATGGCGCGGTGAGCATCGTTGTGCGCAACATCGAACAGCTGCACGAGATCGGCCAGGCGGTGGTGGGACATCTCGGGATGCAGCTTGCGCGCGAGACGCAAGGTGTCAATGTAGTCGCTGGAGAACGGCCGGTCCAGGTAGCGATCGAAGGAATCGTAGAGGAAGTTGATGTCGAAGCTGACGCAATGCCCGACAACGGATGCATCCCCAACGAAGGTTGCGAACTCCTCGAGCACGTCGGGAGCAAATGGAGCGCTTTCGAGCATCTCGTCGGTAATTCCCGTCAGTGCCTCGATGAAGTCATCGACGAAGGTTCCGCCCGGCATGCTCGGCGGTTGGATGAGCGAGCTGAAGCGCCCAACCTCCTGGCCGTCCGAGATTTTGACGGCCGCAACTTCGATGATGTGATCCCACTGGGGGCTACGCCCAGTAGTCTCGACATCGATCACGCAGTACGTGTCGGGGAAGGCGATAATGCTGCGTCCCTTCGATTCGCGGATCGTTTGCGCGTTCGACAGGGAATACAGGGCTGTATCTGACATGAACACTCCTTTGTCCGGGCCAGTATACGCTTCCCATGTAACCCTATAGTCGGTTCTGGGCAACAATTTCAACCACTCTTCGTACGGATGACACCACCAGTCCTAACATGTCCGTCACATAGACATTCGGTCTCACCTCGTAACGAACGCGAAGATGCAGGATACGACCAGTTTCCAAGAGATCACAGCCATTCACCCCACCCACTTCCGCGTGCCATTACGACACAATCGACACGATCCTGAAACAATGGGGGCATGTCGAATGACCCGCGTGAAAACCTGCATAGCTCGGACAGCCAGGAGCTGGCCGACGTGACGGCCGACGCCGCGCGCGCCGGCGCCGAGCGAGCCGCCTCGACCCCCGCCCACACCTCCGACGAGGCGCCCGCCCAGCGCAGCGCCCTCTCGTCGTTCGAGGAGATCCTCAGCGGCACCACCCACGAGGCCGACGCCCCCACCGCCGACGAAACGACGGAAACGCTCGCCGACGACGGCGCGCAGGACCTGCAGGAGACCCTCGTGTCCTCCACTCCCCTCGTCACAACCGACGAGGCCGAGGCCTCCCCCGCCGCGCTCACCACCGACGCGGCGGCAGCAGCACAGACCACAGCGGAGACCACCAGCGACATCGCGCCCGAGACCGCGACCCCGCAGGCCGCGCCGCAGCAGCCCGCCCAGGAGCTCACGCCCGCCAACAGCACCAACACCACGGGCAACACCGCATCAACGAACGCCAACAACGCCGTCGCCGCCCCCGTGCACCTGCCGCCCGCCGAGCCTCGCCCCTGGTACCGCTCGCGTCGTTCTTTCTCCGCGAAGGGCCGCGGCGGCCGCGTCCAGGTCGCCGGCCTGGGCCTGACCTACACGGACCACGTGACCGGCGCGGTCCTCCTCGCCAACATCGACCTGGGCTTCCGCGCCCGCTCGCTGAGCGCGATCCTGGACCCGACGGGCCGCCGCGCCCGCGCCCTTTTCCTGATCCTCGCTGGCCTCGAGGAGCCGCAGGCCGGCCGCATCGTGGCCGCCCCCTCGCGCTCGCTGGCCGCGCGCCTCGCGGGCCGCATCGGCTCGGTCGCGCTGATCCGCGCGGACTCCCCGCTCGACGAGTCCCTGACGATCCGCCAGAACATCCTCGCGCCCCTATCCGCGACGGGCTCCGTCGCCGACTGGGATAACCTCGTGGGTGCCCTGCAGATCACGGGCCTCGCCCAGCGCGTCGACCTGCGCCCCTCTGAGCTCTCCGAATGGGAGCGCTTCAAGGCCCTCATCGCCCGCGCGATCGTGTCCGGCGCCGAGGTCTTCCTCATCGAAGACCCGGTCTCCCTACCCGCCGCTGCGCGCGAAGAACTCGGCCCCCTCCTGCGTTCCCTCGCGGACGCGGGCTGCGCGGTCGTTATCGCGACCCCAAACGCCGAGGTCGCGGCCGCCTCCGACCGCGCGATCCTCCTGACGAACGGCCGGGTCGCGCTCGACGCACCCAACCCCTCGGCCGCGATCATCGCCGCCTCCCAGGAAGCCAACCCCGAGGACCCGACGGCCCTCCTCGGCCCGATCCCCTCGGCGCTGCCCGCCTCCTTCGACGAGGTTGTCTCCCCCACCGGGTCCGCCTCGGCCCCCGCATGGCACCCGCTCGACACCTCCGACGAGGCCGGGGCACAGACCTCGGACGCTCAGCAGGCCTCCGAACCCGAGGAAACCGACCCGGCTGAGGCCGCCCTCGACGCGGCGACCACCCGCGTGGAGGCCGCCCCCGTCCAAGCGACCCAGGCGACCGAGGTCCCCCAGGCCTCGCCCGAGCCCCGCACCGAAACCGCGATGCGCGGCATCCCCGTCGTCGAGGCCGAGGACCCGGCCCTGGCCGAGCCCGAGGTCTCCGACCTGGTCGTGCGCGCCCGCAAGATCCTCTCCGACCTGCCCGGCTCGATCGCCCCGCAGGAGTAACGCAACGGTCACTGCGAGCCGCCATTCTTCGTGAGACACTAGGCGTATCAGGCGAGGCATCGCCTCGTTCAACCGTACGCGCAGGAGCATCCATGACTCAGCCCATCCCTCAGCCCGGGCAGTACCCGCCCCCCGCAGAGCCCGCACGCGCCTCCGGCGAGGCGCGCCCCAGCATCGGCGCCCTCTTCGCGTCCGTCACCGGACAGCTTTCCAGCATCATCCGCGACGAGGTCGAGCTGAACAAGGCGAAGCTACGCGCCTTCGTATCCAAGAGCGGCAAGGGCGTCGCCCTCCTCGTGGTCGCCGCGGTCTTCGCGCTCTACCTACTGGGCTGGATCTTCCACACGATCGAGGTCGCCCTCGAGCTCGTCGTCCCCGCGTGGGCGGCGTCGCTGATCGTCGTCGGCATCCTCCTCCTGATCGTCCTGATGCTGGCGCTCGTGGGCGTCCGCTCCCTCAAGAGCGCGCAGCAGCACCGCCCCGACCCGGCCGCATCCGTCGCCGCCACCAAGGAAGCCATCGAGAAGGGACTGGGCAAGTGAGCACCAACCTCGACACGCGTAACGTGACCGTCGGCGAGGCCGCCCCCGCCGAGCCGCGCACGGAAGCCCAGATCACCGCCGACCTCGAGCGTCAGCGCGCCGAACTGGCCGCCACGATCGACCAGCTGTACGCGCGCGTGCAGCCCGCGGCCCTCGCCCAGGAGGCGAAGGAAGAGGCCAGCGCCCGCTTCGCGTCCTTCAAGGAGTCCGCGTCGCTGACCCTGCAGGACGCCGCCGGCGGTAACGCCGAGGCCCTCAAGAAGGTCGGCGTCGTCGCCCTGTCCGCAGTCGGCGCTATCGGCGTGATCGTCCTGCTGGCGACCCGCTCATCGCGTCGTTCCCGTCGCGAGGCCCGCCGCGCTGCCCGTGAGGCCGCCGCGCAGACGCTTCAGGCTCTCAAGTCCGACGTGACCGAGGCCCTGTAAGCACCAACTGACGCGAACCGGCGTAACTCCGGCCACACTGGCCAAGGGTTGCGCCGGTTCTATTTCCCCAGTTTCGTGGGCATCCGCGCCCCTTCACCCGCTCCGCTGAGCGCGCAAAACCCAATCCAAGGTGAGGTCAAGGCCCGTCATTAGCTATGATGGTCCCACGAAACATTTTGAACACCCAGGGAACCGCTTCACGCGGACCCGAACGACGCGGAGGGGGTCGACGCCATGGGGCGCGGCCGTCAAAAGGCTAAGCAGATGAAAGTCGCTCGGAAGCTGAAGTATTTCAGCCCCGACACCGACCTAAACGCACTTCAGCGCGAGCTGGCGGATGAGGACTCGTACCTGGCACACGTGCCGGCGGACGAGCCCGAAGAGGACGATGCGATCGACGACGACCTCTACTCGAAATACGCCGACTTCGCCGAGATGCCCGCGGAAGAAGACGACATCGATCCGGAACAGCTCGATGAGTCCTTCTGGACGGGTGGATCCTCCACTAAGTAACGGCTCAGCCACACGGCGGACCGAGAACCGGTCCGCCGCTTTGGCGTACCCGAAACACTATTTCTGACGCACGCGTACGCTCGGGCCCGCACGCGCCACCCCGCACACCCGCACCCACTCGCACGCCCGCAGAAGGGCACCCGCACGACAAGGGGCCGAGGCCCGCAGGCCTCGACCCCTCTCACGCACTCAGAGCAGGCGCACCGCTCAGCGAAGCTCAGCTCAGCTCAGCTCAGGCCACGTAACGCTCAGCCGACGCGGTATTCGCCGTGCAGCAGCACGGCGCCCGCCTGGACGCCCTTCGTACCGGAGATGAGGCGCACGCCGGAGGAATCCGCGCCGAGGTCCGAAACCGACCCGAAGCCAGCCACGGTTCCGTCGGCGCCGGCCGACGTGACGGAGCCCAGGACCCACGCGGCCACCCCGGCCTCATTGATCGCGGAGAGGACCTCGGAGGCCACGGAGGACGAGACGACGGCGACCATGCCGACGCCCAGATTCAGGGAGTCCTCCATTCCGACCCAGGTGACATCGCCGCCGCGGCGCACCCAGTCGAACACGGCGGGGATGGTCCACGTGGAGCGGTCGACGGTGGCGATGGCGCCCTGGGGCAGGACGCGCGACAGGTTCGCGGCCAGGCCGCCGCCGGTCACGTGCGAGTAGGCGTGGATACCGCCGACGCCGAAGCGCTCGACCAGGTCGAGGCACAGGCGCGTGTACAGGCGCGTGGGCTCGAGGAGCTCCTCGCCGAGGGTGCGGCCGAACTCGGCCACCTGGGACTCCAGCGAGGCGCCGACGCGGGAGACGACGGAGCGCACCAGCGAGTAGCCGTTGGAGTGCAGGCCGGAGGAGGCCATGGCGATGACGACGTCGCCATCGGCCACGCGCTCGGGGCCCAGCAGCTTGGAGGCGTCCACGACGCCGGTCGCGGCGCCCGCGATGTCATAGTCGTCGGGTTCCATGACGCCCGGGTGCTCGGCGGTCTCGCCGCCGATGAGGGGCGTGCCCGTGGCCTCGCAGGCGCGCGCGATGCCGGTGACGATGGAGGCGATGCGCTCGGGGACGACGTGCCCGCAGGCGATGTAGTCGGTCATGAGGACGGGGCGCGCGCCAATCACGACGATGTCGTCGACGACCATGCCGACCAGGTCCTGGCCGATCGTGTCGTGCACGTCCATGGCCTGCGCGATCGCTATCTTCGTGCCCACGCCGTCCGTGGAGGTCGCGAGCAGCGGCTTCTCCATGCCCAGCAGCGCCGACGCGTCAACCATGCCGGCAAATCCGCCGGTCGCGCCCAGGACGGTGGAGTCGTGGGTGGCGGCGACGGCACTCTTCATCAGCTCGACGGCACGGTCGCCCGCAGCAGTGTCGACGCCAGCAGTCGCGTAGTCCAGGGGGATGTCGGTCATGGGTGGTGCCTTTCGCGGATGGCGCTCGACGAGGCCGTGTCTGGGTGGTCGGGTTGAGAACAACGCCCGCGGCGCCGGGTGGCGTCGCGGGCGTGGAGGTTAGCAGGGGGTGGCATCGGGGGTTCCGGGCACGGGGGTCCCGGCGGGGATCGTCTCAGGGTATTCGCCGGTGAAGCAGCCGATGCACAGGGACGTGCCCTGTCCGGTGGCACCAACCATGCCGTAGATCGACAGGTAGGCCAGCGAGTCGGCGCCGATGGATTCGCGGACCTGTTCGACGCTCATGGACGAGGCGATGAGCTCGGCGCGCGTCGGGAAATCGATACCGAAGAAGCACGGCCACAGCACCGGCGGGGACGAGATGCGGATGTGCACCTCGGCGGCCCCGGCCTCGCGCAGCATCTTGACGAGCGCGCGCTGCGTGTTGCCGCGAACGATCGAGTCGTCGATGACGACCAGGCGCTTGCCTTCGATGACCTCACGCAGCGGGTTGAGCTTGAGGCGGATGCCCAGCTGGCGCAGGGACTGCGTGGGCTGGATGAAAGTTCGGCCCACGTACGCGTTCTTCACGAGGCCCTGTGCGAAGGGAATCCCGGACTCCTGCGCGTAGCCGATCGCCGCCGGCGTACCCGAGTCGGGCGTGGGGATCACCAGATCCGCCTCAATGGGGTTTTCGCGCGCCAGCGCGGCACCCATCTCGTGGCGCGCGGCGACGATCCGGCGCCCGCCGATCGTCGTGTCGGGGCGGGCCAGGTACACATACTCGAAGACGCAGGTGTTGGAGCGGCGCACGGCGAAGCGGCGCGAGTGCACGCCCGACGCGTCGATCGAGATGAGCTCGCCGGGCTCGACCTCGCGCACGAAGGTCGCGCCACACAGGTCCAGGGCAGCAGTCTCGGAGGCGACGACCCAGCCGGAGGCCAGGCGGCCCAGCACAAGCGGGCGGTAGCCGTGCGGGTCGCGCGCGGCGTACAGCGTGTTCTCGTCCATGAAGACCAGGGAGAACGCGCCCTTGATGCGCGGCAGGACCTTCAGGGCGGCGCCGACGAGGGGCGCGGGCTCAAGGTCCTCAGCAAGCGACGAGGCCGGGGCGGCCTCGTCCCCATCGGTCTCGGACGGAGTCACGGACGGGGACGCGATGAAGGGGGTCGGCCCCGGGATACGGTCGGCCATACCCAGCAGCGCGGTCACGAGAGAGGTGTCGGTGGAGGCGCCGCGTTCGAAGTCCTCGCCGTCATCGGCGATCTCAGAGGCCAGTTCGCGCAGCTCGACCGTATTGGTGAGGTTGCCGTTGTGGGCCAGGGCGAGCGTGCCCGTGGGGGTGGGGCCCAGCGTCGGCTGGGCGTTGCGCCACACGTCCGCGCCGGTCGTCGCGTAGCGGACGTGTCCCAGGGCGATGTGGCCGCGCAGGCCCTGGAGGGACTGCTCGGAGAACACCTGCGAGACGAGGCCCTGATCCTTGTACACGAGGATCTGCTTGCCATTCGACGTCGCAATACCCGCGCTCTGTTGGCCGCGGTGTTGCAATGCGTAGAGGGAGAAGTAGGTCAGGCGGGAAACGTCCTCGCCCGGGGCCCATACTCCGAAGACCCCGCAGTGATCGTGCGGGTGATCGTCTCCGAAGAGTTCCTGGTCGGACAGTGTCATGTCTGGCTGCGAGACGGGAAGCACGCTCTCACTCTCGCACATTTTTTTGCACTTCGTTGCACGTATCCACGTTGTGGCGCGCACACGCAGGCCCCGCAAACATGACGCGCAGCGCGTAATTGCGCACGCTTTGCGGGGCAGAATCGGTCTCTCCAGTGTCGAGATGACACAATGGAGAGCAGCAATATTGAGGAGGAAACGTGGCCAATCCGACGCTGAGCGCCGTCATGTGGGGACTCGCCCTGCTGGTGAGCGCTGTGGCCGTCCTGTCATTCGCGCGAGGCCTGACACACATGTGGCGCACGGTCTCGGCGGGCACGCCCGACCCGGGGCGCCTGACCCCCGTGGGCAAGCGCCTCTGGGGCGTCATCTCCGCAGCCCTCACGCACCGCGAGTTCAAGGGCCGCCCCTGGATCAAGGCCGCCCACTGGCTCGTCATGGTGTCCTTCCCGATCCTCTTCCTCACCCTGGTGACGGGCTACGCCCAGCTGCGCGTCCAGACCTTCACGCTGCCCCTCCTCGGCAACTTCGCGCCGTGGGAGTGGCTCACCGAGGTCTTCGCCTGGGGCGGCCTGGCAGGCATCATCGCCCTGATGGTCGTTCGCCAGCGCGCCGGGCACGGCACAGCCGCCGAGGCGGCCCTCTCGAACGACGATCCCGACGCCGCTGCTGCCGCGGCCGACCCGGAAGGCACCCCGCCCTCGTCCCTGGCCAAGCCCCACCCGCGTGACTCCTCCCCGCGCGGCCTGGCCTCCCGCTTCCTGGGCTCGACCCGCTGGCAGGCGCTCTTCGTCGAGTGGGTCATCCTCATCGTGTGCGCGTGTGTCGTGGCCCTGCGCGGCCTCGAATACGCGCTGTTCAGCGCCACCCCGGGCCTCGAGGCCCACGCAACCGCCCTGCACTTCCCCCTCACCGGCTGGCTGGGCGCGCTCTTCGCGGCCACTGTCTCCTCCTCGGCCGCCTCGCTGGCGAACGCGATCGTGCTGGTCAGCGCCCTCAAGGTCATCACCTCCATGACCTGGCTGATGGTCGTCGGCATCCAGACGGGTATGGGCGTCGCCTGGCACCGCTTCGTAGCGATCCTCAACCTGTACACGCGTCGCAACGCGGACGGCACGAAGTCCCTGGGACCGGCCGACCACATGCTCATTGACGGCAAGCCCGTGACCAGCGAGGACGACTTCGACGACGTCCCCGAGGACACGGTCCTCGGCGTGGGCACGATCGACGACTTCTCGTGGAAGGCCCGCCTGGATCTGTACTCGTGCACCGAGTGCGGCCGCTGCCAGGAGCTGTGCCCCGCGTGGAACACGCAGAAGCCTCTCTCCCCGAAGCTGCTCATCATGGGCCTGCGCGACCACATGGAGTCCGCCTCTAACGTGCAGATCGTCGAGCAGGAGGAGGGCCACCAGAAGCTCGAGGATGGGGAGGTCCTCCTCGACAAGGGCGTGCCGGCCTCGCCGCACTCTTTCGACCTGGTGTCCGCTCTGTCCCTGTCAGGCGCGACCGGGCCCGAGGGCGTCTCCGCGGTCACCGCTCCCCTGGTCCCCGAGGTCGTCTCCGAAGAGGTCCTGTGGGACTGCACGAACTGCGGCGCCTGCGTCGAGCAGTGCCCCGTCGACATCGAGCACATCGACCACATCCTTGACCTGCGCCGCCACCAGGTCCTCATGGAGGGTGCGTTCCCCCGCGAGCTGGGCCGCGCGTTCCGCGGCATGGAATCCAAGGCGAACCCCTACAACCAGGCGGCCCGCAAGCGCATGGACTGGGCGAAGAAGCTGGACTTCGACATCCCCGTCGTCGGCGAGGACATCGAGGACGCCTCCGAGGTTGACTACCTGTTCTGGGTGGGCTGCGCGGGCGCCTACGATGACACGGCGAAGAAGACCAGCGCGGCCGTCGCCGAGCTGCTGCACACGGCGGGCGTGTCCTTCGCGGTCCTCGGATCGGGCGAGTCCTGCACGGGCGACCCGGCCCGCCGCGCCGGAAACGAGGCGCTCTTCCAGATGCTGGCCGCCCAGGCGATCGACACGCTCAAGGAAGCCAAGCCCCAGAAGATCGTCGTGTCCTGCGCGCACTGCTTCAACACGATCGCCGGCGAGTACCCGGAGCTGGGCGGCTCCTTCGACGTCGTCCACCACACGCAGCTCCTCAACCGCCTGGTGCGCGACGGCCTCCTCACGCCGGTGGCGCCCACCGCCTCGCCTGCCTCCGCGGGCACGGACTCCACGGACGAGGCCGGGGCACAGTCCGCGGACAGTGCTCCCTCGGTCGGCGCGCCCCTGAAGGTCACCTACCACGACGCGTGCTTCCTGGGACGCCACAACCGCGTCTACGAGCCGCCGCGCGAGCTCGTGGGCTCCCTGCCGAACGTGGAGCTCGTCGAGATGCCGCGCAACCGCGACCGCGCGATGTGCTGCGGCGCGGGCGGCGCGCACGCCTGGTTCGAGGAGACGCGCGGGACCCGGATCGCGGACGCCCGCATCGTCGAGGCCGCCTCCACGGGCGCGGACGTCGTCGCGACGGCCTGCCCCTTCTGCTCCCAGATGCTCGGCTCCGCCTCGGGCACGTCCGCCGGCTTCGTCTCCTCCGACGCCGACCAGGGCGGCGCGAACAACGACGCCGCCACGGCCTCGTCGGGTGGGAAGCTCCCAGAGGTGCGGGACGTGGCCGTCATGCTGCTTGAGTCCGTCAAGCGCGGCCAGTAACGCACGCACACAGACAAGAGGGTGGCCCCGCAGGAAAACCTGCGGGGCCACCCTTTAATGAAAGAAAATCAGTCCTCGACGCCGACGATGACGTTGGAGGCCTTGATGACAGCGACAGCCTTGGAGCCGACGGTCAGGCCAAGTTCTTCGATGGCGGCGTTCGTGATCGACGAAGAGATGACCAGGCCGGGGGCGACCTCGATCTTGACGATGCCGTTCACGGCGCCCTGAGAGACCTCAACGACGGTGCCGGGGAGCTGGTTGCGTGCAGAGAGCTTCATGGTATGTCCTTTCCTTCGTGTGGATATGAAAACACATTCACCTTAGCGGGTGACACCCCCACCGTCTACAGGTGGCCTATTCCCCGTCCTCAGGGGAGATTTCCTCGAGGCCGACGAGGAAGCCGTCCTCGTCGATGACGTTGCCGCCCACCAGGGTCGCGATCATGCCGGCGGCCTTCTCCACGTCCTGGGTCGAGCGCAGGCGCTCGAGGCGAGCGGTGCGGCTCATCGCGCCAACGCCGGGCGTCGGCGCGGAGGTGGGCAGCCAGCGGACCTGGTATTCGATAATGGCTCCGGCCGTCCACGGCTCCCAGCGCAAGACGCGCGGCGGCGTGGGCACGGCGTGGACCTCGATCATCATGTCCGAGCGGTGGCCGATCGGACTCATGAGGGCGTAGCCGTCGACGACCTGCGGCTTGTCGCGCTGTGCCTCGTGCTCCTCGCGGGCCTTGGCGATCTTGGAGGCGATGTCCTTGCGCACCGGGCCCAGCTCGGCCTTCAGCTTCTCGATCTGGGCGATCTGCGCGGGGGTCAGCGGGACGGGCTTGGGGGCCTCGGGCGTGATGTCGCGCGCGTCCTTCATCTGCTCGAAACCGGCGCGCTCACGCATCGCGGAGAGCAGATCCTCGGGGTTGATCCAGCGCGGCGAGTACACCGTCAGGTTCACTGCCGAGTCGGCGTCGGGGACCATGACGTAGCCGCTGCCCGCGACGCGCAGTCCGCCCGCGAGGCGGCGGGCCATGCGGCGCAGCGCCTCGAGCACGCGGTACTCCAGGCCCGTGGGCAGGCCGTCGGGGAACGCCTTGTCCCACTCGCCCATGACACCGTTGTTGTGCTGGCGGGCGGGCGCCTGCGGGCAGCGCAGGACCCACGCGTTGGACAGCGAGGCCGGGGTGCCCAGCGCCGCGCGCGTCGGCTGGTCGAGGGTCCACGGGCCTTCCAGCTCAGCGTCGGAGGAGAGGCGCAGGCGTCCCGGGGCGATCCATCCGGCCTCGTCCCACATGGAAATCGCGAGGGCCTCGAGCTCGGCGGGATCAACCGCGTCGGAGACAAGGAACAGGTGATGCTCGCGCGCAACGTCCAAGTCGAGGACGCCGGCGGGTTCGCTCACCTCGATGGCGGCGGCGATCGGGATGGTGGCCTCAGCGCTCGTGACTTCACCGTCGGCCGCGATCTGGAAGGCAGCGTCCGTCGAGGTCATCGTCGTCAGGCCGACGTTCGTCTGGGTGAGCGGGTTGTCCGTCACGCTCATCGGCGTCGGGTCCGCGAACGAATGGGGGGCCGAGGCCATGCGCTCCTTGAGGGAACGCCTCACCGGCGCGGCCTGAGGGGCCTCGTCCCTGTTGGTGACCTGCTCACGCGGCGTCATACCGGGCAGAGCAACGCCCTGAATGACGCCCGTGCGCGTCTGACTGGGAGCCACCGGTGGGATGCCGGCCTCAACCTCGTGACCGGCGCTTCGCTGCGGCGCGATCTGCACCTGAGGAACACCCATGACGGGCGTCGGTTCGGGCGGCTCCGGCGGGGGCGGTGCCTGCAGGTCAGCCGGCTCGGGAGCGGGAGGCTCCGGCAGGTCGGCGGAATCCGGTGCTGGCGGATAGCTCGCCTCGCGGGCCGCACGCTCGGCACGCTCGGCGCGCATGCGTTCAAGCCGGGAGGGCGGTGGAGGAGGAAGAGCCGACATCGGGTATCACCGTTCGATGCGGGTGCGCGTAAAGCGCTCGTGGGTGCGCGAGGGAGTCGGCCCGCGCTGGCCCTGGTAATGAGAGCCGAGGCCGCTGGAACCGTAGGGGTGCTCGGCCGGGGAGGACAGGTCGAAGAAGCATAGCTGCCCGATCTTCATGCCGGGGTAGAGCAGGATCGGCATCGTCGCCGTGTTCGACAGCTCCAGAGTCACGTGGCCCGAGAAGCCGGGGTCAATGAAGCCCGCCGTCGAGTGGGTGAGCAGGCCGAGGCGGCCCAAGGAGGACTTGCCCTCGAGGCGCGCGGCAATGTCGTTGCCGAGGGTCACCAGCTCGTAGGTGGCGCCCAGGACGAACTCGCCGGGGTGCAGCACGAAGGGCTGATCGGGGCCCACGTCGACCTGGTGGGTGAGGTCCGACTGGTCCGCCGCCGGGTCGATCACCGGGTAGCGGTGGTTATCGAAGAGTCGGAACAGGCGATCGAGGCGCACGTCGATACTGGCCGGCTGGACCAGGTCCCGGTCGAGCGGGTCGAGCTGGATACGTCCAGAATCCAGAGAGGCCTTGATGTCGCGGTCACTGAGCAGCATGACTCGATTGTCGCATACTCAGCGCCGCGACAACAGCCTCAGGGGATCACTGCAGGGGCTGGCCCTGAGCGTCGTATGCGTACGAGCCCGCGCGAGCGATGATCATGATGAACTCAATGAACGCCCAGATGGCGGCGATAGGCGCACCAATCACGGTGATCGTCAGAATCAGCTGAATGATGCCCTTGGTGGTGTAACCCAGGTAGAAGTTGTGGATACCCAGGGCACCCAGGAAGAACGCCAGGAGCAGCGCGACGATCCACTGCTTGGGAGCACCAGCGGCGAAGGGCTGACCGTAGGCGGGCTGACCGTAGGCGGGCTGGCCGTAGGCGGGCTGGCCGTAGGCCTGCTGGCCGGCCGCGTAGGCCGCCTGCTGGTTCGCATCGGGGCCGGGAACGCCGTAGCCCTGCTGGGCGTCGTACGCGGTGCCGTAGGTCGTCGCGCCGGGGGTCGCCGTGGCCTCGTCGTAGCCGGGGGTCGAGGCCTGGGGGAAGGCGGGAGCCTCAGCGGCGTCCTCGGGCTGGAAGGGGGTGGCCTGCGGATCGGGCGTCGTCATGGGAAAGCCTTTCGATAGACATGGGGGCCGAAATGGCCGTACCGGTACAGGGTAGCGTGCGGTCGGCACTTGGCGATACCCAGTCCATCCCCGATACCCCCCTGATCAATCCCGGAGAACACCACCCGGTCAGAGAAAAGGCGCGGGGCCCGGCGTAATGCCGGGCCCCGCGCTCGAGGTTACTCACGCGCACCCACTGTGCGCATGAACACAACTCAGACGGTAGGAACGCCGCTGGCGTCCTTCTCGTAGATCCACTTGCCCATGAAGGTCAGGACGGCCATGGCGAGCAGAGCGAGCCACCACACGTAGTTGAGCAGGCCGATAAGGGTCGAGATGAAGCCGAGATCCAGGAAGCCCAGCACGACGAACGCGATGGTGATGACAAGCTTGTAGATGCCGTACTGGGTGTAGCCGAGGAAGAACTCACCGGCGCCGAGGCTGCCGAGGAACAGGTTGAGCAGGCCGGCGACGATACGGGACTTGCCCTGCGCAGGCTGATTGAAGACGGGCTGCTGAGGAGCGGACATAGTGCCTCCTATGTGTTGATGGGAGCCCATAAGGGCATTCTTGAAAACACGGTAAGATTAGCGGAACCTTCTGATTTTGTACAATACCCATCCGTTATTATGGAGCAGATCACAGCATAGTTCCTTTCGTTCATCACGATGAAGTTTTGTTCCATAGACTGACTGAGTGTTCATCAATCCATCGGCGGAGGCCACACGAGCACTCCACTGCGACCTGCCCCATTGGTTCGCGACGCACAAGCGCGACCTACCAATGCGCGCAGCCGACGTCTCTGACTGGGGGACCCTCGTCTTTGAGATCATGAGCCAGCAGACGCCCATCGCGCGCGTCCAGCCGATCTGGCTCGAATGGATGGAACGCTGGCCCACGCCGGCGGACGTGGCGGCCGCTTCCTCCGCCGACATCATCGTTGCCTGGGCAAACCTCGGATACCCTTCCCGCGCCCTGCGTGTCAAGGCCTGCGCGGCCGCGATCGTCGAGAAGCACGACGGAGAGGTCCCTCTCTCCCTCAAAGAGCTGACGCTCCTGCCGGGCGTCGGTAGCTACACCGCATCCGCGCTGCTCGCGTTCCGCCACGGAATCCGCGTGCCGGTCCTAGACACGAACGTGCGTCGCGTGCTGGTCAGATTTCTGGACGGCCGGGAGTTTCCTCCCCACACCACCCCCTCGAAAGCGGAAACGATGCGGGCCGACGCAATGTTGCCCAAAGACGGGCACCACGCGGCCGAGGTCAGTTTGTCTCTCATGGAATTCGGGGCCCTGGTCTGCACGCAGCTCAACCCTTCCTGCGACGAGTGCACGATCCACGACAACTGCGCGTGGGCCGCCGCCGGATTCCCCAAGGACGAGAAGCGTCCCACGCCCCAGCCCTACGCGGGCACCGACCGCCAGGCGCGCGGACGCATCATGAAGGCACTGCGCACCGCCCACTTCGAGGGCACCGACGGCCTCACCAAACGCAAAGTCCTCGACGCCGCCCGCATCGATGGGGGCGACCGCTACCAGCCCACCCGCGTCTACCGGGCACTCCTGAAGGAAGGCATGATCGTCTACAACGAGGACACCAAGCGCGTCACGCTCCCCCGCTGACACTCATAGCACGAGGCCGGGGCAGCCCGCGCCCGCCGCGCGCGGACCCGGGACGCACCCACGGCCTCGTCAGTGAATCAGTAGCGGATCGCGTCGATCGGCTTGATGCGCACGGCCGCGAGCGCCGGGACGATGCCGCAGAGGGCGCCGATGCTCGTGGAGATGGCGACGCCGGCGATGGCGGCGCCGGCGGGGAAGGCCGGGGTGTCGCTCAGGGTGATGTTGAGCGCCTCCAGGGGCAGGAATCGGACGACGACGACCGCGATACCCACGCCGATGACGCCGGCAACGAAGGTCGCGACGACCGACTCCATGAAGACCGCGAAGAAGACGCGCGCGGCGGAGGCGCCGACGGCTCGGCGGATGCCAATCTCGCGCACGCGCTGGCGCACGGTCACGATCGCGACGTTCAGCAGGCCCAGGGCACCCAGGAACACGATGATGCCGCCGATGACCATGATGACGTTCGAGATGGTGCCGAGCTGCTCCTCGCCAATATCCTCGTGCTCGCCACCCGAGACGGACACCCGCCAGCCCTCACCGAGGATGGAGGCCAGTGCACGCGGCAGGTTCTCACGGGCCTGGTCGGCGTTCTCGGTGCCCACCCACGCGATCATGGCCTGGGAGGTCATCTGTGGGAAGGACACGCGCGCCGCGTCGTAGTGCGCAAACACGGTCGGCATGTCGTAGGAGCTCTTCGACTTGGTGACGCCGACGACGCGCATCGCGACGCCGTCGCTCGTGTGCAGAACGATCGGCACCTGATCGATGGGGGCACGCCCCAGCTGATCCCAGAGGGACTGCGAGATGACGACGGGAATCAGGCGCTGGTCGGCATCACTGCTCTCGACCCAGCGTCCCGCGAGCATGCGGGTGCGGTAGATGACCGCGTAAGAGGGGTCCACGCCCTGGAACGCGACGCCGTCGATCATGTCGCCAATCTTCGTCAAGGGGTAGCCGCGGAATTGCCCGCTGGCCCTGGCCTGGCGGGTTTCAACGATCTCGCCGCCCCCGCTGGAAAAGCGCGACCAGTAGTGAATGTCCGTGCGCTCTGCCAGGGTGGCCATGGCCTCGCCGAGCGTGTCCTTCTCGTCGGGGCGCTTCGCCGTCTGCGCGCCGGTGGCCGAAGCAGGATCGGAGGCGTCCTGGTAGGGCCCGCCGGTCGCCGGTCCTTCCGAGGCGTTCGAGGAGCTTTCGGGGGTCAGGCGCAAGGTGACGGATCGTCCCTCGTACAGTTCCGCCAATTCGCGCGAGGACTGCAGGAGCAGGTCGCCGAGCGCGATGACGATCGTCATGGCGGCGACGGCCGCGACCACGCCCACGAGGGACAGGACGACGCGCGCCTTCTGAACTTTGACCTCGCCCCAGGCCTCGATGAGCGCGCCCAGGATCTGACTAACGGCGTTCACTGCTCACCCTCCTGCCCGGCCCCGGCCTCGTCACCCGAGTGCCCGGCTTCCGCACGGTGCGTGAGAGCGGACGGATCCTCGACCTCGTGCAGCGTGCCGTCGTAGAGCTCGTAGGCACGCTGCGCCCGCGCGGCCACGGCCATGTCGTGCGTGATGACGATGAGGGCGGCGTTGGACTCGCGGGCGACCTCCTCGAGGAGGGCCATGACGACGCCGCCCGTGTCCGGGTCGAGGGCACCCGTCGGCTCGTCGGCGAGGATGACGCGCGGGCGGCGCACGAGGGCGCGCGCGATCGCGATGCGCTGCTGCTCGCCGCCACTCATCTCTCCCGGGTAGGAGTCTGCGCGCTCGCCCAGGCCCACGCGCTCGAGCATGTCGACGGCGATCGAGCGCCGACGCAGCAGCTGCGGGCCGGGTGCGTACAGGAGGGGAACCTCGACGTTTTCGGCGGCCGTGCGCGCCGAAAAGATGTTGAACTGCTGGAACACGAAGCCGAAATCTTCCCCGCGCATCCGAGCGCGACGCCCCTCGCCCAGGCGCGTCGTGTCCACTCCATCCAGCTCGTAGGTACCCGAGGTCGGGGCGTCCAACAGGCCGATGATGTTGAGCATCGTGGACTTGCCGGTTCCCGAGCGACCGACGATGGAGACGTGCTCACCCTGCGCAACGTCCAGGTTGACGCCGCGTAGAATGTGCAGATCCTCCCCATCGGGCAGGGTCACCGTGCGGGTGACATCCCGCAGGCACACGAGACTCATTGCGTGCCCGCCGAGTCGCCCGAGCCGAGACCCATCCCGGAGTCCATGCCACCGTAGGGGCCGGTCTGGCCGTCCTGATTGTCCTTGTTCGAGGTCGGGGTGAACTCGAGGATCTCCTCGCCCTCCGTGAGGCCCTCCTTGACCTCGACCATCTTGCCGTCCGTGATGCCCAGAGTGACGGCGCGCTTCTCGGGCTTCGTCGGGTCATCGGTCGGCAGGTAGACGGAGCCGGACTGGTAGCGGCCCTCGACCGCGGAGATCGGAACCGCGAGGACTCCCGTCGCCGATCCGGCCGTCATTTCGAGGGTGACTTGCAGGCCCGCGAACACCGTCTGGTCGGAGGGGATCGCGCAGCGGGCCTTCAGGTCCGTCGAGGACGAGGCGCCGTTGTCGGAGCCGGCGTTCGCCTTGGGGTCCTGGGCCTTGCCGGTCGGGCTCACCAGCTTGACGCCCGTGCACTCGAAGGGAGCAGGCCCGTTCTTAATGGTGACGGTCGCGGTCGACGGGGCGTCCTGCAGACGGTACATCTGGTCTGCGCTCAGGGAGGCGACCGCGGAGAAGGTCGCGGGCGCGACGGTCGCAACCGTGTCGCCAATTGCGAACTGTTGGCCGACGAGCACGCCCGTCGACACCGTTCCATCACCGGGGGACACGACGGTCTCGTACTTGTAGGTCGGCTCGGAGGTCTCGACGCTCACGTTGCCTTCCTCATCGGTGACCTGGCGGGTCTCGCCGGGGAACTCCTTGCGGATCTGGACGATGGCGTCACCCTTGGCAATCTTGTCGCCGTCGTTGACGAAGGTGCGCACCACGTTGCCGTCCAGGGTCGCGCGGGCCACGACCGGCTCGTCGGCCTGGATCGTCCCCGTCACGCTCACCGTGTTCGTGATGTCGGCGCGGCCCACGGGGATTGTCATCTGCCCGAAGTTACCGCCCGGGTCCATCCCGTCGCTGCCCTCATCCTCTTGAACGGCGGGGAAGAAGGCGAACTTCACCAAGGCCACCGCGATGACTACCCAGGCGAGGACCTTGACAATATCGAGCACCTGGGCGGTGCGGGTCTTGTGTGCCACGTGCGTCTCCTTCGATGAACGGCGTTGCCCAATTGTAAGGTGCGCCTCATTCACGCAGCAACGCTATCCCCGTCTTTTCAGGGTTTTCTCAGGGACCGTCCCGCCGGCTGGGCGTCCCACACCCTCGCCCCTACGATGGGTGATGAACCGACGAAAGGCAGCCATGATCCGCCGCGCCACCCCCGCAGACGCCGAGGCACTCTCCACGCTCTCGCGCACCTGCTTCACGCAGACTTTCGGCCACCTCTACGATCCCGCCGACTTGGCAGCCTTTCTCGACGAGGCCTACGCGCCCACCGTCCTGCGCGCCGAACTCGAGGACCCACACCGGGCGACGTGGCTCCTCTTCGAGGATCCGAGTGACGAGGCCCCGGCCTCGTCGGCGACCCAAGCCCCGATCGGCTACGTGACCGCATGCCCCGCGCACCTACCCCACCCCGAGGTCGCGCCCGGTGACGGGGAAATTCAGCGCCTCTACATCCTGCAGGGGCACCAGGGCGGCGGCCGCGGGACGGCTCTGCTCACCACAGCGCTCGAGTGGCTCGAACGCGACGGTCCGCGCACCCTGTGGATCGGCGTGTGGAGCGACAACTACGGGGCACAACGCTTCTACGCGCGCCACGGATTTGAGATCGTCGGCGACTACTCGTTCATGGTGGGAGACCACGCCGACTACGAACTGATCACCCGCCGACCGGCGCGGCTCCCAAGCGAATGAACCGCTACCACAAACGAAAAGGCCCCGAGGCAACGCGCCTCGGGGCCTTTTCATAAGCTCATCACTCGGCAGATTCTTCAGCCTCAATCTCGGCGATCTGCTTGCGGACCTCATCCATGTCGAGGTTCTGGACCTGAGAAATCAGGTCCTCGAGCGCGGACAGCGGCAGAGCGCCAGACTGACGGAACACAACGATGCCGTCGCGGAAGACCATCAGGGTCGGGATCGAGGTGATCTGAGCGGCCATCGCCATCTGCTGCTGATCATCCGTATCGACCTTGCCGAACACGATGTCCGGGTACTTCTCGGAGGCCTCTTCGAAGATGGGGCCGAACTGACGGCACGGGCCGCACCAAGTCGCCCAGAAATCCACCAGGACGATACCGCCGGCGGAAACGGTCTGCTCGAAGTTCTCCTGCGTGAGGGTAACGGTAGCCATGTTTCTCCTGTTATCGCCGGCACTGTCACCGGTCTGTTGGTCGGGGCAAAAGCCCCTGAGTGAACTATACGATTCAACGGGCGCGACGCGTCCTCTATTCCCCCAAAGCGAGAGAGGAAGCGGTGACCTGATGCACATTCTCCTCTGAAGCGCCCAGGCCTCGCAAGATGAAGGTCTCAACCAACAATAGTGCAGACTCACGATGCGCCGGATCCTGAGGCAGACGCTGCCCCTGCAGCGTCGCATGAATCAGGTGCACCGCGCCCAGCGTGTTCTGCTCGACGATCAGCCCGCGCTCCATGGCCTCGTCGAGGATCCCAATGAGGAGCTCTCCGACGATCCCCGCGTGATCATGCAGATGCGAGGCGCCCTGGCCCGACATCTGACGACGCAGGCCCGTCCCGGCCTTGACGTGGTAGCGGCTAATCATCTGCAGGTGCGCGCGGATGTAGAGGCGCAGACGCATGAGCGGATCCGGCTCAGACTCGAGACGTTCCGTCAGCACCCGCGTGAACTCTTCGGTCACCTGCCGCATGTAGGCCAGCAGGAGCACTTCCTTGTCCGCGAAATGGTTATAGACGGCCGTGCGACCAACGCCCGCACGCTCAGCGATCTGACTCATGGTGATCGACTCGAAGGCCTGCTCGGCCATCAACGACCCGAGCGCCTCAAACAGGCGCGTGCGAGTCAGCTCGCGGTGAGAGGCGAGGGACTCGCCAATAATCTTCGGCATACGCCTATTCTGACACTCTGCCCCTATGTGTCGTCAAATGGGGCAGTATTCAGGCGTCAGCGAGTGCAGCTGGCGACCACGGCCTCGACAATCGGCAGGTCAGCGGCAATCCACGGAAGCGCGGCGAGGTCCGCGAGGGGCACCCACTTGGCCTCAAGGTGCGACGCGCCTGCGCGCGGCTCTTGCGAGTTCGATGCAACCTCGGCGAGCCACACGCCCATGACGCGCCCGCCCAGGATCGGCCACCACTGACCATCCTCGGGACACACGCGCTCGCCAATCCTCAGGCGTGCACCGAGCTCCTCGGCAATCTCGCGCGCGAGGGCAACTGTTGGATCCTCACCTTCCTCGACCTTGCCGCCGGGCAGCTCGAACTGGCCGCGCAGCTCCTGCGGGTAGGCACGCGAGCAGGCGAGCAGCATCGTGGGCTCACTCAGCGAATCGACAATCGCGGCCGCAACCACGGGACGAGGCATAGGAACTCCAATCAGTCAGGCGAACCCAGTGTATCGGGCGTGGGAGCGCGTGCCGGTAGCGCGGTGACAGGATGCCTGGCTGTGCCACCACCCACGTACTCCGCCCAGCTCCATCACGATTCGTTACTGCACCCTCCACTCAACACTCCCACACATTCCCAACCACCGCCGGTTGCGCGGCCATCCGGCGTGACGATATGATCGACGGGTCGATTCCTTCG
>ERZ773008.839-NODE-839-length-22314-cov-3.104407_pt1 | contig 22314 bp, 20 predicted proteins | sample MGYA00580664_ERZ773008 | MGnify/ENA primary metagenome ERZ773008 (study PRJEB29015, sample SAMEA2738016) | human oral metagenome | biome: human oral; feature: human-associated habitat; material: dental | place: China | collected 2048 ... | reverse complement strand
CGATTTCCTCACCTTTTGCCTTAAGGAATGTATATGCCATACCTCCACCGATAATAAGTGTATCTACCTTATCAAGCAGATTATCAATTACATTGATCTTATCTGAAACCTTAGCTCCTCCAAGTATTGCCACAAAAGGCCTTACAGGGTTTTCTACCGCCTCACCGAGGAACTTGATTTCCTTTTCCATAAGGTAGCCTACTACGCTGTCCTTGCAAAACTTACTTACTCCGACATTAGAGCAATGCGCTCTGTGTGCAGTACCGAAAGCATCATTTACAAAGATTTCATCGTCAACAAGATCTGCCAATTCCTTAGCAAATCCGATGGCACTCTCATCCTTTTCAAGTTTTGTTTCCTCTTCTCTGTATCTGGTATTTTCCAAAAGGAGTACTTCGCCGTCTTTTAAGTCCTTTGCAAGTTTTACGGTTTCAGGACCGGTTACCTTAGGATCCGATACGAACTTAACCTCTACTCCCAGTCTTTCTGTAAGTGCCTTTGCTACAGGCTCAAGACTAAGCTCTTTTACAGGCTCACCCTTAGGTTTTCCCATGTGCGAGCAAAGCACTACTTTCGCACCCTCTCCTATGAGTTTTTTAATCGTAGGCAATGCTCCGTCTATACGATTATAGTTTTGTATTACTCCATCTTTTATAGGTACATTAAAATCGCAGCGTACTAAAACCTTTTTGCCCTTTATATCCTTAAGATCATCCACTGTTCTTTTATTTAGCATAAATTACCTCCATCTAAGGTGTTAATAGTTACAAGTGTAGTGCGCTACACCAATCAATTATATAACAAATAGGGACCATTGCAAGATTTTTTTATACTCTGCAACAGTCCCCAAGTAGCACTGATTAACTTAAAAACTTAAGTATATACATTTTTAATTTAGTTAAGTTCAGCAAAGTACTTAATAGTTCTTACCATCTGTGAAGTGTATGAATTCTCATTATCATACCATGAAACTACCTGCACCTGATATAAATCATCACCAAGCGGACTAACCATAGTCTGTGTAGCATCAAACAATGAACCGTACTTCATTCCTATAACATCTGATGACACTATTTCATCTTCTGTATATCCGTAAGAATCTGAAGTAGCTGCCTTCATAGCTGAGTTAATCTCTTCCTTTGTAAGACCGGCTTTCTTAACTACTGCTATAAGTATAGTAGTTGAACCTGTCGGTACAGGAACTCTTTGTGCAGATCCGATAAGTTTTCCGTTAAGCTCAGGTATAACCAAACCTATAGCCTTAGCTGCTCCTGTAGAGTTAGGTACTATATTAGCCGCTCCTGCTCTTGCTCTTCTTAAGTCACCCTTTCTGTGTGGACCGTCAAGTATCATCTGATCACCTGTGTAAGCGTGAATGGTTGACATGATACCACTCTGGATAGGAGCATATGCATTCAAAGCTGCTGCCATAGGAGCCAAGCAGTTGGTGGTGCATGATGCTGCAGAGATAACAGTATCAGCTGCAGTCAGAGTCTTGTGGTTTGTATTGAATACGATTGTAGGCAGATCGTTACCGGCCGGAGCAGAGATAACAACTTTCTTTGCGCCTGCTTTCAAGTGAGCAGAAGCCTTTTCCTTAGATGTATAGAAACCTGTGCACTCGAGAACAACGTCTACTTTATTAGCAGCCCATGGGCAGTTAGCAGCGTCTTTCTCAGCAGAGATTTTGATTTCCTTACCATCAACAATGATAGAATCTTCTGTTGCCTCTACAGTGTGCTTGCCCTCACCGAACTTGCCGGCGAAGCCACCCTGAGCGGTATCATACTTCAACAGATGAGCAAGCATCTTAGGACTTGTCAAGTCGTTGATAGCAACAACCTCATAACCTTCTGCCTCAAACATCTGACGGAATGCGAGACGACCAATACGGCCAAAGCCGTTAATAGCTACATTTACCATTTTAATTTAATTTTTTTATAAAGGTTTATAAAACAATATTTTTTATCTTTTATTTCGTAACATTTCGTCTGTTACGATTGCAAAGATACAATATTTTTTTTATTTTTGCAGGCGCAAGTTATATTAAATATATTAAAAATATGGACTACTTTTAGCATATTGCAACGTGATTGGAGATTACAGCAATTATTGTAAACCCGATATGACAAAAGCATACCATACGTCTTACGAAGTCAGGCATACATTATTAATATTATAAATATGGGTAAATTTATTCAAGAATTCAAAGAGTTTGCCGTCAAAGGCAATGCAGTCGATATGGCTGTCGGTGTTATCATCGGCGGTGCTTTCGGCAAAATCGTTTCCTCTATCGTTGATGATATCATCATGCCACCGATAGGTTGGCTCATCGGCGGTGTGAAATTCAGTGATCTGAAAATAGAACTTCCGGCTGTAAAGCTCCCCGGTATTGAAGAAATGCAAAGCGTTTCCATCAACTATGGCAACTTCCTGCAGACCGTTTTAGACTTCCTCATCATTGCTTTCTGCGTGTTCTTGCTCGTGAAAGGCATTAACAAACTTGCAAAGAAGAAAGCCGAAGAGCCTGCAGCTCCGGCCCCGGAACCAGAGCCGACAGCCGAAGAGAAACTGCTTACTGAAATCCGCGACCTGCTGAAAAACAAGTAACCATATATTGATTTCACTAAACATAAGAAAGTCTGGAGCCGTCAGAAGCTTCAGACTTTTATTTCATTGCACACCCTTCTATTACAGAACAGATGGCATCAGAACCGTAATCTTTCTACTCTTCAGCCTTGTTCGCCCGCTTTTGCTCGGCAAAAGAATTGCGTTCCCAAAACACACCATCGGCATACCCCTGAATAGTTTTATCCATATCTGCCTGCAGAAGACGCTTAGCCGCCCACAAACAATATTCCTCATTGATTTCAACACCACAGAATTTCCGGTTAAGTTTTCTTGCCACGACAGCCAATGTGCCACTGCCCAGAAATGGATCAAAAACCCTGTCTCCGCTTTTTGACGAAGCAAGCAACAGCTTGGCATAGAGTTTTTCTGGCTTTTGAGTAGGATGTTCTGTATTCTCCGGCATCGACCAAAACGGCACACTGATATCATCCCAGAAATTCGACGGACAGGTAAACCGATACTTTCCATCCTCCGACTGCTCCCAATCTTTAGGCTGTCCCTCTATCCGATAAGGCGCTCTTACCCTGCGCTTAACCTTCACTGCATCAATATTGAAATAATAATCTTTGGGATTTTTCACGGCAAACCAAATGTCTTCCATGCCGTTTTTCCAATTCATCCGTGCTCCTCTCCCCTTTTCCCGCTGCCATGTAATACGATTTATAACCGTCAACCGCTCTTCAATGACACGCTGCATCGAAGCACTGCACTTCCAATCGCCACACATATAAAGCGACCCATCAGGTCGCAGTTTATCGCAAACCTGCCCAAACCAACTACGCAGATAGTCCTCATAACCTGCCGACTTCATAGCTGAGAAACGGTTACCATTGAAATCTTTATCCAGATTATATGGCGGATCAATCACGATAAGATTGAAATATTCATCCGGAATAAGCCCCAGACAATCCAGCAAGTCGCCATGAACTATCACATCATCAAAAAGTCCCGACTTCAGATCTTCAATGCTGTTCACCTTTGATTGCAGCAACATGCGTTCACCGCCCGATATCGTCAGCGTCTTATTCCTACCTGCCTTACTCTTTTTTATTACTGTCATTCCAACGTTACTAAAGCCATTTGAAACTTCCACATGCAACATCTTCATCCATGACACACGTGCATTTCATGTAGCAAAAATAAGAATTTATCTCGAATTATGCAAATGAAGAGAGGGACATATTGTAAATTTATAATACTGTTTTTTACCCCTTTCAGAGCAGACCAAATAGAAATGAAAAACGCATTAAAAAGAGAAAAACAGGCATCATCTTGCAAAAAGAAGAGCTATTTCAGCCAGACAATTTGCTGAAATAAGTCAAATCAGCCCCTCACTACTGTCATTTCATCGTGCAATCTGCATCATCTTGTTGCTTAATATAAGTCAAAATGCAGTGTAATTCTATATGAGATGACTTGATTTTTCATTATTTCTTGCAGCGCAATCTTTATCATTTCACGTAACCAACTGATAGCCAGCATCTTGCTTAAAGCGCTCAAAACGGGCGTATTTACAGCCAAGAGATTTTGTTTTTCAAATACGCGAGCTATGCAAAGGCATTTGTAAAAGATTTTAAAGGTAAAGAAGTTAAAAGGAAAAAGCATAAAAAAGAAAGAAAAAGAAAGCAGGAAGAGAGAAGTAACATGCAGGTACACACATTGCATCACACACCCTCTTCTTGCTTCTTAACCTTTTTATCTTTTTAGTTTTCCTTTATTCCCACTCGATTGTCGAAGGTGGTTTTGAGGATATATCATAGCAGACGCGGTTGACACCCTTTACTTTTCGAATGATTTCATTAGACACTTCGGCCATGAAATCATAAGGAAGATGTGCCCAGTCTGCCGTCATTGCATCCATCGAAGTCACTGCACGAAGGGCAACAGGATGCTCATATGTACGCTCATCTCCCATCACTCCAACCGAGCGAATGGTTGAAAGCAACACCGTTCCTGCCTGCCATACATGGTCATAGAGCGGGCTTCCGTCAGGCATCTTGTAGTTGTGCATCTTCTCAATATAGATGTCATCAGCATCTTGAAGAATACGAACCTTCTCGCGAGTGATGTCACCAAGAATGCGAACTGCCAAGCCCGGGCCGGGGAACGGATGACGTTTGATGAGACGTTCAGGCATACCTAATTCATAACCCACACGACGAACTTCGTCCTTGAAAAGCCACTGCAGCGGTTCACAAAGCTTTAACTTCATCTCTTTGGGCAGTCCACCTACATTGTGATGACTCTTGATCACCATGCCCGTAATACTCAAACTCTCAATACGGTCAGGGTAGATTGTGCCTTGAGCCAACCATTTTGCATCGGTAATCTTCTTGGCTTCAGCATTGAACACCTCTACAAAATCACGGCCGATAATCTTGCGTTTCTGTTCAGGATCAGTCACTCCGTCAAGGTCTTTGAAGAACTTTTCACTGGCATCAACGCCTACAACGTTGAGTCCTAAACCCTGATAAGCCTCCATGACCTTGGTAAATTCGTTCTTGCGAAGCATGCCATGGTCAACAAAAATACAGGTAAGATTATTTCCTATGGCTTTATTGAGCAGGGTTGCACACACAGAAGAGTCGACACCTCCCGACAAACCGAGGATTACGCGATCGTTACCCAACTGCTTTTTCAGGTCTGCAACAGTGCTTTCCACAAATGAAGCCGGACTCCATTCCTGCTTGCTTCCACAGATGTCCACCACGAAATTGCGCAACAACTGCATGCCTTGCAGGGAATGATATACCTCCGGATGGAACTGAACACACCACACACGCTCTGCTTCATTGGCAAAAGCGGCATACTTTACATCGGAGGTTGAGCCTGTAACCTTAAAGCCTTCAGGGATTGCAGTGATAGTATCGCCATGGCTCATCCATACCTGTGAGCCTTTTTCAAAACCTTTGAAGACAGCACAATCGGTATCAATGGTCTCAAGATTTGCACGACCATATTCGCGCGTTCCCGTCTGTTCGACCTTTCCCCCGTTAGCATAAGAAATAAACTGAGCACCATAGCAGATACCCAGAACAGGGTATTTACCAATGAACTGGCCAAGATCTACCTTGAAAGCTTCCTTGTCATGAACCGAATAAGGGCTGCCACTCAAGATGACACCAATGATATTTGGGTCGTCTTTAGGAAACTTGTTATAAGGCAGAATTTCGCAGAAGGTGTCCAATTCACGCACACGACGGCCGATAAGCTGTGTGGTCTGTGAACCGAAGTCAAGAATAATTATCTTCTGTTGCATAGTAAATTGATATAATTAGTATTACTTTTTGTCATTGTTTCAGACGCTCGGCGAAGGCTTCCGCCTGTTCAAGCGTGTCGAGTTTACCTACATCCATTAATTCAAGATCACTCTTCACATAGCCTTTAATGGGCACCTTGTCGCAGTTCTGTAAATAGAAATCCATGATTGGAAAACGGTCAGGATAAGCATCCATCAAAGGAAAAAGCTGCGGAGAAAACGAGTGAATGCCCGAAAAAGCATACATATGGAATTGCTTTTGCAGATCATCTACCGATGCCTCCTGCACCTCTTGATAAGGGCTTTTCACCTCACCTGTTTCGATATTTACCCATCCCACAAGTCGCATTTCATGATTAAAAAGCAGATAACGCTTGGTCTTTCGCCAACTGACGAGCAACACTGCACCTGCCTCTTCCTGAGGGATGCCACATGAAGCGCACATCAACTTGCGGTCTGAATTGTAGAATTTCCGAAGGTCAACATTACTCAATATGTCGACATTATGAATTAAGATAGGCTCATTAAGCTTAAAAAGAGAACGGGCAAACTTAATGCCTCCACCCGTCTCAAGCAGTCCGGCAGTTTCATCACTGATGCAAATATCGAGCTGAAAGTTATTGTTTTCTTTCAAATAATCAGTTATCTGATTGGCAAAGTGATGCACATTGATGACTATTCTCTTAAAACCTGCATCCTTCAGTCTAAGGATAACGCGCTTCAACAGAGGCTCTCCTCCCACTCTTACCAAAGCTTTTGGCATGCTGTCAGTAAGCGGTTTCAGGCGTGTTCCCATGCCTGCGGCGAAAATCATTGCTTGCATCATTCAGAATTTTAATGCCTACAAATTTAATTATTTTCTATGATTTGGCAAAATTAATCTATGCTGTTAACGTCTCATTTCCGTGCTTCAAGCACCTGTTCTATGCCCTGTTCACGATGCCGGATGCGCACTTCAATGTCAAACTTGTCATGAATATGCTCTGCAAGATGCTGTGCACTGTAAACCGAACGATGCTGTCCGCCCGTACAACCAAAAGAAAACATCAGATTGGTAAAGCCACGTTGCATGTAACGGGCAACGTGATGATCGGCCAGTTTATAGACACTTTCAAGGAAAGTGAGTATCTCTCCGTCGTCTTCGAGAAAGCGAATAACGGGTTCATCCAAGCCTGTTAACTTCTTGTAAGGTTCATATCGCCCTGGATTATGTGTACTGCGGCAGTCGAAAACATAGCCACCACCATTGCCCGATGGGTCTTCAGGAATGCCCTTACGATAGGAAAAGCTATTCACTCTGACTACCAAAGGGCCGCTACCATCATATTTTGAGAACGTAGCAGGGCCGTCTTGAGGATGCGCTTCATAAACTTTACTGTCGCTGGTTTTATAGCCATCAGAACGCGACACGGCCGATTTCTCAATCTGTGCAAACTGAGGAAGCTCAGTCAAGCGGCGCAACATATTCATCATATAGGGGTAAGGAAAGAGTTCAGAATTCATCTTTAAGAGTTCCCGCAGATTATCCATTGCGGGCGGAATTGAGTCGAGGAAATGCCTCTTACGCTCAAAATAACCGCGAAACCCATATGCTCCAAGCACCTGAAGCAAGCGAAACAACACGAAAAGACTAAGTCGACTCACAAAATGACGCACACTTGGAACCTCGGTATATTGCTTCAAAGCATCGTAGTATTCATAAACCAACTTGCGGCGAAGCTTAAAGGAATACTTGGCAGAAGCCTGCCAAAGGAACGATGCAAGGTCATAGTAGAAAGGTCCTTTACGGCCACCTTGGAAATCAATGAAGTAGGGGTTGCCCTCATTATCAAGCATAATGTTGCGGGCTTGGAAGTCACGATAGAGAAAACTATCCCCCACTTCAGCTGCCAAGTCCTTGGCAAACATATGGAAATTGGCTTCAAGTTTCAGCTCATGAAAATCGAGTCCGGTGGCTTTCAAGAAGCAATATTTGAAATAATTGAGGTCGAACAGCACACTTTCCTCATTAAACTCGGGTTGCGGATAGCAGTTATTCCAATCAAGACCACGGGCACCCCGTATCTGGAAATTAGGCAAAGCACGGATTGTTCTTATGAGCAGCTGCTGTTCATTCTGATTGTAACGTCCTCCTGCTTCACGTCCTCCCTGAATGGCATCAAACAGAGATGTATGTCCCAAATCAGTCTGCAGATAACGTAACTCGTCTTCACTCACGGCCAGAACATGAGGAACCGGAAGCTGACGCAGCATGAAATGGCGGTCAAGATAAATGAAAGCATGATTTTCATCGCGGCTCGTTCCCACCACTCCAATAACGCTTTCGCCATCATTTCCAATGAAACGATAGTATTGTCTGTTGCTTCCTGCACCCGGCATCTTCTCTATAGTAGCAGGCTTCTCACCTTTATACTGCACGTAAAGTGCGGTTAGTTTTTCCATGATTATTTGAATCTGTCCTTGTTCTTACGGTTATCTTCCCATTGTGCAAGCAATGCATCGATGAGCAGAAGTATCATCATGATGCCTAATGACATAAAGAATGACTTCGTGATATAAAGCAACAAAATGGCTACAAAGGCCAACAATGCCACGCGTTTCCAATCAATTTTCACTTTCATATTGCAAAGATAGGAATAAAGAAATAAACCTCAAAGCGAATAAACAAAAAATCGGATGTCATCACGACAACCGATTTTCAAAAACAAACTACTTAAAAACTAATCTACTAAAACAAATCAAAAAATATCTTTCTCGGATTTAACATCCAATACTTTTATATCTCTGTTTGATGCAAAGATAGGCAAAATCCGAATAGGTTCAAAGATATAAATCGTTTTTTTTATTTTTATTAACCCTGTAATCTATATTCAGTGACATTTTACCTACGAACGGAATAAAAAACCGGCTCACTCCATGAAAGAGTGAACCGGTTGTATTTTGGGGATTGTTCTCTAACAAACAACCATGCGGTTGAATGTTCAGAACAATCAGATATCATTTACATCATACCGCCCATACCAGGCTGTGGTGCCGGCATTGCTGCTGACTGAGGCTCCGGTTTTTCTGTAATCAAGCACTCTGTTGTCAGGAACAAGCCTGCAATAGAGGCTGCATTCTCAAGTGCAACACGTGCAACTTTCGCCGGATCAATGATACCTGCTTTGCGCAGATCCTCATACTCATCAGTGCGAGCATTGTATCCGAAGTCACCTTCACCCTCAAGAACCTTGTTAACAACTACAGAACCTTCACCGCCTGCATTGGCAACAATCTGACGAAGTGGCTCTTCAATGGCACGCTCTACAATCTTGATACCAGTCTGCTCATCGGCATTTTCTCCCTTAAGATCTTTCAAGGCTTCGAGTGCACGGACATAAGTTGTACCGCCACCTGCTACAACACCTTCCTCCATAGCAGCGCGAGTAGCACATAAAGCATCGTCAACACGATCCTTCTTTTCTTTCATCTCAACTTCAGAGTTGGCACCAACATAGAGCACTGCAACGCCACCGGCCAACTTAGCCAGACGTTCCTGCAGCTTCTCTTTGTCGTAAGAACTCTTCGTATTAGCAATCTCGTTCTTGATCTGAGCCACGCGATCTTTGATGCTTTCCTTGGCACCTGCACCGTCAACAATCGTTGTGTTATCCTTTGAAACCGTAACTTTCTTGGCAGAACCACACATTTCAAGCGTAGCCTGTTCAAGCTTCAAGCCCTTATCTTCACTGATAACAACACCACCTGTCAACACGGCAATGTCTTCCAACATGGCTTTACGACGGTCGCCAAAGCCAGGAGCCTTGACAGCACAAATCTTCAAACCACCACGCAAACGGTTTACAACCAATGTCGTAAGTGCTTCAGAATCCACGTCTTCTGCTATCACCAACAATGGGCGACCGCTTTCAGCTGCGGGCTGAAGTATAGGCAAGAAGTCTTTAAGATTACTGATTTTCTTGTCATAGATAAGGATATATGGATTATCCATCACACACTCCATCTTGTCGGCATCAGTTACGAAATAACCACTCAGATAACCGCGGTCAAACTGCATACCCTCAACAACACCGATGTTGGTATCACGGGTTTTGCTTTCTTCGATAGTGATAACACCGTCCTTTGAAACCTTACGCATAGCATCAGCAAGCAGCTTTCCTATTTCAGGATCATTGTTGGCAGAAACCGTTGCAACCTGTTCTATCTTGTCATAGTTGTCACCAACCAACTCTGCATGCTCCTTTATATAGTCTACAACAGCCTTAACAGCCTTGTCAATACCACGTTTCAAATCCATAGGATTAGCTCCTGCGGTCACATTCTTCAATCCTTCCGTAGCGATTGCCTGCGTAAGTATCGTTGCAGTTGTCGTTCCATCACCGGCATCATCGCCTGTCTTGCTGGCTACACTCTTTACAAGTTGTGCGCCAGTGTTCTCGAAATGATCCTCAAGTTCCACTTCCTTGGCTACGGTAACACCGTCTTTGGTAATCTGAGGAGCACCGAATTTCTTTTCAATAACAACGTTACGGCCTTTAGGACCAAGTGTAACTTTCACTGCATTTGCCAACTGATCAACGCCTCTCTTCAAGAGTTCGCGTGCATCTACATCATATTTTATCTCTTTTGCCATAATGAATTATTTCTTAAAAAATTATTTTTTGACTTTTGAACTTCATGATTTGAGGACTTAACCCACTACTGCCAGCACATCACTCTGGCGCATAATCAGATATTTCTCACCCTCATATTCGAGTTCTGTTCCTGCATACTTGCCATAGAGAACAACGTCGTTTTCTTTCAGAACCATAGCCTCATCTTTCGTACCCTGGCCTACGGCAATGACTTTTCCACGTTGAGGTTTCTCCTTTGCTGTGTCAGGAATAATGATACCACCTACTTTTTCTTCTGCTTGTGCAGGTAAAACCAGCACTCTGTCTGCTAATGGTTTAATGTTCATAATGATTATATATTTAATGTTTCACTTTCTTTTTGACACCTGCCTATATGCCAAAAATGTGCCAACATGATATATATGACAATTTTGGCAGTGCTATATGCCATATCTGGCAGCAAGAGAAAATGAGTTGACGAAAGCTCAATCACCCTGATCGGACTTTAGTTTTGCAGAGATAAACTCTGCCATTTTCGCTGCTCCTTCAGCCGTGGGATGAATGCCATCGGCCTGCATCAAGTCACTATATGGGGCAAAGGCTGTGTGCAAGTCAATGACCTTGCAATGCCGTTTGCGTGCAACGCTGCGGATAACAGGCACAATGGCATTCACAATCACAGAGTCGTTGATATTCCAAGTGGGTTTGAATGCAGGGATTGGCGTTGCCAAATACACCACAGGATGAGCCGGGAGAGCTTGCAAAGTATCTACCATTGCCAACAAATCAGCCTCGAAGTCTGCACCAAAGCGCCAATTTTCGGGCTTAGAATCATTGGTTCCAAGCTTCAACACGACAATATCGGGATTGAAAGCCTGCGCATCCCGCCATGCCAACTCGTTGACATAAGGCCAATCTCCACGGCGAAGCATCGTGCGAGAACTGACACCAAAGTTTCTCACAGCATAGCGCTTGCCTAGCAGTTTCTGCAACACTGCCGGATAACCATTGGCACCTGCCATGTAAATGCCATACCCATCAGTGATGCTGTTGCCTATACAAGCCACACGAACAGATTGCGGAGTGGCCGAAGCCTGATGAAAATTGAGCCACGAACTCAAATCACCCAACAATTGCAGACGACAGGGAGAAGCCGATGAAGTCCCGAAATCATGCCCACCTTTGGAATAGACAAAGAGCGCACAGGCATTGCCGTTACGATGCATGGCTGCATAGTAGGCCATACCATTCAACAAAGGATTGACCGCTTTGTCATCATTGGTAAGGAATAGAGCTGCTTCAGGAGTGAGATGAGGCCTCACATATCGGTCGGCAGAGAAATGCCCATTTGTTTCCTTTCCAACCGCCTTTGCCGCATTTCCTCCATGGGATGGCTGAATTGCTGCATTCATGGCATTGGGAGAAATGACAGGATTGAACAGCAAAGTAAAGTCAGGGCGCACGGCAAAAGCCGATTGTGTGGAAACGACAGAAGCGGCATATCCACCCATGCCCCAACCCATTATACCCACATCATAGGGGTTAATGTGCCAGACTGCAGCACTGTCACGCACCATTTTCACGGCTTTCTCTGCATCAACAACAAGTTGAGAACGTGCAGCGTCAGGCAGACTGTACTTCACGACAAAGAATGAAATGCCACGCTGAACAAAAAAACTTGCCCAATCTTTAGTCTCGATTTCCTGCACATTCTGTGTGTCGGCATCGTCCCACAAAGCCACAACAGCACGTCCCGAAGGCTGTTCAGGGAAGAAAGCCACGAGTGTTGAAGACGAACTTTCGGGAAGAGTTATCTCTTTCTTACATACATCATGTTGGGCATGTAGCGGTATAACGAACCACAACAACATTAAAGTCAGCAGGGGTTTTACGATGATTTTCATTGTCCAATGCGATTAGAATATCCCTCACAAAGGTAATTGTTTTTATCCGAATAAAATGAAACTGCAGCATAAAAAGCCAACGACTTATTGGGAAAAGGTATTCCTTTCATAGCCGAAGAGCGCTAAACCACTTTACCGACATACATGGCATGAAGACTCAACAAAAGTCTCCGCAACTGTAAACTTCTTTCAACTCAGATTTGCATTCGCCTCGAAAATTCATTATCTTTGCATCGGGGAACGCAGAAAGGTGCGTTCCCCTTTTTTGTGCTTACCGCCAAACGGCATTGCAACATGGCTTGAATTGGAGTTTAATCTGCCTCATATCACGTTGTAACTTGCATCAAATCACCGCATAAGATGCCACAGATTACAAGTTGTTTTGACGCAAATCACATCGCTTCCCAGACAATATGGACAAGTAAGGAGATTGCCCATAGCAGACGACTCCGCCTGTCTTGTAAAATGATTTGATTATTTTGTTAAATAATCATAACGCACCTTTCTGTCTTTCTCCATTTGACAAGTAAGAGCAAGTGCCTGCCTCTGTGGAGTCATGAAAAGGCCGAAAGCACGTAAAAAATGTCAGTGTAATTCAATAAATATAAATTAATTTTCCTATCTTTGCATCTACATATATAATAATGTGTCGCTACGAGCAGGCTGAAACCATTCTTGAAGCAAGCCGATGCGATGCAGATAAACTTCATTTTACAACTATTCATCTGATTAAGGTAGACGTATGAAAGACTTTTTCAAGAATGTATTCGCCACCATGTTGGGGCTTTTTCTCTTCGGTATCGTCATGAGTTTCATGGGGTTCATGTGTCTTATAGGCATCATTGCATCCTCTTCATCAACCACAAAGATTGAAGACAACTCGGTATTGGTGCTGAAACTCGATGGCAGCATGACCGAACAGGAAGAAGAAAACATGATGAACAGCCTGCAAGGGATATCATCATTGAGCTTCGAAGGCACGATGAAAGCCATTAAGAAAGCGAAAAACGATGACAAAGTGGCAGGGATCTATCTTGAAGCCGGACAGTTTGGAGCTGATCTTGCACAAGCAGAAGAAATTGAAAAGGCATTGCTCGACTTCCGAAAATCGGGCAAATGGATTATTGCCTACGGTGAGAACTACAGCACACTGGGCTATTATTTAGCCTCGACTGCCAACAAAATATACCTGAATAAAGACGGTATGATTGAATGGTCGGGTATTGGAGGCGAGAAAGTATATTATAAGAATTTGCTTGCAAAAGTAGGTATAAAGTTCGTCACTACAAAGGTGGGGAAATACAAAAGTGCTGTAGAACAGCTGACAGCCGACAACATCAGTGATGCCGACCGCGAGCAGACTCAACGCTATCTTGACGGCTGGTGGAACACCATTCTCGCGACTGTAGCCAAGAACAGAAGCCTCAACAAAGACAGTCTCAACGCTTATGCTGACCGCGTTATCACGCTGGAGGCTCCTGAAAACATGCAGAAATATAAGTTGGTTGATGGGCTTATCTACAACGACCAGATTGCAGACATCGTCAGAAAACAATTAGGAATAGACAAGGAAGATGATATCAATAAACTCACAGTTGACGACATCAACGCCGACGATACACCGGTAACGGGAGAGCATATTGCCGTCTACTATGCCTACGGAGACATTGTCGACAAGGCGTCTCCACAAAGTATTTTCCAGGACGATCGCCAGATTGTAGGCAACGACATGTGCAAAGATCTGGAGGATTTGGCTAAAGATGACGACGTGAAAGCCGTGGTTATCAGAGTTAACTCGGGGGGTGGTTCGGCCTATGCATCCGAACAAATCTGGCATCAAATCAGCGAATTGAAGAAAGTAAAGCCCGTAGTTGTGTCAATGAGTGGTGCAGCTGCCTCCGGCGGATACTATCTCAGCAGCAATGCCAACTGGATAGTTGCAGACCCAACGACCATTACCGGCAGCATCGGTATCTTTGGATTGTTCCTTGACAGAAGTGAACTCTACACGAAGAAATTAGGCATTAACTATGCAGAAGTGAAGACTAACCGCAATTCTGTGTTTGGAGCTTCGGGCCATCCTTTCACTCCGGAGCAGCTTTCATTGCTTCAGAATAATGTGAACCGAGGCTACATGCTTTTCAAAAAGCGCGTGGCAGAAGGCCGTAAGATGACTATGGAACAGGTGGAAAACATAGCACAAGGTCGCGTTTGGTTAGGGCAAGACGCTATCAAACTGAAGCTTGTCGACCAACTTGGCGGGTTGGATGATGCCATTGCGAAAGCGGCCAAATTAGCTAAGATGAATGACTATGAAACCGCTTCCTACCCTTCTCCGTTGAGCACATGGGAGCAGTTGTTAGGCAGTTATGTAGGCGGTGATGACTTGCTCAACGGTAAGATGCAGGCTTACTTGGGCGAGTTCTATGAGCCATTCAAAATCATCAACGATGCCAAACACATGGATAAAGTGCAGGCACGCATGCCTTATATCATCAAAATAAAATAGGGATGAGGACAGAAGGAGACTTCATACACATCAACGAATGGCTGCTGCCACTGAGCTGGTTTTATGGACTTGGCGTAGGAATTCGCAATCAGTTGTTCAACATCGGATTGCTGAAACAACACGACTATGACATTCCTATCATCTCCGTGGGGAACATCACAGTAGGCGGTTCGGGTAAGACTCCGCATGTGGAATACCTGATTCGCTTGCTGAAAGACAAGGTTAAAGTGGCTGTTCTGTCACGGGGCTACAAGCGAAAGAGCCATGGCTATGTGCTGGCCGACAACGAGTCGACGGTGCAGGACATAGGAGATGAGCCTTATCAGATGAAGAAAAAATTTGCCGATGTACACATTGCAGTTGACAAGAAGCGTGTAAATGGCATTGAACGCCTCACGGGTGATGCCGAAACAAACGACACCGACGTTATTCTCCTGGATGATGCTTTCCAGCACCGCTATGTGAAACCAGGCATCAACATCCTGCTTGTAGACTATCACCGACTGATTATCTATGATAAACTTCTGCCTGCCGGCAGACTCCGTGAACAGCAGTCGGGTAAGAACCGCGCAGATATTGTCATCGTTACAAAATGTCCTAAAGACCTTAAACCGATGGAGTTTCGCGTCCTTACCAAGGCCATGAACCTCTATCCCTATCAGAGTTTATTCTTTACAACGATAGAATACGACAAACTCAAGCCCCTCTTTGCAAAAGAAAAGCCACTGCTTGACAAGTGCGAACTGGCCGACAAACACATTATGTTGCTTACAGGTATCGCCTCGCCCAAGCAGATGATTGTTGACATGAAACCTCATGTGAAAGAGATTACGCCACTGACATTCGCCGATCATCACCGGTTTAAGAATAAAGATATAGTGAACATCAACGATACTTTTCATGCCATTGAGGGTGAAAAAATTATCGTGACAACAGAGAAAGATGCTACTCGACTCGAACAAATCGAGGGACTGAGTGAGGATGTAAGGCAAAATCTCTATGTGCTTCCTATCAAGGTGAAGTTCATGCTTAATCAAGAAGAAGAATTTAACAATAAAATCATAGACTATGTACGAAAGAATTCAAGAAACAGCATCCTGGTTAAAGGAAAGGATGACCACAAGTCCAAAGACAGCCATTATCCTGGGAACGGGCCTCGGACAATTAGCTTCAGAGATAACAGATAGCTACGAATTCCCTTATAGTGAGATACCTAATTTCCCGGTATCGACGGTTGAAGGACATGCCGGAAAACTGATTTTCGGAAAGCTTGGAGGCAAGGATATCATGGCCATGGAAGGCCGTTTCCATTTCTATGAAGGCTATAACATGAAGGAAGTTACTTTCCCAGAGCGCGTAATGTATGAGTTGGGAATTGAGACTTTGTTTGTCAGCAATGCTTCAGGTGGTATGAACCCCGACTTCAAAATCGGTGATCTGATGATTATCACTGACCACATCAACCTCTTCCCGGAACATCCCTTGCGTGGCAAGAACTTTCCCACAGGCCCACGTTTTCCCGACATGCATGAGGCCATAAACTGATTGAGCTGGCTGACGAGATTGGCAAAGAGAAAGGTATTCGATTGATGCACGGTGTCTATATGGGTGTGCAGGGACCGACATTCGAAACGCCGGCAGAATATCGCATGTATCACCGCATGGGGGCAGATGCTGTCGGCATGAGCACTGTTCCAGAGGTGATTGTAGCTTGTCACTGCGGTATCAAGGTGTTTGGTATCAGCATTATTACTGACCTCGGTGGCTTTGACGTTCCTGTTGAGGTAAGCCATGAGGAAGTACAGAAAGCTGCCAATGAAGCCCAGCCTAAGATGACAGAAATCATGCGTGAAATGATTCGTCGCTCATAAAACAAAACATAAGAGAATGACAGAAATCTCAAAACTTGGTGAGTTTGGCCTCATTGACCGACTCACCAAAGATATTCAGATTAAAAATACAAGCACCCAATATGGTGTGGGCGATGACTGTGCTGTGCTCAGCTATCCCAATTCCGAAGTGCTTATCACTTCGGATATGCTAATGGAAGGTATTCATTTCGACCTCACCTACACCGACATGCACACGCTGGGGTATAAGGCTGCAATGGTCAACATCAGCGACATATTCGCCATGAATGGAACGCCACGCCAATTGATTGTCAGCATTGCTTTGGGCAAACGGTTTACTGTAGAAGACCTTGATGCTTTCTATATGGGTATGCGTGAAGCCTGCAGCAAATGGAACATTGACATCGTTGGTGGCGACACCACATCTTCCAGAACGGGCTTAGCTATCAGTATAACCTGTGTAGGTGAGGCTCCGAAAGAATTGATTACCTATCGTAATGGTGCGAAGGAAACAGATCTTATTTGTGTCAGTGGTGACCTTGGTGCAGCATATATGGGATTGCAAATTCTTGAACGAGAGAAAGCAGTCTACTATTCACAAATTGACGACTATAATAAAAAGGTACGCGAGGCACAGGCTCATAAAGATGAAGCTAAACTCAAAGCGTTACGTGAACAGCGTCAAACCGTGGAGGATTTCCAGCCTGACTTTGCCGGGAAAGAATACTTGCTTGACCGTCAGTTAAAACCCGAAGCAAGGGGAGACATCATCGAAAAGCTGCGCGAAGCCAATATCAAACCTACCGCCATGATGGATATTTCAGATGGATTGAGCAGTGAACTGATGCACATCTGCAAACAAAGCCAATGTGGTTGCCGTGTCTATGAGAAAGAAATCCCTATTGACTATCAGACGGCTGTCACTGCAGAACAATTCAACATGAACCTCACTACCTGCGCACTCAACGGAGGAGAAGACTACGAACTGCTTTTCACGGTTCCTATCGGAGACCATGAGAAGATCAAGAACATAGGAGGTATTCGGCAGATAGGCTATATTACAAAGGAAAATCTCGGTTGCATGCTCGTCACACGTGACAACAACGAGTTTGAACTTCAGGCACAAGGCTGGAATCCACTGCGCGATGAAAAGTAAATAACAACGGCTTGGATATAAAGAAAACACAATGATTTTATGGGTAATAATCCCGCATATAGTTATGTTAATAAATACAAACTGCAAGTATTTTCTTTATATCCACTGCTTGTTTTCGATAAATATTTCCTACCTTTGCACGCGCAAATAAGCGACATGGTGCCATAGCTCAGTTGGTAGAGCAAAGGACTGAAAATCCTTGTGTCCCCGGTTCGATTCCTGGTGGTACCACATATTAAGCAGTCAGAGATGACTGCTTTCATTGTTTTTACAACCCTTATATAACACAACAGGAGAGCAAAGAACAACTATCCTTACTCTCCTATCCCCGAAGATAACCATGGCTCATTAGCCAACAGCTTATCTATTATTCACTATATTGAGCTTCAAATTTGTTCTCCGGCATATTCCATTCGTTTCCCTAAGACCGTACAGACAATCATCTGAATATCTTTTATGAATGAATAATGATGAAGATAATAGCGGTTAAGCCGAACTTTATCGGGATAAATTACATTATCATTATATTCTTGCACTGTTGTAATACCCATTGGGAGTCCGCTTCTCCCTTTTTGTAATGCTTCATCAACAGCTTCCAAAATATCCTCTTCATTACGATATTTCAAACTGGCAGGGCCTGTAATACCTGGGCGTAAGAGCAGAACCTCACGATCTTCACCCTGCAATTGGTCTGCATAGCCCGGCACATCTGGCCGTGGACCAACAAAACTCATATCGCCCTTCAACACATTCCACAATTCAGGTAACTCATCAAGTTTATATCTCCGGAGTTTTTCTCCTAATGGTGTAATTCGACTTTGTTCTTGAGAAGCAATAGAAGTTGCTTCAGAATTGCGACTTGCAACAGATGCTTCAGCTTTTACTGTCATTGTCCTGAACTTATAAACCGTGAAAATCCTACCATAACGACCAACGCGTTGCTGACAGAATAATATAGGCCCAGGCATCTTCCATTTGATAAGTAAGGCCACTATCAATAGGAGTGGACTAAGAACGATTAGCCCGACAAGAGATACAACCTTATCAAAAACAAATTTAAGCATCATGATTTCGGTAGATATTCCACTAAATAATCGCCGTTACGTAGTACTTTTATTATTCTAATATCATTAACAGCTTGGGCAGATTTCATGCTGGCAACATTATTTGGAGCAATAGAACCAAACATACGCAGATGTAGATGTCGAGCTATCTTCGTGGCCTCTATTCCCATTAAGCGATTAATTCCCTGCCTACGATGTGCATAATCGGTCATATATCCACGATAACATTTCCCCCAAAAGAAACAACGCAGAAAGAAATATCCTATGATTTCCCCATTATCATCAATGACAAGATAAGCTAAAAAGGCCTTATTCCTTACCAAGGAATGCAAAGTTTTCACATCAAAAGCATGAGGACGAAAATAAATAAATGCATCTTCGGGCTGTCGTTTGAAGAATTGAGCCAATGCTTCTATACGCTCTACAGTCAATGGTACAATGTTTCCCGCTATCACTACTGGTAATTTATGAGCATATCGCAGCACGAAAAGCCATGCATTGACAAGCTCAAATATTGTCCATATCCATGAACAATGGGCACGCAAAAAATGGGCAAGATTATATAACATGATGAGAGAGGAATATATTCAAATATTAAATGACAGTATCTTGTTCTACTTTATTATCATCATTAAACTTCTTTTCTGCTTTTAATTTCTCATCTTATTTCAACTCTTGATACATCTTTATCAGTCCTTTCCATACATCTTTCTGCTCATATTTTGCTTGCACAATCTCTCTTGCATTACATCCCATTCTCAGACCTTCTTCCTTATGCTCCAGCATCCACTTCATCGTCATATACAAGGCATCTGCATCATGTGGCCGGATAATCTTGCCATTCAAACCATCTTTGATAATTTCATTGCAACCATTGATATTGGTTACGATACTTGGTAATTCCATACAACCGGCCTGCAAGGGCACATTCGGGAACCCCTCCCTATAGCTGGGGAAAACCAGACAGTCTGCCTGTAGCATATAAGGACGCACATCACTCTGCCAGCCGACAAAAGTCACTTGAGAAGAGTTCTTCAGATAATCCTTATCCGAAACGGCAATAGGGTCTCCTTTCTCAAAAGAGCCGACAAGCAATAAGCGAGCCTCGGGAAGCCGCTTCATAGCCGACACAAGTTCTGCTATTCCCTTATCCCGTACGATGCGGCCAACAAATATAAAAGTATAACTTTCATGTGGTATGCTTTCCTCCTTCTTGAAAAACTCGGTGTCAACTCCATTTATATTTCCATTGTATATCACCCGTAACGGCTTATGAGTAATACCATTAGCCTGCAAACAATGAAGTACGCCGTGCCCTTCGGGAATTACGTTTGTTGCACATAAACATGTAACTCGTTCCATCATCTTAAGAACAGAGCGCAATAACCCGGATACACCTTGATAACGTAACCCTGTAACTGTGTAGATGCGATGAGGGACTCGTGCAAAGTATGCAGCAATCATAGACAGCAAACTACCTTTGGGAGTATTGGCATGCACGCACCAAGGTTTTTCTTTACGGAACAACCTGTACAGAAACCACAAAGCTCTTATATCTTTTATTAAGCTTATTGGCCTTTCTAAAGGAGCATCAATAACCCGTATTCCCTCACGCTTCCCGACTTCCTCTAATACGCCTGTATCTTTTGCAACGCCAACAACGTCAAAATATTGATTTAAGTATTTCAACTGACCTTTCAGCAGACCATCTAAAGAGATATCTGCTGTTGTTACTCTAAATAACTTTTTTCTACAGGTATTTTCCAATGTTCTTGTATGTTATAAAAATCATGATATACCGACAACGCGCTTATACATTCTTTCGTAAGCCATTATCATCTTGTCAATATCAAATTGTTCAGCCCTCTCATAACAGGTATCTGCTACTTGCTGATAATATTGGCTATCCTCACTTAAATGTTCAATCTCGGCAGCTAACCCACGAGCATCCCCGTGTTCAAAAAGAATACCATAGCCTTCTGTCACTTCTCTTAAACCATTCACCTTACTTGCGATGAAAGGCTTATGTGCACTCATACCTTCAATATTCGACAATGATAATCCTTCCCAATGGCTCGACATCACAATCATATCCGCAGCTCTGAGCACATTTGGTATGTCTGTACGTAGGCCCAGAAATCTCACTCTGCCACCAATACCAAGTGTATCAACCAAATGCTTTACAATATTTTGGCGTACGCCAATACCTGCAAACCAGACTTCAAACTTATTCCTATCCAATAAACTCAAAGCCTTAACGACAGTATCCTGATCCTTAGCCTCTCTAAATCCTGCAACCATCAAGATCGCCTTCCTATGCTCTTTCAAAGACAACAATTCTGCATCGGGAGCTGCCTCACTGATACTCTTTACATCTATACCATTATTAATCGTAGAGATATGATGATATCGATCAGAAGATTTATCTAACCATTCACCCCCGATATATTCCCGTAACTTCTTTTCTGCAACTTTACTGATACAGGCCACATGAGCATATTGTCCATACATCCAACTTTCTATAGGAGCATACCACTTCCAATCGCGTTTGCGATTGGAAGTGGTATGCTCGGTGGAGACAAGCTCCACCGAGCATAACACTTTAGCAACAGCAGCGAAAAGCTGTGGGGAAGAATTATGTGTATGAACGATATCATATCTTCGCATTATCTTTATCAATTTCAAGATATATAAAGGATTATAAACTCCACGCCCCAATGCATATATCTTTGTCTGTGGACTCTCTCGCCTTAACCTTTGCATCAATGGAGTTTCCACACCATTAAAGACACATAAATCCACGATATGCCCTAAGGACTGCAATCTTGGAATCATATTAACGATCAACATCTCTGCTCCTCCCATTTCCAAAGACGTAACGACTTGCAGTATTCTCATCATTCTCTATCCGACATTATATCTAACACACATTCATTAGAGCCCCCATTCTGTATAATCTAAAACAAATTTCATCTCATAAATTTAATTATTGCTGTACGGTAGAAACAAATTGAATGTCTGCAATCCGTTGGTCTATGGGCAATACAAGAACTTTTACTCTGTAGGGGCTTGTATTTCACCAAGTATTAGAAAAAGGTGTCATCGGCTCGTCCTGACATTGGAAACCTCGGAAAACGGAAAAATAGGGCTTCGGGGTATCCCGAGAGACCGAAATTCAGAAAAACAATGTTTCGGGATACCCCGACGAGTTGTTTTCTTGGAAAATGAACCGTCGGGGAGTCCCGAAGCTCGAGAAATCTGAAAAACAAGCTTTCGGGGAGTCCCGAAGCTCGAGAAATCTGAAAAACAAGCTTTCGGGGAGTCCCGA
>ERZ773008.837-NODE-837-length-22320-cov-5.622502_pt1 | contig 22320 bp, 15 predicted proteins | sample MGYA00580664_ERZ773008 | MGnify/ENA primary metagenome ERZ773008 (study PRJEB29015, sample SAMEA2738016) | human oral metagenome | biome: human oral; feature: human-associated habitat; material: dental | place: China | collected 2048 ... | reverse complement strand
CGCAAGATTAGGTAGGATAAAACAGTGATTGATATTAACCTCCTCCGCGAAAACCCCGACGTCTTCCGCGCCTCCCAGCGAGCACGCGGCAAGGACGAAACCCACGTCGACCGCATCCTCGAAGCTGACACCGCACGCCGTGCACTCATCGGCGAATACGAGAACCTGCGCGCCGAGCAGAACGCCTTCGGCAAGAAGGTTGCCAAGGCACCCAAGGAAGAAAAGCCCGCCCTCGTCGCACAGGCGAAGGAACTGGCAGCCCGCGTCAACGAAGCAAAGGCAGCCTCCGAAGCGAAAACCGCCGAATACGAGGAACTGATCAGCAGCATCGAAAACCTCATCATCGACGGCGTACCCGTCGGCGGCGAAGACGACTACGTAGTCATCAAGGAAGTCGGCACCCCCCGCGACTTCGCAGCTGACGGCTTCGAACCGCGCGACCACCTCGAAATCGGCGAACTCGTCGACGGCATCGACATGGCACGCGGCGCAAAGGTCTCCGGCGCACGCTTCTACTTCCTCAAGGGCCAGGTAGCACGCTTGGAGCAGGCACTCATGTGGATGGCGCTCGACCTCGCAACCGAGCACGGCTTCACCATGATGACCACCCCCACCCTGGTACGCCCCGAAATCATGAACGGCACCGGCTTCAACGTCAAGCACGACGACGAAATCTACCGCCTCGAACGCGACGACCTGTACCTGGTCGGCACCTCCGAGGTGGCGCTCGCCGGCTACCACACCGACGAAATTCTCGACTTCGAGAAGGGCGCAAAGAAGTACCTGGGCTGGTCCTCCTGCTACCGCCGCGAGGCTGGCTCCGCAGGTAAGGACACCCGCGGCATCATTCGCGTGCACCAGTTCAACAAGGCTGAAATGTTCGTCTACTGCCCCGTCGAGCAGGCAGAAGAGATGCACGAGAAGCTGCTGTCCCTCGAAGAGGAAATGCTGCAGCGCTGCGGCCTCGCATACCGCGTGATTGACACCGCCGCAGGCGATTTGGGCACCTCCGCAGCCCGCAAGTTCGACTGCGAGGCGTGGGTCCCCACCCAGGGCACCTACCGTGAGCTGACCTCCACCTCGAACTGCACCACCTACCAGGCGCGCCGCCTGAACATCCGCGAGCGCACCCCGGATACCGTGGACGAGGCAGGCAACGTGCGTAAGGGCCGCACCCGCTCCGTAGCAACCCTGAACGGTACCCTGGCAACCACCCGCTGGTTGGTAGCCATCCTGGAGACTCACCAGCAGGCTGATGGCTCTGTCCGTATTCCGGAGGCTCTTCGCCCGTACATGGGTGGCGCCGAGGTTATCCCCGCAGTAGCTGCTGAGTAATCTCACAACCAGCTGAAAGACCCGCTCACCGCGTAAACGGTGGGCGGGTTTTCGCGTATCCCGGTAGTCTAAGAACTATGCCTCTATACCGTAAACTTCTTGGTGTTTCCGCGGCGGCGGCGCTGACCGCCTCCGTCACTCGTGCCCGCCGTGAAGCGCGCCGACGCGCTATCGAATTGGGCGCGCCCTTCGGTGTTCTGCCGACCCTGCCCATCGGTGAGGCGCAGCGCGTGGGCGTGGTGTACAACCCCAGTAAGCCCGGCGCTGCGGCGGCTATCGAGATTCTGGAACGTACCCTCGCGGCGAATGGCCACCCGCAGCCGCTGGTGCGCACCACCCGCGTGGACGAGCCCGGCTCCGAGGCCGCCCGCGAGCTGATTGCTGAGGGTGTTGACCTGCTCATTGCTGCCGGTGGTGACGGTACGGTGCGTGCTGTGGCGGCGGCGCTGGCGCATCATGAGGGGCCTAAGCCGCGTCTGGGTATTTTGCCGATGGGTACCGGTAACCTGCTGGCGCGTAACCTGTATATTCCGGTCAGTGACGTGGCGGCGTGCGTGAATATTGCGCTCAACGGTGCAGGTCAGGCTGTTGATGCGATTGAGATGACGACGACGAGCGCCCCCGGCGAAGAAACCGAACACACGTTCTTTGTGATGAGTGGTGCCGGCTTTGACGCGCTCGTCATGAACGACACGAATGAGGACATTAAGGCGAAGTTCGGGTGGGTGGCGTACGTGCAGTCCGGCATGAAGCATATGCTGGGCAGGTCGCACCCGGTGCGTATCAGTGTGGATGGTGCGCCGTTCCGTACTCTGCCGATGCGGTCGGTGCTGATCGCGAATTGTGGCCGTCTGCAGGGTGGTATTCGCCTGGCGGACATGACGGATGTGAATGACGGCAACCTTGAGGTGATTGTGGCGTCGCCGCGTGACCTGGTGGAGTGGGGGCTGCTGATGGCGAAGGTTACGCGCCGCACAATTCTGGGTTCGCCGCGCATTGAGCTGCCGGTGATCCGCCACCTGGTGGGGTCTGAGGTGGTGTTGGAGTTCCCGGATGGTGCGCAGCCGGTTGAGGTGGATGGTGACCCGGCGCCGTCGGCGTACCGTATTAGTGCGCGGGTGCTGCCTGCCGCCGTGGAGGTGGCGGTCCACCCCGAGGTGCTCTAGCGGGTTCCTAGAGATGCCTTAAACGTATAAACGCGGTGGGGCGCGACCTGTTGAAAGGCCGTGCCCCACCGCGTTTTATTGCCCGTGTAGGCTGTTAGGTTTTAGGAGCCCCAGGTAATGAACTCGTCGGGGTCAGCCTTGTTGGCCTGAGTAGGAGTCGTAGGAGCCCAATAGTGCCAGTCCCCATCGTGCCACTCCATCACAATATCGGCAGACCAGTACGTAGCCGACGGGGTCTTGAGTAGCAGTCGCACCGTTGCACGCTCCGGGGTGTAGGAGATGTAACGGTAACCGGAAATATGGAGAACCGGAGCGGTTTTGGTGTCCTTCATGCGGAGTTCGCGGAGTGCATCGGCGCCGGGGCCAACAATAGTCGGCATATAGTCCTTCGGGGACTCTACCATCTGAATATAAGCCCAGGTTGCGGCGTACAATCCGCCCTCAGCCGAGTGCTCAAAGCAGTTTTCAATCGACGATTTTGCCATCGGACCAGCGGTCTTTGAGACTGGTCCCATCCAACCTCCATCAGTGCTTACCCACGTGGTGTTCTTAGGCGCGGCGTCCAGTACTGCCTGGTCGTCTGAGGCGCCAGCACCGCAGGTTCCAGCCTCTACGGTAGAGGTGGACTTCGACTGAGCCGCGCCATTCGAGTTGCCTGCAGCGGAGTTCGACTGAGCTGCACCGTTCGAGCCGCCCGCGGCGGAGGTGTTGGAATTATCGCCGCCGCGCGGAATGAGCACGATGACCAGTACAACGAGGAGGGCGACGACAGCTGCTACTAGTCCGAAAGCCCAGCGGGGGATAGTGACTCCACCCTTGTTCTCCATAACAATCTCCAAAATACGTAGACCCCGCAATTTCGGGGCGCGACGAAACCACCCCCAGCAGGAGGGCAGAGATTGAATGAGTGATGAGAAGTGTATGCGGTGCCGCAGCAGAAGCGCCTGAGTCAGAACACAACATCGAGGACTGCAAGACGTAAAAACACGGCGGCACGTATTTATCGGTGTCAAAAGATACCCTATCATGCCTACAGATATCCTGCAGGCGCTCGCCCTGAGTTACCATGATATGAGCTGGACTGCACGAAAAACACCGAATTTCTACCGATAATCCGGTGCTGAACCATGCACCCACTATGCGTCAACGCCCGACGCAGACACCAACCGCAGGCGGTCGCAACGCTACACTGCCCCGCCTCGACACATCACACCGATACATAGAACCGTTCATCAGAGAAAGCCCCTCTCCATGACCCGCAAAATCACTGCCGCCGCCGCTGTTCTCGCCCTGCTCGCCACCGGCTGCTCCGCTAGCACCGATAGCTCCGCACCGGGCGGAGCCCTCATCACCGGCGGAACCTCGACCACCACCCCCAGCCCTACTGCTACTCCTGCACCTGCAACCACCACCGCAGGTCGCACCCCCACCGTCACCGAGGTGACCGCCTCCCCGAGCGCGACGGCAAGCACCACCGCGGCATCCACCATCGCGGCACCGACCCCGACCGTGAGCCTTGACCCCTCACCCCTGGCGGGAACCGGTGGCGGACCTCAGCAGCCCTCCAGTGTTCCCACCCTCAATAGCATCACTGATGAAGACCGCGGTCGTGCTATTGAAGCCGCGAAAGCAATTGTCGCCGCATACACCAGCGGCAAGCCGTACAAGGAATGGTCAGAAGAGCTCTACCCCATGATTGACCCCAAACTGCAAAACCAGTACGGGCCTAACTCTCGTGTTGATGTTTTCAAGGGAACCGTCACTAGTGCTGAACTGGTTGATGATCCGACCCTGAAAGTTCCTGGCGGTGACAACCCCTACTGGCTCACGGTTTGCGTGAAGGTTGAAGGAAGCATCAGCCCCGCCTACTATGTGCGTTTGCACCGTACCGCGGAGCGGCCCGATAAATGGAAGGCGTCTCATATCCTTGAGCCGCAGGGCTTCAACAGCTTTGTGAAGGAACGAATGAAGGAACGGAACAAATAAGCGGTGGGTGCGGCTTCCCGCTAGGAGGCGACCCTGCAGGGGGCAGATGTGGGGGCCTTCCCGGTGCCCTAACCACCTGTTTGTGACCTGGATTATGAAAAAAATCGCGGATTTTTTCACTATTTTCTGAGAATTAGGGGGATAGTGAAAAAATTGGCGATTTTTTACACTATTTTTCTTGCTGCCCACCTCGGTGTAGTCCTCGTTTCTAGACGTTGCGCCCCAACAAAAATCCCATGTATCAGCTCTGTGGCTGTGGAGGAATTTATTTTCAGAATATTCTTGGGTACCCCAAAATACCGCCTTATCTTGTCAGGGGTATCCCATATGATTGTGGATATGAGAGATGTCCACACTGGTTATCTCTATAGCTCGTAGGAGAGGAGGAGACGCCATGGCTAAGACGACCAGCACTGACGCTGCCACCATGAATCGCGCCTACAAGCTCCGCCTCGACCCCACCCAGGCACAGGCATCTGCTCTGGCACAGTGCGCAGGCGCAGCACGCTACGCCTACAACCTCCTCACCGCCCACAATCTCGATGTCTCCCGCGCCCGAGCAGACTACTGGCACGCTCGCATTGACGCAGGCGACGATGAGGCCACGGTTAAGGCCGAGCTTAAGACTTTAGCCAAAAGCGATGCAGCGTATAAGTCCATTGGTTATGCGGCGTACGGAACCCAGTACCTGACCCCTGAAATTAATCGCCACCGCGCCGCAAGTAAGGCGATTGAGTCTGGCGCCGACCCTGCCATTGTTTGGCCCGAGACCGAGCGATCCTCCGAGCCGTGGTTGCATACTATCCCCCGCCGAGTCCTCGTCTCAGGACTACAATCTGCCGACAAGGCATGGAAAAATTTCTTTGACTCCCGTACTGGTACCCGTGCTGGCCGACTCGTCGGCACGCCCCGCTTCAAGCGCAAGGGCGTTAGCCGCGATTCTTTTACCATCCCTACCCCGGAGACTATCGGCGCTTACGGTACCCCTTACAAGCAGGGTGAGCCTGAATATGCACGCCGTAAAGCGCAGTTGAAGCGCCGCGGCTTCAAGACCGCCCCGACCATTGAGGACTACCGCCATGTGCGCCTCTCGCACCTGGGCGTTATCCGCACTCATGACACTACTCGTCACCTCGTCAAGGCGGTACGTGCTGGCGCTCAAATCCGCTCCTACACGGTATCTCGTGCCGCTGACCGCTGGTATGTTTCTATCCTGGTAGAGCTCACCCGCCCGTCTGCCGCCCCTACCCGTGCTCAGCGTTCCGCTGGCGCCGTCGGTGTAGACCTGGGCGTACGCTACCTCGCCGCGCTCTCTGACGAGCAGGCCCCGCAGCGCTTCGCGCGGTACTCGTCCTTGGAGTTCACCGGTGACGGTACTCCCACGTTGGCTAACCCCCGCTGGGCACGTACCTCCGAGCGCCGCCTGGTACGTCTACAGCGTGCCCTCGCACGCGCCCAGAAGGGCTCTAATCGTCGTGCCCGTATTGTGCAGCAGATTGCACGGCACCACCACCTAGTAGCCTTGCGCCGTGAATCGGGGTTGCATCAGGTCTCTAAGCGCCTGAGCACCGGGTACACCCTTATTGGGCTTGAGGACTTGGCTGTGGCGGGTATGACCGCCTCAGCTGCCGGTACCGTCGAGGCACCGGGCAAGCGTGTGCGCCAGAAGGCCGGGCTCAACCGGTCCATTCTGGATGCCGCTTTTAGTACGCTGCGCCGTCAGCTGGAGTATAAGGCCAGCTGGTACGGCTCACAGGTACAGATTATTGACCGCTTCTTTGCATCCTCTCAGACGTGTAGCGCCTGCGGAGCACGAGCGAAAACCAAGCTCGGACTCCACGTGCGTGTTTTTGAGTGCGCGGCCTGTGGTGTGCGGGTTGATCGTGACGTGAATGCGGCACGTAATATTCGTGCGGAGGCTGTGCGGATGTATGAGGCGCAACTCGCCCCCGGCACGGGGGAGAGCCTAAACGGACGCGGAGTCGCAGGCTCTGATGCTGCCGGTTCGGTGGTGTTGGGGGATGCGACGTTGGATGCGTCAAGGCCAGCCGCCACTGGCGGCGGGTCACCGTAGACGAGTAATCGTCTACTCATCCCTTTTATATATGTATACGTGTGGAAACTGAATATTTTTTGATCTTTGGCTGGGTGTCGTGCCTTGTCAGCTAGCTTTTCCCCGTATGCGCGGGGATGAGCCCATCTACATGGATGAAACCGTGGAGAATGGCTGGTTTTCCCCGTATGCGCGGGGATGAGCCCGTGGAGTCGCTGACTTCCGGTAAGTCCTTCTCGTTTTCCCCGTATGCGCGGGGATGAGCCCAATCAAGGTTAGAGCGCGAGTGAAGGACAACCGTTATCCCCGTATGCGTGGGGATGAGCCCGAAAAGAAAACTACGAAAGAAGATACTTTCATGTTATCCCCGTATGTGCGGGGATGAGCCTCCAAGCCCCTGCAACAGTTTGAGCCTATCGCGGTGTTCCCCGCATGAGCGGGGATAAATAGAGAGATGCCGGGCTACGTGCCCCTCATTCTGCGTGCTTGCAGAATTGAACTGGCATGTGCCCTGTTGCTTATCCTCCGGCAGCTTCTGACACCCCACCAAACCCGCGCCTCCTACCCCGATACTGACCCCTCATAAAACCCCCGTTAAAAACACAGTCGGGACCGTCTCGCACGCAGGCTCGAAAAGTGCGAGAATGGAGCAGAAAAGAAAACTACGAAAGAAGATACCTTCATGCTTATTCTCGTTGTGAACGCCGGTTCTTCCTCCCTGAAGTACCAGGTGCGTGACACCTCCCTGCCCGAGGCAGAGCAGATGCTGACCTCCGGCCTCGTCGAAAATATCGGCACCGACGTGCCCAACCACGAGGTCGCATTCGACATCATGTCCGAGAAGCTCGAGCCCGTCCTGCACGGCCGCGAGCTGCAGGCAGTCGGCCACCGCGTGGTGCAGGGTGCAGAGAAATTCACCCACCCCACCCTGCTGACCGAGGAAGTTGTCCAGCAGATCGACGACCTCTCCCCGCTGGCACCGCTGCACAACCCCGCACACGCTCAGGGCATGCGCGCAGCAATGCACAAGTGGCCCTCCCTGCCGCAGGTCGCTATCTTCGACACCGCGTTCCACTCCACCATGCCCGAAGAAGCATGGCGCTACGCAATCCCCTACGACCTGGCTGACAAGTACAGCATCCGCCGCTACGGCTTCCACGGCACCAGCCACGAGTACGTCTCCCACGTTGCAGCTGACATGCTCGGCATTGCACGTGACGAGTTCAACGGCGTTGTCGCACACCTCGGTAACGGCGCGTCCGTGACCGCTGTGAAGGGCGGCAAGTCCGTGGACACCTCCATGGGCTACACCCCGCTGGCTGGCCTGATCATGGGTACCCGCTCCGGCGACATTGACCCCTCGGCACTGACCACCATCCTGATTCGTGAGGGCATTGACGGTGCACGCCTGGACACCATCCTGAACAAGGAGTCCGGCCTGCTCGCACTGGCTGGCTCCAACGACATGCGTAAGGTCGTTGAGGCTGCACAGTCCGGCGACGAGCGTGCACAGCTCGCACTGGACATGACCGCATACCGCCTGATGAAGTACATTGGCGGCTACAACCTGGTTGTTGGCGGCGCGCAGGCACTAATCTTCACCGCTGGTATCGGTGAGAACTCTGGCGACTTCCGCAAGCTGGTCCTGGACCGCCTCGGCGCTCTCGGCATCAAGTACAACGAGGAAGAGAACGCTAAGCGTTCCCCCGAGCCCCGCGTGATTTCCACCGAGGATTCCGCTATCAAGGTGCTGGTCATCCCCACCAACGAGGAGAAGGCTATCGCTGAGGCTACCGAGGAACTCGTCAAGAGCCTCTAAGCCCCACGCACCCCGCCGTATAGGCGGTTGAATATAGGCATCCGCTGCAGTTCCCGTTCCGTACGGGTGCTGCAGCGGACTTGTTTTTGAACATCCATTAGAGTAAATGCATGTGATTCAACTCACTTTACGGTACAACATTACGCCAATATAGCATGTATTACATATGTATCATTCATCACACTGGGATCAAGAATGGAAGTTAGTTAAAAGTGTGGGTTTAGATGCTGCATAAAGTGTAAACTTATTGCTTGCTTGGGAAAGTTGTGCAAGGGGGGGGGTTGAGTGCATTGATTCGCAACATTCCAACATTGATGGCAGTTAAGGTTGAGGGTGAAAAAAGATTGATAATCCTAGATTAATTCTGTTAGGAATTATCTATCGACCCAAATTGTTGCACAACATGAAACAATAAATACAAATTTTTGTGCTTCCATATAAAGCGTGTTCATATAACGAGTGTTCATCGAAAAGAACTGAAGCGGATTTATAGCCGCAGAAGAATTCTGAGAGCACACTCTGAACTGTACGTTAAACACATACTGCGATAACCTTTATATCTGTATATTTTATGCAGAAATAAAGTGAATCAATGTGCAAAACTCATTCCAATTGAGAGAGATTTGGTAATGGATATTCACTCGACTAAGAGCCACTCCCAACAAAGTGGAAAACTGATGGGCCGTCGCGCCCTGGTCAAGGGTGCAGCATGGGCAACGCCCGTTGTGGCAGCAACCGCTGTAGTACCCGCCTACGCCGCATCCAAGAACCCTTGCGAATACGGCACCATCGTATCCGTGCCCTGGGGTGAACGTGCCAACCGTCGCCGCTACAAGGGTACCGTGAATGAAGAATACGAATGGGCAGTAATGCCCACCTCCAACTGCAGCCCCCATCCGCAGACCTACTTCATCGACAACACCACCCCCGAACGTAAGCTTGCTTACCCCTGGGGTCGTTACGAGGGCGTGAGCGACTTCCCGCCGATTTACCCCCCGAACGGCAAGGACACCCCTGACTACAATTCCAAGGACGGCGTTGGCGGTGTTGGTGGCGGCGTTATCATCAATGTTCGTGTTGAGAACGTTGCAGGTGACGTCTCCTACGCGCCGACCCCCACCGGCCAGGATCGTTTCGCATTCGGTGAGGCTGAAGCCAACCGTAAGAACAACATGTACTACGCTGAAGGCTACAAGGGCAAGGGCGCAAACCCCCCGGTTGTTCGCCTCAACGACAACTACAAGGGCAGCCGCTCTACCTACATCGCTCACGGTAAGTACAACTACCTGCACTTCCCGGATGGTCCCCGTCCTCCCAAGGAAAATAGCCCCCTGTGGACTTACGCATATGGTAAGCACTACACGACTGCTGAAGGCCGCGACGGCTGGTCCTGGGATATTCAGGTGATGGCTAACATTACCCACCCCAATGCTGGTCAAGACGTTGTGTCGTACATGACCTACCTGCGTAAGCACACCTACGGTGACCCCGCACATCAGTCGGCAAAGGTCATTCCGGTGCAGTATCGCGTTATTGTGACTTCCCCCTGGGGTACTGTCACTTATCTTTCGGCAGCTGTTTAATATCAGCGTGCATTAGGTCTGAATGGAGTAGTGACCCATTCGACCTACTTCAATCTTGGATTGAGATTTATATATTGTGATGTTTATTTTGAGTATAAAGTTGATGGATTTTTAGTGTATTAGGGAGTGGTGTCCCTAATAAGTAGACGCTATTCTTCTGTCAGCTTTTGGAGGGGCCGGTCCGCACCACGTGTGCGGAACCGGCCCCTCTGCATGCATCAGTAGGGAGAAAAACCAAGCATTGCGTCTCTTGGCGGGCTATTGCAGGAGAGACGAGAAGCGGTGGGCATTCTATGAGAAAAAGCGCATTCACATTCACTAGTACGTGCCCAAAAACGATAGAGTGGAATCAGATAACACTCGATACGAAGCGGACGAGACATGACTCAACCTCCTGAAAACCACCAGCAGCCCGGCGGGCAGTTCAACGCCCAGCCCGGCCAGCAGGCATTCCGTGCCCCCGGTGAGCCCCTCCCACAGGACCTCTCCGCTGGCTGGCTCCCCGAAGACGAGCGCCAGAAGCCGGTCAGCCCCCTGCCCCAGCCGAGGCTCTTCGCCTACCAGTCGATGCTGCCGCCGAAGGTGCTGCACGCGCTGCGTCACCCCTCCGAAATTCCGTGGCTGGTCGCCGCCTACGCGGTTACCGCGGTCGGCTACATTGTGCTGTTCATGGCGCTCGCTGACCTGTTCAGCTCGATGATGCGTTACGTCTTCAGCTCAACCGGTGAAGGCTCGGTTCGTGTACCTTCTTCCGGTAGCACCACGGCAAGCATGGAAGACCTGATTTTCCAGACGGTTGGCCTGCTCATCCTGGGCCCGATTGCCATCTTCATTGTTCGTGCGATCTACTACGCACAGCAGCGTGTGCGCGGTGTGCGCATCACCCCCACCCAGTTCCCTGAGGCGTACCAGATGCTCGCCGAAGCAGCTGAGGCGGCAGGTCTGCGCCGAGTGCCGGATGCGTACGTTGTTCTCGGTAACGGCACCATGAACGCTTTCGCGGCAGGTCACGGCTTCCGCCGCTACATCTGCCTGTACTCTGACCTGTTCGAGATCGGTGGTAAGTCTCGTGACCCGGAGGCGCTGCGCTTCATTATTGGCCACGAAGTTGGTCACATCGCCGCAGGTCACGTCGGTTATTTCCGTCTGATTTTCACCATGCTGTTCAACCAGATTCCGGTGCTGTCGAGTGCGCTGTCCCGCTCGCAGGAGTACACCGCCGACAACTTCGGCTACCGCTTCTGCCCCGAGGGTGCTGAGGGCGCTGTCAAGGTGCTTGCGGCAGGTAAGTACCTGAACAAGCAGGTCAACTTCGATGAGCTTGCCGACCGTGCCGTCACCGACCGAGGCCTTGCCGTCTGGTACGTGAACCTGCTGGCAAGCCACCCCGTTCTCACCTGGCGTGCGCACGCGCTGCGTGACCGCACCCAGCCCGGCCGCCTGTTCTGGCGCCCGACTGAGAACCCGGTCAAGGACGCTGCACCGAGCGTTCCTGTCCTGATCCCGGCGGCGGAGCCGGTGCACATGTGGCCCGACCCGATTCAGTCTACCGAGTTCATGCGTGAACACCAGGACGCGTGGGCTGACCATACCCTGGAAACCGTGGACGTGTACCCCAAGCCTGAGAACGCCCCCGCGTTCGATGCGAACTCTACGCTGTTCGCTGGCTGGCTCACCGAACAGGCTCGTGCTTTCCACGGTCAGCGTTGGGATGCGTACGCTGCCGCCGGTGGTGCGCCGGCACCGGGTGCTCCCGGTGGCCCGCAGGCGCCCGGTCAGCCGGGTGCGCCTCAGCCTAATTTTGGTGGCGCACAGCCGAACTTTGGCGAGTCCCAGCCCGGTAATACTCAGCCCGGTTACGGCCAGTACGGTAGCAACCAGTACGGCACTGACTCTGCCACCCCGAACCAGTACGGTAGCTCCTCTGAGGGCGGCTCGTACGGTCAGGGTTACGGCTTCGATAGCGATAAGAAGTAGTTCCTGAGCCGCAGACCCAAGAACCTTGATGAACCCGTCGGGGTGCCTAGCGCACTCCGGCGGGTTCAGCCGTTAACTGCCTCGTGCGTGACCCTCAGGTGAGAAGGCGCGCCCGTCACTGCATCCGCCGCGTGCCGCGGTCATAGAATGGAGACCATGCTTTCATCACTTCGCTCCATCAAACTTGACCCGCTGCTGACCATGCTCATTAGCGCTGTCATCCTCGCCATTATCGTGCCGGCGCGCGGCGACTTCGCCGAATGGTTCAGCACCGGCACCAAGTTCGCGGTCGCCCTGCTGTTCTACCTGTACGGCGCTCGTCTCTCCACCACGGAGGCTATTCGCGGCCTGACCCACTGGCGTCTGCACCTGATGATTTTGAGCTGCACGTTCGTGCTGTTCCCCCTGGTCGGTTTGGCGCTCTCACCGCTGCGTCTTGTGCTCGGTGATGGGTTGTACATGGGCATTCTGTTCTTGACCTTTGTGCCCTCGACCGTGCAGGCGTCGATTGCGTTCACCTCGATTGCGGGCGGTAATGTGGCGGCGGCGATTGTGAGCGCCTCGCTCTCTTCGATTGTGGGTGTGGTGGCGACCCCGCTGCTCGCCATGCTGCTGATGAACACGGGCCATATTGAGTTCTCCGGAACGGTCTTCCTGGACATCGCCATTCAGCTGTTTCTGCCGTTTGTGCTCGGTCAGCTGACGCGCCGCTGGGTGGGTGAGTTCGCCAAGAAGCCGACCACTAAGTGGTTGGATAAGTTCTCGGTCATGATGATTGTGTATTCGGCGTTCTCTGCCTCGGTGGTGCAGGGCGTGTGGACGCGCGTGGCGTGGTGGCAGATTGTGCTGCTGGTCGTGCTCATGGCGATTATTGTGGTGTTCATGCTGTGGCTGACCGACCAGCTGGCTAAGCGTCTGGGCTTCAACCGTGCCGACCGTATTACGATTCAGTTCTGCGGTTCGAAGAAGTCGCTGGCGGCTGGCCTGCCGATGGCGATCATTATCTTTGGTGCGGGCTCGCTGGGCCTGATGATGCTGCCGATCATGATTTTCCATCAGGTTCAGCTGATGATTTGTACCTGGCTTGCGGGCCGCTATGCGCGCCTGGATGTGGTGGGTGCCGCCTCCGCGAAGGAAGTTCAGTAGGGGCTTGCACCCTGTCTGCTGGGCGCTCGCCGGGTGCCATGCCGGGCCTCTGAACCTGTGAGATAAGCCTCTGATGAGGGGTTTTAATGGGGGTGCTTCGGACAGTATTAACCGGTTTATAAAGTGATATGGCGCGCACCGTTAAAAATTCACCAATTAGTGCATTTATGTGCAAAATATGGTATTTGTGCTGGTCGGTTGGTTTTCTGTGGGATATGTGCACTTTACTGCATAAAAGTGACCGGGGAGACACTCAACACTATCTGGTATTGAGTGACAAAAGCACCCTAATTTTGCTCTAGAATATTTTGTCGTGGGTTAGACAGATTCGCATCTTGTATGCAAGAATTTATGACTCACAATGGGAACGGTTGAGATTCACTCCCTCACACCGCCCACGAGCATCGATGCAGCGGATTCACTCCCCGCCCGCATCCCACACCGGAGGAGACTCACTCACTCAACCGGCAGGAAGCTCAAACCACTTATTCACTCAAACACAACTGGATACACTCAGCTTTATGACGCGCTTAGATTTCATCTATGCGCTAATCGCTGTTCTGTATCCGCCAAGAAAGAGGACACACCATGGCTACCATCATGAGCGTGAACGTATGCGATTCCAAGTACAACGCTGACCCCACCGGCGTACGAGACTCTACTAGCGCTATCCAGAAGGCTGTTGATGACGTTGCTGCACAGGGCGGCGGCTCCGTGGAGATTCCCGGCGGCATGTACCGCGTCTCCTACCCCTTCATCGAAATGAAGCACCGCGTCGAGATCTTCGGCCACGGTCAGGCAACCCGAATCGTCGCTTTCACCGACAAGGGTATTCCGTCCACTAAGAACGGTAGCTACGAATGCACTGGCGTTTTCCACACCGGTAGCTACACCACCCCCATGAGCGGTGGCACCAACCAGAACAAGCCCATGCGTATGGGTGTGCGTGACCTGTTCATCCGCACCAACAAGTACAACCTGCCGCTGGATTCTAAGAGCAACCAGATTTTCCTGGAGAAGCATACCCAGCCCGTTGACAACGTTGCAGGCGTCATCTTCCACACCCGCATTGCGGACGCTAACCCCGGTGAGCCGGACGCAGTGCCCACCCTGTCCAACATCGAAATCTGGGATACCGCCATTGGCGTTGCGATCCTGGGCCTGGACGACCAGGGCATGAAGATTGACAAGCTGCGCATCCGTCAGACCCTGCGCCAGGGCCTGCTGGTCGGCAAGCCTGTCGGCCACCCGCTGCGCCGCCGTGAGGGTGACACCCCCGGCGCGGCAGATAACAAGTTCTCCATGATTGACGTCTCTGACGCAAACATGAGCTTCGGCACCTACGCGGGTATTGAGATTTACACTTCTCAGTCCAAGTTTGAGGCGTCCACCAGCTGGTTCAACAAGCGCAACCAGGGTAAGAACGCCCTGTACGAGGTGAAGACCCGCCACGTGGGTGCGGGCTGGTTCATTCAGGGCACCCGCAACATGTTCATTGGCTGCACCGCCCAGGAGAATGCCGGTCACGGCTGGCTCGTGGAGTGGGGTAACAACCAGTTCATTGGCTGCCTGGGTGAGTCTTCCAGCTTCCAGGATGCTGTTACCGGCGGTGCTCGAGGTGACGAGGCGGCGAACTGGTACATTGGCCGTAACGCACGCGGTAGCCGTTTCGTGGCTCCTCGTTCGCACAACCCTTACAGCTGGGCTAAGGCTTCCCTGTACGGTTTCTACATTGAGAACAACATTCGCGATATGCACATTACGACTGCGTCTGCGAAGGATGACCGTATTGGTGAGAACAACATGATTGGCCGCCGTGTTCACGTGACCGGTGCTATGGGCGATAACGTGCTCATTGAGGTGGATCACATTCGCCACGCGACTTTCGCGCCGAAGCAGCTGGAGAAGCGCGGCAACGGCGTGTTCATGGGCTAACCCTCACGGGTTAGGTCCTGCGAGCTGAGGCTCGTGATCACAAAATCTTAAAACGCATACGCTTGAGGGGCGGGGAGTAATCCCCGCCCCTCGGCGTTTAACCCGCACCCAAAACAGTCGAAAAACCGTAGAAAAACGGGGCAGGGGAGCGGGCATCACAGTGCCCGGTCGTCGCCTCCACACGCCCAATGCGGTACCCTTGAGCAGGAACAGGTCTACCGGTGCACAGACCCGAACACACCAACGCACCTGCGGAAACACACTCAACTTCAACACCGTATTCACCGCATACAGCCGTATTCACTCGATTCACTCACCACGCCGCCTTCAGCACCGAACGCGGTACCCATCGAAAGAATTGAGCCCCTCATGCCCGATACGCCCATGAGCATCAACGCCATCAACTACGGCGCAGACCCCACCGGTGCCAAAGACTCCACCGCCGCCATCCAGCGAGCCGTCGACGACGTCGCCGCACGCGGCGGCGGATCCGTAGAACTACCCCGCGGCATCTACCGCGTCTCCTACCCCTTCATCGACATCAAACACCGCGTCGAAATCTTCGGCTACGGCTCCTCAACCGTCGTCATCGCGCACTCCGACCGCGCCATCCCCACCACTGCCAACGGCCACACCGAATACACCGGCGTGTTCCATGTCGGCAGCTACACCACCCCCGTCTATGGCAACTACAACGCCAACAAGCCCATGCGCATGGGTGTGCGCAACCTGCACATCCGCACCAACGCTGCTAACACCCCCATCGGCAGCTACCCGCTCGACGCCCACACCGCCCCGCTGAACAACGTCGCCGGCGTCATCTTCCACACCCACCTGACCGGCGACCAGCTCAACGAACCCGACATCGTGCCCGTTATCGCCGGCGTGGAAGTCTGGGACACCGCCATCGGCGTTGCCGTGCTCGGCCTGGACGACCAGGGCATGAAAATTGATGACGTGACCATCCGCCGCACCCTCAACCAGGGCCTGCTGCTCGGCAAGCCTGCCGGCCACCCTCGCCGCCCCAACGAAGGCCAGAACTCCGGCGCGGCAGACAACAAGCTGCGCGGCGTAGACGTTGCCGAAGCGAACCTCAGCGGCGGCTCCTACGCCGGTATCGAGGTGTACGCGGCGCAGGCGAAATTTGAGAACTGCTCCAGCAACAGCAACCACCGCACCAGCAACAAGTACGCCCTCTACGAGCCCGCCACCCGCCACGCCGGCGCAGGCTGGATCGTGCAGGGCGAACGCAACATGTTCATCGGCTGCACCGCCCGCTCCAACGCGGGTCACGGCTGGATTATTGAGTGGGCGCACAACATCTTCATCGGATGCGAAGCGGAAGGCTCCAGCTGGGCAGGCACCGTCAGCGGTGCCGCCCGCGCCGACGAGGCAGCCAACTGGTACATCGGCCGTAATGCGCGCGGTACCCGCATGGTCGCGCCCGTCTCCTACAACCCGCCGGAGAAGCCCGCCTCCCTGTACGGCTTCTACATTGAAAACAAGATTTACGACCTGCGCATCACCGAAGGCACCGCCAAGGACGACCGCATCGGTGACGGCAATATGCTTGGCCGCCGCGTGTACATTACCGGCGCAATCGGTGTGAATGTGGTTATTGAGGTCGAAGAGCTGCGTCACTCCACCTCGCCCGCCGGTCAGCTCACCAAGGAAGCCTACAACGTGATGCGCGGCTAGCGGGGCTGGTAGACACGCCCGAACCGGTTCAGGACTTTCCTGTGAATCGTGAGGTAGGTGCGTGTGTCCTAGTGGGCGCGTTATACCGCGATATATCAGCTAAAAATCAAAGCAGCTGTGAATGGAATACATACCATTCGCAGCTGCTTTGTCGTTTAGAACAATGTTTAATCTTTAGTTGATAAAAGTCTCAATTAAATATTGAATAAAATATCAATATGTACTTTAAGCTTTTTATGGTGGTGTAAAACAGTCCATTCACTGTGCACCACCACAGACGTGTCCCCACGACGCGGAACAGTCCCCTCGGTGACAGTCCCCTCAGTGTAGGACAAAGCCGCATCGCCGCACGTCAGACCCTATTCATTGCCGCTTCTCACTATTCCTCAACGCACCCCTTTCCCCTTCTCTTATTCGCTCCATGTTGGCGACCCCGAAGTCGACCCTAAAAACCGGTTCCTTCCGGCCGGTTCTCAACCACAATTACATAAGGACACATCCATGCTTCCGGTAATCTCCCGAGCGTTCACATCCGCTCCCCGCGCACCCTTGCCCTCACCCTCGCACTCGCCCTCGGTGCTGTACCCGTAGGCACCTCCGCCTTCGCTTCCCACCAGGCTGTCGCTCACGCCGCCGAACCTGCTGCAGCCAACGGCCTCATCAAACTTAACCAGCCCAAGGACGACCCCGCATACCTAGAATGCGTCGCCACCTTTGTTGGCACCATGAACGCCACCCCCGGCGTGTGGGCGGTCTGCCACGGCTACCTCGACAGCGAAGAATACACCGTCCCCCGCCGCCACAGCACCGCAACCGTCACCCGCGGCCAGCTCGTGCGCATGCTCTACCGCATGGCGGGATCGCCGACCGTCAAGAACCTGCCCAAGACCTCCCCCTACAAGGACGTGGCAACCACCAACCCCGACTACCCCGCGTACATTTGGGCGGCGGACGCGGGCATCACCTCCGGCTGGGATGACGGGCTCTTCCACCCGGATGACTACGCCACCCGCAACACCCTCGCCGCGTTCCTCTACCGCGCCGCAGGTAGCCCCGACGGTGCCGCACGCATGCGCCAGATCCGCCGCCCGCTACGTGCCGAAGCTAAGAAGGTTGAGCAGTTCAAGACCGAAAACCGCTGGGCAGCCCGCACGCTCGGCGCCTACCCCAAAGTCGACCGCGACGGTGACGGCGCAGTAGACGTGGTGGACCCCGCCAGCCCCCTGTACTTCTCCGACGCCCTGTACATGCTCAAGGTGTACAGCGATAAGGGCCTGAAGGTTGTGGGCACTCCCGCCGTTGACTAGGAAGCCGCTGACTAGAAGTAATGCCGACTAGCTTTAGCATTGACTAACGCACATATTCACCGCCCGCCGGTGCGACCCAAAGGGTTGCGCAGGCGGGCGGTGTGCTACATCGGGGCGCTCTTATAAGGCGGGAACGAGATACCCGCTAAGCTAGAAGGCATGAAGATTGCCACCTGGAACATCAACTCAATCCGCGCCCGCGAAAACCGCGTCGAAGACTGGCTCGACGAACACGACGTTGACGTGCTCGCCCTGCAAGAAACCAAAACCAAAGACGAAACCTTCCCCTTCGACCTCTTCGAATTCATGGGCTACGAGGTTGCGCACTTTGGCCTGAATCAGTGGAATGGCGTGGCAATCGCCTCCCGAGTGGGCCTCGAAGATGTGCAGCGCGGCTTCGATAACCAGCCGCACTTCGGCAAGCCCGGCGAACCCGAGGTGCTGGAGGCGCGCGCTATCGGTGCGACCTGCGGTGGCGTGCGCATCTGGAGCCTCTACGTGCCCAATGGCCGCGGCCTGACCGACCCGCACATGGACTACAAGCTCCGCTGGATGGAGGCGCTCCGCCAGAACGTGCACAACGAACTGGCTGCTAACCCGCAGGCGCAGCTCGCCCTGGTCGGTGACTGGAACGTCGCCCCCGAAGACACCGACGTGTGGGATATTGATTACTTCCTGCGCAACGAAATGACCCACGTGTCCGAACCTGAACGCCGCGCCTTCGCCGCCCTGCTCGAAGAAGGCATGGTGGACGTAGTACGCCCGCACACCCCGGGTGAGTACACCTACTGGGACTACCAGGCGGGCCGCTTCACCAAGGACGAGGGCATGCGCATTGACTTCCAGCTGTTCTCGCCCGCGCTCGCCGCACGCGTGGAACGCGCCTGGATCGATAAGGTCGAGCGCGCCGGTGAAGGCGCAAGCGACCACACGCCGGTCGTGGTTGAGATTGCCGACTAAACCGAGCGCCTAGCTTGCCGTAGAACCGCGTGCAGCAAGGAGGCGGGGGAGGGGTCCCTCGCCTCCTTGCTGTATCTGCAGGTGCTTCTGTTCCTGCGTGCCTGTCGCAGTGTGCCTGTTCCTGTGTTTCTGTTGATATTTCGGGGTTTCTGTGTGGCTTAGTTGAAAAGTTCGGATAGACGAACTATTGTTAAATTCCGCCCGGGACGACAGGCAAAAGCGCATTATGATGCCTGCGCAGACACAACCGTGTCCCTGTTGCCCCGGCGCGGCAAATTCCACACATCAACCACATACTCAAACCCGTGACTTCCAATGAAGGATGCCTCATGAACGCTTTCACCCCCGCAGGCAGCAACGCACGCCGCCTCGTCCAGGCGCTCTGCGCCGCCCTCGCACTCACCCTGCTACTCGTGCTTACCGGTTGCGGCAACACTGCCAGCACCACCGATGATGCTAAGAGCAGTAGCGGCAAGAAGACCGTGCTCACCACCTTCACCGTGCTCGCAGACATCGCCCGCAACGTGGCAGGCGACGACCTGAACGTTGAATCCCTCACCAAGCCCGGCGCAGAGATTCACGAGTACGAGCCCACCCCCTCCGACCTGAAGAAGGCGCACGCCGCCGACCTGGTGCTCGACAACGGCCTGAACCTCGAATCCTGGTTCGCGAAGTTCGTTGAAGAATCTCACGCTAAGCACGTGACCGTCTCCGAGGGGGTCACGCCCATCTCCATTACCGAGGACGCCTACGAGGGTAAGCCCAACCCCCACGCCTGGATGAGCCCCAGCAACGTGCAGAAGTACGTGGACGTGATGATTCGCGAATTTAGCGCCCTCGACCCGGCCCACGCCGCCGACTACAAGTCCCGCGGCGAAGCCTACAAGAAGCAGCTGCAGGACGTGCGTGACGAGCTCGTCAAGGAAATCTCCACCCTGCCCGAGAACCAGCGCGCACTCGTCACCTGCGAAGGCGCCTTCTCCTACCTGGCGGCAGACGCGGGCCTGAAGGAAAAGTACATTTGGGCGGTCAACTCCGAACAGCAGGCGACTCCCTCGCAGATTTCCTCCGCGATCGATTACGTGCGCCAGAACCAGGTGCCCGCCGTGTTCTGCGAATCCACCGTCTCCGATAACCCGATGCGCCAGGTAGCCGACGCCACCGGCGCACGATTCGGCGGCGTACTCTACGTGGACTCGCTCTCCGAAGCGAACGGCCCCGTGCCCACCTACCTGGACATGATCCGCTACGACGCCCGCACCATCGTGGCGGGACTCAAGGGCAACTCCTAAACCCCAAATAAACCTCGGGTAAACCCCCAAACCCCGGGCTAAACCCCGTATCGAAAACCCCGGGTAAATCCCAAACCCCCGATAGGATAGGAGGGGCGGTCGCCTTCTTGGCTCCGCTCCTCCCACGCCGTTAACACTCGCTCACACAGCACCCACTCACACCCACCCACTCACACCCACCCACTCACCACCACACAAGCAAGTACACCCGCTGCACGCATACGGTGACCACCAGAAAGAACACAAGGAATGAGCACTCTTCTCAGCTGTGAAAATGTGCACGTGAACTACGGGCCAGTCCGCGCCCTCACCGGCGCATCCTTCACCCTGGACACCGGGCGTATCTGCGGCCTGATTGGCATGAACGGCTCCGGCAAATCCACCCTTTTCAAAGCCATCATGGGGGTCGTGCCCGTGCACGCCGGCAGCATCACCCTCGACGGGCAGCCCGTCGGCGGTCACCGTGGCAGCCACGGCAAGAACGCGCACCACCGCGCCGGACTCGTCAGCTACGTGCCGCAGAGCGAAGAAATCGATTGGACCTTCCCCATCTCCGTGCGCGAGGTCGTTAGCATGGGGCGCTACCGCAACCTCGGCATCACCCGCCGCCTGCGTGCCGCAGACCGTGCCGCCGTGAATGAGGCGCTCGCCCGTGTGGAACTGACCGACCTTGCCGACCGTCAGATTGGGGCGCTCTCGGGTGGCCAGCGTAAGCGCGCCTTCGTGGCACGCGCTATCGCCCAGGGTGCCCAGTTGCTGCTGCTTGATGAGCCTTTCGCCGGTGTGGACAAGCGTAGCGAGGCGATGCTCATTCAGGTCATTGAACAGCTGCGCGACGAGGGTGCGACCGTGCTGGTGTCCACGCACGACTTGGCGACCCTGCGCCAGTTCGCTGACGAGGCGCTACTGCTGCGCGGTGAGATCCTGATGCACGACACCCCCGAGAAGGTGCTCGCCCCCGAGAACCTGGTGCGTGCCTTCGGCATGGAAGTGAACGCCGGTGCGCCGACTGCCGCCAGCGCTACTACCTCCGGCTCTACTGCGAACAGCTCTACGGAAGGGAAGAACTAAATGGACATCCTCAACTTTCTGGTGGAGCCGCTGACCCTGCCCTTCATGCTCCGCGCATTCGTGGTCACCGTCATTGCCGCCGCTGTCTGCGCCCTGCTCTCCTGCTGGCTCGTGCTGCTCGGCTGGTCGCTTATGGGCGACGCGATCTCGCACGCGGTGCTGCCCGGCGTGGTGCTCGCCTACATTTTCGGTGCGCCCTTCGCGGTGGGTGCGGTCATTGCCGCGCTCGTGGCGGTGGCGCTCATCGGCGGTGTCGTCCTTAGTATCACTGGTACTCCTTCATGGAATCATCCAGCATTCTGGCTGATCACCGGCACGATTTTCATCGTCGGCAGTCTTTTTTCGGTTGCCTTGATCATCATTGCTGGTCGGCCGCTGGATAATATCTTGACCGCCTTGATCCATAAACGCGGCGAGCGCACCACCACGCCTCTACCAAATCCGAACGCCGAGCAACACGCCAAAACCGGCTTCAAGACCGTCCTCGAACTCATCTACGACGAGCCAACTCAGCCCACACCGCCGCCAAGCCCCGACGCGCTGCTGACCCAAGCGCTCAATCACACCAGCTGCGGCATCGTCGTCCTCGATCCCACCAAGCGCATCATCTCTGCCAACAAAGCCGCACCAATTGCCACTGACGCCGACGGCCAGCCGTATCTGGCGCTAGATTTTCTCAACGAGCAATCGCTCGACGCCTGGCTCAGCGACGCCGACGCCCGCCAAGTCTCCGCAGAGCGTACCTGGCGCCGCGTTGCCACTACCAACGGTGCCTTCAAAAAAACTCGCTTCTTTGACATCATCGCCTCCTACCAAAAAGACGCACCCGGTGAGACCGTCATCGTTCTCATCGACCGCTCAGCCCAGTACCTACCCGAGGAAGAAGACCTCAACTTCATCTCCTTCGCCGCCCACGAACTCCGTGGCCCGATCACCATCATCCGCGGTTATCTCGACGTCCTCGCCGAGGAGCTGGCCGGCCGACTCAAGGG
>ERZ773008.834-NODE-834-length-22366-cov-5.889023_pt1 | contig 22366 bp, 26 predicted proteins | sample MGYA00580664_ERZ773008 | MGnify/ENA primary metagenome ERZ773008 (study PRJEB29015, sample SAMEA2738016) | human oral metagenome | biome: human oral; feature: human-associated habitat; material: dental | place: China | collected 2048 ... | reverse complement strand
AAACGGGGCGCTTCATCTCGATGGACGAACACCCGGGCAGCCAGAGCATTCCGCTGACGCTGAACAAGTATCTGTATGGCAATGCGGATCCGGTGAATCATGTGGATCCGAGCGGGAATATGTCGCTTGGTGATATTGGGGCAGGGCTGAATATTCAAGGAATACTTGGTACATCAGCCTTTAGATCTGTATCACAAAAGGCTTTGGATATCGCAAGAAAAAGCAAGACATTTGATATTTATGATTATGTGATGTGGCCTCTCCATTTTTATATGTTTGCAGAAAGTAAAACGCTGCGTATGGGCATAAGATATGATATTGGAAATAATGTTGGATGGGGCGGCATGCTTAATTTTCAATCTAATCCATTTGGAGAGATTACCGGGGGATTCATTGAAGCACAAGCAGCTCAACGGAAAGATTTGCAGGGGAAATCAATAAGAATCGCAAAACACACGCTAGGCCAATGGTTAACATGGCACGTTTTAGTTGTTGGATCTGAGCAAATAACGTGTAAACTTGATAAGCCATACAGTTTTAATCCAATGCGGGGCACAAACTGCTTGAGCTGGACAATGGGCGCTTCTGCCAAAGCTGTGGCAATATCAAGACTCCCCTTGTGAGGATATTTTTATGGGACCTGCTCCACTCGTTTCACTGTATATTTTTGGATTGCGGCAAGCGGAAGTTGACGACAGAAAATCCAGGCTATTGGCATATTTTGAAGAGATGGATTTCGATACATTGCGGCCATCATGGATGACATGGAGAAATCCCATGAAATTATGTCAATCTTGCTCATTTTCCAAAAAGAACTATAGTGATGATGACTATGAGAATAATGAATCATATGACTTCATGCAACTCATATCATATGCATTCACTAAAAAATTTTTTGATGGTTATATGACGGATAGCCGTTTTCTTGAGGGGCGGATGCATGAAAGAAGACCGGATAAAGTTATTGTTGTCAGAGGACAGATAGCCGAACTGATTGCTAAGGATTGTTATGGTCGTCTAAATGATGAAATCATCACAAAAAAATTAAGCGAAGGCATGGATGAAAGTATGAATATATTTTCATCGAGAGAGTGGCGTCAATTGATGAAAAAATAGTGCCATGTTTTGATGAAAGCGATGGATGACCTGGCAGCGGCAAGCATGTGCTTTGCATCTGGATTGGGCGTGAATGTCATGTTTCGGAATTGGAATGGATAGGGCAAGGGTTATTTATCCAGAGGGTTTGAATGCAGTCTGGGCAGAAGTTAGATAGAGATTTTTTGGGATGCAATTTTCCTATTGCATTTGGTATTTGTGCAAGGCGATTGAGGAGTTTGTTTTCGATAATGCCGATCTTTATCTTGTGATAATTGCAAACAGAATTACGTTCCGGCTACTCTCTTTCCCTTCCCTGTCGTCCTGAAGATTTTTCTTGAGTAATGCTGACATCGCTCATGTTTAATAATATTCAGGCAATGAATATCCGCATGCAATTCCGGTTTCGCGAATGAAAAGGAAGCGCTGCCAGAATTAACTGAAATCAGGCATCAATTATCGTCAGGAGCCTTCGGGTTTCTAATTCATATCCAGCCTGCAAGAGATGGAAGCCTATGAATATATTGGATATTGAATTTTCAGACATCGCTTTTGTTGATGGTCTAGAATTCAGGCGGAAAATATCTTCTTCTAATAAGCCTGTAGTTGTTGTCGTTCACTATAGGATAGTGCCATTTGCAACAATCATGTTTTTCCCTCCCTTAAACTCTATTTGGCGCATGTATCCATCAAAAAAAATTTGCAATGATCAAGACTTGAGAGAAAATGATCTTGAATCAAAACTTATGGTGGAAGAAGAGATTGGAAAAATTGGAGATGTCGCCCCTATTTCTGGGGTGTTTAATCTGGCTGATATATTCGAGAGAACTAACAAGAAAACAAATATCGGCTGTTGGCGATTTCGCTTTAATGTGAAATGCGAACGATTAGGCGAAATTCATGCCTACCTGCAGAATTGGTGGAGTAGCCTTGGCGAAGAGTGCATCGCAAGAGTGAATGATGGTGCGGTATGGCAATCGTCTTGGTGGGAAAAACAATGGAATTTTATAAGGGGAAATGATTGCTGCCATTTTATGTTGCGGCTATGGGAATTAGATCATGCGTCTTTTAATAAGGCAAATAAATTTATTCAAGCGGAAAGATCGATGGATGATGTTATCATAAAGGCGAGCAAAGTAATCTTGCCTGCAATAGAGGCCGTATCCAGCATGCCTGGAAAAGTTATGAGGAAAATGATTATTCAAAGCGGAATGCCAAATAAAAGAATATCCTCGCCAAACATTATTAACTATCAATGCAAGCTAAAGGAAAGAGATATGCTTTATTACAAGCAGTGTTTGATTGTTAGAAGACTAAATAGAGTTTCGATGTATTGGAACATAAAGGAGGCCATCAACGATTTCAACGATTCGTTACGGCTTCATGATTACTCTTATGTGCAGTCTCCGATAAAAGAACTGCAGTGCTATGTTGAGGAGATGGCTGAGAAGTTTCCAATTCTTAAGCAGGATTAGAAGTAGACGAACGTAATGAAAAGACTGCAGGCAGTTGGCTAGATCAAGGCAGCAGGCTTATTGGCGAGGGATTTAAAGAAGAGCCGCCGCTCTTCGTTTCTGGAGCCAAGACATTGCTCCCTTAATGCGCAAGGAATGGAACTCCATAATGCAATATATCCAAGTTGATGAATGGGATCTGTCATCCCTTTCCTTGGAAGCTATACACGACTTGAGAAAGGAAAACATCCCTGTTTGTTTGCAGACAGAGATTGTTTGCGGGAATGAGAAAGTCATTCTAATGAACATATTTGCGCCGAGAGATCAAATATTCTGGAATTTTGCAGACAGGTATCGCGCTTTCTCTTTTGGGCAATCCGCATTTCAAAATTACCTGGCTACTCGCCAAGATTGGAAAGAACGACTTATAGAAATTAACGAATTGTGCAACCCGACTGGCAATAGCTTTTTTTCATATCATCTGCTTGGTGGTTTGACTCGTGGGTTTAATGATGTATTCAATGATTATGACTGCGAGAATATAAATCCTGCCTTGATGGATGGTTTTCATTGCAGTATCGCCATGCATGCATATATGTATGAAAACATGAGGAAATATTTGGAATTGCAGCTGGAATATTTTGGCAACAATGCCTTTGTGAAAGATTTTGCGGGAGATCTATTTTCATTCGGAAATGAAGAATCATACAATAATATTTTTAGAATGGTGATATCGGAAAAAAACATAAATCAACTTCATGCTCGCATACCTGATTTTGGTAAATGCAAGATGAATAAAGCAGCATTTTTCCATGCAAAATTGCGTTCGCCAGATTTTTGGCCTCCAAGTGAAAAAGAAAATATTCCATTGGACTTGATGAGTGAGATATTGAAGGCGAGGGCAAGCTGGGTTATTTCAAATCTTCGCCTCACATCTGTAGCAATAGCAAAGAATATCATTAATGATCGAATCTGGGGTTTTCCCAAGTATGCAGATATTCGAAACGAGCTAAGAAGGATGTTTGATACTGAGTTGGCTAGATTCCCAGTCATTCAAACCAATCCCTATGAAAACAATATATATGATTATCCGCCTGTTTAAATGAGTGTTACATTCTGGTGATTTCGAATTAAATGTCATAAATCTGACTGAAAGATTGGAACGTTCAAGAGATGATAATGCGTTGAAGTTTGCTTCTAATGGAATATTCCTGAATGTTTTAATTTTGCGAGTGCGCCGCGTCATATGACGCGTTTGGCTGTCAGAACTGAACAAATAATATGTGAAACCTCTAAGCCATACGGTTTTAATCCAATGCGAAGTCCAAACTGCTTGAGCTGGATAATTGGCGCTTCTGCCAAAGCTGCGGCAACATCGAGACTCTCTTTGTAAGGATATTTCATGGGGCTTGTTCCACTCGTCGCACTGTAATTTTGGGATTGCGGCATTCAGAAATTGATGATAGGAAGTCCAGGCTATTGGCTATTTTGAAGAGATGGATTTCGATAAATTAATGCCCCCGTATGGAAGATATGGAAAAATTCCATGAAATTATGTCAATCCTGCTCATTTCTAAATGATAATCGCAAAGAAATTAGGTGAAGGCATAGACGAAAATATAAATATCTACTCAATCAGAGGGTGACGTCGATTGGCAAAAAATAGATCTTTATGAAGACCAATAAAATACATGTCTGATAAAGACCATGAAGAATAATATGCGTATGCTTTGCGAATTTATCATGAAGGCGTTTATTTTGATCGTTCCATGAGTTTTGCTGTATTTTAGATCGAGTAAGAAGGGGGCAGAATGAATTCGGTCGATATCATTGAGGAACTAGTGAAACCATCTATTTTGGAGTGTGTCTCATTGAATGGGGAGCCTTTCAAAAAAAGAAAGACCGTGTTGGCTGAGCATGAGCTTAACAAGCCACTTCCCCGTAATGAACTATTGGAAGTTCCAGATTTTCTTCGAGACATATATGGCAAGTACAATGGGTTCAGGTTGTTTTTAGAAGCGAAAGAACATAGAAACGCCCTTTTCAGCATGCCTGAATGGCAGAATGTTGGCGCCTTGAAGTTGTATATGAATGAATTGGTGCGTTCAACTGGCGATGCTATTGGAGGATATAAAACAGAGTTTCCAATAGAAATTGGAGAGGCGCAGCCAATTGGATTTTTTGGCAACCTATCAGATATGATCGTATACAGAGGAAAGGATATAATATTAATGGATATCGAAAATATATGCGATAATTGTTGCTCAATTTCTGACCTGGAGGCTTGGGAATCTATTGACTCCTTCTTTGAATATCTAAATGAAAATATAATGGGGTTATTGTCAAGTTACTGGAGAATCGATTCTGATAATGGCGATCAATATGCTGTGGAAAATATTATAAAATTGAATGATGATAGGAGGAGAGAGATCTGTTGATGCTAACGTTGCGATTGGCGTCATGGTAAAAAAGAAGACGATAGTGAAAAGGTTGCGGTAGGAAGATACGTCCTTGGCCTATTGACTTTCTTTGAGGTTGAGTATGCATTTTATCTTCGGGCTTGCCGTGAATCATCATCTTAATGAAATGGAAGTTGCGCAATTTGAGCATTTTTATCATGAAAAAATGCAAAATGCAGATATATTTTCTTCCGAAATAGTGGAGAGCACGGCAAGAAATAGGTATTTAAGCTTTGCTGAAAGATTGGAGCGATTAAGAGATGATGATGCATTGGGATTTACTTCTGATGGGAAGTTCTTGCAATTTTATTCGCTTGGTAAGCGCGCCATGTATTTGGAGATCCATTCGAAAATCCAGGATGAATATAATTGCATTGAAATAATCGGCATTATTGTTGAAAGGGTGCAAAAAATATTTGGCAATAAAATGATTGCAATCTATAATCAGGGGGCTTATCCGGCTGCCTGGATATTGGAGCTTGTGGTGGAGGGGATGGGAGTAGAAGATATATTAAATTATTTTGATGAAAATGTGCTATTAGGTTGACAAAAATAAATCGCCACAAGATAGGCGAAAGGCGCGGAAGAATGGATTGTGGTCTGATAGAGTATTCAGAGCATCAAGCTTGACATATCTATATGATGAATATCTGTGTGGAATTCCTGTTTCATGCATAGAGAGGAAATGCTATCGGAATGAACTGGAATCAGGCGCGAACTCTTGTTGGGAGCTTTTGAACCTTTAAATGCAAGGGCATGGAGATAAATATGAGTGAGATATTTTTGTGGAGAAGTGGTGCAAAATGCGCGGAATAACAGGCTCTTCCACCACGCTTAACGGAGAACCACATGAACCTGACCGACAAAAAAATCCTTCTTACCGGCGGCAGCAGCGGCATCGGTGCCGCCCTGGCAGAAGCCCTGCACCGTCGCGGCGCACACGTGCTGACCTGCGCCCGCCACCTGCCGGAACCGCTGCCAGACGGCATTACCTTCCGCCGCTGCGATTTATCCCTGCCTGCCGAACGCGACGCGCTGGCCGCATGGGTGCGCGAGGAACATCCCGATACCGCCGTTTTAATCAACAACGCCGCCGTGCAGCGCACGCTTGATTTTGTCGGCGGCGAACGCGCAGCCCTGCTGCAAAACCTCGCACAGGAGCTGGCGGTCAACCTTGAAGCCCCCGTTGCCCTGACCGCCGCGCTGCTGCCCGTGCTGGCAAGCCAGCCGCAGGCCGCCGTGGTCAACATCACCACCGGCCTTGCCCTCGCGCCGAAAAAAAGCGCCCCCGTTTACTGCGCTGCCAAGGCAGGACTGCACAACTTCACCCGCGCCCTGCGCTACCAAACGGAAGCCGCCGCGCCACACATCCGCGTACAGGAAATCGTGCCGCCCCTGGTTGACACCCGCATGACCGCCGGACGCGGCAGCGGCAAGCTCAGTCCCGAAGCGGTCGCTGATGCAGTCGTCCGCGCCATTGAAAGCGGTCGCGCCGAGACCTGCATCGGCAAAATACGCCTGCTCAAATGGCTGCTGCGCCTCGCCCCATCCGCCGCCTACCGCATTTTGCGCAACGAATAACCCCGTTCATTCGCACGGCAGCCTGAAAACGGATTTCCCTCCTTTCAGGCTGCCTTTAAACCAAACAGCACTCATCTTTGCCCACACAAACGCCCCACCCCGCCAAAGGCAGCCTGAAAGCGCGTCCACACGCTTTTGCAAAGCGAAAACCAGAAATTCCCTCCTTTCAGGCTGCCTTTTTTGTTTACAATCCCCCTTTCTCAACCACTCGCACACAACAACATCATGTATCTCCCCAACAAAAAACGCCCGTGGCTGGCGGGTTTTCTGCTTATCGCCTTTCTGGTTGCCTTTTTCCACTTTCTCGGATGAACACTGTGTCGGGGAGGCACCTAAAGCCAAACCCCAAAACGCCATTTTCCGAGCAAATTGCAAAACAGCCAATCTACGGCACATTGTGCCGTAAACGTAAACCGCGGCTAAAACACCTCATTTTCACGGGATGGACTGGTTTCTATTTTGAACGGCGATACCGTTTGGGCTACCTGAAAAACAGATGGTGTTGCTGATGTTCGCTTTGCAGCAGCCCTATTGTTTTACTTCATTGAGGCTTCGTTTTCAGGTAGCCTATTCCATTCTTTCCCCCAACCCTGCCGCTTGTCGCCGCAGAAGAACCGTTGATAAATATCACGAGTTAGGAGTGTAACCATATGAAAAACCAACGCGAATCTAATAAACGCAATCCGCGCCGCACCGATAAAAAAGTTTCAGGTAGCCCTAAGCGCCAGCAGCGGCCTGAAATGGAGAAAGCACCAAAAACCCGCGTGGCACGGGCAAAAAAGCTTGCGGTGCGCCCGGCCAACCAAAAAGTGCAAAGCCAAGTGCGCCGTTTGCAGGAACAGCGTTCCGATTTGAGCGGCATCGAGCCGGTGCGCCTGCAAAAGGCACTGGCCGCTTCGGGCGTGGGTTCGCGCCGCGAGATGGAGGAGTGGATTCAGAACGGTTGGGTAACGGTGAACGGCAAGGTGGCGCAGTTGGGCGATAAGGTGCAGCCGGAAGACCAGGTGTTGGTGAAAGGCAGCGTGATCAAGCTGAAATGGCCGGATCGATTGCCGCGTATCATCTTGTATTACAAGCAGGAAGGTGAGATTGTGTCGCGCGACGATCCGCAGGGGCGCGTGAGTATTTTTGACCGGTTGCCGCAGGCAGCAAGCAGCCGTTGGGTGGCCATCGGCCGCTTGGACATCAATACCAGCGGCCTGCTGATCCTCACCACTTCCGGAGAGCTGGCCAACCGTTTTGCCCACCCGAGCTTCGAAGTGGAGCGCGAGTATGCGGTGCGTGTGTTGGGCGAGTTGGGCATGGACGAGATGCGCCTGCTCACCAGCGAGGGTGTGATGCTGGAAGACGGCCTGGCGCGGGTGGAACGCATCCACAGCCAGGGCGGGGAAGGCGCGAACAAATGGTATAATGTGGTGCTCAAAGAGGGGCGCAACCGCGAAGTGCGCCGCATTTTCGAGCATTTCGGCCTTACCGTGAGCCGCCTGGTGCGAACCGGCTTCGGGCCGATTGGTTTGCCCAACCGATTGAAGCGCGGGCAGTTTTATGAGCTGAATGCGGCGGAAGTGGCCTCAGTGATGAAATGGGCGGATTTGCCGCTGCCGGACAGCCGCCGCCGGTCTGGCTGACGATATGCCGCCGATTAAAGGCTGCCTGAAAAATCAAACAGCCGATTTCCCTTTGTTCTTTAACGAGTTATGAAGCAGCCCAACCGCATCGATTCCCAGCCGGCGTTTTTGCTGTCAGCCACGCCGTGGCGCGAAACCAGCCTGCTGGCGGAGCTGTTTAGCCGCGATTACGGGCGGGTGGCGGTGGTGGCGCGCAGCGCGCGCAAACGGCAGAGCGAATTGCGCGGTGTGTTGGTGCCGTTCGTGCCGGTTCAGGTAGCCTGGTATGGCAAGGAAGAACTGAAAACGCTGCACCGTGCCGAATGGCTGGGCGGCTGGCCGCAGCCGCAGGGCAGGGCGCTGCTGAGCGGGCTGTATGTGAATGAATTGGTGCAGAAACTCACTGCCCGGGAAGACCCGCAGCCCGCGTTGTATGAGGCTTTGCGGCAGGTGATGCGCACTTTGTGCACCGAGCCGAACCACGCCGCCGCGCTGCGCCGTTTTGAGTGGACATTGCTCACGCTGGCGGGCTACGCGCCGGACTTGCAGAAAGACAGCGCGGGCTGCCCGGTGGAAGCCGACCGGCAATACTGGCTGCGGCCGGAACATGCGGTGCTGCCGTTGGAGCAGCGGCATAGCCTGACGCCGGCAGAAGTGCAGCCTGGCGTGGCGGTAGATGGCGATGTGTTGATTCAGCTGCAAAACGGCGAATTTATCGATGCCGCCGCTTTGCAGCAGGCACGCCGGATTACCCGCCTGCTGCTGGATTTCCGCCTGCCGGAAGGGGTTAAATCGCGGCAGGTGTTGCAGCAGATACAGGCTTTCAGGTAGCCTCTATCCTCTAATCACATCATGCTTTGAGGAAAAACGAAGTGGATTTGCGCAACACCGAACTTTGCCGCGTGCGGGCGATTACCGCGTTTATCAGTTTGAATAAAAATAGTGATTTATGGGCTGGTGTGTTGGCGGAAGCCAAGCGCCAATGCGACCGTTTGGCCGAATCGTTTGCCCGATCGGGCTATACCGTGCAGTCGGTACGGCTGGTGTCAAACCCATTCGGCGAATATTTGGATACCGAAAACGCGCAAACCGCCAAGCAGGGTTTGGCCCGTATCCAGCAGATCTTGCAGGAATTGAATCACGGAAAGGCGATGCGTATCCGTTTTGCTGTTGGCGAGGCGGTGGGTGCGCACGAAATCGCCCTGCTGCCGGAGTTGATTCGCGATTACGGCGATTTGTGCAATGCCTGTGTGAATGTGGGCATGGATGAAAATGGTTTTTTAGACAGGCAAACCATTGAGTTGTGCGTGGCGGCCATGCAGGAAATCGGCCGCATTACGCCGCGCGGCGAAGGCAATTTCAATTTCACGGTAAACTTCAATTGCCGGCCGCTGATTCCGTATTTCCCCGCCGGCTACCACCGCGCAGAGCAGGGCAACTGCATTGTGTTGGGCTTGGAAACGCCGGATTTGCTGGCTGCCGCCTTACGTGGATTAAATAATCAGCCGGCAGAGCATGCCCAATATTTTCAGGTAGCCTATTCGGCCATGCGCGAGGCGCTGCAATACCACATCGACCGTGTGCAGCAATGTGTGGCCGACACGCCTTTGGATGCGGGTTGGGCTTATGCCGGCATGGATACTTCGGCTGCGCCGTCAAAGAATTGTACTTCAATGGTGGAACTGTATCGGCTGATGCGTGTGCCGTATTTCGGTGCAGCCGGTACGGTGGAAGTATCCGCACTGCTTACCCGTGTGTTCAAGTCGCTGGAACGAGTGCAGGCCGTGGGTTTTTCCGGACTGATGCTGGCGGTAACCGAAGACGAAGGCTTGGCCGAGGCCACCCGCAGGAAACAGTTCGATATCCGCGCCCTGCTCACTTACAGTAGCGTATGCGGTATTGGTTTGGATACCGTGCCGATTGCCGGTAGCACTCCGGCGGAGAAAATTGCCGACATCATGTGCGACACCGGCACCATGGCCTTCCGCCTGAACAAACCGCTCACTGTACGCCTGTTCCCCGTTCCCGGATTGGAGGCAGGCGAGATTACGGCATTTGAGAGCGATGACTTGTGTAATTGCGCGGTGTTGTCAATACCTTAGAATGGCTTTGTGCAGATGGCACGCCGGTTGCTTAGTTACCTTTGCGGCGTGAGTCATGAAGCTAAATTGCAAAATTCGATACCCGAAAGGAAAGAAGATGCTGTTGGGCGTTAATATCGACCACGTTGCTACTTTGCGTAATGCGCGCGGTACGCGCTATCCCAGCCCGTTGGAAGCAGCTTTGGTTGCCGAAACCCACGGCGCGGATTTGATTACTTTGCATTTGCGCGAAGATCGCCGCCATATCAAAGATGCAGATGTGTTCGCCATCAAGCAGGCAATCCGCACCCGTATGAATTTGGAAATGGCGCTGACAACAGAAATGTTGGATAACGCCTTGCAGGTGCAGCCGGAAGATGTGTGTATCGTGCCGGAAAAACGGCAGGAGGTTACCACCGAAGGCGGCTTGGATGTGCTGGCGCAACAGCAGACAGTAGCGGAGTTTACGCAGCAATTAAATGCTGCTGGCATCCGCGTTTCGTTGTTTATCGATGCGGATGAGCAGCAAATCAAAGCTGCCCGTGATGTTGGCGTGCAAGCCATTGAGCTGCATACTGGCGCGTATGCCGACGCGACTTCGCATTCTGCTCGGCAAAACGAATTGTTGCATTTGGAAGAAGCGGCATATTTTGCTTCGGAATTGGGTTTGGTGGTCAATGCCGGGCATGGTTTGGCGATTCACAACGTAGCACCGGTGGCACGGATTTTGCCGATTCGCGAGCTGAATATTGGTCATGCGCTCATTGCGCAAGCCGTGTTTTTGGGCTTGCCGGAAGCGATACGGCAAATGAAGGAAGAGATTTATCGGGCTCGGAGTCAGCCGGATTAAATTTAGATTGGAATCGGCTTATTTTGAGATGTGGTGGGTTGCTAAATAATATTGTGCTTGCCATAGGGATAAACCTACTAGGCTAAAAATTAGGTAGGTGGCAAATAATATACTTGTGGGAAAATAAGAATAAAAAGGGGATGTGATGAATAAGTTGAAAATGCAAGGTTTTACCTTGATGGAGTTGATGATAATTGTTGTAATAGTAGCCATTTTGGCAACTATAGCCTACCCAAGTTATGACACATTTATCCGTAGATCTCGTATGGAACAGGCTAAAGCCAGCATTATGGCTAAGTCTCGAGATATGGAGCGGTTGTATACCAAAGCTCGTTCGTTTACGGATGCAAACCATCCGGCATCTGCCCCTGCGAGTACTGATTTCTTCACGATTGGCTTTGTAGGCGGGGCCCCACAATCAGATAGTTATGAGATTTTTGCTAAGCCGACCAACAAAAATCCAAACGAAACTCAAGGTATTTACTTCAACAGCATTGGTACAACGATGAGTCGTTGTGATGCCAATACTATTGATCAGCCAAGTAGCAGAACCAATTGTGAGCCATATTAGTATTGGCCTCTATTCCGTTTGGTAAGAAAGCCGTTTATACTGTCCACTCCGTTACTTCCCTAAGGAGCAACAGCATGAACGGCTTATCTTTTCCCACTACTAAGCGCGGCTTCACGTTGATGGAGCTGATGATTATTATTGCTGTGGTGGCGATTTTGGCGGTTATTGCGTATCCTTCATACCAATCGTTTGTGCGCAAATCCCGTTTGGAAGAGGCCAATGCTGCTTTATTGGAAAATAGCCGGGCGATGGAGCGTTTTTATGCGCGAAACCGCACGTTTAAAGCCACTTCCACCACTTGGCCGGCGTTGGCGGTTAGCCAAACGCAGCATTTCTGTATTAAATTCCAAGGCAATGCGCGCGGGGTGTTGGGAGATAAATATACAATTAAAGCCGTGGCTTTTGATGTGAATAAAGAGCCACGGGTTTTATTGATTAACCAAGACCAAACGGTACGGATTTGCCAAAGCAGCCGCAGCCGTTGCGATAATAAAGAAGTGTTTTCCGGCGGTAATAATATCGACCAAGAATGCGAATTATTGCATTAGTTTTTCTTTAATTAAAATCTAAATTTTGATGAGCATTACTCTTTTATTACAACAAAAAATTCAGAATACCGATTATGCACGCATGATTCAAAACAATATCTCCTCTTTCAGCCCGGCAGAAACCGATCTGCTGGCTGAAATCTTGAGTGGCTACGAATTTGACGTGGTGCAGCAACAGGCGCTGGTGCAGGCGGTGATGCAGCAGTCCCGTTTCGATCCGGATGCTTTCCACCAAGAGTTCGACGATGAAGACGTAACCGGCATTTGCCCGCATTGCATCAACCCGCCCATGCCGCCGTTGCGTGATTATCTGGTGTGGCGTCAAACGCTGGCTAAACAGGCTACCTGAACATTTCAGGTAGCCTTCTTCCCTGTATAATCAAACAATAACCTTATTTGGAAAACCCATGCGCATTATTTCTGCCAATGTAAACGGCATCCGTTCTGCCTATAAAAAAGGCTTTCACGACTACCTGGCCGCGAGCGGCGCCGATATCGTCTGCATTCAGGAGCTCAAGGCTCAAGAAGCCGATTTGGACGACAGCATGAGGGCCCCGCACGGTATGCACGGCGTTTGGCACTGCGCCGAAAAGCGCGGCTATTCCGGCGTGGCGCTGTATAGCAAACGTGAGCCAAACCGCGTGCAAACCGGCATGGGCATTGCCGAATTCGATGCCGAAGGCCGCTTCGTGCAGGCTGATTTCGACAATTTGTCGGTGATTTCGCTCTACTTGCCGTCCGGCAGCAGTTCGGAAGAGCGCCAGCAGATAAAGTTCCGCTTCCTAGAAGCCTTCTACCCGATGCTGCGCGAGTTGTACAACCAAGGCCGCGACATCGTGATCTGTGGCGATTGGAATATTGCGCACCAAAACATCGACTTAAAAAATTGGAAAGGCAATCTGAAAAACTCCGGCTTCTTGCCTGAAGAGCGCGAGTGGATCAGCAAAGTGATTGCCGAACTCGGCTGGGTGGATATTTGGCGCACGCTCTATCCCGAAACGCCCGGCTACACCTGGTGGAGCCAGCGCGGCCAGGCCTATGCCAAAGACGTGGGCTGGCGCATCGACTACCAAATGGCTACTTCCGCTCTGGCCGAGCGCGCCCGCTCCGCCCATGTTTATAAGCAGGAGAAATTCTCCGATCACGCACCGCTGGTAGTGGATTACGATTATCCGCTGTAGCGGATGCCAGCCGTTTCGGTTTCTCGGAAGGCCGACACTTCAGAAAATCTGTTTCAGGTAGCCCGCATCTTGCCCGGCAGGCTACCTGAAAAGCCGATTGCCTCCATTAAATATTTGATAGTTTTAAACTGTACGTTTTCAGCTAGCCTGTAGTTTTTGTTGAAAAGGCTACCTGAAACCGCGAAAACTAACCCAAGGAAACACCATGTATTTTGTAGACCGCAGCGCCGTGGTGGTGAAGCCCACCGAAGCCTTCCTCGCCTGGCTCAAAAGCACCGGCGACGACCTGCCTGACCTTACCCTTGCCCAAATCCGCAGCAATTGCAGCGTGTATCTGTTGGCACAGGCCGATACGCCCGAAGAGAGCGCCGGCCTGTTTGGCGAACGCTGGCGCGAGGTGCTCAGCGGCGAGATTGCTTCATGGGAAGTGCCGCAGGAACAATGGCCGGAGCTCACGCCCGAGCTGTTTACCCGCTTTTTCGACCTCGAATTCCACGACATGGTGCTGGATACGGATGACGACAACATCCGCGTCAGCCCCGTGGTGGACAACATGATGTAGCCGCCGTGCAGCCTTTTCAGGTAGCCTTTCGGCCTTCATGGCTGCAACGCCTGCTGCAGTTGGCCGCATGGGTGTGGCTAGCCGTTATCTGGCTGCTGTATTTCGCCGGCTGGCTGCGCCTGCTCGGCCTCGCGCTCACCGCCCCCACTGCTTGGTATGCCCTGCGCCGGCCGTTGCCAATCGGCAGCCTTACAGTGGGCAGCGGCGGCGAGGCCGTGCTGTTTTTGCAGCCGCAGCAAATCGCCGTGGCGGCCACCCTGCGCGGCGGTGTGGTGTTGCCGTGGCTGCAAATCCTGCATTGGCAAACCGACGGCGGCCGGCAGATTTACCAAGCCGTGTGGCCGGATTCCGCCGATGCCGAAGGCCTGCGCCGCCTGCGTGTGTGGGCGCGTTGGGGGCAGGCGCGGAAGAAACGAAGCAAGCCAATGGATAGACAGGATTCCCGCTAAAAAACGACCGCGCCAACTCAGCATACTTTATTGTTTTTTTTATTGCACACAGGATTCAACCCTATGACCAATCCCAACCACCTTATCCTGCCCAGCCGTTTGGGTTTTGCCGAAACGCTGGCCGTGTTGAAACAGGCTTTTGCCGCCAAGCAGATTACCCTGTTTGCCGAAATCCCGCATTCCGCGCTGGCCGCCGAACACGGCCTGCCGCTGGCGCCCGCCAGCCTGCTGATTGTCGGCCACCCGGCCAAGGGCACGCCGCTGATGCAGGCCGATTTGCTGCTGGCCGCCGAGCTGCCGCTGAAGGTGTTGGTGTACGAACAAAACGGCGGCGTGCAGGTGCTGTACCGCCGCGTGTTGCCGCTGGTGGCGGGGCGCGGTTTGGGCGAAGCGGAAACTGCCGCCACGCAAATCGATGCCGCCATGGGCGCGCTGATTACCGCCGCGCTGGAGAGTGTGCCGGGCTGAATTCTGCTGGAGTATAATGCGGCGGCAAAAGGCTACCTGAAAAGGTTTAACCGTTTTCAGGTAGCCTTCGTCAGTTAAAGCAGGCTACCTGAAAACGCCGCTCAAAACCCGGCCAGCAAGCGCTTGGCACAATCATGCCGACCGACACCATTATTTTCAGCTAGCCTTCGCCAAGCCGCCCGTACGGCATACAGGCTACCTGAAAACCCGTCTGGCATTTTCAGGTAGCCCTCAAACAAGGTTGAACAAATGAAAACACTCCCCCAATGGCTCACCCACCTTGAAACCGCCTATACCGGCGGCACCGCCCACAGCCACGGCAGCATTGATTTGGGCTTGGAGCGCGTGCGCGCGGTGAAAGAACGGATGGGTTTGCAGCCGCAATGCCCCGTAATCGTGGTGGCCGGCACCAACGGCAAAGGCTCGGTGTGCGCCTTTTTGGAAAGCATCTACCGCGCCGCCGGGTTCAAAACCGGCATGCTCACCAGCCCGCACATTCTGCGCTACAACGAGCGCATCTGCGTGAACGGTCAGCCCGCTGCCGATGAAACCATTACCGCCTCTTTCGAGCGCATCGAAGCCGCACGCGGCGACACCGCGCTCACTTATTTCGAATTCAACACCTTGGCCGCCGTGGATATTTTCCGGCGCGCCGAAGCCGATGTGATGATTTTGGAAGTCGGGCTCGGCGGCCGGTTGGACGCGGTGAATATTTTTGACGGTGACGTATCGGTGGTCACGTCGGTGGATTTGGATCACCAAGCCTTTTTGGGGGACACGGTGGAGCAGGTGGCCTTTGAAAAGGCGGGCGTATTCCGTGCGGGAAAACCCGCCGTTTGCGCCCAAAACCCGCCGCCCGAATCGCTGCGCCGCCACGCCGAAGCCATCGGCGCCGACCTCTTGCTGGCCGGGCGCGATTTCGGCTTCAGCAAGCTGGAGCAGCAGCAATGGTCGTTTCACTTCCATCCCGAGAACAGCCGCCTGTTTTCAGGTAGCCGCAACCGCAACGCGCTGCCTTTTCCCGCCCTGCGCGGCGGCTACCAGCTGGGCAATGCCGCCTGTGCGCTGGCCGTGCTCGAATGCCTGAATGCGCGGTTGCCGGTGGATATCGGCGCCATCAAACGCGGGCTGTTGCTGGTGAGCCACCCCGGCCGTTTCCAAGTGTTGCCCGGCCGCCCGCTCACCATATTGGATGTCGGCCACAATCCGCACGCCGCCCGCGCCTTGCGCCGCAGCCTGATGGCGCTGCCGTTTGCCGAAAAACGGCTGGCGGTGTTCAGCATGTTGGCCGACAAAGATATCGATACCGTAGTTTCCCTGCTGCAAGACCAGTTCGACGAATGGCTGATTGCCCCGCTGCCGCTGCCGCGCGGCCTCTCGGCGGAAGCATTGCAGCAGCATCTGGAAGCGGCGGGAGCGGCCAATGTGCGCCTGTTTGCCAGCGTGGGCGAGGCCTACCGTGCCGCCTTATCGGAGGCGGGGGAAAATGATAGAATTGTCGTATTTGGTTCGTTTCACACGGTGGCCGAAGTGATGGGCGCACCGCAACAGGAATAAGGAATTATGCCCCCCCAGTCCAACCCTAATTGGCGCCATCTGGAAGAATACGAACAGATTAAGCGCAAAAACCGCCGCCGCTTGGTGGGCGCGCTGCTGCTCACTACGGTGGTGGCGCTGCTGCTGGCCAAAGTGATGGGCAGCAGCAAAAATACTGCCGCGCCGGGCGAAATCACCGTGAGCGGCGGCAGCGAAACCGCTGCTTCCATGGTGGTGGAAACCCATCCGCTGCCCGAGCCGGTGGCCGAAGTGCCGACTGGTGCGGATACGGCGGTGGAAATGCAGCCGCAGCCGGTATCAGCGCCAGTTGTTGAGCCGGAAGCAGTGGTTGTAGAGCCTGCTCCGCCTGCGCCGCCGCCCGTGCAGCCGGCCAAGCCGGTGGAGGCGCGTACCACGGTGTTGCCCAATCCGCTGGCCAACTCCGGCAACGCGGCCAATCCGCCGCCGAGCCGCCCGGCTGCACCGCCAGCAAGGGCGGAAAGCAAGCCTGCGCCGCAGCCGCGGGTAGACGCCAAACCGGTGCCGGCCGAGCCGCGCGCGCAACCGGCGGAAAACAATAAACCGGCAGCCCAGCCGCAGGCCAAACCTGCCGTGCCGGAAACCCCGCGCCGCGCCGAGGGCGTGAAACCGCAAACGCCGGCCGCGCAGCCGAATGAGCGCCGTGCCGAAAGCAAACCGGCCGAGCCGAAGCCGACCGAACAGAAACCAGCCGAGCGCCGCCGCCCAACCGAACGCCCAACTGAACGCCCAACTGAACGCCCAACTGAACGCCCAACTGAACGCCCAACTGAACGTCGGCAGGAACGTAAGCCAAACGGCAACCGCCTCTCGCCGGAAGATATTTTGAACAACCGCGCTGCCGATCATGTAACCGGCAACGGCAAAGCGGCCGACAATCAACCTGCCCAGACGGAGCGGCGCATGGTGATTCAGGTGGGTGCTTACACCACCGAAGAGCAGGCACGCGCCGTGCAAAAACGGCTGGCCGATGCGGGCGTGAGCGCCTATGTGGCGCCGCCTGCCAACAAAGGCGGCAACGCGCTCTACCGCGTGCGCACCGGTTCATATCCGAACCGCCAGGCTGCTGGTCAGGCAATGGGTAAAATTAAATCGCAGGGGCTCGACGGCATCCTGCTGGAGCGCTGATGACTTTGTTTGACTATCTCGCGCTGCTGGTGATTGCGGCGTTTACCCTGATTTCGCTGTTTCGCGGCGTGGTGGCCGAATTGGTGGGCCTGGTTTCCTGGCTGGGCTCGCTGCTGGCGGCCAAGCTGCTTGCTCCGCCGGTGGGCGACTGGCTTTCAGGTAGCCTCAAGCCGCATGCGCTGGCGGTGGTGGCAGCGTTTATCGGTGTGTTTCTGCTGGCGCGGCTGCTGTTCCGGCTGCTGCAAACCTTGCTCACTTCGTCTGCCGGCGCGGCCGGGCTGGGTGGGGCAAACCGCCTGCTCGGCGGCGTATTCGGCGCGGTGAAGGGGGTGCTGGCGGTAACGCTGGCGGTGCTGGCCTGCGCGTTTACCGATTTGCCAAAGAGCGAAGAGTGGCGGCATTCGCAAACCGCATTTGTTTTCGAGGGCTTGGCCCAATTGGCCGTGCCGTATCTGCCGCCGTTTATGGCGGATCGTGTCGACTACCGGCAAGCGCCGGGGGAGTGAATTTATGTGTGGTGTGTTGGGTATGGTGGCCTTTGAGCCGGTGAATCAGTTGCTGTATGACGGATTGCAGGTGTTGCAGCACCGCGGGCAGGATGCCGCCGGCATCGTAACCGCCGAGGGTGAGATGTTTCATATGCACAAAGACACCGGCATGGTGCGCGATGTGTTCCGCACGCGCGATATGCGCAACCTGGTGGGCAACGCCGGTATCGCCCATGTGCGCTATCCCACTGCCGGCAACGCGGGCAGCAGCGCCGAGGCGCAGCCCTTTTATGTGAATTCGCCCTTCGGCATCGTGCTGGCGCACAACGGCAACCTCACCAACACCGATGAGCTCAATGCCAACCTGTGCCGCCGCCACCTGCGCCACATCAACACCGGCTCCGATTCCGAAGTGCTGCTCAACGTATTGGCCAGCGAGTTGCAGCACGTGATCGGCAGCCGCAGCAAGCTGGAAGTGGCCGATGTGTTTGATGCCGTGGCCGCGCTCAACCGCCAAGTGCGCGGCGCATACGGCGTGGTGGCGCTGATTGCCGGCTACGGCATGCTCGCCTTCCGCGACCCGCACGGCATCCGCCCGCTGGTGTTGGGCAGGCACACCGACGAAGCGGGGCGCACTGCTTATATGGTGTCTTCCGAATCCATCGTTTTCCCCAGCTTGGGCTACGAACTGGTGCGCGATATCGCGCCGGGCGAGGCCGTATTTATCGGCTTTAACGGCGAGTTCCACAGCCGCCAATGCGCCGAATCGCCGCGCCTTTTGCCCTGCTTGTTTGAATACGTGTATTTCGCCCGCCCCGATTCCGTGATGAACGGCGTATCGGTGTACCAAGCGCGGCTCGATATGGGCGTAACCCTGGCCGAAAAAGTGAAACGTAGCTTGCCGGCAGACGAAATCGACGTGGTGATGCCCATCCCCGATACCAGCCGCCCCAGCGCCTTGCAGCTGGCCATGCACCTGGGTAAACCCTACCGCGAAGGCCTCATCAAAAACCGCTACATCGGCCGTACCTTCATCATGCCCGGCCAAGCCACGCGCAAAAAATCCGTGCGCCAGAAGCTCAACCCCATCGACAGCGAATTTGCCGGCAAATCCATCCTGCTGGTGGACGACTCCATCGTGCGCGGCACCACCAGCCGGGAGATTGTGGAAATGGTGCGCGCCGCCGGGGCACGGAAAGTGTATTTCGCCTCCGCCGCCCCTGAAGTGCGCTACCCCAATGTGTACGGCATCGACATGCCCACCCGCGCCGAATTGATTGCCAACGGCCGCAGCGCCGAGCAAATTGCCGCCGAAATTTCTGCCGACGGCGTGGTGTTCCAAGATTTGGACGACTTGGAAAACGTGGTGCGCGCGCTCAACCCCGCCATCGAAGGCTTCGACAGCTCCTGCTTCAACGGCTGCTACGCCACCGGCGACATCGACGAAGGCTACCTGAAACGCCTTTCCGATCGCCCAAAAAGCGGCAGCGGCAAAGCTCACGCCGGCCAGATGGAACACAGCATCCGTGTAGATTCGCTACGGGAATAATAAATGGCGGAAGCCGGCTTTGAGGCCGGCTTCTTTGGTTTGGCGGGGAAGGGCGGTTGAAACCCAGTGAGATAAATATAAGGGGTCTGTGAGATAAATGGGATTAAGTTGGATGAGGATGGATGATGGGGGATGGGAAATTTGTAACAACGTTGCACTGGGTGCAACAAAACGGAGCGGGCGAGGTTGCCCGCTTTTTTATTTTCGGACACCCCGTGCCAAAGCATCGAGGGCGACATCCAGCAGGCGGGATTCGGCGCCGGCCTGAAGTGTACCGCCTTTGCTCATCGGCAGGTAGGGGCGTGCCGGGATTTTGACTTGTTTGACCCTGCGGAAGCCGTCGCCGACTTTGAATACAAGATAGGGTTTGTTTTTGGCTTTGACCGTGCCGCCGAACTGGTGGATGGCGGCGTAGGGTTTGTTGGTGCCGATGCGGGCGAAGTTGTTGCCGGAGGCGGTGTGGATGCTGGCGGCCAGCTGCCCGCTCTGTTGTAGGATTTTGCCGCCGCGCGCATTGGCCGGCCATTTTTTTCCGCCCCAGCTTTCGGATTCGAAGTTGTCTTCGGTGATGCTGAGCAGTTCGGCGGCAATGGCTCGCATCATCGGGCGCGGGTGGCGGGCATTGTGCAGCAGCTGCCCGAGGCCGCGTTTCAGGTCGCTGTCGTCCACGCTGATTTCAAGCATCGTCTTCCTCCCCGAGCGCGCGTTCTAATAGTTCGTAGTTCAACACCTCGGCCAGCCCCTGCATGATGACGAATGCCTGATGTCCGTCCAGACGGACGGTCAGGCCGTTATAGCTCAATAAAATGGAACTCAAATCGTATGCACGGTCGACTTGTACATCGCCGCTATGCTCGTCATCGGGATTCCAGTCTAGATACACCATAACCATCACCCCCTCAATAATTGCAGCACCCATGCCAGCTGGGCGGCATTGAGCGAGGATTTGAAACGCTCGTTGCCCATCATCTGCCGCAGCGCCACACGGGCAATATCAGGATGGGCGGCCTGCGCCTTATCCACCGCCACCGAAGCCATGCGCGAGAGCATGGCCTTGCCTTGGTTGGCATTGAAACCGGCATTGGGGGCGACGAATTTGCCGTTGATGCGGATACCGGTGCGCTGAGCATGGCGTTCTTCGCCGGTATATTGGTTGACACCGATGTCCACGGTTTGGGTTTCCAGCTTCGGGCTGGTTTTTACCCGGTCTGCTCCACGGCTGCGCGATAAGGGTCGAACCCGGCAGCGGCAGCGGTAGTCCAAGGGCGGATACAGGCTGTCCCACACCGGATCGTCGGCGGCATAAACGCTGCCGTGCAGCAGGCGGTGGGTCTCGCGGGTGCGCTCGTCGTTGACTGCCACGTATTCCCAGTAAGGGTGAGTATCCACGGCATCCATCATCTCGGCATAACGCCCGGCCATATAGGCCGACTGCATATTGGTCAGGTAGATGGTTTTCAGGCGGTGAGGGCTGCCCAGGCGCACGGTTTGGATTTCGCCGGTGTCCGGGTGCGGCAGGTCTTGTTTGCCCCACCAACCTTTGGCCTGCAATACCGGTGTCAGCCGCTCGCTGAACTGCTCCAAGGTCTGCCCGCTTTCGGCGGCTTTGACCACGGCGGCATAGATATCGCCGACCACATCCATGCCGGCGGTTTTGGCTACGGTGAAGGCGGTGGCGTGCGCATCGTCCAGCATGTCCTGCCAGTCCCACGATACGTTGATGCCTTTCTGCCGCAGGTAGGCTACGGCGGCTTCGGGCTGCATGCCGAAGATGGCTTTGATGTCTTCGGGATTCATGCTTTAAGCTCCTGTGCGGCTTCGACCCTGCCGACCAGTTCGGCTAGGAAGATTAAGCGCGCCAACTCTTCCTGCAGGGCAGTGTCGTCTATATTCGGATAAGCGGCGGTTAGGCGGTCGAGCAGGTTTTCGGCGGTTTCGCCTTGCCGCAGTTCAGCGACCAACACGGCAGTCAACCGTTCGCCCTGTGTATTCAGACGGCCTGTATCGGGTGCGAGCCCGTCGATAACCAAGCCTGCGGCTGTCAAATCGGATTCGGCGAAGTCGACAGTCTTTGTTTCAGGGGATGTCTGAGCCTCCTCAAGCAAATCTCCGTCTTCCAAACCGTAGGTACGCTGCCAGTATTGGTTGCTAAACTTCGCCCCAGCATCCGTCATCAGTTTATCCCTTTCGGCACGCTCTTTCGTGCCGCTTTCTTCGTTCTCGAACAAAACAAATTTCGGGGGAGCAACATCGCCGAAATTCAATCCTACAATCCATTTAATCAATTGATTGTATGCCGCCTCAACAATACGGGTATCGCCGTCCCGGATGTCATCGGTTACTTCCAAGCCTGCGGTCGCGCTGGCATGAGTGCTGTCTTTTTCGGTGGTTTGATCTTGCCCAAGCAGGGCAATGTTGATTTCGGAGCGGCAATAAATGGGATTTGATCCCGCTGCCCTCCACCCCGGAGGCACACGAGCAGCTGCAGAGGGTGTGGACGTCCACCGAGGGGCAGGGCTACGATCTGATGGGCGCATTGGGTATCGCCTTCGGACTGCCGCAAAACCGCCGCCGCTGGTTCTGCTCCGAGTGGTGCGCCACCGCGTTGAGGCTGCCTGAAAGCTGGCGCTGGTCGCCCAACGACCTCGCTGTTATCGTACCCGCCCTATATAAGGAGGAGGCATGAAAATACCCGCCACAGGGGCGGGTATACGCAATAA
>ERZ773008.833-NODE-833-length-22366-cov-63.446372_pt1 | contig 22366 bp, 14 predicted proteins | sample MGYA00580664_ERZ773008 | MGnify/ENA primary metagenome ERZ773008 (study PRJEB29015, sample SAMEA2738016) | human oral metagenome | biome: human oral; feature: human-associated habitat; material: dental | place: China | collected 2048 ... | reverse complement strand
TGAGCGTAATGCGCGTGCTGGGCGCGGTCGTGGCGGCTGGCGACGTCGATGAGCTCACGCTGCCTGCCGGGATGCTGCGTGCCGGGTTCGTCCTCGACGAGGACGTCCTTGTCCTCGGCCAGTTTCACCAGTTTGGCAGCCGTCTGGGCGGCCAGGATCAGGGATTTGATGTCGACTTCGAAATCGTAGGAGGGCATGGTGGGGCTCTTTCCGGGGTTCGATAGCGGTGGGTGCGGTCGTCTCAGTCGAGGATGGCGACGTTCTTGACTTCGGCCTCGTGGGCGAGCCTGGCGATCCTCTTCATCGCAGCCTCGGCTTTCCGGAGGATGGAGGCCAACTCCCCGGCCTGATCGCCGATCATCCCATCGGATTCGATTTGCGCCTGCCGGGACGCCCAACCGAGGCTCCAGCCCGAGACCAAGCCGGAAATGTCCTTGCGAGCGTCCTCTACCTCTCTGCGAAGGTCATCGGCCGCCTTCCTCAGCGCGGACTCGACGGCCTGGGCGTCCTCCAGGTGGAAGACGAATGCGCGGTTTGCCATGTCCTGACGAACCTCCCATGATGGCGGCGATCTCGGCGAAGGACGACGACACCTCGCGTTCGACTTCCGCCGCGATCCGATCCACATTCACCAGCCACTCGCCGTAGGCGGCGAGATCCGCGCACAAGCCCTGCAGCGACGGCATAAGCTGTTCCAATGCCTGGACCAACACGACTGTTCCGCTGTTCGTCACTCCGCGGATGTGCGATTCGAGGGAACGGATCAAATCCCGATTGATCGAGTCAACCCTGTCCGCACACGCTCGAGCCACACCTCCGGCGGCAACCTGCCGGGTGGTGCGAAAAGGCGGTTCCTCACCGTTGAGATTCCGCCAAACATACACGCCGGGAGATTTCGGAGCGGAAAGCGTCCCGGACTTATCGGGACGCCGATCCGCTCACGCCATCAGGGCAGCCTTTAGGCCATCAAGTCGCGGCGGGAGAGGCCCCGCGCGCCGACGAACGTGAGGATCGCGGCCAGCGCCAGGCACACGGCCGGGCCGGTCCACGTCCCTCCGGCCGTCTCGGCCCCCAGCACGTCGGGCTGGTGCGCGTACGGCGAAAGGCCGGCGAGCCACCTGGGAACGTCGACGAGCATGCTGGACACGGCCAGGAGCAGCGCGGCCACGAGGACGCCCCAGGAGACCGCCCTGGCCGCACGCGGCATCCATCCGTGCGCGGCGAAGACGACGCCCCCGTGCAGCAGGGCGGCCGGCCAGAGCGCAGCCGCCGCGAGCGCGACGCGCCAGGCCAGGCCCCACGGGTCGCTGGCTTCGGGGAGTTCGTCGACGAGGACGACCGGGATCGCGGTCGCGACCAGGCCGGCGACAGCGGCGACCACGAGGGCCCCGCTGCCGGCCAGCACCGCCGCCGCCTGGGCGGCCATCCACCGGCCGCGGCCGACCGGGGCGGCGAGAAGCCGCCCGAGCCGGCCCGACTCCTCGTCCCGCAGGCCGGCCAGGGCGATGGACACCGCGCATGCGCCGACCATGTAGCCGCCGTAGACGAGGATCGCTTTCAGGAAGTTCTCGACGGTCAGGCCCGACTCGGCCAGTTTCGCCATGAGGAGGCGGCCTTCGAACAGCGACGGGACGGCGTCCAGCGAGTCCCGGATGCCCACGGTGAGGGCGCCGTAGAGGAGGCCGAAGGCCAGGCCGCACGCGAGCCACCAGCGGCGCATCCCGCGGGTGGCGCCCATCGCCGTCGCGACGAGCCCGTTCGGGCCGGAGCGCGCACGCCCCCTCCCCGCGGACAGGAAGGCGCCGAACCGCCCCGCACCCCACTGCCTGCCGGAGTGCAGCAGCAGACCTAAGGCTCCGACGGCTGCGGCCGCGGCGACGCCGACGGCGAAGGGCCCCCATCTCACGCCCGCCCAGGGGCGCATCTCCTGAGCCAGGCCGAACGGAGTCGCCCAAGAGAGGAAACCCGCCGATTCGCGCATGAGCGCCAGGCCCCGGATGGAGAACCAGACGAGGAGGAGCGTCATGCCGCCGGCTGTGGCCCCTCGGGCCGACGGCGCGACCGCGGTCACGACGAGGGCCGAGGAGGCCGAACAGAGGCCGACCATGGCTATGCCCGCGCCCATGGCCAGGGAGTCGGCGGCCTCCAGCCCGCCGGCGATCGCGGCCGCCGCGCAGGCCGCGCCGGCGCACGCGCTGCCGATCGCCGCGGACGCCAGGGAGCACACGGCGGGCTCGAGCCGGCCGACCGCCGTCGATCGGACGAGCTCGCTCGACCTCCTCTCCTCGTCTCCCCGCGTCCGCCGGAGAACCGTGATCGTTGCCATGAAGGCCGCCAGGAGCAGGCAGAACAGCAGCGGCCGGGTGGCCAGAATCGCGCCGATGCGCGGATTCGGGCCGTCCAGCCCGTAGCCGGCCCCGCCGAAGACCTTCGCCACGGGGATCCGGAAGGTGGCGGCGACGTTGCGGCGGGCCTCCGCCGTCGGATACAGACTCGGGAAGGAGCCTGCGCAGAAGCGGAGCACGCAGGCCGAGCCCAGGCTCCACGCCGCGTAGGCCTTCCACTCCCGTCCGAGGACGATCCGCAGGAGGGGCGCCGAGATCACGGCCTGCCCGCCCCGGACGCGTCCCGGCCCACTCCGGATGCGAGAGGCTCGTCCGCGACGCCCTGCCCGGCCGCGTCCCCGCTTGCGCCTTCGGCCGCTCCGGATGCATCCCCGCCCACCTCGGCCGCGCCGTAGTGGCGGAGGAAGAGCTCTTCGAGGCTCGGCGGGGCGGCGGTCAGGGATCGCACGCCCAGGCAGGCTACCGCGGAGACCGCGTCTTGCATGCCGGCCGGGTCCACGGTGAAGTCGACGGCCCAGCCGAGCGGATCGCGGGAGACGGCCACGTCGCCCAGCTCCGGCCGGCGCCGCAGCGAGCTCGGATCCGCGGCGACGACGGCGCGCACGCGCGTGCGCACGATCGAGCGGACGCGCTCCAGCGAGCCTCGTTCCACCGTCCGCCCGGCGCGAACGATCGTCACGGCGTCGCAGACCTTCTCGACCTCGGAGAGGATGTGCGAGGACAGGAGGATCGCCGCGCCTTCGTCGCGGGCTCGTCTGACGCACTGCCGGAATGCGCCCTCCATGAGGGGGTCGAGCCCGCTGGTCGGCTCGTCCAGCAGGAGCAGGTCCGCCGACGCGCTGAACGCGGCCACGAGCGCGACCTTCTGCCGGCTTCCCTTGGAGTACTCGCGCATTTTCTTGCTCGGGTCGAGGTCGAACAACTCGATCAGTTCGGCGCGCCTGGCCTCGACTCCGGTGCGGCCGGGCGGCTTCCCGCTGCCGGCCGGAATCCGGCGGTCGTGAGTCCCCCGGCCGGCCAAGTTCCCTCTGCCGGCGGGATTCCGGCCGGCCGGAATCCCGCTCTTCGACGGGCTCTCGTTTTCCGACGGGCTCTCGCAACCCTCCTGATTCCGGCTCCCGCCGGCCGCTCTTCGGCCGGCCGCGGCGCGGCGGGAGGGCAGCCAGCCCATGATGCGCCGGCGGCCGCTACGGCCGCCGGCGTTCAGGGAGGCCAGGGCCCGGAGGGTCTGCTCCCCCGTCATGCCCGGCCAGAGGGCGACATCGCCGGGTACGTATGCGAGCCTGCGGTGCAGGGGGACGGCGTCGTTCCACGGGTCGCGGCCGAACAGGCGCGCGCGGCCGCCGTCTGCCCGGATGAGGCCCAGGAGGATGCGCAGCGTCGTCGTCTTCCCGGCGCCGTTCGGGCCGAGGAATCCCACGACCTGTCCGGGCTCGACGGTCAGGTCGAGCCCCGTCAAGGCGTGCGTGGCACGCGGACCTGCGCCGAAGGCCTTCGTCAGCCCCTCGACGTCGACAACGGATTCGTTCATTCGCCCTCTTCTCGATGCCTCTCTGCATGCTCTGCGATGCGTTCTGCGGCGTTCCGGCCCGAGCGACTCACGCCTACCGGTGCGCCCGTCGATCGCGGGCGACGGCGGCTTCCAACGCCCCGATCGTCTCGTCCCGGAGAGACCGGCGTCGTCCACGGGACCTTCTTCGCCTCCGTCAACGGGTGACGTCCCCGGGCAAGCTTACCGTTCGGCCGAGTGGACGACATATTTCCGGAGTCGCTGCGCCCGCGCGGTTCACGCTCTCCGTGCGCCATGCGACTCCCTTCCGACAGGGCGGCTCGAGGGTGCGCGCCGGGGCCGGCGGGGCGGCGGATCGGATGGACCTAGCATCGGATAACCGGGCCTAGCGGGGGCGCTTGGTCCGGCGCGTCGGCTCGGCGTTCGCGGGGTCGGCGGGCCAGGGGTGCCTGGGGTAGCGGCCGCGCATCTCGGCGCGGACCTGGGCGTAGGCGCCGTCCCAGAACCCGGAGAGGTCGTCGGTGACGGCCAGCGGGCGCCGCGCGGGCGAAAGCAGCTCGAACGTCACGGGGATCCCGGCGATATCCGGCGTGGACTGCAGGCCGAAGACCTCCTGGATGCGGACGCTCACGCGGGGGCGCCCGTCCGAGTAGGCGACGGGGGCGGAGCCCAGGGGCAGGCCGATCCGGCGCGGGGCCAGCCGTTCGAGGTCGCGGGCCTCGGGCCAGGGCAGGAGCCTCGACAGCTGCTCGGCGCTCACCGGGCGCAGGGGCCGGCCGGCGAGGAAGGCGTCGATCTCCGGGCCGGCCCATTCGGCCTGCCGCTCGGCGAGCGCGGCGTCGCCGACGTCGGGCCACGGCTCGCCGACGGCGGCGTGGAGGAAGGCCAGCCGCTCGCGCAGGAGCGAGGCCTCCCGGCTCCATTCGAGCAAGCGGGTGTACTGGGCGCGGCGCATCCATTCGCGGGCGGCGGCCGGATCGGGCGGCTCGGGCGCCGAGGAGACTTCGACGGCTCCCAGGGCTTCCACGCGCCTGCCGCGCAGCCTCCCCTCGGTGAATTCGACGTCGTGCCGGACGGTGCGCAGGGTGCAGGCGACGCCGAGGTCCGCGATCGGGACGGCCGTTCGGATGAGGGCGTCCGCGCGGCCGGTGGCCTCCAGACCCGCGACGGCCAGCCATTCCTGGCCGGCGAGCGGGGAGTGGGGCGGCAGCTCGGCGCCCAGGCCGCCCGCCAGCAGATACCGTCTGTCGCTTCCGGCCCGCAGCCGCCCGATCCTCTCCGGGTAGGCCAGGCCGACGACGAGCGCCAAGGCCTCGTCGCGCGATCCGGGGGCCTGCCAGGAGGAAGGCCGGCCCGCGCGGGCCGCATCGCACGCGTCGTCTGCGTCGCCGCCGGCGAGCCTCTCCAGGCGTTCCGCCGATCGCCGCAACCGGGCGTCGCCCTGCCGCCACGCATGCGCCAGGTCCGCCCCTTCGACGCGCACGCCCTCTTCGACGAGGGCGCAGACCTCGGCGGCCGTCCGCGCGCCGACGATCGGCGCGGCCTCCACCAGCGCCCTGCCCAGGCGAGGCTCCAGCGGCAGGCGGACGATCCGCCGGCCGAGGGGTGTCACGGCGCCGTCGGCGTCGATGCAGCCGATGCCGCGCAGGACGGTCCGCGCGGCGTCGAGGGCCGCCTCGGGCGGCTCTTCCAGCAGGCGGGTCGCGCCCCAGCAGGCCAGTTCCAGGGCGAAGCCCGTCAGGTCGGCCGTGCGGACCTCCGGTTCGGCGTGCTTGGCCAGCCTCGACCACGTCGCCTGGTCCATGCACCTGAAGGCGACGCCGGGGCCTTCGCGGCCCGCGCGGCCCGCCCGCTGAACGCCCGACGCCTGGGACTCGCGCACCGTCACGAGACCGCCGACCCCGCGTCCGTAGTCGGTGCGCGCCTCGCGGGAGAGCCCCGCGTCGACGACGACGCGCACACCCGGAACCGTCAGCGAGCTCTCGGCCACGGCCGTGCTGAGGATGACGCGCCTGGCGGAGCGACCGGGTGCGGCCGACGACCCGGCCGGAGCCGGCGCGGCGGGGGTCGGGGCGAGGACGCGATCCTGCGCTTCGGGCGGCATCCGCCCGTGGAGCCGTTCGACGACGGCGCCGTCCAGACCCTCCAGGGCGGCCGCGACCGCCCCGATCTCGCGGACGCCGGGGAGGAAGACGAGGACGTCGCCCGCTGGCGTGCGATCCATCGCCCGACGGACGGTCGACGCGACGTGGGAGAGGAACTCCCGGCGCACGCCCTCGGGGCCCAGCGCCCGCCCGGCCCCGGCGCCATCGGCGGGAGGCGCCCAGCGGACGTCGACGGGATGGCCCGCCGCCGGGATGTCGAGCACGTCGGCGCCGAGGAATCCGGCCATCCGCTCGGCCTCGGCCGTGGCCGACATCGCCACGAGCGCCAGGTCCTCGCGCAGATTCGCGCGAACGTCGGCGGCGAAGGCGAGGGCCAGATCGGATTCCAGGCTCCGCTCGTGCGCTTCGTCGACGACGACGGCGTCGACGCCGGGCAGCTCGGGGTCCCGCTGCAAGCGCCGCACGAGCACGCCGGGCGTGACCATCTCCACGCGGGTAGCGCGGCTGGTCGCGCCCTCACCGCGCACCGTGTAGCCGACGGTGCGCCCCAGGCCCTCTCCCATCAGCGCGGCGATCCGGCGGGCGGCCGCGCGGGCGGCGACCCGCCGGGGCTGGGTGACGACCACCCTGCCGCGGCACCGCGCGGCGAGCGCCATCGGGACGAGAGTCGTCTTACCCGTGCCCGGCGGGGCTTGCACGACGAGGGCGGGGGCGCCGCCGGACCGCGCCGCGGAGGCTTCGAGCGCCTGGCGCATTCGGCCGATGTGCGCGGCGACGGGAAGGCCGCCTGCCGCCGCGAGCGCCCGGGACCACGGCATCGGATGCACCCCTTCTACCGCACCGCCAGCCGACGCCAAGCATGCCGCGTCCGCGCCTCAGGGGTCGTCACCGGCCGAGATGGTCCGAGACGGCCCGACGCAGGCCCTCGATTCCCCGGAAGTGGTGGACGGCCAGGCCGCGTTCGGCTCCGACCTCGACGTTGTCGAGGGTGTCGTCGATGTAGAGGACCTCGCCCGGGTCGACCCCCTTCCCGGCGCGTCCGCCCCATTCGGCCAGCCGGTCGATCGCGGCGTCGAAGATGCGGGGGTCGGGTTTGACCATGCGGACGTCGCAGGAGAAGACGACGGGGTCGAAGCACTCTGCGATCCAGGGGCGGTTCTCCCTGACATTCCGCGCGAAGTCCGCGGGGATGTTGGACAGCATGGCCATCGGGACCCCGGCGGCCCGCAGTTCGCGGGCGTAGGCGACCATGGTTTCGTCTTCCAGACTGCAGGACCGGAGGTCGGCCTGGAGGGCGTGCCTCCAGTCGATGGGCACGCCCAGGGCGCGGCCGACCTTCGCCCAGTAGGCCGGGGTGTCGAGGATGTCCGCGTCGTAGTCGCGCCGGGTGGGCCCTTCGTATAGCGGCCGCAGCGCCTCCGGATCGACTCCGATCTCGGATGTCAGGCGCAGGTAGGTGCTGTTCTGGATCGTGAGGAAGACTCCGTACAGATCGAAGAGAAGGCCGCGCATGGGCTCATCCTAGTCGAGCGCTTCGCATGTGCGCACCGGCGGGCGCCCCATTCGCTCCCCATCGACAGGGCGGATTCAGGCGGTCTTGCGACGCGCCGCCTCCCGGCCTTCTTCCGCGGCTGACGCCGGGCCGCGCGCGGCGCCGACCCGGCCCGGCGAGGAGGCGTTCCCCTGCGCCGCCTTCGACATCCCCGCGATGGCGCTGTCCAGCCGGTCGGCGACCTCGCGAGCGTCGGTTCCGGCTTCGATCTGGCCGAAGGCCTCGAAGAGCAGGGCCCGGGAGAATCTCATCCAGGCGTCCGGATCCGGCACGCCCATCTCCTTCCAGCATTCGGCTATGAATTCGTCGACCGTCGTGTGGATGCCCACGATCTCGTCCCTGATCGCGGCCCGTTCCCCCGCGTGCCGATCGGGCGGAGCCTTCCGGGAGTCGGGCGGGATCCTCCGGGCGCCCGCGGGCGCCGTGTCGGCGGGCTGCGGGGATGCGGCACCCCCCGCTCGCAGGGTCACGAGGGCCCCGGCGGGGGCGGCCCCGTCGTGCCTGCGCGAGGAGGATCGGCGGGTCAGGCTCATGAACCAGGCGTGGGAGGGGTCGCACGTCTGGAGCACGCAGGCGACGGCGAACTGCCTGAGTCGGTCGGCGGGTTCGGCGCCGTCGTCCACCCGGTCGAAGACGGCGTTCCGCCAGCGCGGCATGTACGCCGCGAGCGTGAGGAGCCTGAGGTCGTCGACCGAGTCCACGTATCGGTATATCGAGCTGCGGGCGATCCCGGCCTCGCGGGCGACGGCTCCGGCGCTCAGGACCCCGGAGCCGGATTCCCTGAGGATCCGGTCCGCCGCTGCGATCAGGCGGGCTTTGACGGCCTCGTGATGTTCGCGCACCGTGGGCGCATCGATCTTCGGCACGGGTCCTCCCTCCGGCGGATCGACGTCCGTTCCGGTTGTCTCCGTCACGTACCGTCTTGTATACCACGGAGGGCACGCGCCCGCGCAAGGGGGAGAATCCGAGGTGGAGGCCGTCCGGGTCCCGCGGCATGTCCCGAATGGCCACCGCGCCTGCCGGGTCGGCGGCCGTGCGGCGCCCCGGCACGTCGTGTTTTCCCGGCGGCCGCCGTCGGGCCCGGACTCGAGAGCTTTCGGGAGCCCGGGGGTCACGCATCCCCCGGGCTCCCGTGCGCACACGCGAGCGTGAGCGCAACGCCAGGTTTCACGCACTCCGAGCGAGAAGGAGACGTCCTCGACACGGACACCTGACGGATTCCCTCGGTCTCCACGATCAGGGGAGGCGCCGTCGCCTCAGTCTCACGGTGCGAGCACGGAAGGCTGCTTCCTGTAGACATTCAAAACTATATCCGAAATACCTACGGCAACGTCGGTAGGCGCCGGCTCGTGTCCGGGCGAGAAAGCGTGGCATTCACGGTATCTCGGAAGTAAGCCGCGCACGTCGCGCACACCCGCGGGCCTCCTTCTGGCCGAGGAGCGCTTCGCTCCCCGGCCACGTTCCTGGCGGAGGGCGTTCCATCTCGACTGCGCCCCGCCTGGACTACGCCCCGTCCCTGCACAACGGCGCGCCCGGCGGACCGGGCGGCCCGCGCCTCAGCCGTTGGCGATCTGCGCGCCGTCGAGCATCGAGGCCAGCGACTCGATCGGGTAGGTCTCGACGTTGGGGCTCCGCACGACGATGGCCAGATAGTTCCCGCCGCCCACGTCGACGACGTAGTAGCGCACCGCCCCGCCGTCCTGCGTCTTCGCCTCGGCGGCGACCGCGGAATGCCCGGCCACGGAGGTGACCTCCGGCAGAGGCCTCGGGGCCTCGGCCTTGTCGGGTACTCTCGCGGCGACGTCCTCCGCGAGCCTTTCGGAGGACGTGAAATCGCCGGAACTCGCCTGGCCGAAGAGAACGGAGCACCCCGCTACGCCGACTCGGCCGAGGCCGATGAAGTTGGCATCGGTCGAATCGGTGGCCAGGCTCAGCCCCCCGGGGCTGGACAAGGAGAGGGTGCCGCCGGGCATGGTCAGAGAGAAGCTCTGACCGTTCAGGATCCCGCGAAGCGCCCCGTTCGCGCTGACGACCGACTGCGTCCCTTCGCTTCCGGGCCGCGGAGCGGTGGAGGCTCCGTCGTTTCCGAGGCTGACGGAGACTTCCCGGCCCAAAGAGGAGACCTTGGACTCCAGGCTGAGCGTTCCGGCGATGGCGACGAGGCTGTCGAGCCGGTCTCGGGTCGGCGCGCTGAGGGTCAGGTTCCACACCTTGTCGCCGACCGTCAGGAGGTGGACGCGGGAGGGCAGCCCCTCGGCGGTCGTCGTGTCGGCGGCCACCGCCTGGATCCTTCCGAGATTGGCCAGGCCGTCGACGGCGGTCGCATGCCGTTTGCTCTGGCTGGCCAGGAGGGCCGCGAAATCCGCGGCGTTCATCCCCGGTTTCAGCGAGGACAGGGGTGAGAAGGAGATGCGCGACTTGGGCTCGGCGTTGTCCTTGACCCCGACGGTGCCGGTCTCGACGAAGGCGCGGTCGAAGGGCACCATGTTCTGGCCGACCCGCATGTTCAGCGTCCCGACCCCGGTGCCGATCTTCAGAACGCCACCTTTCAGTTGGATCGCGCCCATTTCGGTGCCGGAGGTCACCCGCCAGGCCCGCGTCGGGCTGGCCGCGCCCGTGGAGGACGGCGACTTCTCGGCCGTCCCAGAACCGCAGGCCGCCACGACGAGCATCGCCAGGGACGCGGCGACGGCCGTCAGCACGCTGCGCAGGCGCCTTCCTCCCGCGGGGCGGCCGGCCGCCCCGCGTCTCGTCCCCGCCTGCGATCGCGATGCGGAGGGCCGATCAGGTCGCGCTCTCAACCGTCTTCACCATCTCCGCGAAACGGCCTCCCGCCCCGTTGGGTTCGTTGACGGCGATCTGGACCACGACGCCGTTCACGTCCACCACGTACAGGCGCGAGACCTTGCCGTCCTTCCGCCGGATGTCGCAGGCCGCCGTCTTGTGCCCCGCCACGGACGGGACGCTCGGGACGCTGCGCACTTCCTCGACTTCGTTCGCCGAGGTCTGCTCACGCGTCAGCTTGAGGAGCTCGGACTCCTTGGCGGTCAGCCCGCTCTGGTCTATCCAGAAGTTGATGTTGCGCCCGTTGTCGGCGGAGTCGCCGACGCCCACCAGGCCGGCCGTGTCGAACCTCTGCTCCGTGAAGCCGCTGGGGATGGCGATCGAGAGGGTCGCCCCTTCGACCGTCACCGAATACGCGCCGCCGTTGACGGCGGCCTTGATGGACTCGGGTTTGACGGAGGGCTTCGGCGTCGCGCTCGTCGAGGGTGCGCCGGCCTGGTCCGCCTTGATCTGCCTGACCGCGTCGGTCAGCTTCTGCCGAGTCGCGTCGTCCGGCGCGTTGACCGTGATCCCCCAGATGTCCCCGTCGAAGTCGACGAACATCACCATCCCCGTGTAGCCGCCGGAATCGGGCGCCCCGGCCGCGGCGACGGCCTTGAATCCCGCGATGTCGGAGATCTCCGGGCGGGCGGTGGCGGCGCCGTTCGCCTTCGGCAGGGAGGCGACCAGCTCTTCGAACGTCGGTAGACTGCCGACCTTGGAGCGCGCGAAGACTATATTGGTCTTCGAATCGGAGGGCGATGTGAGCGTCTGGTAGTCGACCCCGTCTTTCGAGGCCTTGTTGAGCTTGAACCTGTCGGGGGCTTGGAAGCCGATCCAGTGTTTGCCGGTGTAGAGCTTGAAATAGCCGTTCTTCAGTTCGGCGTCCCCGCGGTGGGCCTTGACGGGGGTTCCCGAACGCGACGCCGAGGGGCCGGCCGTCGGTTCCGATGAGGCGGCGCGCAGAGACCGGGCCGACGCATTCAGGGAACACGCGGCCAGCCCCGTTGCAAGCACCACGGCCATCAGACTCCGACTGGCATGTCCGCTTCTCAATACGGCCTCCTCTGTCTTTCCCTGCCGATCCTAGTGGTGGGTATGCCACGGCAACCTCTTGCGTCAGCGGGTAGGGATGCCCATATGCGTTGATACTGCGGGAAGATGCAGGTGGAGGTCTCCTTGGGATGCGGCTCCCACTCTGGCCTGCGGTGCGATCCGTTAGGTGAGCGCCGTGGCTCGGGGAACCCAGATGTCCGTGGGCAGCGCACCGGGCATGTTCGCATTGTCGGTGGCTACGAAGGGGCGTTCGGGATCCTGGACGTAGTCGCGCAGGCACCCGAAGGCCCATCTGCCGAGCAGCACGATGGCGACGATGTTGATGAGCGCCATGCCGGTCATCGTGATGTCGGCGAAGTTCCACACGAGCTTGAGGCTCGACAGGGAGCCGGTCACTATGGACGCGACCGCCACGGTCTGGAGGAGCCGAGGCCCCCAGCTTCTGCCCCGGGTGAGGAAGTCGACGTTCACCTCGGCGTAGGCGTAGTTGCCGATGAGCGAGGATCCGGCGAAGACGCAGATGAGCACGACCATGACCGGGACGACCCAGGAGCCCAGCTGCGATTCGATCGCCGTGATGGTGATGTTGGCCCCCTTGGGGTCCTCCTGGCGCCAGTAGCCGTCCAGGGCCCCGGGAGTCGCGTTGAAGATCATGAAGGCCGTGGCCGAGCAGACGAGGATCGTGTCGACGAAAACGCCCATCGACTGGATGAGCCCCTGCTTCGCCGGGTGGGTCACCTGCGCGGTCGAGGCGGCGTTGGGGGCCGAACCCTCCCCCGCCTCGTTCGAGAACAGGCCGCGGCGCACCCCGTTGAGCATGGCCGCGGCCATGCTCCCGGCCAGGCCGCCGATCACCTCATGGGCGCCGAAGGCGCTGCCGAGGATCGCCTTGAACGTCGGGTAGACGCGGTCGAGGTTCATCGCCACCACGACGACCGCCAGTCCGATGTAGACGACGGCCATCAGCGGCGCCACCCATTCGGAGATCTTGGCCACGCGCTTGAGCCCCCCGTAGAGGATGGGCGCGCAGAGGGCCAGGAGGACGAGCGCCGTCGCCCAGGGGGCGATGCCGTACTGCTCGTCGAGGGTGTCGGCGATCGTGTTGGCCTGAACCATCTCGTAGGAGATGCCGAAGGAGAAGATGAGGAAGACGGCGAAGGCCACGCCCCATGCACGCGACCCCAGGCCTCGCTGGATGTAGAAGGCCGGGCCGCCGCGGAACGTGCCGTCGGGCCAGCGGATCTTGAACAGCTGGGCGAGCACGGCCTCGACGAAGGCGCTGGCCATTCCCAGGAACGCGACCAGCCACATCCAGAAGACGGCGCCGGCTCCCCCCAGTTTGATGGCGATGGCAACGCCCGCTATGTTCCCGGTGCCCACGCGCGAGGCGATGCCGATGGCGAAGGCCTGAAACGAGGAGATCCCCTCGCCGTCGCTGGTCCGAGAATCGAAGATCTGGCGGATCATCCGCCCGAACAGGCGGATTTGGACGAAGCGCGTGCGGATCGTGAAGTATAGACCCGCGCCTATGAGCATCCAGATGAGGACGTGAAGGGTCGTCCAATCGTTCACGTCCTTGAAGATCGTGGCCAGCCGGTCCATGTCAACCTCCTAGTCTCGCCCTCCCCTCGCGCGGACGAGCGGCGCGGGGGAGAGGCCTGTGGTTCCGTCGCTGCGGGGGCGGAACTGGGACCCGGCCCGGCCGCCCCGGAGACGTCCGGACGCCGTCCTGGCGGGGGGATCGCGGGCGCCGGGAGGCTCTTCGGGAAAGTGTGGGGAAGAGCGTATCCGAGGCGAACCGCTTTACCACCCCTTTGCGAATCCGTTAGCCAACCATGGCATATCGGGGATCGGAGCACAATTCCTCCTCGGACAAAGTAAGGCAAACCACTGGCGTGCGGCGGGCCGACGGGCGGGAAACCGTTGAATTGACGGCTTTCAGTTGCTCATGCGACTTGCGGGTAACGCTCCCCATGTTGACCATCGGGAAAAATCGAGTAGTATTAGGAACGTAGTCAGCCACGGTTGATTGCGCGTGTGTGATAACGCCCGACGTTAGCCTCCAATCATGACGCGGGCGCGAGGTTGCCGGTTGCCCAGCCGACGCCTCTACCTCTAGGGTCTGCGCCTCCAATGGACCCGGAGATGAGATGGGGCCCACCGGGATGGTGGGCCCCATCTACTTGTCCTCGCCCCTGCCCGGCCGGATGGCGAGCAGCGCACCCCCCATCTGCGCGGCGGGGCCCGCCTGTTCGGCGGGCCCCGCGGGATCGGCGAAAGGCCTGATCAGCGCTTCTTGCCGCGGGAGGAGGCTTCAGCCGCTTTGGCCCGGCGATTGGCCTCGAATTCCTCGTCGAGCAGGGGGAGATCCTCGACGGTGACCAGCTGGCTGGCGACCGCGTACTCGACCAGGCGGGCGCGGCGGTACGTCGCGTGGACGCCCTGTCCGCCGCGCAGGCCTTTCACGCCGAGGCGGTCGAGCTTGTCGCACACGTTGTCGAGCTTGCGGTTGAAGCGGGTCTGCGTCCATCCCAGACGCGACGCGGCCTCCTCCGACCTGGGGATGTCCGACGGCCCGGTGCCTACGCGCTTGAGCCAATTCTCGGCCAAGGCGAGGATGAGCAGACGCTGGCTGGGTGTGAGCGTGACCTGTCCGATCGTCGTCTCCCCCGCCTCCTCGCGGCCCGTGGAGGAGACCTCGTACATGGTGTCCGGAACGGTGAGATCGATCTCATAAGTCGTCGGCCCGGCGGTGAAGACGAGACTCATATCGTGGACGACGAGCGGGATCTGGGAGCCCGGCCCGATCCACGACTGGAGCATGCCCGTGGTTTCGGCCACCGTGACGGCGATGCGCGAGCCCACGTTAGTCACCCACCACAGCCCATTATGGGATTCGATGACGAGAAAGTTCCTGTGAAGGAAAGGATTGTCGTCGATGGCAAGAGATCCGACGCGTCCGATGGTGAAGGTCTTGCCGGGGTCGACCTTGTAAATCTCGCCGCAAAACTCAATCTCCAGTCCGGCCGGCTCGGGGGAGACCTCGGGTTGATCGACCTCTTCGGTGGGGTTTTCGGCGGTTGTAGTCATCACGACTCCTTAACGTATTGCGACCCGACTGTGGCTTCGTTCCCTTTCGATGAGAGCGGCGCCCTCGGCTGAGCCTTCCACACGCCAGACCGACGGCACAACTCCTGGCTGCGGACGGATCGCCGCCGTGGAGAAGACCCACCGCCGTGAATCCATCCGCGTACACGCGGCAATCCTACCCTTTCCGGGAAGGAAGCGAGCCGGTTGCGCGTCACGGGGTGTTCGCAGCCCCGCCCACGGCGGACGAGGCAGGCGAGACGGCTAGGGCTTCAGCCCGGGCCGCGACGCGGAACGGGCGGGAGGGCCAGGCGTCACGGAGTGCTCACGCACTGCCTGGTGGCAGGCGACTCCGACCCGCCCTTCCTGTGCACCCGCACGGACAAGCACGTCTGGAGAGACTGCTTGGGGACGGTAACGCTCGACGCCTTCGTCTCGTTGAGCTGGCCCTCACCGGAGATCTGGTCCATCGCGTAGAGGAATTTGTCCCCGGGCTTGGGGTCGGGGTTGCTCCACGTGAACTTGACCTTGTCCCCCATGAGCTCGCCGCGCAGCCCGACGACCTGGCTGACGTGGTTGACGCCTGCGTCGTTGGGCGTCGTCTCCCCCGTCGAGGTCGCCGGCCCGACCGTCTCGCCCTTGCCGTGCCGCAGGGCGAAGAGGATGCCGACGACGATGGCGAGCACAACGGCGGCGGCGATGAGGAACCGGACGACCACGACGCCCAGAGGGCTCTCCTGGAATCCGCCGGCGCGCGCGTCCGGGGCGTCCGGGACGGCGCCCTCCGAAGACGCTGGACCCCAGCCCGGAGCCTCGCCGCTTCGCGGTGCCCGCCGTCCCGTCTCCGCCTCGGCGGGCCCGCCGAGGGAACCCCCCGCGTCGCCCGGCAGTGCCGAGTCGAACGGCGCCTGCTGGCCCGCCGCGTCGTAAGAGCGGGCCTCGGAAGCCGGGGGGAAGGCGCGGATGTTGGGAGAGGGCACCGGTCCGAGCACCCTCAGGGGGGAGAGGCGAGTCGAGTCGTCCCGCAGCGGGTCGATCGTGCGGATCGCCTGGCGGGTCGCGTCGGCGTCATCGCCGGATTTGGACGGGTTGTCGTAGGCGGGATCGTCGAGGACGTCCAGATCGGTCGGGCGCTGGTGCAACGCCGCCTGAATCGCCTGGAGGGCCCTGGCGAAGTCGATCACCGAGGCGTATCGCTGGCGGGGGTCCTTGGACATGGCGATCGTCAAGACGCGCTCGAACTCCTCGGGCACGTCGTGGCGCCCCATCGGCGGGACCGGGGTCCGCAGCACCCGGTTGATGACGGCGATCTCGGAGTTGTCTCCGTCCTTGACCTCGAAGGGCGGGCGCCCGGCCAGGAGCGTGTACACCGTGGCCGCCAGGGAGTACACGTCCACGGTGACGGCGGCTGCTCCCTCCCCCGTCGCCTGCTCGGGCGGCGCCCAGGGAACCGAGAAGCCCTCGGCCGGGCTGACGTTGCCGATGCGGGTGGCGATCCCGAAATCGGTGAGGACGGGGCGCTGGAACGGGGTCATGAGGATGTTGGACGGCTTGATGTCCCGGTGGACGATGCCCGCGCGGTGCAGGGTCTCGATCGCGCCGCCGATCTGAATGCCGATCTCCAGGGCGTGCGTGACCGTGAACGGCTGCTGGCGCAGCCTGGCGCCCAGGTGCGGGGGCGGGCAGTACTCCATGATGAGGTACATGCGCTCGTCCCCGGCCTCACCCGCACCGTACACGGAGACGATCGAGGGGTGCGAGCTCATGCGGGCCATCAGGTTGGCCTCGGCGCGGAAGGACTGCCTCTGGGCGTCGGCCACGCCGCGGCGCAGGACCTTGATCGCCACTTCGCGGCGGGGGATCTGCTGCTCGTAGAGGTACACGTCCGCGAAACCACCGGATCCGAGGAATGAGAGGTACGTCGCATTGGGGATCTTCGGAGGTGTAGCGGGACGGCGACGAGCCACGTCACACTCCTGCCTGCGGGCCGAGCATCTGGATCGTCACTCCCTCGCCGATGTCGATGACGTCGCCGACCCTGACGAAGAACGGCTCCGTCGGCCGGATGCGGATGGGCCGCTCTCCGGGCCGCAGCACGTAGGTGCCGTTGTTCGAGTTGCGGTCGACCAGGCGCACGTCCCACCCGTCCACGCGGACTTCGCAGTGGGTGCGGGAGATCTGCTGGTCGGGGCTGGGAACCGGCACGAGATGGGCGTGCGGACGCCCCGACTCGGGAGTCGAGGTGGGCTTGCGCCCGATGATGATGTCGGCGTCGATGGGAACGCGCAAACCGGTCGAGACGTAGATCTCGCCCAGGGCCGGGCGCGGATACCAGTTCGGCTCCCCGCCTATGGGCGCCCCGCACAGGCGGCACGAGGAGCCGTGCGGCGGGTTGATGTGCCCGTAGTGGCACAGCAGGGCCAGGACCATGGCGGGGGATTCCTCCTCCGACTCGCCGGAGATCTGCTCGCGCAGCTCCTGGGCCCTGCTGGAGATGACCGTCTCGCCGTCATGGTCGCCTTCGTCGGCCAGAGCGTCCTCTTCTGCACCCTCGTCGAAGCCGGATTCGAGCGCTCCCTCCGCCCAGGGCTCGCCGGAGGGGAGCGGGGACGCCTCGGACGGACTCTCGGGGCTGGGCTCGGCGGGAAGCAGATCGTCGGGTTCGAAGGCGGCCGTCATCGCCTCGGCGGGCTCGACCGGAGAGGGCGAGCTGGAAGCCGCCGAGCTCGAACTCCCACTCGGGCCCCCGGCGCCGGGCCGCGCGAGCGGGTCCGAAGAGGCCGACGGATCCGACTCTTCCGGCTCTCCGGAGGTCGGCTCGTCGAGGCCGATCGGCCCGGTGATGGCCGGCAGGTCCACCGCCGTGGGGATGTCGTGGGCTCCCCCCTGGCCGGGCTCCTGCGCGGTCAGGACTCGGTTGCCGCCGCCCCACAACGGCACACCGGCCGAGAAGCCGCCGGCGGGCGCCGCGGAGGCGCCGCTCGAGGGGGCGTCGCCCGGCGAGGGGGCGGAATCGCGAGCGCCCGCCTCGGCCGGCGAGGAGCCTACGGAGGCCGGCTGCCCTGCTTCGGGGCGGGCTTGGGGCGAGGTCTCGGCGGGTCCGCCGGATTCCGCCGGCGTCCTGGAGGCGGGCTCGTCTACAGAGCGCCGATCCGCGGCCGGGCGGGCGGGTTCCTCCGCGTCGGCGTCGGCGGCGTCGGCGAGCTCCTCTCCGTCCTGTCCTGCCCGCGAGCCGGTCTCCGGCTCGGATGAATCCTCCGACTCGGGTGCCTCGCCCTGCTGAGAGGCTTCGGAATCGGTGGAATCGCCGGACGGCCAGACGATCTCCGAACCGTCGTCGTTGCTCATGGGGAAACGGGGGCCGGAGCGCGACCTGCGCCCTCCGGCGGCCTCGGCCGGGCTGTCGGCGCCGGAATCGCCGTCTCGATCGGAGGGGCCGGAGCCGTCCGCACCGCCCGAGCCAGACGAGTCGGGTAGGGCGCCCGGCGCGTCGCCGTCTGCGGAGACGTATCCGGCCACGAGCTCGGGCTCGTCCTCGACCACCGGCCACTTGCTGGACACCCCCTGCACGGTGAACGGCCGGCCTTCGCCGGACGCGGCGCCGGTGCCAGGGCTCTCGGCGGACGCCGGGCCGCCGGATGCGGGGCTCTCGGCGGTCGCGGGGCTTTCAGCGACCGCGGGATCGTTCGCCGGCGGAGAGGCGGGGCCGTCGGCGGCGAGAGGCTTCCGTTCGTCGGCGGCGTCCTCCCGTTCCTCGGGCTCTTCGGGGGCTTGCTCGGCCGGCTCCGCGGGCGCGGGTGGCTCGGAGCGCGGGGAGGAGGCCTGAACGGGCTCCGGCGACGGATGCTGGGAGGCTTCGGGCCCCTTCCCGGACGCCGACGGAGCCGGAGCAGAGCCCGAAGCCTCCGGGGATGAGCCGTCCTCTCGCTTCCCGCGCTCACGCGAGGCCTCTTCATCGCCGCGCGGATCGCCTTCTCGGCCCTGTGCGCCGTCTTCCCGGTCCTGCGGATCGCCGTCTTCCCGGGGTTCGCTGTGGGATGAGCCGTCCCGGGATGCCTCCTGCTCGGCCGGCAGGTCGGCGGCGTGGGACACGCGCAGGCTGCTGGGGACGGAGTCGATGAAGAAATCGGAGTCCGCGGCCGTCGAACCCGTGTCGACCTTCTCGAGGCGGGGGACGTTCACCGCGTCGAGGAAGGAGTCGTCGTAGGGCTGACGGGTGAGCTCGAGGTCGTCGGCGGGATCGTCGTCTTCCGCGGCCCGGCCGTCGCCGTCCGGCTGGCTGGGCTCCTGCCGGTCGACGGCATCGGACGCGGACTCCTGCGCTTGCGGGGCGGGGCCGGTCTCGGCGGGCTCGCGGGCCTCGGGGCGGGCTGCGGGCTCATGCGCCTCGGGCTGGGGCCCTTCGGGCGCGGAGGCGCCTTCGCGATTCCCGGTCGGCCCGGCGGGCTCCCGATCCGACCGCGCGGCGTCGGAGTGCGGAAGGGCGCCGGCCGGCGGGAGGATTCCGGCGGGCAGGGGGAGCTCCCTGTGGGATCGGCGCTCCTGGGCGGCCGGAGCGTGCGCGTAGGCTGCGTCCCCGACGGGCGCATCGGCCGCGGCGGCCCGGCCTTCGCCGGACCCCTGGCGACCATGCGTCTGCGGCCCGGGGGAATCGGAATGCGCCGCGGCGCGCCGGATCGGATCGGCGATCGAGGCGTCTCCGACGGCGACGCCGGCCAGGGAGCCCGCTGCGGGCGCGGACCCGACCGGGGCGCTCTCCGCCTGCGAGGCGAGGGCGCCCGCGTCCTGCGCAGCGCGAGGAAGGGGCTCCGGGCGGCCCGGAAGGCAGGAGATGCGTATGGAGGACAGGCCGAGCATCCCGTCGCCGAGGGGCAGGCCCTCGGCGTACTGGTCGCCGGGGCCGGGCCCCGCGTCGACGACGATCTCGTGCACGCTCGTCAGGCGCATCTCGTTCCACGTCGGCGCGTTCGCGCCGGCGGCGATCATGTTCCCCGCCACGTCGCGGAGGCGGAACCGCCCGCGCAAGGCCGCCCGGACGCAGTCGTCCTCGCACAGGAGCAGCGCGAACTCGGGCATGCCCTGAGGCGGCGGGGCCCCGTAGCCCAGGCCTTCGACCATCTGGTCGAAGGACGCGCCGGAGCGCAGGGCGCCCCACAGCCACTCCACTCGCTCGGCGTTCATGCCCGCCACGGTCAACGCCCCCCGAGGCGTGACGGCGGCCAGAAGCCGACCCGGTCTTGCACGAGCAGAAACGATGTACATGCGCCTAATCGCCCTTCCTGGGTACCGTGTCGTCGCCGACGTTCCGACGATCGCAAGTTGCCGTCTCCCCCTCGACCTCCAGCGCGGGCCATCGGGGGCTGCAATCGACGATGTCGACCACGAGCACCGTGACGTTGTCGGAGCCCCCGGCTCCGAGCGCCTTCTGAACGAGGGTCTGAGCGGTCTCGTTCGAGTCTTCCATGTATCGGGCGACCTCGCCAATCTCGGTGTCCGACACGACGCCGCTCAGCCCGTCGGAGCACAGGAGGAAGCGGTCTCCCGCATTAAGGGGGACCAGATGGACGTCCGCCCCGACGACCGGTCCCGAATAGCCTCCCAGCGCCCGGGTGATGACGTTGCGTCGTTCCCACGTCAGAGACTGCTCTTCGGTGATGATCCCCGCGTCGAGAAGCTCCTGCACCTCGGAGTGGTCCCTCGTCACCTGGGTGAAGGCCCTGCCCGAGACGTGGTACGTGCGCGAATCGCCGATGTTGAAGACCCGCGCGCAGGGGTAGCCTCCCTCGTCGGCGAAGACCAGCCCCGTGACGGTCGTGCCCGGCAGGCTCTTCTGGCTGGCCAGGCCGGCCACGCGCCTGGCGGCCTGCGCGATCGCCCCCTCCAGCTCGTAGGCGCTGACGAACTCCTTGCCGTCCAGCCTCGAGAACACGTCGACCACCGTCCGCGAGGCGATCTCGCCCGCCAGATGCCCGCCCATGCCGTCGGCCACGACGAAAACGGACCTGCCCGCCAGGGCGCTGTCCTCGTTGAGCGCACGCATGCCGATGTCGGTCGCAAACCCCGTGCGGGCCACGACTCGCAGCGTCATCGAATCACCACCTTCACCCTTCGGCCTCCGAACAGAACGCTCGCGCCGTCGGTCGCCCAAATGGGGAAGCCCGGCGCGACCGGCACCGGGTTGCCATCGGCCGAAATGACGACGGTGCCGTTAGTCGATCGAAGGTCTTCGACCAGCAGACCCTGAGGGGTGGCGGTGAGGGCCGCGTGCGTCTTGGAGACGGACTTCTGCCGGTCGGCGATGGGCATGAGCTCAGCGCCGCGGTGAGCGGGGTCGACGGAGGGGTTCCTGCCCACGACGAGGGTTCCCGACAGGTCGCGGGAGACGCCGTCGTCGAAGACGAGGCGGACGACGGGCATGCGCGCGTGCGCGCCCCGGGGGGCCGGCGCGCCGACGGCGGGAGACCGGGGCGCGGAAGGGGCCGAATGGGAGCCGCGGGCCGGGCCGGGCCGGGCTCCGTCCATTCCGGGCGAGCCCGGAGCCGACGGGGCGGCCGGGGCGCTGGACGCCGCGGGGGCCGGAGAGCCGTAGGGCGGGGCGAAGCCGCGGGGCTCCCGGGGGGCGCCCGCCTCCCGGTCGGCGCGATCGGCGCGGTCGGCGCGGAGCTCTCGGGCGCTGCGGGATCCCCGGATCGACTGTTCCCGACGCCACTGGCGAGGAGAGGGGAAGGGGCTGCCGGGCTGGGAGGGGCCGTCGTGGCCGGACGGGAGGCGGTCGCCGCGCTCGGAGGAGCCGCCGGGCTCCGGGGGCGAGGCGGGCTCGGGAGCCGGCGCGGAAGGCTGGGGCGGGGCGAAGGATCGGGACGGGTCCGGTGAGCGACCGGGCGTCGGGAAGGCCGCGGTGGGCTGCTGGGAGTCCTCCGCGCCGCCTGAGAGGCTGAGATTGCGGCCCCACGCCCCGGTGGACCGGCGTTCGCCGCGGCCGTCCGCGCGCGCGGAGCGCCCGGGCCCCGGCCAAGCCTCCTCGGCCTCGCGAGAAGCCTCGGCTTCGCCGGATCCGCCTTCGCCGATCGCCGCGCCTTCGCCGCGGGCGACGCGGCCGGCGGGCTCGAATCCGCCGGTCATGCTCGCTCCGATCCGGTCCGCCTCGCTCTGCACGGCATCCTCGTCGGCCGCGTCGGCGACCTCGGAGGGGCGCGGCGCGAACGCCGAGTCGGCGACTGCGGGCTCGGCGTCCTCGGGCGCCGGCCCGGCCTCCTCCAGGTCGTCCTCGTCGTCCCATTCCTCGGACTCCTCCTCGATGGGACGGTGCGCGTCGACGTAGATGATCCCCGTCAGCCGGTCGAACCAGGTCCGACCCAGCTCGTCGGTGGTGTACTTGAGGATGAGGAGCAGGCCGCCGACCAAGGTGAACAGGCCGACGAAGCCCTCCACGGCGTACTTCTTGACGGCGGCCCACTCGGCCGGGCCGCCGTCCTCGACGAGGACGGCCTTGACCCCGAAGGACTTCAGCCCCGGCAGGGTCCCGGTCCGGTAGGCGGCGAGGCAGTTGAACGCACAGAACAGCAGGAGGATCGCGACCGCGACGACGTAGGGGGCGAGCGCCTGGCCGGGAGAGGCGAAACCGGCATCGGCGATGGGCAGGAGGGAGGCTGCGATCTCGGCGACGACCACCAGCATGCCGCATACGCGCGCGAGATTGCGCCGGCCTGCGCTGGCTTGATGAAAGTACACAGGTTGGCTAGTCATGACCTACCTCGACAATGTCGTTCTTCCCTTTGGGAGGATATACCTTACCCACCGTCAGGTGCCCGCTGTGCGCCTGGGCATCACTCGCCAGCCCTCCTTCCGCGCCACGCACGCCAGGCGTTCCGTCTGGCGAACGAACGCA
>ERZ773008.828-NODE-828-length-22457-cov-2.737523_pt1 | contig 22457 bp, 21 predicted proteins | sample MGYA00580664_ERZ773008 | MGnify/ENA primary metagenome ERZ773008 (study PRJEB29015, sample SAMEA2738016) | human oral metagenome | biome: human oral; feature: human-associated habitat; material: dental | place: China | collected 2048 ... | reverse complement strand
ATGCCCCCATTCCCTGAGGATAGATTTGTTGCTGCTGTTAAAGAGGTTGTTTCTGCAAATGCAGCGTGGGTTCCACCATTTGGTACAGGTGCTACGTTGTATGTTCGTCCTTTTATGATTGGTACCGGCAATACCGTTGGTGTTAAGCCATCTCTTACGTATGAATTCCGCATTATGGTTACTCCGGTTGGAGCTTATTACTCTAACGGCGTTGCTCCTGTTGCACTGACCGTTTCTCCTTATGATCGTGCTGCTCCTCACGGAACCGGCAACATCAAGGCTGGTCTGAATTACGCTATGTCTCTGTATCCAACCACCTGGGCACATGAGCAGGGCTTTGCAGATAGCATGTATCTTGATTCAGGCTCTCGCACTTATGTTGAGGAGTCCAGTGGCGCAAACTTCCTCTTTGTTGATAAAGAGGGAACCCTGGTTATTCCACAGTCTTACACCGATTCTATTTTGCCTTCTATTACCCGTCGCTCATTGGCAACTGTTGCTAAAGACATGCTTGGCATGAAGGTTGTTGAGCGTCCTGTCCGTTTTGATGAGCTTGACCAGTTTGTTGAGTGTGGCATGTGCGGTACTGCTGCCGTTATTTCTCCTGTTGGCAAAGTTGTTGATGGTGAGAAAGAGATTGTCTTTGGTGCTGGTATGGAGGCTGTGGGGCCTGTCATGTCCAAGCTTCGCAACACACTGACCAGCATTCAGTCTGGTGAGATTGAGTCTCCAGAGGAGGATTGGATTTGCAAGATTTGCTAAGGTCTGCATTTTCAACAGCGCTTTGCTTTTAACAAAAAGGCGAGAAGACCATCGATCTTCTCGCCTTATTTTTATCTGCAAAAAGCAGGATGCGTGCGCTGCTTATGCTTTGTGAGAGGAGCCCAGGTTATCCATGTGACTTGCAACAATCTGGGTGATTGCTTCCATACCAGGAATAGAAGGTTTCTTTGGATCAAAGTTGTTAGGGTTCTCGGACATATATTTCATGAAGGCTGCAGTGAAGACCTGGCGAAGCTCGGTTGCGTAGTTAACCTTGCAAATACCGTTCTGGATTGCCTCTGCTACCTGGTCATCTGGCACACCAGAAGTTCCGTGAAGAACCAGAGGAATATCAAGACGCTGACGGATTGCCTTCAGGACACCTTGCTCAATGTGGGGGGTACCGTGGTAGACGCCATGAGCGGTACCAACACCGACTGCAAGAGAAGTGCAGTTAGTACGTGCGACAAACTCTTCAGCCTGGTCTGGATCAGTGTAGGGGTTCTCGCCCTCAACAGCTGGACCGTCGTCTTCTTTACCGCCGACCTTGCCGAGCTCCGCCTCAACAGGAAGGTTAATAGGGCCAGCAAATTTAGTGACAGAAGCGGTAAGCGCAATGTTGTCCTCAAAAGGAACGTGAGAGCCGTCAATCATAACGGAAGTATAACCTGCACGAGCTGCCTGAATGCAGCGGTCAAAGCCGTCACCGTGATCAAGGTGAAGGGCTACAGGAACGGTTGCCTCTTCAGCAGCACAACGAACCATTGCTGCAAAGTAATCAAGGTTTGCATACTTAATGGTGCCAGGGGTGGTCTGAAGAATAACAGGGGAGCGGCGCTCTTCTGCTGCTTTAACAACAGCCATTACAAATTCAAGGTTCTCAACGTTAAAGGCGCCAACAGCGTAATGGCCAGCCTGCGCGTCAAGAAGCATTTGCTTAGTAGTAACAAACATCTATTGCTCCTTTCGCCCCCAAGGGCTCTTTGATTAACTGAAAAAATTGTAACGTTTCTCTTACTTTGTCACGCAACTTTTCTAGAAATCATTGTGTCTTTGTAACTTTTGGCGAGAGATTTGTTTTATCGTAAACTTATCCAGCAATCTTTTTGATTGTGACCTGTTTATGAATCTCCGCTGCGACAGCTTGATCAAAGCGACCGGTGCCTATAGATAAACAACTTGCGGTTGCACAAGATAGTGCGAAGGTAAGGCACTCTGAAGTCGGTTTTCTTTGGGCAAGCGCAACAGCAAAAGAGCCAACAAGGGTATCTCCCGCGCCAACTGGATTGATAACTTCAATTTTTGGAGGATTTGCTATAAAAGTTCCTTCATCAGAAACCATTAGCGCACCCTGTGCACCAAGCGAAACAACTATTATTTTAATTCCGCGTTTATGCAGCTCTTGTGCTGCTTCAATGATTTCATCTTGTGTAGTTATTTCTCTTTTTAGAAGCTGGCCGATTTCATCGGTATTTGGTTTAATCATGGTAGGAAGAGCGTCAATACATGAGGTGAGTAGTGTACCCGATGCATCTACAATACAAGGAACACCAGCGGCCATAGTCTCTTGAATAAGCTCTTTGTAATTTTCGGCAGAAATGCCCTTTGGGATACTGCCATTAAAAGTGACAACCTCAGCATCTTTGGTAAGTTGCACAAGTTTTGCCTTAAAAGCAAGGAATTCTTCAGGCAGAATTGGCTGACCAGGCTCTAAAAACTCAGTTGACTGTTTGTTTGGTTCTAGAATATTGATACATGAGCGAGTTTCTTGTTCAGTATAAATAAAATCACTGGTAATACCATCTTTATGCGCTAGTTCAACGAGGTAACGACCATTATTGCCACCTACAAATCCTGTGGCACATACGGGATAGTTAAGGGTAGTAATGGCTCTTGAAGCATTAAGACCTTTGCCGCCAGCACTGTTATCTACCACCGAGACTCTATGTACGGTTCCGTCTACAACAGGAGAATCCAGGTAGTAAGCCTTATCAATGGATGCATTGAGTGTCACAGTAACAATCACGCATATCACCTCGTCTAAAAGACAGTACACATAAAGTGCCTAGAGAAAGTAGGGTGAGAAACACTATGGAACATTGCCCCTACAAACAGAATGGAGTTAAATCAATTTAACCAAAGCGTTATCAAGAAACTTTTCTTTAGATGTTCTAAAAAAAGATACCAGTACATAATTTCTTAATACCAATTTTATTTTCTTAGCGTATTTGAGCAGGATTTTAGAGTTGTTTACTACATTTATTACGTATAAAAGTACGTTATAGAAGTTTTTTGTTTTATGTCAAACGTGCTGAGTTTTTATTGCTTCATCACAATTTATTCACATATTTACCTGCGAAAATAAAAATATGCGTACCGTTTACGGTGAAAATAGTACCGTTAAACCGTCGATTGTTAACGTACACATTACAAGAAGCTCACTAGACTATATTTTGTATTAGGTTGTTATCTGGTATCTACCACTTAAAGAGAAGGTTCAATACTTTTAAAGTCTCTCATGTAGTTTTCCAGATAGTTCCCAGTTCTTTGAAAGGAGTTTAACATGGTAGGTTGCGTTTTAACTGGTCATGGAACTTTTTCAAATGGTCTTGCTGATGCTTTAAAAATGATAGCTGGTGAGCAGGAAGCTTTTGTTCCCGTTCCTTTTATTGAAGCCGGTGCTGCAACATACCCAGAAACTCTTGCTGCCACAATTTCCGATCTTCTTGACACTACTGACGGCGCGTTGGTTTTCTGCGACCTGCTTGGCGGTACGCCTTTTAATCAGGCAATGATAATTGCCCAGAATTATTCAAACGTAGAAGTTGTTACAGGCACTAATCTTCCCATGCTTCTTGAAACGCTTGGTAGCCGTATGGCTGATACCTCTCTTGAAGAGTTGGTTGAGGCCGCTGTTGTTGCTGGCAGTCAGGGAGTTGTTCATAAGCGTCTTGAGCTTGAGGTTGAGCCAGAAGATGACATCTTCGGAGACGATGGAATTTAAGTAGCATTTTGCTGTTGAGTTAAGGAGATACGCATGGCAAATCTAGCAGAGAACATTCTTGCTTCATCCATTGTCCTTCTCGCGTTCTTGGTAATTTTAGGTCTTATTTATTCCTTCTTTGCTTGGAAAGCTTCTTCTAAAAAGACTGAGACAACTTCAGAGTTTTTGAAGAATCTTCATGCAGGTCAGAAAGTTAAGACCAGCAGTGGAATGTACGGTGTGGTAAAAAATGTCAAAAAAGAAACAGTAGATGTTGAGTTTGCTCCAAATGTAGTTATCACACTGGATCGCTGGGCTCTAATCAGTGTCCCTAACAATAAATAAATTTGCAGTAAAACACGCAGCGCAAGTTGCGAGTAGTGCGATGAGAATCGCAAATAGCACGTATAAATATGCGTGCAAAGAGAGGAGAACTTGTTATGGGAGAACCAGATATCAAGCTTGCTCGAATCGATAATCGTTTGATTCATGGCCAGGTTGCTACTCAGTGGAACGGCACCCTTGGTACCAATCTTATCCTTGTTGCAAATGATGAGGTTGCAGGAAATAAGATGCGTCAGGGTCTCATGGACATGGCTGCACCAAGTGGTGTTGCAACTAGGTACTTTACGCTCCAGAAAACCATTGATGTTATTCACAAGGCTTCTGCAAGCCAGCACATTTTCTTAGTTGCCGAGAATCCAGAGGATGTCCTCACTCTGGTCAAGGGCGGTGTTCCAATCAAAAAGGTGAACATCGGCAATATGCACATGGCTGAGGGAAAGCGACAGGTCGCCACAAGTGTGGCGGTAGACGATAAGGACGTCGCTGCCTTCCGTGAGCTTCAGGAATTGGGGGTGACTCTAGAGATTAGGCGTGTTCCTACGACCCCGGTCGAGGATATCTCAAAGCTATTCGAGTAAGTTTTGCGCGCAACTTCCTGGTAGAGATCGCAAAAAGTTGTAATGGTGCAACGTCTCTATTAGGTTGGCAAAGGTATTCGGATAGTCTGTCGATCATCGTCATCGGCAGTTATGGTGTGTTTGAAAGGAGGAGTTAAGATGGATGTTAGCCCTATTCAGGTGTTATTAATTTTCATCGTTGCGTTTATCGCTGGCATCGATCAGTTTAGTTTCCTTGAGTCTCTTTACCAGCCAATCGTAACTGGTTTTTTGGTTGGTTTGATTCTTGGCGACGTTCAGACTGGTCTCATTGTTGGTGGTACCTATCAGCTTATGACCATCGGTAACATGCCTGTTGGTGGTGCACAGCCACCTAATGCTGTTATTGGCGGCATTATGTCTGCAGTCTTTGCAATCACTACTAAGCTTGAGCCAATGGCTGCTGTAGCTGCAGCAATTCCATTCTCCCTGCTTGGTCAGTATGCAGTAACCATCATCTTTACCATTATGTCCCCCGTAATGGCAACTGCTGATGCATACGCCGAGAAGGCAGACCCTAAGGGAATTGCTCATATTAACTACGGTGCAATGGCTGCTCTTGGTCTTTTCTTCGGTGTCATTGTTACCCTGTTCTTCCTGGGTGGTGCTGCATTTGGTACTCAGATCACCACTGCAATTCCAAAGTGGCTCATGAATGCACTGTCCGTCGCTGGTGGCATGATGCGCTTCGTCGGCTTTGCAATCCTGCTGAAGGTTATGGTTTCTCGCGAGCTCTGGGGCTTCTTCCTCATGGGCTTTGCAGCCGCAATCGTATTTATCAGCATTCCTGAGCTCTCTGGTCCAGCACTTCTGCTTCTTGCTCTCATTGGCTTTGGTATCGCATTCTGGGATTACCAGCTCCAGACCAAGATGAAGAATGCTGCTCCTGCTGTTGTTGCTGGAGGTGACTTCGAAGATGGCATTTAATATTCCTGATACCTATCAGAACACCACTCCTGCTGAGCCACTTGATCAGAAGACACTCAATAAGATGGTGTGGCGTTCTCTGTTCCTGCAGGCTTCTTTCAACTACGAGAGAATGCAGGCAGCTGGTTGGCTTTACGGTATCCTCCCAGGTCTTGAGAAGATTCACGGCGACAACAAGGATGACCTTGCTGCTTCCATGAGTCACAACCTTGAGTTCTTTAATACCCATCCATTTTTGGTTACTTTTGTTATGGGTATTGTTCTCTCTCTTGAGCAGAACAAGCTGGATATTCCAACCATTCGTGCAGTCCGCGTTTCTGCAATGGGTCCTCTAGGTGGCATTGGTGACGCACTGTTCTGGTTCACTCTTGTTCCAATTACTGCTGGTATTACCTCTAATATGGCAATCTCCGGCAACGTCTTTGCACCATTTTTGTTCCTCATCATCTTTAACATTGCACAGTTTGCTGTACGTTATTGGCTGATGAACCTTTCCTACAAGATGGGCACTGATGCAATTACCCTGCTTACCGAGAATGCAAAAGAGTTCACTCGTGCTGCTTCTATCTTGGGTGTTTTTGTTGTTGGCTGCCTGGTTGTTTGCTACGGCGGAACCAAGCTTGGCGTTGGCGCAAACATTCCTAATGGTGAGACACACAGTGTTGTTCTTTCTCAGGTAACTCTTTCTGATGAACAGCTTGCTTCTGGTCAGTATGACAAGGCACTCTTTGCTGAGGGCAGCTATGCAGACTACAAGAAGAATCCTGAGTCCGTTAAGTTCCTCGGTGGCAAAACTGCTGACGGCAAGGATGGCACCGCTGCTATTACTCCAGTCGGCAACGGCGTTAACCTGGTAACTATTGGCAAGGAAGTCACTTCTCCTGTCTCTATTGACATTCAGAAGATTCTCGATGGCGTTTGTCCAAAGCTTATTCCATTGGCTCTTACTCTTTGCTTGTACTATCTCATGGCAAAGCGTAATTGGACTCCAATTATGTGCATCTGCCTTCTTTTGGTAATTGCACTCCTTGGCTCTGGCTTTGGTGTTCTCCCGTATATTTGGGGGTAAGTAAGTATGACGGGTGTCCACATGTTGGGCACCCGTCTTTTATAGGAGAGTTTGATGACAGCTTTTATGGGAAGACAGCCACTCTACGAGCAGCTTGCAAATATGCTGCGTTATCGTATTGAGAACGAGATGGATCCAGACGATTCGCTTCCTTCTGAGCGAGAGCTCTCCGATTCTTATGGTCTTTCTCGTACCACGGTAAGACTTGCCCTGCAAGAGCTCGAACACATGGGGCTCATTTACCGTCAACGCGGTCGCGGTACCTTTGTAGCTGATATTTCTGAGCGTGCAACAGATCTTATGGGTGGCTATAGCTTCACCGATCAGCAGCGCCAGTTAGGCCGTGTTCCAAAAACTACTACTCTTGAGTTTGACACTATTGAGGCTAATAAGTTCTTAGCCCAACACATGCATGTTATTCTTGGCGAGAAACTCTTCCGCATCAAACGTTTGAGAAGTGCTGATGATGTGCCCATGATGTTGGAAGTAACCTACCTTCCAGTTTCACAGTTTTTCTCGCTTACTGCTCATGATCTTGAGCAAAAATCCTTGTACCAAATTTTTGAAGAAGACTACAACATAAAGATTGGCGTGGCAGAAGAGGAGTTCAAGGCTTCAATTGCTCGCTCGGATGACGCCACTTTATTGCAAATTTCTGAGGGTTCGCCGGTATTGAGTCTTACTCGTACCACGTATAACGACAAAAATATCATTGTTGAGTTCACTTTGAGTGTAGCTCGCGCCGATCAATTTAGATACAAGATTGTACATACGCGCAGTTAGATAACTGTAAGAAAGGATATCAATGTTTAAAAAGAGCCAAGAAGAGCTAAAGGCACTAGGTGCGGATATTACAACTGCCGAGATTAAGCAGCAGCCTGAGCTTTGGGAGTCTACCTTTGGCATTTATCAAGAGAACCTTTCTGCAATTAAAGAATTTGTAGAGCGCGCTCGTAGTCTTGGTGGGAAACGTCGTACGCGCGTGGTTTTTACTGGCGCAGGTACCTCGGCATATGTAGGTGACACCATTACTCCATATCTTCGTTCTCATGGCGAGAAGAGCTCTTTTGAGTTTGCGTCTGTTGCAACTACTGATATTGTTTCTGATCCTTACGGTAGTCTTGATCCAGAGGATCCAACGGTTCTGGTGTCTTTTGCACGCTCTGGTAATAGTCCAGAGAGTCTTGCAGCAGTAAATATTGCTCGCCAGATTGTTAAAAATCTTTTGCTCATCAATATTACTTGCGCTCCTGAGGGAAAACTTGCTGTTGAGTCCGCAGGTAAAGACGATACATTGCTCCTTCTTATTCCTGGTGCAAATGACCAGGGCTTTGCAATGACTGGCTCCTATAGCTGTATGACACTTCTTGCAACGCTTGTATTTGATAGCGCTGATGACCAGCAGAAGAAGGCTTGGATACTTGATGCTGCTAAGCTGGGTAGACAAGTAATTGAACGTGAGGCAGAGATTGCTGAGTGGCTCAAGAGTGATTTCAACCGCATTACTTATTTGGGTTCTGGTCCTTTTGTGGGTCTTGCTCATGAGGCACAGCTTAAGATTTTGGAACTTGCAGCTGGTATTAATGCAACGTCGTGGGATTCTTCAATGGGATATCGCCACGGACCAAAGTCTTTTGTTGACGAGCATACCTTGGTGTTTGATTTTGTTTCTAATAATCCTTATACGCGTCAATATGATTTGGATATTCTTGACGAGATTAGGGGAGACCAGATTGCCGCTCTGACCATTGGTATTGAGCAAGAGGGCACAACAAACTTTGCGGGAAGAACTTTTAGTCTTCCTGTACTTTCAGAGCCTCTGCCAGCACCTTATTTGGCATTGCCCTTTGTAATGGTTGCTCAGGTAGTAGCACTTTTGAACTCAGTTCGCGTTAATAACAAACCGGACACACCTTCTCCAACCGGTCAGGTTAATCGAGTAGTCAAGGGTGTTACAATTCACTCACTGTAGGAATTACTAAAAAGGACGTGCCTATGGCGCGTCCTTTTGAAAATGATTGAGGTAATTATGAGTACATTTGCAGTTAAAGCAGATAAGTTCTTTTTACCAGGAGCAACTTCTGGTCCAGGATATTTGCTCGTCGAAGACGGCATATTTGGTCATTTCACTAAAGAAAAGCCAGAGTGTGAGATTATTGACCGCACTGGTTCTTGGGTAGCCCCTGGTCTTGTTGATACGCATATCCACGGTTTTCTCGACCATGACATCATGGATTGCGATCCTGATGGCGTCATTGAGATTGCTCAGGGTTTGCTCTCTAACGGCGTAACTTCTTGGCTTCCCACAACACTGACCGCAAGCGTTGAACAGACTGGCGATGCTTGTGAGTCCGTTGCTGATGCAGCAGAGGGAATTGCGGCAAATGGTATTGACGCAGCTCGCATCCAGGGTATCTTCCTGGAGGGACCGTTCTTTACCGAGAAGCACAAGGGAGCTCAAAATCCTGCGTACTTTCTTGACCCAGATGTGGATGTCTTTGATGAATGGCAGGAGCGCGCTGATGGTTGGATTGCCAAGATAGCTATTGCTCCAGAACGCGATGGTGCTCCAGAGTTTTGTGCAGAGATGGCAGACCGCGGTGTTCACGTAGCTCTGGGACACTCTGATGCAACTTTTGAAGAGGCTCTTGCATGCGTAAATGCTGGTGCTGATATCTTTGTTCATACTTATAATGGCATGAGTGGTCTTCACCATCGCGAGCCGGGTATGGTGGGTGCTGCAATGACTACCCACGGTACTTATGCAGAGGCAATTTGCGACGGTCACCACCTTAATCCTATTGCAGTTCGCGCTCTTGTAAATGCAAAGGGAGCAGATCATACCGTTCTCATTACCGATTGTATGCGCGCAGGCGGTATGCCTAATGGTCAGTACAATCTTGGTGATTTCCCCGTTGTTGTTGAAGGTGGGACTGCTCGCCTGATGGATGATTCTCACAGCCTTGCTGGCTCAATCCTTCGTCTGTTTGAAGGCGTAAAGAACGTCTATGACTGGGGTGTTGTATCTGCTGAAGAGGCAGTTCGCATGGCTTCAGAAAACCCAGCTCGCTCCTGTGGAATTGATGATGTTTGCGGCTTTATTCGTCCTGGATACGATGCAGACTTTATTGTTATTACTAAGAATCTTCAACTTGAAGAGACGTTCCTTGGTGGAAAGAGTGTCTACAAGGCTTAATCTTTGAGGATACTGAGTAATGCAAACTAAAGGAAGTCTATGGAGTTTTATTCTCATAACTATTTGATTCATCATGCGGCAGCATTTGATTGGACCCAGCTGGTTCTTTTTGGCTTTGTTGCACTCCTGATGATCTTCTCGCTTGTACATTACGTGCGTGATAGAAAGAATTCTAAGTATCGTGAGCTTGCGCTTATCGCGTTGTTCTCGTTTATTTTTCTTGGACTGCTACAGTTAGATCGCGTGTTAGAGGTTAATCAAGCAAGTAAGCACTATGAGTCAATTATTGCCTCACAAGAAAACATTGCTCGCCGTCTTGAGGTTGATTCTAACCACGTGTATATTGCCTTCGACAATCAGGGAAATCCATCGTATCTTGAGGTTGACGGCAAGTATTATCACGTTTTGAAAAATACCGAGAATGGCTATGTTATTGAGCAAATCAACCTTGTTGGCAGTGACATTAAGCACGTAGAGGAGTAGATCGATGAACTTTTATTTAGAGGTTGCAATTAAATTGTGCATCGGTCTTTTCTCGCTTGTTTTGGCAATTAACGTCAGCGGAAAAGGAAACTTAGCACCAACTGCAGCAATTGACCAGGTTCAAAACTTTGTACTTGGCGGTATTGTTGGCGGCATGATTTATAACAGTTCAATTACTATTTTGCAGTACACCCTTGTTTTGCTTATTTGGCTCATTATTGTTATGGTTCTTAAATGGCTAAGAACTAACAATATGCTGGTCAAGCAGTTGATTGATGGACGCCCTATTATTGTTATCGATAAGGGCAAATTGCTTGTAGACAATTGTAGGTCCATGGGACTGACTGCTTACGATGTGTCGCTTAAGCTGCGTCAGGCGGGTGTGAATTACACTTCAGAAGTTAAACGCGCAATTCTTGAGCAAAATGGACAGCTTATTATTGTTCAGCATGGAGAAGAGAACGTTAAGTTTCCACTTATTACTGATGGACAAGTCCAGACAAACATTCTTGAGGCGCTTGATTTAGAAGAGAATTGGCTTGATAAGGAACTTCGGCGTCAAGGTTATGAGTCTCCTTCAGAGATTTACCTGGCTGAATACAGCAGTGGTAATTTAATTATTACTCCGTATACAGAGAGATCAGTAGGTTAGCAATAGATAAAACAATTAATTTGTTTATTTCAATTCCGTTTATGGAAAAGATAAAAAATTTACTGCTAACTCGAATTGAAATATGTATACTAGGTCTAACTTTTTGAAAGCGGACTGTCGGAAGACAGCCCGCTTTCGTGCTAAAAGGGAAGCATGAATGCATGCTCAGATGATGAGAGGTGAGTTTTTAAAGTAAAGAATGCATGTAGAGCGGGTTTCTCATCATGCTTTTGCACGTGTTATTGAAAGACAACTTCACGAACTTTGTTCATTGATTTTGGTACTACACCGTATTGGTTTTATAGTTTTGGGAGATGTAACATGAACATGAATCCAACCGTTTCTCGCCGTAGTGCAATTGCAGCTTCTGCAATTGGTCTGACTGCTCTTCTTGCGGGATGTAAGAGCGCTGGTCAGAACAAGACTGGAGGAAAACTTAATATTGTTGCAAGTTTCTATCCTATGTATGATTTTGCAAAGCGTATTGCTGGTGATCATGCTGATGTTACCTGCTTGGTTCCTGCTGGTACTGAGCCACATGATTGGGAGCCTTCCAGTAAGGATATGAAGACTATTCAAGAAGCTGATTTCTTGATTTATAACGGTGCTGGCATGGAGCATTGGGTTAAGGATGTTCTTGATGGTCTTGGTTCCGATACTAAATTAGTGTCTGTCGAGACATCAAAGGGTGTCAATTTACTAAGTCTTGAGGAAGACGATGACCATGATCACGATCACGGCGGAACAGATCCTCACGTTTGGCTTAGCCCTTTGAACGCAAAGATTCAGATGAAGAATATTTGTGATGCACTCTCCGAGAAGGATTCCGAGCACAAGACAGAGTATGCTGCCAATCTTGATAAGGCAAATGCTGATTTTGATACGCTTGATAGTGAGTTCCATAAGGGTCTTGACCCTTTACCTAACAAGACCATCGTTGTTTCTCATCAGGCATTTGGTTATTTGTGTGAGGCTTACGGTCTTACTCAGATGCCAATCGAGGGTGTTGAGGCAGATGCCGAGCCAAATGCTCAGGAAATGAAAGAGATTACTGAGTTCGTAAAAGAGCATAATGTAAAGGTTATTTTTACTGAGGAATTGGTAAGCCCTAAGGTTGCTCAAGCAATTGCTGAGGCAACTGGAGCTCGCGTTGAAGAGCTTAACCCACTTGAGGGTTTGACTGATGAAGAGCTCAAGGCGGGCAAGGATTACCTGTCTGTTATGCGTGACAACCTCAAAGCCCTTGAGGGTGCCCTCGCATAGTGTGTTACCAGCTTATGCTGGTTGTTTGGAGGACGTGTTGCAGGAAAGCGAGATAGCCGTTTCGCTTCAAAACGTAAGTTTTTCATACAAGAAAACGCGCGTTTTAAGTGGTGTTAATTTAGACGTTCATCAAGGTGAGATTTGCGCTCTTATCGGTGATAATGGCGCAGGTAAATCAACACTATCACGTATTGTGGTAGGAGAACTGGAGCCTACAAGTGGTAAGTCACTCCTTTTTGGAACGCCTTCGACTCGGTTTAAAGATTGGGAGCGTGTGGGTTATGTTCCTCAGCTTCCTTCAGAATCGGTTAATCGCTTTCCTGCAAGCGTCGTTGAGCTAGTTGATGCAAGTCAGTACGCCCGCGCCAAGAAAGTAAAGATGAGTGCTAAAGAGCGTCGAGAACGTACGCTTGAGGCGCTTGATCTTGTGGGTATGACTAATTTTTCCACTCGTATTATCAGGGAACTCTCTGGAGGACAACTCCAGAGAGTCCGTCTTGCCTGCGCACTGGTGGGAAACCCTTCGCTGCTCATTTTGGATGAGCCTACTACTGGTCTTGATAAAGAGAGCCGTAATCACTTCTATAACTTAGTGCGAGAAGCCCATGCAGCTAGAGACCTTGCGGTATTTATTGTTACCCATGATCTTGCAGCTCTTGATGCCCTTGCGTGCCGAGTTATTGAAGTTGCAGATCATAAGGCCGTAGAGATTGCGGGTAGAGGTCACGGACATAATCATTGTGCCGTACATGGTGCTCATTGTGATCTTGATTCTCATCACGTTCATGACCATAACCGTAAAAAATTGGATGATTTTACGCTGACTGAGTCACTTGGTCCTGCGTCAGACGTTGTTCAAGATGCCCAAGACTCGAGTGAGAGGAGGGCATAGATGTTTGAATATGTATTTATGCAGCGAGGAATTCTTGTAGGAATTCTTCTGGGAGCAATTATTCCACTGGTAGGAGTTACGGTTGTTTTAAAGCGCCTCTCTATGATTGGTGACGCACTTTCGCATACCTCTCTTGCAGGTGTTGCAGGAGGTATGATTGCCGGCATCAATCCTGTTGCTGGAGCTATTGCAGCATGTTTGGGTGGAGCGCTTTGCGTTGAGGGAGTACGTCGTCACTTTAAAGATCAGTCAGAGCTTGCGGTTGCAATTGTTATGGCAGCAGGTATTGGACTAGCAGGTGTTTTGTCGGGATTTGTTCCTAACTCATCAAGCTTTAATAGCTTTATGTTTGGTTCAATTCTGACTGTGAGCGAGCAAGAAGTTCAGATGATTATTATTATCAGTGCTCTTGCAGTCGCGTTCTGCTTTTTCCTTAGAAAAGAACTCTTCTTAATGTCTTTTGATGAGCGTCATGCCCGCTGTGTTGGCGTTCCTGTAAGCCTTATTAATTTTGGCTTTGTTATTGCGGTTGCACTTGTTGTTGCGGTTGCAGCAAGAACAGTTGGTTCGCTTATTGTGTCTTCTATGATGGTGGTGCCAGTTGCCTGCGCATTACAGATTTCCCGCAGCTGGAAGCAGTGTTGTTTTTATGCAAGTGCTGTAGGTATGTTGACCTCACTTGGTGGACTTGTAATCTCCTATGAGCTTGGCCTAAAGCCGGGAGGAACCATCGTTCTTCTCGCGGTTGTTACGCTTTTGTTTATCTTTCTGGTAAAAAGAGTTGTGCTGCTGCTCAAAACCCACGTAGTGTGATACTCTGAACAAAGTGCGTTGACGGAGAGGTTTGCCGGAGCACGTTGTGAACAGAGAGGGTGTTCGTGGTTGAGAAACACCTGCACAGCGCTGGTAGAGTTCACTCCCGAGCTACAACTTGAACGGCAGTCACTGCTCAGTAGGGAAGTCGTCCGCCTAACGAGACTAGGCTTTTAAGTGGATTGCTCAGAGAGAAAACTGTGCAGTCAACCGAGGTGGTACCGCGGAAATTTTCCGTCCTTGGGCATACGCTCAGGGACGGTTTTCTATTGAAAGGTAATTATATGGGAATGTCTGAGGAACTCTCGGCAATTCGCGAGCAAGTACTTGAAGGAATTGCTAAGGCAACAAACCTTGAAGAACTTGAAAAGGTGCGTGTCGCATCAATGGGCAAGAAGGGCTCTCTTACGGCAATTATGCGTATGATGGGTCAGGTTCCCGCAGATCAGCGCCCTCAAATGGGTCAGCTTGCAAACACTGTTCGTGCTAACGTTGAGACCGCTATTCGAGAGCGCCAACTTGCTTTAAAGCGAGAAGCCCTTGAGGCTCAGCTCAATGCCGAAGCAACCGATATTACCCTTCCAGGTCGTCGTTTGAGTCCAGGTACTCAGCACCTCATTGAGCAGGTACGTGAGGAGATGGAAGACATCTTCATCAGCATGGGCTATACCATTGAGACGGGTCCTTATGTTGAGACTACCTATTACAATTTCACAGCTCTGAACGCTCCTGAGGACCACCCAAGCCGTTCTGGTAAGGATACGTTCTACGTAGTAGATAATGCACCAGAAGGGAAGGAATCACACGTATTGGGTGAGTCTGACGTCCTTCTTCGTACACAGACCTCCGGCGTTCAGGTACACACTATGGAGACAAAAGAGCCTCCAATTTATATGATTTGTCCTGGTACGGTATTCCGCCCTGATACTGCAGATGCTAACCATCTACCGCAGTTTACGCAGATGGAAGGCCTTGTTGTTGATGAGGGAATCACCTTTGGTGATTTGAAGGGTACCCTTGATCACTTTACTCGTGAGATTTTTGGTAAGGACCGTGCTACCCGTTATCGTCCTCACTTCTTCCCGTTTACTGAGCCAAGTTGTGAGGTAGATGTCTCTTGTGGTGTTTGCCATGGTGAGGGTTGTCGTTTCTGCAAGAATACTGGCTGGCTTGAGATTCTTGGTTGCGGCATGGTTGATCCTAATGTCTTTAAGTACTGCGGTATTGATTCCGAGAAGTACACAGGCTTTGCCTTTGGTATTGGTGTTGAGCGTGTTGCAGCGCTTCGTTATGACCTTCCAGACCTGCGCATGCTCATTTCTGGTGACCAGAGAGTTCTGCGTCAGTTTTAATCATCGGCGTCTTAATAGAAAGGCAATCACATGCGTGTATCTTATGAATGGCTGAAGACGCTCGTTGATCTTCCTCAGGATCCAAAAGACCTTGAGCGCAAGTTTGTTCGCACAGGCACTGAGGTTGAAGCTGTAGAGCGCGTTGGCGCAAACCTTGACCATGTTGTGACGGCTCAGGTTGTGAGCAAAGAGCCACATCCTGATTCTGATCACATGTACGTTACCCTGGTTGATGTGGGCAAAAACAATGTAGATAAGGATGGAAATCCTGTTCCTCTACAGATTGTTTGTGGTGCTCAGAACTTTAATCAGGGAGATCACATTGTTACGGCAATGATTGGTGCCGTACTTCCTGGTGACTTTAAGATAAAAAAGTCCAAGCTTCGTGGCGTTGAATCTTATGGCATGAACTGTTCTTCTCGTGAGCTGGGTCTTGGCGATGATCAGAGCGGCATTATGATTTTGCCTAAGGATGCTCCTATTGGCGTGCCCCTTACTGATTACTTGGGCATGTCTGATGTTGTCCTTGATTGCGAAATTACTCCTAACCGCCCTGATTGTCTTTCTATGACAGGCATGGCGGTTGAGGTTTCTGCAATGTATGACATTGATACTCACATTGAGCTTCCAAGCGTCACATCTGAGTCTGGTCAGAACGCATCTGATCAGGTTGATGTTACTGTTGCTGACCCTGAGCTTTGTTCAAGATACACGGCTCGCGTGGTTCGCAATGTCAAGATTGGCCCAAGCCCTGAGTGGCTTGCTCGCCGTGTTACGGCTTGTGGTGGACGTTCTATTAATAATGTTGTTGACGTTACAAATTATGTTATGTATCTGACTGGCCAGCCTCTACATGCTTTTGACCTGGGAAAGCTCACCAAGGAAGACGGTAAGTATCACATTGTGGTTCGTGCTGCTAAAGATGGTGAGCATATTGTGACGCTTGACGGAGAAGACCGTGAACTCACTTCCGATATGACGGTCATCACTGATAACGGTAAGACTCCTATTGCACTTGCTGGTGTTATGGGTGGTATGGATTCTGAAATTACCGAGAATACCGTTGATGTTCTTTTAGAGTCTGCGGTTTTTGATAACGGTCACATCAGCCGTACTAGTAGAAATCTTGATCTTATGAGCGAGGCTTCTATTCGCTATGAGCGCCTTGTTGATCCAAATGGTTGTGCATCTGTTGCGGACATTGCGGCGGCCCTCTTTGAAAAGTGTTGTGGCGCTGAGGTTTGCCCTGGCATTGTTGATGTGTATCCAAAGGTAAAAGAGGCAGTAACTATTGCACTTCGTCCAGAGCGCGTCTGCGCCCTTGCAGGTGCTCAGATTCCAGAAGAGTTTATGGTTTCTCGCCTTACACGCCTTGGTTGCAAGGTTACTCCAGCAGATGGTGATAATTTGAACGTTGTTGCCCCAACAAACCGTCCAGACCTTACTCGCGAGGTTGACCTTATTGAGGAGATTGTTCGCCTGTGGGGCGAAGGTGATATTGAGGCAACGCTTCCTGCTGCTAGAAATCATGCTGGTGGATTGACTTTAGAACAGCGTCAGATTAGAAAGATTGGCCGCACGCTGCGCTCTCTTGGTCTTAACGAGACAAAGTCGTATCTGTTTGCAAGTCCAGATGATCTCTCTAAGCTTGGTATGAGTGAGGAGGGAAGAGGCGTTCCGGTAAAGGTCATTAGCCCGCTTGTTGCTGATCAGTCAGAGATGCGTCGATCTATTGTTCCAGGACTTTTACGCTCTATTGCGTACAATCTTGCACACGGTGTCTCTAACATTGCCATGTACGAACTGGGTCGTGTACTCTTTGGACACAAGGATAAGAGCCAGCCAGATGAGCCTCGTTATGTCTGTGGCGTGTTAGTTGGCCGTCCAGCAGATGACACATGGAACGTCAAGTACCTAGCCTATGATTTCTTTGATGCCAAGGGTATTGTTGAGGGCCTACTTGAAGCTTTGCGTATCCCTAAGGTTCGTTTCCGTGTAGCTGAGCCAGAGCAGTACGGTTGGCTGCAGCCTGGTCGTGCTGCCGAGATTCTTGCAGGTAGCGAGACTATTGGTTGGGTTGGAAACATTCATCCTTTGTCACTGCAGAACTTTGATATTGAGGTTCCAGTAATTGCCTTTGAGATTTCTGTTGCATCGCTTTTGCGTCTTTCTCAGAAGGATCTTCCTATTGTTGAGCCACCAACTTACCCAGGTATCTCCATTGATCTGGCAATTGTTGTTGACGAGAGTGTCACTGCAGAGCAGCTGGTTCAGCGTTTGAAGTCTGCTGGTGGTAAGCTTCTCTGCGATATTAGACTCTTTGACGTATATCGCGATGCCCTGCGTGTTGGCAAAGGCAAGAAGTCCATGGCCTTCTCGCTTACGTATCGAGCAGATGACAGAACGCTTACTTCAGAAGAGGTCGAGAAGACTCACGCAAAGCTTGTGGAGAAGGTTCTTCGTTCTACCGGTGGAGAAATTCGCGGATAAGCAGGTAATTTAGTGCCAAGTTGGAACGTACATATTGCTCATGCTAACCGGCTCCTTGAGAAAGGAGCCGGTTGCTTGGATGTAGATATTCAATATCCTGATGCATTTCTGCTTGGAAATGTTGCTCCTGACGTGCATGTTGGCTTTATGGTTCCTGACTATTCTCATAAGGTGAGATATGGGCGAAGTCATCAATCGTATCCAGGAAGTTTACCTATTCCAAGTTATAGGCGGTATCAGCGCAATTTTATGGGAGGCCTTAGCCCAGCTGAATATCTGTTACAGCATGACTTCATTCAGCCAAATGTGACCTATTGTTCAGTTGAGCAACGCAGCTTAGTAGACCAACGTCAACTAAGAGAGTTTATTGTAGGCATTTGGTGTCACTTAGTTTGTGATCATGTGTATAACGCGCATACAAGAGCATTTTTGCGCACTCATCATATTCCAACAGGAGAAGATGCGCGCATCCGTAAACAAGCAGATTTTGATGTTTACGGCAGGTTGCTTGAAATGAATCGTCTGCCAGAAGCATCTGATGGGCTCTTTGCTGTTGCCGCAGCTTACCCACAGTATGGGTTTACACATTCAGATGTTGAAGGCACGCTTAGTGTTTTAGAGCACATTGCAGAGGAGAATCACCAGAATAGCGTGAGCTCACCTCACTACCAAATGCTTGATACAGAGTTTTTCTCGTCAGCATACAAAGAGGCAGAGGACACATTAGTTCAAGGATTTATACTGCAAAAACATAACTAGTTCAGTTAAAGTTATATTCTCGCTTTTCTGAGATAGTTTTTGGAGGATGCTATGGAAAAGATGGAATCTCGCGGAACATTTACGGAGTATCTGCCTTCATACACTATTGGTGTTGATGCTTATCAGTCAGTATTGCGTATTGTTAAGCGATTTGGCAAAAACGCAGTAGTTATTGGTGGATCAACTGCAATGGAGAAGGCACGTCCAAAGCTCGAGGCCGCACTTGCTGGTTCTGAGGTTTCTATCTCTTCTTGGATTTCTTACGGTACCAACTCTACGCATGCAAACGCCAAGAAAATTGCTGCAATGCCTGAAGTTATTGCTGCTGATATGTTGTTCCTTGTTGGTGGTGGTCGCGCAATTGACGAGGGTAAAGAGATTGCAACTCTTTTGGACAAGCCTTACTTTACTTTCCCAACGCTTGCTTCTAATTGTGCTCCTGTAACAAGAATTGCTGTTTTTTATAAAGAGGACGGCTCTACAGATACTTACTTTATTCCTGCTGAGCTCCCTGTTCATACCTTTATTGATACGCAGATTATTGCAGAGAGTCCGGATGAGTACTTCTGGGCAGGAATCGGCGATGCCTTTTCTAAGGGTCCTGAGGTTGAGCTTTCTTCTAGGGAAGTTGAGCTTCTCCATAGTCCTCTTATGGGACGTGCTCTTGCTGCAGGTGCTTGTATTGAACCTCTGTTTGACAATGCTGAGCAGGCACTGGCAGATAAGCGTGCCGGTATTGTTTCTGAAGCATTTGAAAACGTCGTTCTTAACATTATTATTACCGCTGGTGTTGTGTCTAATATGACTACCAACATTGGCGCTGAGCATGGCGCTTATTATTTTAATTCTTCTACAGCTCATGCTTTTTACAATGCGTTTACTGCTTTGGGCGAGCGTAGCGAGAAACACCTCCATGGTGAGGTTGTCTCCTTTGGAACTTGTGTTTTGTATGCCTTTGACGGCAACCTTAAAGCACTTGAGAAGCAGGTGGCACTTAATAGAAAGCTTGGTCTTCCAATTACCTTGGCCGATCTAGACATTACTCCAGAGTCTGTTGATGCTGATTTGAATATTATTGTTGAGCAAGCTCAAAAGACTAACGAGTGGGGTCGTGCTCCTTATGGATTCACCGCTGACCGCTTCCGCCAGGCAATTCTTGATACTAATGCATATGGGCAAGCAGTTGCTGCTGATAATAAGATTGCTCAGACAGAAGCTCTTGATGCAATTGCTGCTCATGCTCCTTCAGTTGAGACAGCAGTGCTACGTAAGATGTAGTTGAAAGAAGCTTACGGAGATCACTTTACGGAAGACACCTTCACGGTTATATAAAAAGTTTATGTATCAAACGGCAGTTTATTTGGATAAGCTGCCGTTTCTTTTATTTGTATTTTTTATTCACTATTATTAACAAAAATACCCACAAACAGAAATAACGCATACGGTCGTTTTTTATCGGTGAAAGTTATATTACGTGTTTGTCACCGTGTTTTAACTTGTAATGGTTTATCTTAGTAATTATCAAATATGAGTATTTATGGATAACAAATCTATATAATACGCAGATTATATTGGTAAGCGCGGGGGTGAGCATGGCAGAGTTAAATGCATCGTTAGCAGTGAGTGACCAGGATGCATACTTGTTTGCGCAAGGAAAATGGTTTCAGAGCCATAAAAAACTAGGTGCGCACCCTGCGATCCAAGAAGATGGAATTGAGGGCTATCATTTTGCTGTTTGGGCACCCAATGCAGTTTCTGTTTCTGTTGTTGGAGACTTTAATAATTGGGATGATACCGTCAACGTTCTATCTCGCTCAAAACATGGTGGAATCTGGGAAGGTTTTGTTCCAGGAATAACCTCAGAAGTATTGTATAAATTTCTGATTGTATCCACATCTGGCGAGAAGATTTTTAAGGCTGACCCGTATGCTACCTATGCAGAGGTTAGACCACATACGGCATCCATTACGTTTGACCCGGATGTGTACGTTTGGGAAGACGATGTATGGATGAAGAAACGTGCAACGCTTAAGTTTCTACATAGTCCTCTCAACATTTTTGAAGTTCACCTTGGTAGCTGGAAGCAGCATACTGACTCGTCTGCTCAAGAAGATTCTGCTAATGCAGAGACTACTGAAAAGATTGAAGAACCTAAAGATTATTTTGATACAAACGTAGACGCGTTCTACACCTATGATGACCTGTCAAAAGAGTTGGTAGCTTACGTTAAAGATATGGGCTACACCCATATTGAGCTTCTCCCCGTTATGGAGCACCCCTTTGATGGATCCTGGGGCTATCAGGTAACTGGCTATTTTGCTCCCACCTCAAGGTATGGTAATCCTGCTCAGTTCAAGCACTTTATTGACTCCTGCCATCAGGCTGGTATCGGCGTCATTTTAGACTGGGTTCCAGGAGGTTTCTGCAAAGATGCTCATGGTCTTGCAGAGTTTGATGGCACCAAACTTTTTGAAGAAAAAGAGCATCCTAACTGGGGAACTCTTAAGTTTGACCTTACTCGTGGCGAGGTTAGGAGCTTCCTTGTTTCTAACCTGCTTATGTGGTTGAAGGATTATCACGCTGATGGCATTCGTGTTGACGGTGTCAGTAGCATGTTGTATTTGAATTTTGGCATCGATGACCCTTCTCAGAAGCGCTTTAATTACAAGGGTACTGAGGAAGATTTGGATGCAAGCGCTTTCTTGCGTCTCTGCAATGAGACCGCTCAAAAGCAGCATCCCGATATTTTGATGATTGCAGAAGAGTCCACGGCATGGCCGCTGGTTACCTATCCTCCAGAGGTTGGGGGACTTGGTTTCAACCTTAAGTGGGACATGGGTTGGATGAACGATACGTTGCACTATTGTCAGACTGATTTTCCTTATAGACCAGGTAATCATCGACTTTTAACCTTCTCCAGCATGTATCAGTTCAATGAGAACTTTGTGCTGCCACTGAGCCATGATGAAGTTGTTCATGGTAAGTGCAGCCTTATTCAGCGTATGCCAGGAGATTGGTGGAGACAGTTTGCTGGTATGAGGGCTCTAGCGCTCCATCAGATGACCCATCCAGGTGCTAAGCTCAACTTCATGGGCAACGAGATTGCACAGTTTATTGAGTGGCGCTATTACGAGGGCATTGAGTATTTCTTGACTGAGGAGTATCCAACTCATGCTCACCAGCAGGCATATATTAAGGCTCTTAATCATTTCTATAAGAATCATCCAGGACTTTGGCAGTACGCCTATGACAACCGTGGATTTGATTGGATTGATGCAGATAATAATGAGCAATCAATCATTTCGTTTGTTCGCCATGGAAGAAAGCCTTCCGAGGATCTGGTTATTCTCATCAATTTTGACGTTGCAACCCATCAGAACTTCCGTTTAGGTATGCCTTCTGAAGGTGTGTGGAAAGAAGTATTTAATTCCGACGCAAAAGAGTTTGGTGGTTCGGGTGTTGTGAATAGTAAGAAACTTTCCACCAAACCAGTGGCATGGAATGGAAGAGATTATTCGGTAGAACTGTCTGTTCCTCCGCTTGGTGGCATTGTTTTAGCGTTTGAGAAAGAACTTCCAAAGAGGGGGAAGCATGGCCGTAAATAACGGGCGAAACATTTTTACCGATAAACAAGATTTTGAAGATCAGTATCGAGATAAATTCATTCAGATTCTTGGCAAATATTATGGAGAATGTACTGATCAGGAACGCTATAACGTTCTTGCTCATCTCATTGCAGAAAAGGCGCGAGAAATTCAGTCAACCTCCTATATTCACGCTAACAAGCAGGTGTATTACTTCTCCCTTGAGTTTCTTCTTGGACCTCTACTTGAGAATTATCTGCTTAATCTTGGTATTACTGACGTTGTTGCGGC
>ERZ773008.827-NODE-827-length-22462-cov-3.590485_pt1 | contig 22462 bp, 21 predicted proteins | sample MGYA00580664_ERZ773008 | MGnify/ENA primary metagenome ERZ773008 (study PRJEB29015, sample SAMEA2738016) | human oral metagenome | biome: human oral; feature: human-associated habitat; material: dental | place: China | collected 2048 ... | reverse complement strand
TCCCCATCAATCTTAGTCCCTGTTTGAATAATTTCATTAATTCCCGTCTTTCTTTCTAAAATAATCAACGCTCCTATTTTTTGTCTTGATAATGACATCATTCCCTCCACCAATTCTAAAATAAAATTGTCATTATTCGTGTAGGAATTCGTAATACTGGTAGAAAGAAATTTTGTCTGTCCCAAATACTCTAATATTCTACGTAGCTCAGGTTGAAAAACAATTAATAGCGCAAACATTCCTGCTTGAATGGTATGAGTTAGCAACCAAGATAACAATTGTAACTCTAACACTTCTGCAATTCTTGTTATCGCCAGTAGTACTAAAATACCTTTCATTAATTGCTCTGCTCTTGTTTCTTTTATTAAAAGATATAAATTATAAAAAATATACGATACAATTAAAATATCAACAATATCTTTTAATTGCATATTAATTAAAACATCTTTTATTTCCCACAAAAAAATCAACTCCATCTACGCATTATTTTGAGAATACATCTACAAATATCTTATCTTACTTTTTATAAAAAAACAATAATTTCTATTGTAAAAACAATGCTAATAAAGTATTTTTATCCTCTAAATAATATACCTATAACAGCAGAACATATAATTATAAAAATTGGATTTATTTTTTTATAGTATGACAATAAACAAGAAACCAAAAATATAATACCACTTTTCCAATCAACAAAATTATTTCTATTCATCAACATAATGGAGGAAGCAAAAATAAATCCAACAACAATAGGTCTCAAAAATGTAAATATAGACTCCATATAAATATTATCTTTAAATTTCATAATAAATTTGCATAAAATAATGGTAGTAATAAAAGAAGGTAGGACTACCCCAAAGGTAGCAGATACTGCTCCTAAAATTCCTTTATGATTCAAAATTCCAATATACGTTGCACTATTAATAGATATTGGTCCCGGAGTAATCTGCGAAATTGCTAAAATATCAGTAAACTCAGATGGTGTAATCCAATTCGAATTTTCTACAACCTCATGATAAATCATAGGAAGCATTGCATATCCTCCACCAAAACTAAACAATCCTATCTTAAAAAAAGTAAAAAACAAGATAAATAACATTGACTTTACTTCCCTTCCGATTTTCTACAAGATACCAATCCTGCTAAAATTCCAAATAAAATCAATAAAATAGGAGTTATTTTTAATACACAAATCAGAAAAATAACTATAACGATAAATGGTATTGTGGAATACTGTAATTTAGATGTTTGATAAATTTTTATTGCAGAAGAAAAAATCAATGCTACTACAGCAGGTTTAACTCCCATCATAGCAGAGTTAACATAAATATTATCTTTTATTTTTACAAAAAAAGTAGCAATGATACTAATAATACAAAAAGAAGGCAATACACAACCTAATGCGGCCATGATAGCTCCTATCATACCACTTATTTGATATCCTACAAAAACAGATGTGTTAACAGCGATAGGTCCGGGAGTTGTTTGTGCAACAGATAGAATATCTATAAATTCTTCTTCTAAAATCCATCGTTTTCTATTTACAATCTCATCTTGGATAATAGGAATCATCGCATATCCTCCACCGATAGTTGCCATTCCAATTTTAAAAAAACTAAAAAAAATTTCCAAATACAATTTCAAATCCTTCACCAACCCACCATCTCACATAACACTAAATTAATTTCTTTAAAGCTCTCCAAACAGATAGAGCAATCTCATCTTTATCATCTAAATCCAATGCCTGTTTTATATATTTTTCAGATAATCCAAGCTCGTTCATATTCATATACACCATAGATAGATTACATAATAATACTGCAGAATCCGGTGATAAATCCAACGCTGCTAAATATAGTTCCTCCGCTTGTTCAAAATCATTCATCATGGCAAAACAAAGGGCCAATTCAGAAATCAATTCAACCTCTGTATTACATAAGTCAAAAGCGTGTGAATAATGCTCTATTGCCTTTTTATACTCTCCCTTAATTCTATAACCATATCCCAAAAGGAAAAATCTTTTATACTTCTCTTCATTTCGAAAAGGGTGGAATTTATACAAATCCCTAATAGCCAAATCTATATTTCCTTCCTCTATTAATTTTTCAATTATACTCAAGGAGTTAATATTTTTAATATTATTTATTTGGATATCAATATCTTCCAAAATATCCATATTATCTTCTGATATATATTTTTTTGCAATTTCAAAGCTATTTTTTGCATCTTCCAAGCAATTATCATTCAAGAAAAAAAAGCCTAGCTGATATTGAGCCATAGCAAATCGAGGATTGTGTTTTACAATCAATTTAAATACCCGCTTACTTTCATAATAAAAGTTTTCTTTTTCCTCCGGATTATTCGTTCTATCAATCATTCCTTTACAAAGATTTGCATAATTAAACAGTACATCCAGTTCGGTACTATAAAAGTGTATAATACATGATAATATGATAATGACATTCCTATACTCACCTTTGTTATATTCTGTATTGGCATAACTAGAAAAAAAAGCAGTCGGATTCGATATATACTTTTGAATAATCTTAAAATATAAATTATTGTACTTAAAATCCTTATCTATCCCCATCACATATCCCATAGATTTTAATGCTTCACCAATAGATATTCCTTCTTTCTTTTTTAAAATCATTTCTTCCAAATAATCGGTAAAAATAGGAACCTGTATCTCATTATCATAAATAAAATCATCACAATCTCTAAAATATTCCTTCGGCAACTCTAAAAATCTTAATTTTTCAATATTTTTTCTTAAATGTATATCTATACAACTCATATATTCCCTTTCTTTAATTCAATTATACATAAAAAATATTACTAAAAGAAGACCTCAAAATTTAAAAAAACAAAATATCAACACTGACATTTTGCTTTTTTAAATTCTATCGGTAACGTTTTGCACCATAGTATCTTTCAGAATAATATTTAGAATCCAACTCATTAATCACAACTTTCTTCTGTCCCGAAGAAGCATGAATAAACTTTCCATCCCCAATATATATTCCGACATGCGTAACCTTGCTTGGCTTTATTATTACTCTTTTTTTCTTTTCTTTATCAAAATTTGTATCTTCTAAATCATGTGAAACTACTGTTTCAATACTTTCCTGAACAACTACAGCACCGTCGATAGGATCATCAACCCCTGTTTCTAACTTACTTAAACTTCTTGTATCAAAAAAAACTAAATCTCCTGACTTCAGCTTATTTTTATCTACACTCTCGCCTTTTTCAGCTTGTAAGTAAGATGTCCGCGGAATAGAAATTCCAGATTTTTTAAATACGTATGAAGTAAATCCGGAACAGTCAAAAGTGGAAGGACCATTCGCACCATAAACATAAGGTTTCCCCAATTCCTCTACTGCATAGGACAGTAAGTCAGATTGATTAACAAATTTATCAAGCCCATTATCCGACACAAGTTTAGAATACTTCAATTTATCGAAGTCAGAAGTGTTTTTCGGAACTATCTCTTCTTTTTTGTTATCCTTTTTATTTTTTATTTTTTTAGTTTGTTCAACATTTTCTATATCTATCTCATAGCCATCAAACAAATCTATATTATCTTCCGATTTAGCAATTTCTAACGGTTTAGCAGACTTTATTATATTGGAATCATAATTCAAAACATACGACTCTGTCTGATTATTGTCAAGAATAGAAATCAGCTCTTCTTCAGTATGTTCTGTTTTGACTTCATTTTGCTTTATTTTAACAATCTCTTCCTTCTCTAATCTGGCAGATTTTAACTTTGTAGACATACCGTTTTTGATGACAGTCGGTTTCGCAATATCACTCTTCTTATCAACACTTACAACCGAATCATGAATATAAAAATACTGATGTTTTTTCTTGACTAAATAATATCCATTAAAATAATCATATACCGGCACCACTTCACCTTTATAAAAATTCATAGTTGTATCTTTCATAGGAAAGTTATGTTTAAAAGTTGCTTCTCCAAAAGATGTAACTTCATAGAGATCTACATATTCTTGAAATAAGTACCCCTCTTTATTTTTAACTTTTGCCTTTAACCATTTGTCCCCTTCTATGCTCACATCCAAACGAGCATTAGCTGATACTTCACATAACACAGTAGAAGTTGAATCTTTTTTAGCTCTGACATTTAGTGTATCGATATTGACAATTGCTTGATAATCCGCAAAAGAAATCATCGGACACATAATGACGGGAATCATTATGGATAATATACGTCTATAAAGCATTGTTGTTCTCCCCATCCCCAATAACTTGTACAAATACATGTATTCATTATATACGATATAAAAATTAATGTCTACTGTTTCATCCCATAAATTTCACTGTTTTACTTAAAAATAAAGGAGAATTAACACGATAGTATGCCTTCTTATAATTCTAACTCGTAATGTAACATCGACAAAACTGCTACACTGACAGTTTCAGTTCTCAATATTCTTTTTCCCAATGACAAGGACGGAATTCCTTCTGAAACCAATATGTCTTTTTCCTGCTCTGTAATTCCACCTTCAGGTCCAACAATAATTCCTATACTTACACCGTTTTGCAACACTTTTATTCGATTCAGCTGCTCTTTTAGATAACTTTTCAATGTTAAGTTGTGCTCTTCTTCATAAAAAAATAAATTTAAATCATTTTTCAATAATTCTGAGGACAACTCACTAAAATCTATAGCATTCTTTACACAACTGATTTTATTTCGTTTACACTGTTTTGATGCTTCTAAACAAATCTTATTCCAACGCTGTATCTTTTTATCATCTTTCTCTAACTTTGCTACCGACCTTTGAAAACGGACAGGAATAATTGTATCAACACCCAGCTCTGTTGATTTTTGAATTAAAAATTCCATTCTATGGCCTTTTGCGATACCTTGATAAAGAGTGACGAAAATATTTGATTTTGATTTCGGTAATTCTTTTTGAATATCAAAATAAATCCTTTTTGAATCAATTGCTGATATTTTTGCAATATACTCCCCTTGCACGGAATCAAATATCTCTACATAATCTCCTACAGAAAATCTTAAAACTTTAGTGATATGTTTAATTTCTTCTATATCGTCTAAAAAGGCATGTTCCTTAAAAGGATGATCAACATAAAAACGATCCATATTATTCTCCCTGTTTTGCTACTATAGCATTCCATTCTCCCTTTTGAAGAAGGGTAGTAATAACAAAGTTATGCTTTTTGAGTTCAAAAACCACTTCACCCAATTTATCTGAAATAATCCCAGAAGCAATGAAAATTCCATCTTTTTTCATAAATAAACAAACTGATTGAATCAACATGATAATCGCATCAGCCATAATATTGGCAACAACAATATCATACAACCCAATACTTTCATCAAGCAAATTTCCTTCTTTCACAACAATTTGTCCGGTTAAATGATTATATTCTATGTTTTCTTTTGCAACTTTAACGGCAACGGGATCTAAATCAATAGCTTCCACGATATTGGCACCTAATTTTTTTGCTACAATTGATAGAATTCCACTTCCGCAACCTATATCTAACAAATTGTCCTGATATTTAATATTCTTTTCAATCAATTCAATACACATAGAAGTTGTTTCATGTTCTCCAGTTCCAAACGCCATACCGGGATCCATATCGATTACAATCTCGCCCTCTGTTGGTGTATAATGTCTCCACACAGGATTAATCACTATTTTATCCGTGGCATGAAATGTTTGAAAATAATCTTTCCAACTTTCTTCCCAATCTTCTTGTTTAAGAGAACTTGTCGATATTTTACCCTTTCCTATATTCAAATCAAATTTTTTCAACTCTAATATTCTAAACTGTAAGTTTTCTAAAATTTTACTTAAATTGTCAGATTCAGAAACATAAGCTTTTATAATAACATCTGCTTTTTTCCCTGATTCTACTTCTTCATCAATATAATCCCAAAAAGGAAACTCTTCTTTAAAACTTTTCAAATCATGTGGATCTTGTATAGAAACACCAGAAATCCCAATCTCCAATAAAATTTCACAAATTGCATCCACAGCTTCATTAGACGTTACTATTTCTACTTCTGTCCATTTCATAACTACAAACCTCTCTTGAACCCGGTCCCATCAACCTTTGGAATCTAATATCTTTCCGGCTCCGGAAAATCAACTCCAAAGGTATTTACCGTAACCATTTCCATAACAACATCTTCTAACGGCTTATCACCAAATGATGTTTTTACTTTTTCTAAATCCATAATCAAATTCAATCCTTCTATAACTTTTCCAAATGCAGCATATTGTCCATCCAAATGAGGGCTGACTGATGTCATCAAAAAAAATTGTGACCCTGCGGAATTTGGATCCATAGTTCTTGCCATAGATAACACGCCTTCTGTATGTTTTAAATCATTTGTGAAACCATTAGCAGAAAATTCACCTCTGATAGAATATCCGGGACCTCCCATTCCTGTCCCTCTCGGATCCCCTCCTTGTATCATAAACCCCCTGATAATTCTATGAAATATTAAACCATCATAATATCCTTTTTTAATTAAACTAATAAAATTATTAACAGTGTTTGGTGCAATTTCAGGATATAGTTCTATCTTGATATTTCCCTTATTTTTAATTTTCATTTCAACAATTGGATTTGGCATAATCATTCTCTCCTTAATTTCAAAAATAGCAACTACATAATGATAAAAAAATACTACAAAGCAAAACAATATTGCATATTATAAAATTATGTATTATAAATTTTGTTCGTACTCAATCAATCTATTCTTATTTTTATACTACTCACAAAAACACGTTGAAAAATATGTTCAACGTGTTTCCAAATAAAAGGTAAGTATTTTTATAAAAGTACTTATTTGTGGTTTACTTTTTCTTTCAATCCTTTTCCAGCTTTAAAAACAGGAGCTTTTGATGCAGGTATCTTAATAACTTCTTCTGGTGATCTAGGATTTCTTCCTTCTCTTTCCGCTCTTTCTCTGGTTTCAAAAGATCCAAAACCTACCAATTGTACTTTTTCGCCAGCAACCAAAGCGTCTTCAACACAGCTCATGAAAGCATTCAATGCTACTTCCATATCTTTCTTTGTCAAATTACACTTTTCAGCCATTTTTGTTACTAATTCTGCTTTATTCACAGTACTACCTCCTTAAAATTGAAAAAAATAATATAAAGCTAATTGATTTTCCATAAAACTATGGTTTTTGAAAACAAGTTACTACAAAAATATCCCAACGCATATATTACTCAAAATAACTGCTTACACTTTAACCTAGATGTCATAACACAGAGTCCTAAACAATCAATAACACACGCTCAAAGTTTCTCTTCTTTATTTTTACACTTGTTTTTCTTAATTCTATCAAAAAATATGATATAGTCAAGTATTTATCAGTATTTTTCTTGTTTTTATTAATTTTTAGCTCATTTCTAAATAAAAATCAGTTCTTTTTCTCTTAAATTACCATAATTTTTCAACTATGTGATGGATTTTAGCGTGAGGTTTCTATATAATAAATCAATAACGTCAAAAATATCAAAGAATCCCGTTTCCCTGCCATTTTGAGCACACAATAATATCAACAATAAAACATCGCCTAACTCTTCTATAAGATTATCAATATCTTTATTATCACTGGACAAGTTCAATTCATTGCTTTTACACGATAAATACTTTTCCAATGTGTTATAGCATCGATTTTTATCCCAAGCATACCCATACGCACTTTTTGCTACTCTTATCAAATCAACTAAATCATAAAAACTATAGTGTAATTTTTCTAATTGAACTGGAAAATACAGACTTGTAAGATGATTGAATTTCCATTTTATTTGATCTAAGCGATATAAAGGGATCTTTACTTTTTTTTCTAAATTTGGAATAAGAGCTCCTTCTACAATCCATATTTCAAACTCATCGCCATATATCTCCATCAGTTTTAATTTGACTTCAGAAGCAATCCAACTATTATACACCTGTGTCAATATCAAACTTTTCCCTGTATCTATCTTGTTTTCATCAAAATCCATCGCATTTAACAAACAAAAACCATGTACCGGATCCAACTTCAAATATTGATAAATAGCATCAACAAAGCTCATAGAACCTATCACACGACATTCAATATTCTTTCGTTCCAATTCTTTTTCAATCATAGCTACTGTTGTTTCAGCAACGTATGGGTGCCCGGGAACACAATAAATAAGATCTTGTTTTTCAGCACAAAGAACAATAAACTCACAAATGGTCTCATAGACCGTTTCAAATTTATCATAATCCGAATAAAATCTATCTAAAAATTCAAATTGTATTCCCTGCTCTAATAAAGCATCTACTACAGGATGTTCTTTTGTTCTACAGTATATTTTTTTACCTGATACAAGTTCTCTATATGCCCCTAAACTCAAATTGTCAATATTTCCCGGACCCAGTCCAATGATGGTTACAGACATATCTATCTCCTCTAAATTTATATGTTCAAATCCACAGTATCATCCAAATCGGAGAAATCATCCATATTTACCTTTGTTTCAGATAGTGCATCTTCTATTAAATCATTTTCAGAAACATGAGATTTCAACAGTGTTCTTCTAACTTGCACCTCAATTTCTTCCATCATTTCTTGATTGTCTAATAAAAATTGTTTTACATTTTCTCTCCCTTGCCCAATTTTCATATCATTATATGAATACCAAGAACCTGCTTTCTCTATAATTCCATATTGTGAAGCAATATCAACAATTTCTCCTGCCCTGGATATTCCTTCTCCATACATAATGTCAAATTCTGCTTGCCTAAACGGAGGCGCAACTTTATTTTTTACAACTTTTACTCTTGTTCTATTTCCAACAACCACATCGTTCTTCTTGATAGTATCAAATTTTCTGATATCCAACCTTAATGTAGAATAGAATTTTAAAGCTCTTCCACCCGTTGTTGTCTCAGGATTTCCAAACATAACTCCTATCTTTTCTCTTAGTTGATTGATAAAAATAATAACTGTCTTAAAACGATTTGTTGATGCTGTTAGTTTTCGTAACGCTTGAGACATCAATCTAGCTTGAAGACCAACATGAGAATCACCCATATCTCCCTCTATTTCAGACCTTGGAACTAATGCTGCAACAGAATCTATAACTAAAATATCAATCACCCCACTCTTTACTAATGATTCTGCTATTTCCAATGCCTGTTCCCCGTTATCCGGTTGGGAAATAATCAAATTGTCAATATCTACCCCTAACGCCTTTGCATATACCGGATCCATGGCATGTTCTGCATCAATAAAAGCAGCCAACCCTCCGGCTTTTTGAGCTTCTGCTACTGCATGAAGTGCAACTGTGGTCTTACCTGAAGATTCCGGGCCATAAATTTCTACAATTCTACCTTTCGGAAGCCCGCCAACACCTATTGCTAAATCCAGACCAAGAGAACCGGTTGAAATTGTCTCGATATTCATATCTATATTGTCACCAAGCATCATTACAGCACCTTTTCCAAAATCTCTTTCTATTTTAGAAATAGTCGCATCTAACACTTTTTTTCTTTCAGCGCCAATTCGATCTACATTATCAACATTTTTACTTTTTTTATCTGAGCTTTTCATACCACACTCTCCTTCTTATGTACATAGATAATATACCACATCTTCATAAAAAACATTTGTTCTTGTATGTATTATATTCAAATTTTATTTCTTCGTCAAGTCTATATGGTAATTTATATTCCGTTAAAGAAACTAACCTTTATTCACATATATGTTTGTCTTATCACCACATCCTTACCTGATTGAAAATTAAAAGTTTCTTATATCTAAAATCGGTTTCATAGATTGAATAAAAGCTTCATACTCATATTGATAAAGAAGAGCAACATATAACAACTATTATACCTTGCTCTTCTTTAATTATATAATTTGACTAAAACTCTGCTGTTCCAACTGTTCTTGGGAATGGAATCACATCTCTAATGTTACTCATTCCTGTCAGATACATAATCATTCTTTCAAATCCTAATCCATAACCTGCGTGTTTCACACCGCCATATTTACGCAATTCCATGTACCACCAATAGTCATCTTCATTCAACCCGATATCTTTCATGCGTTCAGAAAGAACATTTAGTCTTTCTTCCCTTTGAGAACCTCCAATAATTTCTCCAATACCCGGAACTAATAAATCTGCCGCTGCTACTGTCTTATTATCATCATTTATTCTCATATAGAATGCTTTAATATCCTTTGGATAATCCGTAACAAAAAGAGGTTTCTTAAACACTTCTTCTGTTAAATAACGTTCGTGTTCTGTTTGCAAATCACTACCCCACTCTACCGGATATTCAAATTTCTTATCTGACTTTTGTAACAACTCAACTGCTTCTGTATAGGTAATTCTCTTAAAATCAGAAGATGCAACATGATTCAACCTATCTAATAATCCTTTATCTATAAAAGAATTAAAAAATTCCATTTCCTCAGGGGCATGCTCCAATACATAATCAATGATAAATTTTATCATTTCTTCGGCTAAATCCATATATCCATTTAAATCAGAAAAGGCAATTTCCGGCTCAATCATCCAAAATTCAGCAGCATGTCGTGCTGTATTTGAATTTTCCGAACGAAAAGTAGGCCCGAAGGTATATATATTTTTATATGCAAGAGCATAACACTCTCCTTCTAATTGACCGCTTACTGTCAAGTTTGTTGACTTTTTAAAAAAATCTTTTGTATAATCTATACTGTTGTCCGAATTTTTAGGAATATTGTTAAAATCAAAGGTTGTAACATGAAACATTTCACCCGCGCCTTCTGCATCAGAACCGGTGATAATAGGTGTATTTACATATACAAAATTCCTTTCTTGAAAAAATTTGTGTATCGCATATGCCGCTATAGATCGAACTCTAAATACTGCAGCATAAGTATTCCCTCTTGGTCTCAAGTGAGAAATTGTTCTTAAATATTCAAATGTATGTCTTTTTTTCTGCAGCGGAAACTCCGGTGAAGATTCAGCTTCCACAATAATCTCAGATGCCTTTATTTCAAAAGGCTGTTTCGCTCCGGGAGTTTCAACCAGTGTTCCTTTTACACTAATTGCAGTAGCAATACATAATTTAGAAATTTTTTTAAAATCAGTTAAATTTTCTTCATACACAACTTGAAGATTTTTGAAAAAAGTTCCGTCGTTCAACTCGATAAACCCGAAACTTTTGGACGAACGATTAGTTCTTATCCAACCCTCTACTACAATTTCTTTTCCTACATAATCTTTACTGTTACGAAACAAAGCTCTAATATCAATGCTTTTCATCAGATACACCTCCATCATTTATTCCAAATCCTCTTTTGTAATTGCCATAGAAGGATATTGTGCTAATATTGTTAAATCCATGTCTTCAGGGACAGTATATACCATATAACAATTTTCAGGATGCTTTACAATCAACTCTTGCATTTTTTCTTGTGCCAAATCACGATCGTAGGTAATTAGTACAACAGATACTACCCCAACTTTTTTTTCGTCTTCTTTTCTAACTCCACCGCATAAAACAACTTTCAACAACTCTTTTTTCTTCAAAATAATTCCCCACCTTCAATTTCTATTTTAACTGTCTTTTTGAATTGTTCCTAACTCCACCCCTATCAACATAGTATCATCTTGGAGAACGGTATCTGTATGTCTAATATATTCCAAAACATCTTCATATAACCTCTCTACAAAATTTTCATATCCTTTTCCTTTATTCTTTCTACAAAAATCAATAATTCCATCCGTACCATACTCAATTCCATCTATATTTGTAGCTTCTAAAATTCCGTCTGTATATAACAATAACATATCATACTCATCGGCTGAAATTTGGTTTTGAGTATACTGCACTGAAGAATCAATTCCTAACGGAAGACCTTTATTTTCCCCAATATAACTATACCAAAACATATCTTCATTCTGACTAAATAAAATAGGTTCTGTATGGCCTGCATTGGTAATATAGAGCATATTATCTTCAAAATTGATATAAACTGCCTGTGCTGTAATAAATAGATTCGCCTTATCCAACTCTTTCATCAATAATTGGTTCATTTGATTCATCAGATTTTTCGGCTCAACAACCCCCATAGAAACACAGGTTTTCAAAATACCTTTCATCATCGGAACAAAATAATTGGAAGATGCACCATGACCCATCACATCCGCAATAAAAACTAAAGCACTTCTATTTTCAAAGGGAATAATTTCACAATAATCTCCACCTAATCGTTTAGAAAGTTTTGGAAGATACTTCATTGTTTCACCATATTTATATAAATAGTTAATTCGTCCTCCATTTAAAAACAATAAATTATTTTCACTCATTACATTTTGTTGCATATCAAATGCTATTGCCATTTCCCTTTGTCTCATCTTAGACTCTAATATCTTTTTATTCAACTCTGTTCTTTCAATAGAGATACCAAGCAATAAACCAATCTCCTCTAAAAAACAAATGTTATCCCTCGATAAGAAAAAATTTTTTTTAAACAAAAAATAAATGAAGCCATCTATTCCTTGACTTGTTATAATCGGAAACACTGCTCTCTGTTGGTAGTTTTTTTCATCACTAAAAGTATATGAGTAAATCCCTTCCGAAACTGCATTCCATATAAAGTCCGAATAACTTTCTCTTGGCAAAGAAATAATATCATCCAAGTTTGATTCTATTCCTTCTCCGAAAGATGATTTATTTGTATAAGAATATACCAGCTGAACCTCTTTAGCATTTTCTTTAGGTATCATATTAATCGAAATTTTTTCACAAGGAATTACGCTGCGGACAGATTCCATTACCTCATTTTTTACATCATAGAAATTTTCCTTTTTTGTAATGAGTCGAATGATATTAAGAATTAAATTTGCATGATTTCTAACCTCAGATAATCCCATACTCATCTCCAATACATATCACTTTAAATGCCATAAAACATCCTTGCGTTATAATTAGTTCTATCCACTACTTCCGTAAAATCAATATTTTTTAACTCGGCAATTTTTTGAGCCACAAATCTAACTTTGGAAGGATCGTTTCTTTTGCCACGGAATGGTTCAGGTGTCAAATACGGACAATCAGTCTCTAACAACAAATGTTCCATAGGAATAAATTTTGCTACATCCAGTAAATGCTTCGCATTCTTAAAAGTAATTGCTCCCCCTAATGCTATAAAAGCCCCCATATTAACATACTTTTTTGCCATCTCTAAACTTTGAGAAAAACAATGAATCAAAAGTCTTGAAGACCGATTGTGTTGTTCAAGAATATCGTAGGTATCTTGCACTGCATCTCTAGAATGAATCACGATTGGTAAATTACACTCATTTGCCAACTCTATTTGTCGTATAAACCATTTTTTTTGTAATTCTCTTGGAGAATTATCATAATAATAATCTAACCCTATTTCTCCAATAGCAACTACTTTATCGTGTGTGGACAACTCTCTTAATAAATCAATATCATCTTCTGTCATAGATTTCACTTCATGCGGATGAACGCCTACTGTAGCATATACAAAAGAATATTTTTCAGACAATTCAATAGAGTTTTTTGATGTTTGTAAATCAGCACCGATATTAACAACGTAATCAATACCATCTTCTGACAAAGAAGAAATCAGTTCTTCTCTATCTCCATCAAACCTTGAATCATCTAAGTGTACATGACTATCGAATAGCCCCATTATCTCACCTCTACTCCATCAATAATCCCTTCTGCAGAAATTGCAACCAATGATGTATCATCCTCTGTAGCTGCTGACAAAATCATTCCTTCTGATACAACACCTCTTAGTTTGACAGGTTTTAAATTCAAAACAACAACAAGTTTTTTACCAATCAAGTCTTCAGGCTTATAAAATTTTGCAATACCACTGACTATTTGTCGTTCTTCACTACCCACCTTTAATTTAAATACTAATAATTTATCTGCTTTTGGATGTTGTTCACACTCTAAAACTTTCGCTACCCTAAGTTCAATTTTATCAAAATCCTCAATCGTAATTTCATCTTTATGAGGTGTAGAAGTGCTTTCTTCTTTTTTATCCACAAATAGAAGTTCCATCTCTTGCAATTCTTTTTCGATATCTAATCGCGGGAATAAGTTTTCTCCCCTTTTTACCTTAGTCTCAAATGGATATCCACCAAACACTTTTACACTATCCAACGTAGCCTCTTCTACCGGAACATTGATTTGTTCCAGTATTTTATCGGAAGTAATTGTTAGCATAGGTCTCAAAAACACTGCTACAACTCTCAGAGTTTCTATCAAATGATATAGTACTGAGCGTAACTCTTCTTGTTTGGTATCGTCTTTTGCTAATTTCCAAGGCATTGTTTCATCAATATATTTATTTGCTCGACGAACTAATTTCCACAACTCTTCAAAAGCTTCATTAAACTGCATATTTTCCATAGCTTCATCAAATTTTTCGAACAATTCATTAATAATTGTTTCTAAACTCTCATCAAATTCTGTTGAAGCATTATATTCCATTACTATTCCATCAGTATATTTTTCAACCATAGAAACTGTTCTGGATAATAAGTTCCCCAAGTCATTTACTAAATCTGAATTTATTCTTGTAAGAAATCCTCTATTGGTATAGTTTCCGTCCTGTCCAAACACAAATTCTCTCAGTAAAAAGTATTTTAAAGCATCAATTCCATAACGTTCAATGATTGGTTCAGGATATACCACATTTCCTTTTGATTTGCTCATTTTATCATCAGAAAACAAAATCCATCCATGCCCATAAACCTTTTGAGGAAGTGGCAAATCCAAAGCCATCAATAAAGCCGGCCAAATAATGGTATGAAACCTCATAATTTCCTTACCGACAATTTGCATATTTGCAGGCCAATATGCTTGCATCTCTTTTGTATTATCAGGATATCCCAAAGCTGTAATATAGTTACACAATGCATCAATCCATACATAAATTACATGTCTCTCGTCAAAAGGAACCTTTACTCCCCAATCAAACGAGGTTCTGGATACAGACAAATCTTCTAATCCTTTTTTCAAAAAATTATTTAGCATTTCATTTTTTCGACTTTCCGGAAAGCAAAAATCCGGGTGTTGTTCATAGTACTCTATCAAACGATCTTGATATTTGGACAATCTAAAAAAATAAGACTGTTCCTTTTTGGATTCCACCTCTCTGTGACAATCCGGACACTTATTGTCTTCCAGTTGAGATTCTGTCCAAAAAGCTTCACATTCCACACAATAATGCCCTTCATATTCTCCTAAATAAATGTCTCCTTGATCATATAATTTTTGGAATATTTTTTGAACGCGTTCCTCATGTCTTGATTCTGTTGTACGAATAAAATCATCATAAGAAATTTCCATAACATTCCATAGTTTTTTTATATCGGAAATCATATTATCTAAATATATAATCGGCTCTAATCCCATTTCTCTTGCCTTCTTTTGAATTTTTTCTCCATGTTCATCAGTTCCTGTCAAGAAACGAACATCAAATCCTGCAAAACGTTTATATCTGGAAATAGCATCTGCAGCTACAGTGGTGTAAGTGTGTCCAATATGAAGTCTTCCACTTGGATAATAGATTGGTGTTGTTACATAAAAAGTTTTTTTACTCAAAAAGAACTCCCCCTTATTTTAATTGAAATATAGTGCTTAAATTTATGTATCAAAAAAATTACCCGTGTTTCAAACGGTATCCCCATATAAAAATCCGACAAGCGGTTACCGCAAAACATCCTACTCCAATACACAAAATATCAATCAAATACAAAATATTTTTACTCACCTTATGATACAACAGAGGTGTTGCAATGTCAAATCTTTCATACCTTCAATTAACCATCCAAATTATTTAATCGAAAAACTAAAAGCTCTTATGCATAAATTCCATTCTATAAGTTGATTTTATATAGAAAAATATAGGAACATTCTATTTTCACAACATTATCGTTTCATAATAAATCCAATTTAACCACCACAAATTGAAACTTAATACATATACTTTACTTTAAAAAACTCACTATCATCAAAGTACTGAGAAGCAATCATTATAATCTCTAACATCTGAATTATATAGAAAATAAGTAAAACATACAAATCGTGTGATATAAAAAATTTTTATCATAAAAATACAGATTACCCTAATTTGAATCAATACTCCATCTTAAGTAATCTGTATTTACAATAAAACAGTTATTTTTATAAATCTAACTTCAAATCTCCATCTTTAATCCAACCCACACTCTTTAGCATCTTATAAAACAATAGACTTAATACTGTTGGCAGAATAAAGTGTATTAATAAAATTCCACCATAAATTTTCATAGAGGAATTCCCTGATTCCATCATAGCAGTAACAGTTCCTATTTGTCCTACAAAACCGCTTGTTCCCATCCCGGAACCAATTGGAATGTTTTCCATTCTAAAAACCATGGTTGAAATTGGACCGGTAATCGCTGCAGCCATTGTAGGTGGTATCCATATTTTCCAATTTTTTAATATATTTGGAACTTGTAGCATAGAAGTCCCAATTCCTTGAGCCAAAAGTCCGCTCCATCCATTTTCTTTAAAACTAATTACTGCGAACCCAATCATTTGTGCACTACATCCGGCGGTCGCTGCTCCTCCGGCTAATCCTGCTAAAGAAAGCATCATACACAATGCTGCAGAGCTTATTGGTAGTGTTAGAACTATCCCTACAACAACTGATACAATCATGCCCATCCAAAATGGTCTCAGTGTAGTTGCAACCATAATCATATTTCCCAACCGAATCATAACAGCGTTAATCGCTGGTCCTAAAAAAGTTCCCAACCATACCCCGGTAACTATAGTTACTGCCGGAGTAACTATAATGTCCACTTTTGTTTCTTTAGATACTATTTTCCCTAACTCTACACTAATCCACGTAGCAATCCAAGCGCCAACCGGCCCTCCAAACTTATTTCCTGCAAATCCTACAATAACTGAAGAAAAAATAACCAGATTTGGAGCTTTCAATGCCATAGCAATCGCTACTGCAATAGCGGGACCTGTCATATCTTTTGCTATAGGCCATATGACTTCAGATAAAAAAGGAATATGTAATTTAGTACCTATAGTATTTAGAATAGTTCCTATTAATAAAGAAGCAAATAAACCCATCGCCATAGAACCTAATACATCAATTCCGTATCTTTGAAAAGATATTTCAATTCCTTTTTTCTTTAAAAAATTTTCTTTTGCATCGTTTTTTTCTTTCATAACTATTTTCCTCCTAGTCAATTTCAGTAAAATCATGTATCTCATGGAACAAAAATATAGATTTTTACCTGAATATCTTTATGTGAAATAAAATCTATTCAATCACAAAAACAATCATATATCAAAAATCATGTTTTTACAACTGTCTTGTCATAAAAATATTCTTTGCAAAAAGACTGATTTATGAAAAATATAGATTCTTCGCTGTTTTAATTAATTCATAAATCACTTGAAATATACGAAATTTACTGTATAATGATAAGTAGTTAAAATCTAAGGTTGATGGATTTTTACACAAAAATTAGGAGGGATTAATTTATGAAACACTCTACATCATCTATTGTTATGGTTAGACCTGTAGCATTTCAATTTAATGCAGAAACTGCAGTAAACAATGTTTATCAAAATAATGATAACAGAGATGTTAACGAAGTACAAAAAAAAGCATTGGAAGAATTTGATAATCTTGTAAAAGAACTTGAAAATCGTGGTATTACTGTTCACGTTCTTCAAGACACATTAACTCCTGCCACACCGGATTCCATTTTCCCAAACAACTGGTTCTCAACACACGAAGGTGGTTTGATGGTAGTATATCCTATGTTTGCTGAAAATAGACAAGCAGAAATTGCAAAATTCCGTGCAACTGTAGAAAAGATTGCTGAAGAAAGTCAAAAAGATGAACCTTTCTTTACTGTCATTGACTATTCTAAAAACAGAGAAAGAAATCAAATTCTAGAAGGAACCGGATCTATTGTAATTGATAGAAAAAACAAGGTAGCATACTGTACTCTAAGTCCTCGTGCAGACAAAGAAATGTTTGACAAATGGTGTAAAGAAACGGGACATACAGGAGTAACATTCGTTTCTTACCAAGAAGGAAAACCAATTTACCATACTAACATCGTTATGGGAATCGGAGAAAAAACTGCGTTGGTTGGTCTTGATGCAATTGATGAAAAAGATAGAGCTCGTGTTCGTGAGTCATTAGAAGCAGGTGGAAACGAAATCATCGAACTAACAATGGATCAATTAAAAGCTTGTGCAGGAAATACCTTAGAATTAAAAGGAAAAGATGGAAACTTTATCGCTATCAGCAAAATGGCATATGATTCATTAACAAAAGAACAGGTAGAAAAAATAGAAAAAACAACACCTATTCTTGTAGCTGACATCAACACTATTGAATTCTATGGAGGCGGAAGTGTTAGATGTATGATGGCTGAAGTATTTTAATTTATAAAAACAAATTTTTATACGGATTATATCTGACAAAGTAGATATAGTCCGTTTTTTATTCCCAAACAATTCAAACAAAAAACTTTATTTTTCAATAATGTTCTGAATGTGCAAACTACAGAACAATAAATTAATACAAAAAAATAAAATGCCATGATTTCAATATTCACAGCATTTTACAAAAAAATACAATATGTATGGTGCAGATAGGGAGACTCGAACTCCCACGAACAATGTTCATACGCCCCTCAAGCGCACGCGTCTGCCATTTCGCCATATCTGCAAAATCTCTTGTAAATTATAACACACTCTTTTGAAAAAAGAAATCACTATTATATATTTCATAATTCATCATAAAATTCGAATCAATAGTTCAAGCAAAAGATAGTTCAAAAAACTATTTTTCATATCACATTACAATTCTATTTATTACAAAGAACATATTCTGTAAAAATAATTCATTGTACTTTTCACAAATTACCTATATGTATTAAATCGTCTAACGTCGTCTCATATCTGTTAAACCTAAACTGATGTATAACGCCTTATCTACTTTTTCCATAAATCTGGGGCTACACTTCCCAATCTTATCTTTCAATCTCTGTTTATCTACAGTACGAATCTGTTCCAATAAAACTACAGAATCCTTTGCCAATCCGAACTCTTTTGCAGAAATCTCCAAATGCGTTGGTAATTTCGCCTTATTAATCTGCGAAGTAATTGCTACAACAATAACTGTAGGAGAATATTTATTTCCTATATCATTCTGAACAACAAGAACCGGTCTAACCCCTCCCTGTTCTGAACCGATGACAGGACTGAGATCAGCATAAAAAATATCTCCTCTCTTTACAATAGTATTTATCATAATCATTTCCAACTTTCCATAATTATCTATAGATTTTGTAAGTCCATCAACTATTATAATACTAAAACCTGATTAAATGATTGAACCCATCCAATCTCTACAAGTTATACTTTTGATTGTTTCGTGAATCAGTTTATTTACACTTTCACAGAGCATGTCCATAACTTTTTCAAATGTCTGAAACACTTGATTCTTCAAGAAATAATTAAATCATTCTATTGAGTTTTAGTATAAATATACAAATGCTACTTGAATCAAATACATTGTGCTACAATACCGTTGTTCCTATTACTATAATACATCATAGCATAACTCAATTATTTGAACAATCTCATCTCATTCTTAAATAATCTACTACTTTAACAACTTTCCCTTTTCTACGAAAAATCCTCGGTATTCTTCGTTGCATCATACATAAAACCTCATAAGAGATTGTCCCCATAGCTTTTGCTAATCGCTCCACACTCATGTCTTGTTCATCTGAATAAATAACCACTTTATCTCCTATATTAAATTCTTTGGATATATCTAAACGAATCATACTTTGATCCATGCAAACATTACCAACAATCGGATACTTATCTCCTTTTATCTTAACATAACAATTATTGCTTAATGCCCTACTAAACCCATCTGCATATCCGATTGGGATTGTTGCAATTTTTTCATAATCATCCTGCACAATATATTTATGCCCATAGCTAACTCCAGTTCCTTTTTCTACTACTTTTAAATTCGATATTGTTGAAAATAAACTCATCGCCGGCTTAATATTAACATTTTTTTCAGAAACCTCTTTTGATGGATAGTAACCAAACAAAGCTATTCCGAGTCTTACCATATCCAAATGGTATTCAGGATAACAAATTGTTGCAGCAGTATTACAACAGTGTCTTATATCAAATGTTATATTCTGTTTTTCTAAACTTTGAATTAATTTAGAAAAAACATAAAATTGTTTTTGTGTATGGAATTTATCACGTTCATCCGCTCTTGCAAAGTGAGTAAATATTCCCTTAAAATGCAATCCATCCAATCTACTCAATTGTTTGATATCTCTTATTGCCATATCATTACACAGAAAACCTATTCTAGACATGCCACTATCTATTTTAATATGAACATTTGCAACTTTTTGATGCTTCAGAGCAATATTGTTCAAAGCTATTCCTTGACTTAAAGTATATATAGGTATATCTATATTGTTCTTTAATAATTCTTCATACTGATATTCAGGAACAAAACTCAAACAAGTAATAGGTAACTTAATTCCTGCGTTTCTCAATTCTAATGCTTCATCCATATTAGATACAGCAATATAGTCAATCCCCATATTTTCATACAACTTTGCTATTTCAACACTTCCGTGCCCATATGCATTTGCTTTCAGAACACAGCATACTTTTGTTTTATGAGTAATTAACTGTTTCAAATTTTTATAATTTTGTTCTAATGTATCTAAATTAATCTCAGCCCAAGTTGCTCCGTATTGTCTCACAAAAAATTCCCCTCTGAAATGTTCATTTCATACAGTATATCACTAATTTACATATTTTTATTTGATTTTTTGTATTTTGTAATATTATTTACATTTTTCACATAATACCAACATTCATAAAACTATTCCATAACACAAAAAGCAATTGCATTGTCTCTTTCATGAGAAATAGATATATGTACATAAGATATTTCTTTTTCTTCCAATGCCATCCTGGCATTAGAATACAAAGTAACATAAGGTTTCCCATAAGAATCATGAAAAATTTCTATATCCTTCATAGAAAATCCTACAAATCCCGTTCCTAACGCCTTAGCTACAGATTCTTTCACAGCGAAAAAAGAAGCAATCGTTTCTATGGAATTGTTTTTTTGCTTGAAATAATATTTTTCTTTTTCTGTAAACAACCTATCTATAGTCCTAGGATGCTTGCTACATAGGTTCGACATCCTTTTTATAGAAACAATATCTACCCCTACTCCTTTAACCATATTTATTCCCCTTTTGACTAAATTTGCATTTTTTTAAAATCATTTGAATGTAATATTTTTTCTTGGCGAAAAAATATTATTCCAATAATTTTATCTAACAACACATCCAAACTATGTTATAGTAATGTAAGTGATGAATTCTATCTGTTTATTTTTAATTATACACCAATATTTATGAAAGGTAATGAATCTATGAACAAAAAAATAAGTTTTTTCGTATATATTCTGAGATGTAAGGATAATTCACTGTATACCGGATACACTATAAATGATATTAAAAAACGAGTTGAACAACACAACAACGGAACTGGAGCAAAATATACACGCAGTAGACGACCGGTTTCTCTTGTTTATTTTGAAGAATTTTCATCAAAATCAGAAGCTTTAAAAAGAGAAATTGAAATAAAATCGTATTCAAAATCAAAAAAAGAACTTCTTGTAAAAAGATAAGGTTAATTTTTTTTGTTTTTTTTATTTTTTTATTCTATAGCAATGCAAAAAATGATATTATAACAAGTATTATATTATAAAATGATTGAGGTGATTGTAATTGATTAATTTAATAAATATTTCCAAAAATTTTCACACAAAAAAAAATACCGTAGTAGCTTTGGACAATGTAAATCTTCATATTGAAAAAGGTGATATATTTGGTATCATCGGATACAGCGGTGCCGGAAAGAGTACCTTAGTTAGATGTATTAATTTCTTAGAAGTTCCCTCACAAGGAACAGTACAAATCAAAGGTGTTGACTTATCTTCACTTTCCCAAAAAGAATTAAGAAAACAAAGAAAAAACATAGGTATGATTTTTCAACACTTTAATCTTATGAATAATATCAATGTATTTGACAACATAGCAGCCCCTTTGAAACGCGACGGAATGAGTAAAACCCAAATTAATGAACGAGTTAATTCCTTATTGAAGTTAGTTGGTTTGGAAGAAAAATCTGCCGCTTTTCCCCGACAACTGAGTGGTGGACAAAAACAGAGAGTTGCCATTGCAAGAGCATTAAGTAACAATCCGGAAATTTTATTATGTGATGAAGCCACATCAGCATTAGATCCTAACACAACAAAATCTATTCTGTATTTACT